>Ga0181517_10000045_pt1 | contig 159345 bp, 150 predicted proteins | sample PEATcosm2014_Bin_31_FD_119748 | JGI IMG/M metagenome (GOLD analysis project Ga0181517, IMG submission 119748) | Peatland microbial communities from MTU Mesocosm Facility, Houghton, MI, USA - PEATcosm2014_Bin01_30_metaG | ecosystem: Environmental > Terrestrial > Soil > Wetlands > Peat | place...
AAAGCTCAGAGCCGCCTTGTGAGCATGTTGCTCGACGAAAACCCTCAAAACGAGGGCACCGCTGCTATTGGAACAAAACGGACGTACGAGAAAATTATTGAAGCACGTAAGTTGCTGAAATAATTGGCGTCCCCGACGGGATTTGAACCCGTGTTATCGCCGTGAAAGGGCGGTGTCCTAGGCCGGGCTAGACGACGGGGACGCTTGAAGGGCCAGGAATCGGCCGGGATTGGCCGCATGCGCCCTTTTAAAGGCTAACAACTCGGCACCGCCGTGTCAAAAAGATCCCGCGATTCCACGCACAGCGTTTGTGGAAACCATCGGAAGCGCATTTGCGTATCGCGTATCAGCCGTTGCGCGCCAGGGTCGTCCCTCACGGCCCGCACGTCGGCGCAAGAATCGTCTGGGCTCGTTTGTGCCAGACCGGCAGCACGCTGGGCGATTGACCAAATCGGCCGATGGAGGGCGAATTTTTGCGACGAGAGCCGTGGCCCAGGCGTCACAATAGAATAGGCGATCCTGAGACGACCTTCCGCCAGTCCACAGTGCACTCTCCGGCAGTGGCGCTCCACGGAGGCCGGTCGCCGTCAACAAGCTCCCGTAGCCTGCCATCGCAATTGACTCGGCATTCATTGGGAACGCGGCGTCGGAGTTCGTGGTGAGAGTCGCCGCGCCAACATACAGCCGCCGGTGAGCCACAAGGCCGGAGAAGAGAAGAAGATAGAGTGAGGAAGAGCGCATTGAAACGCATCTTTGAACTAGGTTGCATTGTGATGTTCGGGTTTGCCGCAACCGGCTGCGAGAAGAAGCCGGCTGCTCCGGCGGCAGGCGCCGGGATGCAGGGTATGCCTGTCCAAACGGCGTTAGTGACGCTGGCTCCTGTGCCCCAATCCAATGAGTATGTGGCCACCATCAAGTCGCGCCGGTCGGCAACACTGCTGCCGCAGATCAGCGGATTGCTCACCCGGATTCTGGTGCGCTCGGGCGACCATGTGACAGCGGGGCAGCTGCTGATGGAGATCGATCCACGGCTGCAAACGGCCGCGGTGGAATCGGCGCGCGCGACTGAGCGGCAGAAGAAGGCGGTCTACGATTACAACGCGGTGGAGATCGAGCGGCAGCGCAAACTCTTCGAGGCGGGCGTGACCAGCCGCGACGTTTACGACCAGGCGCAGCAATCATTCGACAACACCAAGGCGGACTACGAGTCGGCCGTTCAACTGCGCAAGACGCAGGAGGAGCAACTGGCCTACTATGCCATTCGCGCGCCCTTTGACGGCGTGGTGGGCGACATCCCGGTCCACGTGGGCGACTTCGCTTCTCCGGCCAACTCGCCGGCAACAGTGCTCACGACCGTCGATGAGAACAAAGATCTGGAGGCCTACATCTACATTCCCACCGAGCGCTCCGGCCAGGTGCGTCCGGGGCTCGATGTGGACCTCTTGGATAACTCGGGCAAGCTGATCGAGAAGACAAAAATTGACTTTCTCTCGGCTCAAGTGGATAGCACTTTGCAGGGAATCCTTGTGAAGGCCCCAGTCCATTCGACGCCTGACTTGCTGCGCAACGCGCAGATGATCAAGGCACGCGTCATCTGGAGCACTGCGCCTATGGCTGTGGTGCCGGTGCTGGCGGTGACCCGCCAGGGCGGGCAGACCTTTGTCTTTGTCGCAAAGCAGCAGGGCGGACACTTCTTTGCCAACCAGACAGCTGTCACGCTCGGCGACACCGTAGGCAACACCTACGCCGTCTCCTCCGGACTGAACGCGGGCGACAAGGTCATTGTATCCAGCACCCAGTTCCTGGTGAACGGCATGCCGGTCATGCCGCTGCCCGGAGCGTGAAAGACATCCTGGCTATAGCGCCCTGGGGAGTGAACCACGGGCATAGACACGACGCCGCTCATGCCGCGCCCGTTGCAGACGAAAAGGAAGGCGACCCTTGTTTGTAGATTTTTTTATTCATCGGCCTGTATTTGCCACAGTCTGCGCGCTGCTGATCATTCTGGCGGGCGCGGTGTGCATTCCCACTCTTCCGGTTGCGATGTATCCAACGCTAGCGCCACCCGTGGTCTCGGTGAACTGCAACTACGTGGGCGCCAACGCCGACACGGTTGAAAAGGCGGTCACCATACCACTCGAAGAGGCCATCAACGGCGTCGAGGGAATGCGCTACATCAGTTCGTCGAGCACCAACAGTGGAACCAGCTCGATCGCAATCACCTTCCAGACCGGCTACGATCTCGATATCGCCGCCGTGGACGTGCAGAATCGCGTAGCCAGCACCCAGGGGCGGCTGCCGGCGGCCGTCAATGCGACCGGCATCAGCATCACCAAGTCCAACTTCAACTTTGTTCTCGGCGCAGGCTTCTATACGCTCGACGGCCGTTATTCGCCCGAATTCATCTCCAACTATCTGGACGTCTACGTAAAAGACGCTATCAAGCGCGTTCCCGGCGTTGGCGATGTAATCATCTTCGGCGAGCGCAAGTACGCGATGCGCGTCTGGCTTGACCCGGTCCGCCTGGCCGCTCACAACCTCACGGCGACGGATGTCGTCAACGCCCTGGTCGAGCAAAACATCGAAATCCCCGCCGGCCAGCTCGGCCAGCCGCCCTCGGATTCAAGGCAGGCCTTCCAGATCCCCGTGCGCGTAGTCGGCCGGCTCTCCTCGCCCGCCGAGTTCGACAACATCATCGTCAAGAACGCTTCCAACGGCCTGGTGCTGCTCAAGGATGTCGGCCACTCCGTTGTTGGCGCTGAAGATTACAGTTCGACGCTGAAGTACGCGGGCCGCGAAGCCATGGGCGTTGGCATCTTGCAACTCTCCAACGCCAACGCCCTTGAGGTGGATCGAGCCGCCAAGGCGCGGCTCGCCGAGCTGTCGAAGAGTTTCCCGCCGGGCCTGAGTTACGCCATCGCCTTCGACTCCACAACCGTGGTCGGCGACTCAATCCGCGAAGTGCTGGTCACCCTTGGCCTGGCCATCTTCATCGTCATCACCGTCATCTTTCTGTTCCTGCTCGATTGGCGCGCTACCATTATTCCCGCTGTCACGATTCCGGTCTCGTTGATCGGAACCTTCGCCTTCATCAAAGTCTTCGGCTTCTCTATCAACGCACTGACGCTCTTCGGCATTACTCTGGCCACCGGACTGGTCGTCGACGACGCGATTGTGGTTATCGAAAACGTGCAGCGTCACCTGCACATGGAGCATTCCGATCCCCACGCGGCTACATCGCGAGCCATGGGCGAGGTGACCAGCGCCGTCATTGCCACATCTCTGGTTCTGATCGCCGTCTTCGTGCCGGTCAGCTTCTTCCCCGGCACAACCGGCATTCTCTACCGGCAATTCTCGCTGACGATCGCCTTTGCCATCGCCATCTCGGCCTTCAACGCGCTTACACTGTCGCCGGCTCTCTCGGCCATGTTCCTGCGCGGCGAAGAAGACCGGCCAAAGCAGCTCGACTTCCTCCACATCGACGCGGTCTCGCGGCTCTTTGCCAGATTCATCCACTCCACCGACAAGCAGATCAGTTGGCTTTCATCCACGTATTCCAATGCGATTCACGGTGCGCTCAAACTCCGCTACGCATTGCTGGTGTTGTTTTTTGTGGGCCTGGGCGCGACAGTGTGGACCTACCAGCGTGTCCCCACCGGCTTCATTCCCCAGGAGGATCAGAGCTTCCTGATGGTCATCGTGCAGGCCCCGCCGGGCTCTTCGCTGGCCTACACCGGAGCCCTGGCCGACCGCGCGCAAGCGATCATCGCCCAAAATCCCGACATCGCCGGAGCATTCTCAGTGATGGGATTCAGCTTCAACGGCAACGCCGCCAACGCCGGCATGATGTTCATCTCCACCACGCCGTCGGACCAGCGCCGCGGCAAGGGCCACTCCACCGCCGACATCGTCGCCAACCTGAATCCCAAGCTGCAAATGCTCATGTTCGCGCCCAATGGCGGTCTGGTAGCCATGTTCGAGCCCCCGGCGGTCTCGGGCGTCGGCAGCTTCGGCGGCTTTCAGTTCATGCTCCAGGACGAGGGCAGTAACACGCTCAGCGATCTGGACCACATTGCCCATCAGATTGTGGGCGCGGGCAATGCGGGCAAAGACCTGACCGGCCTGCTGACCACTTTCTCCGCCAACGATCCCCAGGTGCTGGTCACCATCGACCGCGAGAAGGCCAAGTCCCTCAACATTCCGCTCTCGCAGATCACTACCACGCTCGGCGTCTTCATGGGCTCGGAGTACATCAACGACTTCGACTTCAACAATCGCACCTACCGCGTCTTTGTGCAGGCCGACCAGCCCTTCCGCATGTCGGCCCGCGATCTGCATAGCTATTACGTGCGCTCCGACTCCGGCCAGATGGTGCCACTGGACAATCTGGTCAAAGTCACTGAGAGCTCCGGCCCGCCGGTCATCAGCCACTACAACCTCTTCCGCGCAGTCGAGATCGACGGCTCAGCCGCTCCTGGACACAGCTCCGGCCAGGGGCTCGCCGCCATGGAAGCCCTTGCCAACAAGATGAAGATGCCGGGCATGAGATTTGAGTGGACCGGATTGACACTCGACGAGATCGAATCCAGCGGCAGGGCGCTGCTGATCTTTGGTCTCGGTCTTTTGGTCGTCTATCTCACGCTCTCGGCGCAGTACGAGAGCTTCGCGCTGCCCTTCATCATTCTTCTCGCTGTGCCGATGGCCGTGCTCGGCGCCTTGGGCCTGGTGTGGGCGCGCGGCCTTGCCAACGATGTCTACTGCCAGATCGGCCTCGTCATGCTCATCGGCCTCTCGGCGAAAAACTCAATTCTGATCGTCGAGTTTGCCGAGCAGTTGCGCCGCAAGGGCCTCTCCATCGCCGACGCCGCGGCCGAGGCCGGCGCATTGCGTCTGCGGCCGATTCTTATGACCTCGTTCGCCTTCATCCTCGGCGTATTGCCGCTGGTCTTCGCCACCGGTGCAGGCGCGCTCGGACGGCGCTCCGTCGGCACGACCATTGTCGGCGGCATGTTGCTCTCGACGGTACTGAACCTGTTCTTTATCCCGGTGCTCTACGTGATTCTGAGCCGGCTGCTGAGGCGAGGGGACGTTTCCATGCCGGAGCCGGAGGAGGTATCGCTCGATAGGATTCTGCCCTAGGTTCGGTCGTGACGGGTCAGCGTAGCCTGAAACGTGCCAACCGCAGGTGATCACGCCACACAGCAAGCGGTCACTGGGGGTCGCGGTGCGCAATCACGTAATCCTTGATGCGGTTATAAATCTTGCCAGTCACCACGCCATGCTCCAGCAGATCCGTCTTGGTGCGGTAAGGCCGGAAACGAAGGATGCGACCGGCCCAACTGCGCGTCATGCCGGGAACCCTGAGCAGCTCATCCATGCTGGCGTGATTAATGTCGATGCGCAACTCGGGCGGCGGCGCGGTGGCTGAGGTCTTCGGCACGGCACGAGTATCGCGGTCCTGGTTCCGCGCAATGTCCGAGACGCAGACACCCAGCATCGCCGCTGCGAAAACCGCAAAGTGAATTGCTCTACGCACCGTTCCATTCTCCGCTCCCCGGCCTCAGGCCGCAAGCGGAAGATTTGACACCCCACAGCCGTTTCCTTTATGGTTTGAATCAGATGCAGCGCAACCGCCATCACGGCCACCACCACCATCATGGAACCTCCATGCCGGCGGACTGCCATGGCCTGAACTAGAACGGCCAGAGAGATCTCAAGAGACTTGAAGCCCGCCGGCACGAAGACCGGCGGGCTTTTTCGTGCTCCAACGAAACCCCAACCAATGAATAAGGAAAAACATGAGCAATACGAATCCCACAATCGACTTCGGCAAAATGGACGGGCTCGTCCCCGGCATCGTCCAGGATGCAAACACCGGTGAGATGCTGATGCTTGGCTTTCTCAACTCCACCAGCTACGCTAAGACCATTGAGACAGGCTTTGTAACATTCTGGAGCCGCACCCGCCAGAAGCTTTGGATGAAGGGTGAAACCAGCGGAAACCGCCTGCGCGTCGTCTCCGCCGCAACGGACTGCGACAATGATGCGCTGCTTTTTCGCGTCGTAGTCGAAGGTGACGGACTGGTTTGCCATGAGGGCACTGTCAGCTGCTTTACCAAGCCGTTGAGCATCGGCGCAGACGGCCAGCCAAAAGAGAAAGAGGTAGCTCGTGGCTAACAAGCTGAGACTCGGAATCCCCAAAGGCAGTTTGCAGGATGCTACGATTGCGCTCTTCAAGCGCGCCGGCTGGAATATCTACGCGGACGGCCGCTCCTACTTCCCCTCTATCGACGATCCTGAGATCGAGTGCATGTTGATTCGCGCCCAGGAGATGGCCCGTTACGTCGATCACGGCGTTCTCGACGCCGGCCTCACCGGCATCGACTGGGTCGTCGAGAGCGGCCTCGATCTGACCAGCATCACTTCACTTACTTATTCCAAGCAGAGCCGGCGCAAGGTGCGCTGGGTACTGGCTGTGCCAGAATCGAGCGGCTTCGAAAAGGCCGAAGACCTGGAAGGAAAGATTGTTGCAACCGAGCTAGTGGAAGTGAGTAAGCGCTACTTCGCCCGCAAAGGTGTCAACGTCAAGGTTGAGTTCAGCTGGGGTGCAACGGAGGTCAAGCCGCCGACGCTGGCCGATGCGATCGTTGAGGTAACAGAGACCGGCAGTTCGCTCAAGGCGAATCGACTGAAGATCATTGACACTATCATGGAAAGCGAGACGCATCTGATCGCCGGTAAGCGGGCCCTCGCCGATCCATGGAAGCGCGAGAAGATCGATCAGATCGCGCTGATGCTGCGCGGCGCAATCGACGCGCAATCGCAGGTGGGGCTGATGCTCAATGTGCAACGGGCCGATCTCGACGCGGTGCTCGCCGTGCTGCCCGCGCTCAACTCGCCTACCGTCTCTCAGCTCAGCAACTCCGACTGGGTCGCGGTGAACACCATCGTCGAAGAGCGCGTAGCACGCGATGTGATTCCCAAGCTTAAGGCGGCGAAAGCGGCGGGCATTGTCGAATATCCGCTGAATAAGGTTGTGCTCTAAACCGGAGGAAGAATGAAGATCGTCCGGACAAAAGGACGCGGCGCGCAACAAACAACGGAGTTGCTCGCCGCTCTCGATCAGCGCGGCGGCGCCGCGCTCGACGCCGTGCTTCCCGCCGTTAAGCGCATCGCGAGCGATGTGCGCAGGCGAGGCGACCGCGCTCTGCTGAGCTACGCAGCCCAATTTGACGGGCTCACGGACACAGCCAATCTGCGCATCACATCCGATGAGATGGCCGCCGCTTGGAACGCTGTTTCACCGGCGATGCGCGAGGCCCTCACCATCGCCGCCGATCAGATTCGCATCTTTGCTGTATCGCAGCTACCGGCTTCCTGGAGCGAGTCTCCAATCGACGGCCTCACCACCGGGCAACTTGTTCGTCCCCTCGGCGCGGTCGGTTGCTATGTACCCAGTGGCCGCCACCCTCTTCCCTCTACGCTCCTGATGACCGCAATTCCCGCGCAGGTTGCGGGCGTCGAACGCATCGCAGTGGTCTCTCCCAAACCGGCGTTGGAAGCTCTCGCTGCCGCGCATCTTCTCGGCATCACAGAGTTCTATCGTCTCGGCGGCGCGCACGCAATCGCCGCTCTGGCCTATGGCACCGCAAGCCTACCGCGCGTCGATAAGATCGTCGGGCCCGGCAACCTTTACGTCACCGCGGCCAAGCGGCTCGTCGCCTTCGATTGCGCGATCGACATGCTCGCCGGTCCCACGGAGATTGTGGTCACCAGTGAGCGCGGCAACCCGTCCGACATTGCCTCTGATCTTGTCGCCCAGGCTGAGCACGATCCCGAGGCGCTGGCCATCTTCATCACCACGCGTGCCGATCTCGCAAGACGTGTTGTCGCCGATGCCAAACTTCGCAGCCGCAACAACACCTTAGCGCGCCAGGCTCTCGACCGCAACGGCCTTGTCATTATCGCCGCAAGCGTGGACGAGGCGCGCGCCATTACCAATCGACTTTCACCCGAACATCTCACCGTCGACACGGCCCGCGATCTCGATTGGGTACGGAATGCCGGTTCGGTTTTCGTGGGCCGCTGGTCGGCGCAGCCCATGGGCGACTATATCTCAGGTCCCAACCACACCCTGCCCACCGGCGGCATGGCTCGTGTGCGCGGCGGCCTGAGCGTCAACGACTTCGTCAAGCTCATCACCGTGCAGCAGTACAACGCGCAGGCCATGCGCTTACTCGGTCCTCACGCCGCTCTGCTGGCCGAGGCCGAGGGGCTCACCGGCCACGCTGAAGCCATTCGCACACGATTGCAAATAAGGAGGCATCTTGACTGAAGCTGCAAAATCGATCATTCCCGCGCCACGCGCTTGCGTGCAGGCCATGAAGGAGTATCACCCTCCGCTCGGCAACCGCGAAGCTCTGCGCCTGGACTTCAATGAGAACACTGTGGCCTGCTCACCCAGAGTGCGTGAGGTGCTGGGCCTCATCTCCGCAGGCAGTCTCACGCGTTATCCCGAGCGCGAACCAGTCGAGGCCATCGCCGCGTCGCATCTCGGCCTTGCCCCTTCGCAGGTAGCTCTCACCAATGGAGTCGACGAAGCCATTCACGTGCTCTTCGAGGCCTTTCTCGACGACGGCGACGAGCTTCTCCTGCCGGTGCCCACCTATGCAATGTATGAGATCTACGCCTCGGCCACCGATGCGCGCTCGATCACAATCCAAGCGGCGAACGACCTGCAGTTTCCCTTCGAGCGGTTGCTCGCCGCGATCACACCGCGCACCAAGGTCATCGCCATCGCCAATCCGAACAGCCCTTCCGGCTCCGCGGCCACACGGGCGCAGCTAATTGAGATTGCAACTCGCGCGGCGCATGCGGTTCTACTGGTCGATGAAGCTTACTTTCACTTCCACGGCGAGACTGTGATGGACCTGATCGGGACACTTCCAAATCTGATAGTGGCGCGCACCTTTTCAAAGGCCTACGGCTTGGCCGGTTTGCGTCTCGGTTTGCTTGCCGGTCCCGCGGAACTGATGCGCTGGGTGCGGCGCGTGCTGTCACCATATAGCGTGAATTCGCTGGCTCTGGCGTGCCTTCCGCCCGCGCTCGAAGATGCGGCGTATCTCGACTGGTACGTCGCTGAAGTGTTTGCTGCGCGCGCCGAGTTTGAAGCTATGCTCGACGACGCCGGAGTTCGCCACTGGCCAAGCTGTGCAAATTTTGTGCTGGTCGAAATCGGTGCGCAACACAAGGAGTTCACACAACTAATGAGCGCCGCGGGGGTTTTGGTTCGCGATCGCTCCAGCGACCCCGGATGCGATGGCTGCGTGCGCATCACCATCGGAACGCGCGAGCAGATGGGAAAGGCCGCCGCCGCTTTCCACGGGACCCTGGCCGCTTTGAATATCGAAGGAACGGCGCAATGACCGCTTCTGCTGCAAATACTCGCGCCTCGCGCAAGGCGAGCCCGCGCCGATCCGAATTGGTTCGCAACACCACCGAGACTCGCATCGCCGTCAAGCTGACGATCGAAGGCCGCGGTCAATATAAGGTCTCCACGGGCATTCGCTTCTTCGATCACATGCTTGAACTCTTCACCCGCCATGGGGCCTTCGATCTTGAACTCAAGTGCGAGGGCGACCTCGACGTCGATCAGCATCACACCGTCGAAGATGTGGGCATTGCGCTCGGCGAAGTTTTTGACCGCGCGCTCGGCGACAAACGCGGCATTCTGCGCGCCGGCTACTTCATTATGCCTATGGATGAGACCCTGGCCATCGCCGCAGTGGACTTGAGCGGACGTGCAGCCTTCGCCGTCGATACCAAGGTGCGCACGCGGCTAGTGGGCGATCTGCAAAGTGAACTGGTGACGGATTTCTTCGAAGGCTTCGCACGCGGAGCACGCGCCAATGTTCACGTGAAGACGATGTATGGCCGCTCGAATCATCACAAGATCGAAGGCATCTTCAAAGCCTTCGCGCGCGCCCTGCGAGTGGCCTGCTCACGCGACAAGCAATTGGGCGAGATGCTGCCCTCGACGAAGGGACTGCTCTGATGCGCGTAACCGTGATCGATTACAAGGCCGGCAATCTGACCTCTGTGCTGAAGACGCTGCGCCATCTCGGCGCGGAGCCGATTGTCACGGATGGCGATCTCTCGCTCGTCGAATCCGCCGAGCGCCTCGTGCTGCCCGGCGTGGGCCATTTCGCAGCTACGGAACGGCTGGACACAACCGGTCTCACTGCCGCGATTCGTGCGGCAATTGCGCGTGGAGTCCCCTTCCTTGGAATTTGCGTCGGGATGCAGTGGCTCTATGCGGGATCGAGTGAAGCGCCCGATCAGCCGGGACTCGGTCACTTCGCTGAATCCTGCGCGCGCTTCTCCGAGAGCATAGAAAAAGTTCCGCACGTCGGCTGGAATTCGCTTGAAATCCGCGCAGGCTCGCGCCTTCTCGCCGGAGTCGAGCCGGGCGAGCACGTTTACTTCACGCATTCTTTTAAGGCGCCCGTCACTGCAGACGCGGCGGCTGTTACGCACTACATCGAGCCCTTCGCCGCTGCCGTAGAACGCGGCAACGTAATGGGCGTTCAGTTCCATCCCGAAAAATCCAGCGCAACCGGACTCAAGATCCTCAGCAATTTTCTGGAGATTGAAAGATGAATCTCACTTACACAATCACTCTTGCCGACTGGAAAGCTGCTATCCGGCTCCACACCCGCCAGAAGCCCGGGAGGCGCATCTGCCTCGCAATCTCTTATTATGCGATTCCAACGCTCGCCGGTCTCGGGTTGGGATATATCAGCCTTGCCAGTTCACACGGACGAAGAGATATCGTTGATGGCCTCGTTTTGCCCGTCGCAGCATTGTTTGGGATCGCAGTTCTGCGTCCATTCCTGTACGGCTACAGACTCCGAAAATGGTTCACGGGTTACTTTCCCGTTTCGGAGACAGGACCGGGACACTCTCTCGACATCGATAACGAGCGCATCCTCAAGATTTGGCCGGGAATTGGCGAGGCAAAATACTATTGGACCGGGATTCGCAGGTTTGCTCAGGACAATAGAATCACTGTACTCTACATAACCGAGCTTTCGTTCATTTGCATTCCTACGCGTGTCTTATCGCCGTCCCAGCGAACCGAACTCAACGACCTTATCGCGCGCAACATGGCGAGGAAACAGAAATGATTACCAAGCGCATCATCGCCTGTCTTGACGTGCACGATGGCCGCGTTGTCAAGGGCGTGCAGTTCGTCGATCTCGTCGATGCCGGCGATCCGGCGACACAGGCCGCGCGTCACGCTCGCGAAGGCGCCGACGAGATTGTGCTGCTCGACATCACCGCGACTCACGAGGGACGGCAGACGCTGCTCGACACCGTTCGTCGCACGGCCCCTGAACTATTCGTCCCCTTCTGCGTAGGCGGCGGCATTCGCTCGGCCGACGATGCCGCACAGGTCTTCGAGGCGGGCGCGGACAAGGTTAGCGTGAACTCCGCCGCTCTGGCCAACCCAATGCTCATCGACAATATCGGCCGCAGCTTTGGTGCGCAGGCCGTTGTTGTCGCCGTCGACGCGCGGCGTGATCCTAATGCCGCCGACCCCGTGCGCGATGCGCAAGTCTTCGTTCAGGGCGGCCGCAAGCTGGCCGGCCGGCGCGTAGTCGAGTGGGCGCGCGAGGCCGAACAACGCGGCGCAGGCGAGATCCTGCTCACCTCGATGAACGCGGACGGCATGAGAACCGGTTTCGATTGCGAGCTAACCGGCGCCGTGAGCGAGGCCGTTGGCATTCCCGTGATCGCCTCAGGCGGCGCGGGTACTGTCGAGCATTTTGTCGATGTCTTCGGGCGCGGCAAGGCGGACGCGGCTCTTGCGGCGAGCATTTTTCACTTCGGCGTATCGAGCGCCCGCGCGCTCAAACAGGAGCTCGCGAAGGCCGGCGTTTCCGTGAGGCTTCCATGCTGATTCCTTCGATTGATTTGCTGGGCGGCCAGATCGTTCAGCTTGTGCAGGGCGAAAAACTGCGGCTTGCTTTTGACGACTTTGAATATTGGATCGAAAAATTCTCCAAGTATCCGTTAGTCCAATTGATCGATCTCGACGCTGCGATGCGGCAGGGCGACAACTCCGTGCTGGTTGCTCAGATCGCCAAACGGCTGCCCGTGCAGGCCGGCGGAGGCATTCACACCATCGAACGCGCGCAACAAGTGCTCGACGCGGGAGCGAAGCGCGTCATCATTGGATCGGCGCTCTTTTCCTCGGAAGGTGCCGTCAATACCGGGTTCGCAGCGTCGCTCGCCGCAAGCGTTGGCGCTGAGCATATTGTCGCGGGCATCGACACCAAAAATGGAAAGATCGCCGTGAAGGGATGGAAGGCGCAGGTCGCGCTAACGCCCGATGAGGCGATTCCGCAGCTCGATCCCTATGCCGCCGCATTTCTCTATACGCATGTGGATGGCGAAGGCTTGATGCAAGGCTTCCCCATTGACGTCGCCGCGCGCTTGCGCAAGCTGACCCGGCGTCAACTCATCGTCGCCGGCGGCATTCGCAGCCAGCAAGAAGTAAACGCACTCGGCGCGCTGGGCACCGATGCAGTTGTGGGGATGGCGGTCTACACTGAGTTGCTCGCGGTCTGAGCTACCTCTGCGCCTCGCCGACGGAGCGGCTAGTTTCGACGCGCGATGCACGCAATAACCGGGCAAGCTGCTTGAGATGGAGCTGCACCGCATAGGCGCGCAGAATTTCGGCCTGCGAAAACCTGAAGCCCGTGTGGCGCACCTCTGCCATGCGCGCCTCCAGTTGAGCGATGTCTTCCTCCAGATTTATTCCCAGCGGCGGGATGTGAAAACGCCATTCGTGGATGCACTCGGCCACGTGGTGAAATCCGGTGCGAATGTCGATGGCCAGCCGCCCCATGGCCGGCTCCAGTTGCTGCGCGTATCCATCTTCGCAGCTGTCTTTCACTGAGAACTCCAGCGCAACCAGGGCATCGAAGAGCGAGCGGCCAAACTGTGCGAGCATTTCAAGACCCTCGCGCCATCCTGGACCGCCGGACGGTTCGTTACGCGAAGCCTCAAGCAGTTCGCTGTTCTTGCGCAGCGTGGCCAGCGCATCCTCGCGCCACTCCGACAGATTCTCCGGAGGCGCGCCGCGAAAGCCCTCCAGAATTGCCTCGAAGAACGCTCCCAGTATTAGAAACTCCTGCGCCAGTCCGTCGCGCAGCCGCAGGCGCGCACGATCCGGGAAAACCAGCGTCGAAACGGCGATTGCCATCACGATACCGATGATGACCTCAATCACGCGGTCCAGCGCGAGCGTCCAGTGCGAGCCAGATTTCACGAGCATGACAATGCATATCGTCACGCCGGCCAGCCTTGAACTGCTGCGCAGCCCCAGCATTCCGCAGACAATCACCGCCGCGAGCACAGCGAGAATGAAGTTCCACGGCAGCGCGCCAAACTGCGCAAATGCAAAGCCGATCAACGCGCCGATCAGTGTTCCGAGAATACGGTCGCGCGAGGCGGAGATGGTTGCGCCAAAATTCGATTGCAGCACGATGATGGCGCTGATTGCGCCCCAATAGCCGTCGTTGAGTCCAAAGAGCTTGGCGATCCACCAGCAAAGCCCCGCCGCCAGTGCGGTCTTTGCTGCGTGGATCAGCAGACGCCTACGCTCCCACGTAAGCAAGCCGGGGTTTGCCTCCGGTTCCACGCGCAGCTTGATCGCGAGCTGTCGCTGGGATTTCGTCTTGTTGGCTCTCAGGCGCATGATTTCGATTCGCGATGCAAGGGTCTATCTATAGAATGCCCTATCCAGCCAGGTTCACGTCGTGATTCGTCTCACTGCCCTGACCAATCTGTCGATCGAGGCTGAAGCTTTTTCACACCGTATGCCATCCCATGTAGCATAGAAGTCAGGCGCCCGCATTTCTCTGTGCCTGCGAACCCCATGCTGCGAGTCGGATATCCTGCCATCATTGCCGCTGAGCTGTTGAGCGACTTCCCGCCAGGGGTTGAACTCGTTCCTCTGCCCGACGATCTTGACCGCGAGGTCGAGATCGACGTCTGGCTTCCCGACCCGTATCCAGCGAGGGCCATGCGCGTCTGGCCGCATCTGCGCGGCGTGCGGCTGATCCTGTCATTGATGGCCGGCACAGAGTGGATTCCCGGCGTGGCAGGCCCGCACGTCACCATCTCAAAGGCTCGCGGCGCGCACAACATCTCTACCACCGAGTGGACCATCGCCGCGATTCTCGCTTCGCTTAAATACTTTCCGTTTTACTTTGACGTGCAGCGCTCCGGACAGTGGAAGCGCCGCTTCGAAGCTCCCGCGCGCTACGCGCAGATCACCGGCGATACGCGCCCCATTTATCCACCTGTCATGGTGGAAGAACTCACCGGCAAGCGTGTGCTGCTTGTGGGCTATGGCGAGATCGGCAAAGAGATCGAGCGGATGCTCGAGCCGTTTTATGTGGACCTGGTGCGAATCGCGCGCACCGCACGCAGCGAGCCGGTGGTTCATGCCGTCGGCGAACTCGACAGCCTTCTGCCGCGAGCTGAGATCGTGATTCTGATTCTGCCTTCAACCGACGAGTCACATCATCTGATCGGAGCACCTCAGTTCGCACTGATGCGGCAGGGAGCGTTGCTCGTCAATGCTGGGCGGGGACCTCTCGTTGATACCGGCGCGCTGGTTGCGGCGCTCCGCTCCGGCCGCATACGAGCCGCTCTCGATGTCACTGATCCCGAGCCGCTGCCCGAGGGCCACCCGCTGTGGAGTTGCCCTAACCTGCTGATCACGCCTCATCTGGCCGGATCGACTCCGCAGTTTGCGCCGCGCGCGCTTAAGACCGCTGCCGACGAGTTGCGTCGTTACATGGGTGGCGAGCCTCTGCGCAATGCGGTTCAGATCGCCGTCTAGTTCAACGCACCGGCTGCTTCAGATTGCATCTCCGAGACCTGAGAAAGAGCACGCCTCCAATCTCTCAAGCCTACGACCGCTAGCCATACGAAAACCGCGTAGAGCAAGGCTGTCAATCGCAGATTGTCGTAGAGAAACTCGCCAACATAGACCAGGTCCACCGCAATCCACAGCCACCAATTGGCGATATGCTTCCGGGCCTGCCACCAGCCGCCCACGACGCTGAAAGTGGCAAGCTGCGCATCCAAATACGGCAACGACGCATTGAGGTGCTCCATCCAAACACCCAGTGCGAGGCCGCCCAGCGCTCCGATTGCGATGCCCATTACTAACTCTGAGCGAGGCAAACGAACGACGCGCACATCGCCCTCTTCATGCACACCCTTTGCCCAGTGCCACCATCCATAGAATGTCAGCGGCAAACCGCCGATGAGCAACAGACCAAATGAGAATAGCTGCGCATGATAAGAGATTGCCAAATAGCAAAGATCGGAGATGATCCCAATTGGCCAACATATTATCTTTCGTTTTGTCGTCAGCCAAATACTCAGAATGGCTGTTACAGCGCCGATGATTTCGAGCCAGTTATTGAAGATATATCTGCCAATTAAATCCAGGCTCATGGTTCGCCAACTCTCTTGCGCGTTGCGGCCCATCGCCTGATTCGATCCAGCAACGGTCGGCCGCCGCGACCGTGAAACCAGCGTGCGTGACCGGTCAGGTAGGCTTCAGTGCAGATGCGGCCGCTCTGCTTCGAATGCAAGACGCCGAGGAAGTAATCCGCTTCAGTGAGAGCAAACTCCGCATGACACAGTGCCGTCATTGGCGTGAGCGCGGCTGCCTCTGCGTCATTCAGCGGACGCACAGATTCATAGCCATCGAGCAGCGCATCCAGATGATCGAAGTGCACGGGTATCTCCTGCTCGTCTTCAGCCCTTTCGCGGAGCGCAAGCCACTCGACGATGTTGCGCTCGATGGCCTGCGCCAGATCGTGGACCGCATTGGTGCGATCCGCAAGGCCGAAGTCGATCGCTGCCGTAACCCAGGCTTCATCGCTCGCATCGCTCCACAGCAGATTGGACGCGTGGAGATCGTTGTGCGTCCAGAGCGGCTCAAGCGCCGGAAGCAACGGCCTCAATTCGTCATGAAACGGGGCCAGCAGCTTGAGCGCCTCATTGCAGGCTTCACGCGTCGCCTCATCGTGCGCTAGCGCTGGCCGCGCGTTCAAATAGCTCTCGATTGCCCGAGATGGGTCATCGGCCGCGAAGATCGTAACGCTTGCCACGAGAGGCTGGGTCTTGCGTCGTGGCGCGTCGAAGCCCTGCGAAGCCAGATGCAGCCGCGCAAGCATCTCCCCGGCTGAACGCGCATGGGCCGTCGAGCGAAATGGCGTCCACGAAAGCGCATCCTCATAAACGTCCATGCCCGCGGGCACTTCATGCACCTCATAGATCCATTCGCCGCGCTCGATCGCAGTCTCGCCCGAGGCGTCGGCAAAGATGCGCGGCACGGGCGCACCGCGAGCGCGAAGATGGCGGATGAGTCGGTGCTCCTCGAGCAACCCTTCGCGGTCGCGCACCGTGCGGTGATGGCGCTTGATAAAGAGGCGGCCGGCACGCGTGGCAACGACACTCGCTGCTGAGAACGGCCGCGGGCTCACGGTGAGAATCTCGACCGGCTCGGGAGAGGCGCGAAAGCCGGTGAGCAACGCGCGCACCTCGGGGAGCGTGAGCGGCGGCCAGTCTGCCTCGACCAGCGTGCCGTCCATGCCATGCGCCTTTACCGCCATGCTCATTGATTGCTCATCCTCTGCCTTCGCCCGAAGAGCTGGAAAGTGTAATGCGCCGAGAGACGCACCGTCGTTGGCGCGCCCAAATGGATGAAGGTATCGCCGTAGTTTGCGCCAGTGTCCTTCCAGTAGCGCTTGTCGGTAATGTTGTCTGCATAGAAGCGCAGCGTCACGCGTCCTCCTTCGCCGCCCGGCATATAGCGAGCGCCGAGGTTGAAGAGATTGTAGCTGGGCACGCTGACGGTATCGTCGCGCGTGGCCTCTTTGCGGCCGGTGTAGCCCCAGCCCGGCATCAGGTGCAACCCGTGTGCGTGCGGCACAAGCATGTCGGCAAAGAGCGCCGTGCGCAGATGCGGCACATTGATCACCTGCTTGTTATCGAAGCTTGGGGTGCCCGTGTTGTCAGAGATCGCCCGGATGGCCGCAACCGAACCCGTCAACCGCAACCAGTTCGCAGCCTTTCCCTCAGCATTCAACTCGAGGCCGTCGTGTGTCTCGCGGCCTTGCGACACGAAACACATCGGATTCTGAATCGTCGTTTCCGTTCCGAAGCAATCGGCACCTGGCCCTAAATCTTCCGGATAAAAGAAAGGTGAGCGCATATGAAAAAGTGCGGTGCTCACCAGAATCCGTCGCCCCGGCTCATACTTCGCGCCAACTTCAGCCTGACGGGTGATGAACGGATCGAGATATTGACTCGTATCGGCAACCCACCACGGCGCCTGCATCCCGAGTGAAAGCATCACGCCGTAATTCCCGTAGAGGGTCAGATTGTTTACCGGGTTGAAGGTGACTGCGTACTGTGGCAGCCAGAGGAGCTTGTCTGTAAAGTCCACTTCTCCCAACTTGTTTATGCCGGAATAATTATGATCGCGCAACGAATCGATCCGTCCTCCCGCAAGCAGTTGGATGCGCCCCGGAATGTGAATGCGATCTTGCACCACCGCTGCCGACTGGTGATCATCTTCCCACAGAGTGCGGGGACCGGCTAGCAATCGCACGCCGTTGGCATCCGTTGCGCCTGGAAAAGCAACATCCGGCTGATAAATGTTCTCCGAGCCGATGTAGCTGTACACCGCGCCGTTTGTCACCCAGTCGGGCGCATCGGATGGTGGCGCGCCCGGTTGCTGCACGCTGCGGAGAAACATTTCACCGCCCCCGGTCAAGTCGTGTCTGAGCATTCCGGTTCTCAGGTGGCCGGTGACCAGAGCTTCGGCCTGCGCATCGATGCGCAATTCGCCGGGATCGCGATAATCGTAGATTCCGTAGTCGCCTCCATCTGTAATGCCGGGAACTGCGGGACAGAAAAAGTAGGCGGGCGCATCCGGCGCGCCGGGACAATCCACATTGCCATTAGCATCAAACGGCGTTCCATAGGCATAGACCACATTGTCGTCGATCAACGAATGGCTGTAACTCGCCGCGGCGAAGGCTCGCCATCCGTGCGGCAGATCGTAGTCCAGCCGCGCGCCGGTGTTGAAGGTGTCGAAGGTGTTCGGCTTGGCCCACGACTGCTCGCCCAGCATTGTCGAGGGATACACCTGGTCAAGGTTGGGCACTGTTTCGCCGCCCAGCAACTGATAGCCGCAGACAGAGCGCTCGACTTTATGCTGATATTCGAAATCGCCTTTCAGAATTGCCCTCGGGCTGGGCTTCCAATCGGCCGAGCCCGCTCCCACTCCGCGCCAGCCATTGGCGTCGTTGACATAACTTGCAATCCGTTCACCGGCCAGATTTATGCGCGCGCCGACCTGCTTCTGTTTGCCGAAAAGCCGCCCCAGGTCGACCGCGCCAAAGGCGGTGCCACGATGATCCGTGGCTAGATCGGCGGCCGTAACCAACGCCGGCCGCTTGGTCACGTAGTCGATGAGCCCGCCCGCCGAGGCCACGCCGCTTTCAAGGCCGGCAATGCCTTTGAGAAACTCGACGCGTTCCTTGTTCTCGAGAGGCACATCCTGCTCACCCGCGACGGTCATGCCGTTGATCTCAAGGCCCGTGGCCAAATCGATTGGGAAGCCGCGAATCTCGTAGTCGCCGTAGTAGCCCACCGGCGCATAGTCCTCGCCGATTGAGGCGTCGTTCTTCACAACGTCAGAGAGAAGCCGCGCGTCTTGATCGTTGAGCAGGTCGCGAGTCACGACCGTGGCGGAGAGCGGAGTCTCGGCTACCGTCGCGCCATCCAGCGTGCCCACAGTAACAGAATCGGGCAGATAGTCGTCCTTTACTTCTCCATGCACAACGACGGTCGTCGTCACCGGCGGAATCGGCTGGGCAGACTGGGCTCGCGCAGGCGCGGTTTGCTGCGAAGCGGCGGCTGGCGTTGTGGGCTGTGAGGCAGCCGCCGTCGACTGGCGTTGTGCAAGCACTGCCAGAGGCGCGGCAAGACAGCAGAAGAGAGCGGAAATCTTCAGAGTGAAGGATGGAAATATGATGCGGGCCGGGTCGCCGGCGGTGAATCTGAGCATGGACTCCCCTTGTCTCGGACTGGATGAAACAAGAGAACTCACGCTGCGATTCGAGGAAGAGGACCGCAAGGTCCCGGAAACTTCCCACGCCGGTATTATCCGGATCGGGTTCGAGGGTATTTCTCAGCCCCACTCCGTGGAGCACCCCTGTTTCAATAATCAAATTGAAACACTCCCGGCACGGATTTGCAACCCACCCGGAATTCCTCTGCCGCCAACCTGGTCATCAGGAGCCCTGACTCGAAACAGCAGGCCGGGCATGACCGCTCATCGAGCGAAACTGTTTTGAACCTGCGGACCAATGTGGCACGAAGAGTGCCGGGATGAGATGGCCAAATCATAAAGACCCGATGAATTCCCAGCCGCTGGCCCTCACCTCCGGCTCGGGGATTTACTATCGTTGAGTACCGGGGTGCGGCGGCCAAACCGCATCTTGTTCATCTACTGTGACTGCTGTCACATACGGCATTTTGGATGATGTTAGTCTAAATAGCGGCCTCTGGGGGCTAGGAAGCGCACGATGCCATTATTTCCCGCTGTCGATCCAATTCCCTTGCCGGCGCCGATCTGGCTTCTCAAGTTGCTGCATATCGTGACGCTGGCGCTGCACTTTGTCGCCGTGGAGATGCTGATCGGCGGGTTGTTGCTGGCGGTTCTGCTCAGCCTCTTAGGCCGCTCGGCCTCCGCGAAGGTCGCCGCGCGCGCGATCGCGCGCAGGCTCACCACGGTGATGACATTTGTCATCAACTTTGCCGTTCCTCCGCTGCTCTTTGCGCAGGTGCTCTATGGCCGCGCGCTCTATACCAGCAGCGTGCTGATCGGCGTCTACTGGATCTCGGTCATTGGCCTCGTCTCGCTGACCTATTGGCTGCTCTATCGCTTCACGGCGAGGCTGGAGGCGGGCAAATCGGCCTGGTGGGTCGGTCTCACAGCCTGGCTATTGGCAGGGTCGGTTGCGCGGCTGCTCTCAACCAACATGACTCTGATGCTGCGACCGGAGGTCTGGCGCCAGATGTACTCGGCTTCGGCGATGGGCGCGTTTCTGCCTCCTCACGATCCGACGCTTGAGCCGCGCTGGCTGATGATGATGGCCGGGGGCCTCTGCTTCGGTGGACTTTGGATGTTATATTTGGCCGGGCGTTCGACCTTCACTGCTGAGGAGAAGAGCTTCCTCGCAGGTCTTGGGGGCAAAGTGGCCGCGGCCTTCGGCGCTCTCTATTTGGCGGCGGGCCTCTGGGCCGCGGGTGTGCAACCCGGTGCGGTGAAGGCAATGCTGGCCTCGCCTCCCGCCGGATATGGCTTCTATCACCTGTACGCGCTGGCCGGAACTGGCTGGCTGGCGCTGGTGGCGATCACGATTCTGGTGGCCGCCGTTGCCAGCTTCGGTCGCCTCTCGGCCAAGTGGGTGAGCCTGGCGGTTGTGCATCTGGCGCTGCTGATCGAGGTCACCCTGGCCGTCTACCGCGACGCCGTCCGCGACCTGACTCTGCTCGGCAAAGGCTACGATGTGTGGGATCGCGCCGTGGCCACCAACTGGTGGGTTGTGGGTCTCTTCCTTGTGCTCTTTGTCGCCGGCCTCGGCGTTGTCGGCTGGCTCATCTCGGTGGTTGCCCGCGCCAAAAAAGTGATGGAGAATGCGGCCTGAACAGGCACGGAGGAGACGATGGCCTATCCAACATCAGTGAACAATCAAATCACAGACTCCGTCACTCAGGCCCACGTAGCGGAGACGAGCGAGCAGCATCTGGTGGAAACAATCGTCCCCGATCCGGGTGAGTTGCGCACCCGCCGCGCCTTTCTGGTCGCTGCCGGAGCGGCCGGCCTGGCCTACACCGCCGCTCTGGCTTATCCCATCTATCGCTACCTGGCCTCACCGCAAGAGATGGCCACGGAGGCCACCGCTGTCACAGAGGTAACGCTCAAGGACGCGCAGAAGCTGGCCGCGGGGACAGCCACTATGTTCAAGTTCGGCCACTCTCCGTCATGGCTCATTCATCACGCCGACGGCCGCTGGATCGCCATGACCGCGGTCTGCACCCACCTGGGCTGCACGGTGCAGTACGAAGCTGAGCAGGACCGCATCCACTGCGCCTGCCATGGTGGTGTCTACAACGCCTATACCGGCGGAAATGTCAGCGGGCCGCCGCCCAAACCGCTCACGCTCTTCAAGGTGAATGTCACTGAAACCGGTGTCGTTGTCTCGCGCGCATAAGATCTTCGCAGAAAAGAAGGAGCCACATCATGGCTGTTCTCGATCTCTTTAGCCTCAAAGGCAAAAACGCATTGGTCACCGGATCTGGACAAGGTCTCGGAGCCGGAATGGCCATCGCATTTGCGCAGGCTGGAGCGAATGTCACCCTGCACAACTACGACAAGGTCCTGGACTCAACGATAGAGGAGGTCGGCAAGACCGGAGTCAAATATATCTGCCGCTCTGGCGATGTCTGTGACAAGGCCGTTGCGCACATGCTGGTTGACGACACCGTTAAGGAATTCGGCTCGATCGATATTCTCGTCAACAACGCCGGCACCATCCGCCGCGCCCCTGCCGCCGAGCACTCCGAAGAGTTCTGGAACACCGTCATCAACACCAACCTCAACTCGGTCTGGTTCCTCAGCCAGTATGCGGGCAACAAGATGCTGGCGCAGGGTTACGGCAAGATCATCAACACCGCCTCGTTGCTGGCCTTCCAGGGAGGCATTCTGGTTCCAGGCTACGCTGCGGCCAAAGGCGCGGTGGCGCAACTGACCAAGGCACTGGCCAATGAATGGGCAGCCAAGGGCATCAATGTCAATGCCATTGCGCCCGGCTATATGGCGACAGACAACACCGCTGCGTTGCGCGCCGATGCCGACCGCTCCGCCGCCATTCTTAGCAGAATCCCCATGGGACGCTGGGGCCTGCCCTCGGATCTGGCCGGCGCCGCCGTCTTTCTTGCCTCCGACGCAAGCAACTATGTCAACGGCCATATTCTCGTCGTCGATGGCGGATGGCTCTGCCGCTAGATTTGGTCACCATGAAGACACGGGTGCCCCAGGTCTCGATTTTGAGTCGTGGGAAACTCGCAAACAGGAAGTGATGAAGCATGACTGCAAAGACAATTTACGATTGGATCGATGAGCGGCTGGGCCTCAGCGAACTGGCCGCCTTTGCGCGCCACAAGAGCGTTCCCGTTCACTCCCAATCCTTCTGGTACTACTGGGGCGGCATCTCGCTCTTTCTCTTTCTGGTCCAATGCTTCACTGGCGTGCTGTTGCTGGTCTACTTCCGGCCCGGTGCCGAGGCCTGGGAGTCGGTCCGTCAGATCACCTTTGTGATGCACTTCGGCTGGCTGATCCGCTCTGCACACGCATGGAGCGCAAGCCTGATGATCTTCTCCATCCTGGTGCACATGTTCTCGGTCTACTTCATGAAGGCCTACCGCAAGCCGCGCGAGTTTGGCTGGCTGAGCGGCATGGCACTGCTTGCCCTAGCCTCGGTCTTTGGATTCTCGGGCTATCTGCTGCCTATGGATGAGCTGAGTTACTTCGCCACCAAGGTCGGCTTGCAGATTCCGGCGGCAATACCCTTTGTCGGCGAAGCCATCGCCAATATGTTGCGCGGCGGACCCGATGTCAGCGAATTCACCGTGCAGCGTTTCTTCGCTCTCCATGTTGTGGTGCTCCCTGCAATCTTTCTTCCCCTTCTCGGATTTCACTTGTGGCTCGTCCAGCGCCACGGCAACGCCGCGCCGCCCAGCGTTGAGGCCCTGCCGCCAGCTCAGCGCAAGAGCATGCCGTTCCTGCCCAACTTCCTGCGCAAGGACCTGGCCATGTGGCTCATCTCGCTCAACATTCTGGCGCTGCTGGCCTCGGTCTTTCCCTGGAGCCTGGGCAAGGCCTACGACTCGCTCGCGCCCGCGCCGGTCGGCATTCACCCCGAGTGGTATTTCATGAGCCCCTTCGAGATGTTGAAGCTGCTCGGCAACGTACTTCCCGGCGAGACAGGCGAGATTGCCGGCATTCTGCTCTTCACCCTCGGCATCGCGCTCTGGGTCCTGATTCCCTTCTATGACAACACCAAGGAGTCTGGCCAACGCGCACGCGCCGCGCACTACTTTGGATTGATCGCCGTGATCTTGTTGCTGACCACCACCGTCATCGGTTACTGGACGATTCGATGAAGAAGTAAATGAGTGAATGAGTGAAGAAGTGAAAAAGTGAAGCAACGAAGAAAGCGGAGCGCGACGTGATCGTCGATAAGCCACAAACAAGAACGACCTTGCAATCATTCCGGGATCTTCAGGTTTGGCAAAGGTCGATGGAATTGACAGTTGCTGTCTATCGGCTCACGCAACACTTTCCTCGCGAAGAGGCTTTCGGGCTCACATCTCAGATGAGACGCTCTGCGCTCTCGGTTCCAAGCAACATTGCGGAAGGCCACGGGCGCATGAACCCGCGCGAGTTCAAGCACTTCCTCCTGATCGCACGCGCCTCGAATTGCGAACTGCAAACCCAGTTGGAACTCTCCGGTGCGTTGGGCTTCGCGGACGCTCAACTGCTCAACACAACCAAGGAATTTCACATGAAGTTGAGAAGATGCTCTTTGCGCTGTTAGGCAAGCTGAAGAACAACAACGGCTAAGGCGGGCGCCGCAACTTCACTGATTCACTTTTTCACTTGTTCACTGGAGTCTTTCGATGAACTATCCATTCTGGGACATTCCAATTCTCGGCTCGGGCTGGGTGATCGGCATCATCGCCATCTTCCATGTCATGATCTCGCAGTTTGCCGTCGGCGGTGGACTCTATCTGCCGATGGCCGAACGCAAAGCCCTGCGCATGCCCGAGGGCCCGCTCCGCACGGCCTGGCTCGAGCAGTTGGCCCGCCATTCTAAATTCTTCCTCGTGCTCACCGCCGTCTTCGGCACCGTCAGCGGCGTCGGCATCTGGTTCGCCATCGGGCTGACGCATCCCGAGGCCACCAGCACACTGATTCACAACTTCGTCTTCGGCTGGGCCATCGAGTGGGTCTTCTTCCTCGTTGAACTCACGACCATCGCCGTCTACTACTCCACCTGGGGCCGCATCGACGACAAGCTGCACCTCAAAGTTGGCTGGGTCTACGCTGTCGCCTCGGCCTGCACGTTGATCATCATCAACGGCATTCTTACCTTCATGCTGACGCCGGGCGACACATGGCTAGCCGTCGCCGGAACCGGCCAGGAGGCCAGCAAGTTCTGGTACGCCTTCTTCAATCCGACGTATTGGCCAAGTCTCTTTCTGCGCTGCTGCGTCTGCTGCTCGCTGGCCGGCATCTGGGCGCTCATCACCGCCAGCCGCATCGACGGCGACAAGCAACCCGAACTCAAGACCACCATGGTCAAGTGGAGCGTCCGCTGGCTGGTGCCTTCCTTCGTGGCCATGCCCTTCCTGATGATCTGGTACTACATGATGGTTCCAGCTTCGCAGCAGGCGCTGCTGCAACTAGGCATCGACACCATCAACGCGGGCACATTCTCCGCGGTGACGCGCATGGCGCTCGTCATCATCGTGACCTCGGCGACCATCATCGGCGTTGCCTACTTCCTCGCTTACCGCAATCCCATCGACTTCAATCTCTCGCACGCCTTGGCCGTGCTTCTCCTGGCGCTGATCGCCACCGGCGCCGGCGAGTACTCGCGCGAGATGCTGCGCAAGCCCTACGTCATCGGCCAATGGATGTATTCAAACGGCGTTCGCAAGCCATATGTTGTGCGCATCAATCAGGAAGGCTATCTTGCCCATTCGATGTGGGTCTGGAAAAACCGCATTTGTGCGCCAGACTCGGACGGCGACCTTCAGTTCCTTACAGGAAGAAGTTATATGGCCTACTACAAGTGCACCTTTGACGACGAACCTGCGACAAGCTACTCCCGCGGCGAGGCCATCTTCCGCGGCGAGTGCGGCTCCTGCCACACGCTAGGCGGCTACCGCCCGCTGAAGAGCCTGCTCGCCGGCCGCGACCGCGCCAACATCGGCAACTTCATCACCATGCTCCACGACTACAAGCCTGACTCGCCCTACACCCGCTTCATGCCGCCCATGGCCGGCACCAGGCAGGACATCGACGACCTGACCAATTACCTCAACGCCCAGGTAAACCCGCCCGTCCAGCAAAAGTTCGTTCAAACGGCCCAGCGGTAGAACTGCTGCTGTTACCTTCCGAGCCTCGCATCTGAGACCCGGAAGGCAACAGTTCTGCCCAACCTTCGATTCATGCGATCCTGAGAGTGCCATGAAGATTCTCCTCGGCATCCTTGTCGTCCTCGTCATCGCAGGCTCCCTCTTCGCCGATTACAAATGGCGCCAATGGATCGCGGCCCGGCGCCGCGACCGCCAGTAGCCGGCAAAATCCTGAAATTCTTTCGATACAATGAATCACAAGGAGACGTCCAACAGTTATGTCTCGTTCTTTTGTTTTTGCCCGTCGCCTTTCACTTCTCAGCCGCTCTGCCGGCCTCATCCTGAGCCTGGTTCTCGCAGCGCTTCTTGGCCCCGCCACCTCCCATGCTCAATTCGGTGCTCCTTCGCCCGGAACCCAGGTCCATGACGCGAGCGCGCTCAAACCGCCCGCCGGGGCCCGCGTGGCCATCGTCGAATTCGAAGACATGGAGTGCCCCGATTGTGCCCGCGCCAACCCCCTGCTCAAAGACGCCGCCGCAAAGTACAAGATTCCCTGGGTGCGCCACGATTTCCCGCTTCCGATGCACGCCTGGAGCTTCAACGCCGCGGTCAACGCCCGCTGGTTCGACGCGAACAAGGGTAAGGCCATGGGCGATGAGTACCGCGATCAGGTCTTCGCCAATCAATCGTCGATCGTCGGCATTGAGGGACTGCGCAAGTACACCGAGAACTTCGCCGCCGGCCACCACGTTGCGCTTCCCTTCGCCATGGACCCGCAGGGAAAATTGGCCTCTGACGTCAAGGCCGACTATGCTCTCGGCCAGCGCGTTGGCATCGAGCACACCCCGACTATCTGGGTGGTCACCGCAAATTCCAAAGGCGCGCCCTTCGTCGAGGTACTCGATCGAAGCAGACTCTATCAGATGATCGACCAGGCCATCGCCGATACTGCATCGGCGCCCAAGCCCGCAGTCGCCAAGACGCCGGCCAAGACAGCGGCGAAGAAGCCCAACGCCAACTAAGATCTCCTTCGTACAAAGATCGAGAGGGGGCCGATTGAACCACCATGTCTAGCTCCGTACCTCGAATCGCGCAGCCCCGTCGATTCTTCAATCGCCTCCGCAATATCATTCTGCTTCCGGTCCTCACGGCACTCACCCTTATCCCCGCCAGCGCACGTGCCCAGTTCAGTGCGCCATCGCCCGGTACGCAGGTTCACGACCCATCAGCTCTCAAACCGCCTCCAGGCGCGCGCGTGGCCATCGTCGAATTCGTCGACATGGAGTGCCCGGTCTGCGCCATCACCAATCCGATCGTCAAGACCGCTGCTGCCAAGTACAGAATCCCTTGGCTACGCCACGATTTCCTGATTCCCTATCACGCATGGAGTCTCGACGCCGCGGTCAACGCCCGCTGGTTCGACACCAAAAGCAAGGCCCTGGGCGATGAGTATCGCGACCAAGTCTTCGCCAACCAATCCTCCATGTACAATCCCGGCGTACTCAGCCAATTCACAGCGAAGTTCGCTCAGAATCACGACATCGCTTTGCCCTTCGCCATCGATCCGCAAGGCAAGTTCTCCGCCGAGGTCAAGGCTGACAGCGATCTCGGCCGTCGCACCGGCGTCGACCACACGCCCACTGTCTTCATCGTCACGGCGAATAGCAAAGGTGCACCCTATATTGAGGTGCAGCACCCCGGCCAACAGCTCTACACAGTGATCGACCAGGCCCTCGCCGACACCGGCTCCGCCATGCGAACTGCGTCACCTGCTCCCTCCAAACCCACTGAAACTTCGCAATCACGGCTCCCGAAAACCAAGCCGTTCAGTCCGGACGAAGCCACCGCCAAACCCGTGGACGCTCAGCCTCTAGCGACTCAGAAATCGAACCCGCCGCCAACCGTGCCTCCAGCCAGCACGAACTCAAACCCGCACAGAATGACTTGGCTCTTCGCAGGATCGGCAGGAGTTTTTGTCGTCGTTGTTGTCATGGCAATCAAGCTGCGGCGGTGGCGCGATGCGTGATTTTACAACTCGAAATGAGCTCCTGTAGAGTTCCCCCATTCTCTCAACAAGGTTATCTCGATGATCTTCTATGGCTGGAGGACCAGGGTTGTCCCGCTTGGCGACCTGGGCTCATTTCCCTGCCCCCGATGCGGCAACTCTCGTCCATTTCGCGCATTTCTAAGGTACAAGGAGATTCATCTGTACTGGATCTTTGGAATGGTGACCGGCCGTAAGCTGCTGGCCGCCTGCACGGTTTGCAACCAAGGAATATCCCTCGAAGATCACATGCTTTCACCCACGGTGAATCGGGATCCAATCCCGTTCATGCAAAAGTGGGGCCTCGCCATCTTTGTCGCTTTGGTTGCGCTGCTCATCGCCTACTTTGCAAAGCGCGCGTAGAGGCCGGCACTGTTCTTCCGCCACGCGCGCTCAGCCTGAAAGAGCAAGACAATGCATCCCATCCGGGATGCGCCGTCTTGCTTGCGTCCGTTAGACTTTACAGGCTTGAATTGAAGCTGCAACTCGGCGCGCTTCCGCTGATGGTAAAAGTGTGTGTGGTCACGTCGGTGCCCGAGGGCGCTTCCGTCGTATTGTCCAAGTAGACCGTCGCATACTCGTCGCTGGACTGCTTGGCCGTATCAAGGTTGGTGTTGGCTACATAGACCTGGGCCAAATTGCTGGAGTTGTATCCGTAGAACGTTGACGACCCGCTCAACGAACTCTGAGACGTCATGCCGTTGACCAGGATGTCCTGGAACTGAGGTGTTCCGGCGGTGCCGCTGCAGCTGCCGTAGTGAGCATCGACAATGATCAGGTGTTCAACATTGAAGAGGCAGGTGTTGATATAGCTCACCTGCTTTGTCAGGCCGCCACAGGTTGGGTCTGTCTTGACACGGGCGCCGTTATTGCTGCCCGACGTGTTGCCCGACAGATCCTTCCCATACACATAGTTATTCTTGAACAGCACATTGGTCACGCCCTCGAAGGTCTGGCTGCCGATCGAGAGGCCGTGCGTGCCATAGAACTGCGAGTTCTCCACCGTGATGTTCGAGGCCGCTCCGGAGTTCGTCTTGACCGCGATGCCATCGTCGCCCGCCTCAACCGAACAGTTGTTTACGGTGACGTTGGTGATGCTGTCGATGTCGATGCCATCGGCATTGGAGCGGGTTGCGGGAGTGCGGAAGGTGACGCTCCATACGGTTGCGCCGTTGCCTCCCTCCATATACAGAGCTGGGTGCTTGGACTGAACCAAGTTGACGTCGTAAATAATGAGGTTGGTGGTGCTCTTGGCCTGGACGAGACGAGGCGTTCCGCTGATAGCGGAACGATCACCGCGGCCGTCGATCGTGCCCGGTCCGCCGATGAACGAGTTCGTTCCCTCGACAAGAACCAGCTCTGACTGGCTCGAGTAGCCGTTACTGCCCTCAAGAGTCACACCGGAATTGATGACCAGGCCTTCACCGTTGACTGTGATCTGCTTGGTGTAGAAGGCATTGTCGGAACCATTGGCAGCGAGCACCACACTCTTGCCTGTTCCGGCACAAGCAGTCAGCGCCGCTTGCACGCGGCTGGTGTCGTCGGAGCTCGGTGGAGATGAGCGCTGCGAAGTGGTGAACTGCGCGGTTAGCGTATCGCAGACGCCGGGGAAGCCTGGCTGGCTTACGCTGCGGCTGTCGCCCGTTGCCACGGTTTGCGCGAAGGCGCTCGCCGCCAGAAGCAGCATTGCGGCAGCAGGAGCAAGAATATGGGTGACACGTAGATTGCCCATGCGGGGGATCTCCTTTGGGAGTTACGAGATTTGGAGCAATCTTAATGGTCAGACCACTCCAGCCGCGAAGTCTAGCTTTTTGTATTTGGAGTTGTCAACACCAAAAACGATCTATTTTGGATAAAACGTTTTTCTGGTCCATCGGGAAGACAACGAGAGGATTTGAGGTATTACCTCTCACCTCTCAAGCATGATTTACTGAATGGCCGATCATGCCTGAGTACTGGATACGTTTTCATTCCGATGACAGCAAAACCAGGGAAGGTGTATTCCGACACTGATGCACTCAAGTCGAAGCAACCATCAGACCGGAGCCTCTACGGACAGGTCTTCGTTCGTCGGGTGGAGCGAGCGGCGACCTTCTTGAGTTGGGCGACCTTCTTGAGTTGTCTGTCAGGCTACAGCATCCCTGGTTTGCTCTAGTGTCTGGGCTGCTCATTCGCCGGTCTGTATCTGCACCAGCGCTGGCTCTTCCTTCTCACCCCCGCCAGCCATACCCGGCGAGATCGTGCGCGTCTGCGGCGCTCTCCAGTGGTCGATATAGCTGATCCGATGCACGCAGCCGATCGTGCAATTCGGCGAGCAGCTCTTCGCGGTTAAGAACTCCTTCTTCACATCCGCCGTCGTGTACTCGGCCAGCGGAATGCCGGGATATCCTCGCTGTTGGCTGCAATAGTGCACCAGCCCGTCTTCGCATATATAGAGGTATCGCGAACCGGCCCGGCAGCGCCAATCGTTCGGACGCCCCTGCGCAATCGCCTCCTGAAACTTGTCGAATTGCGCATAGTTTGTCTTCCGCCGGTTCGTCATTTCGAAGTAGACCCGGGCCTCGGCCGGCAGCAGCGGCTTCAGTTGCCCGCTCCCGTCGTGGATGATGCCGATCGTCGATTCAAATCCAAGTTCCAGTGCCCGGCGGCCGATCACCAGCGCGTCATTCGGATCTTTAAATCCTCCGCCAACCACCGAATTGATATTCACGTGAAACTCGGCATATTCGGCCAGCATCTGCAGCTTTTTGTCGAGCACCTTGAGGCTCTTCTTCGAGACCTCGTCAGGCTCGAGGTTGTCGATGGAAATCTGCATGTGGTCCAGGCCGGCGCGATTCAACCGCTCGATCCGGTCAATGTTGAGCAGGTAGCCGTTGGTGATCATTCCGGCGATCGCGCCGGTCTGACGCATGCGGCGGATAATCTCATCCAGATCCGGATGCGTCAGCGGCTCGCCGCCCGACAGCCCGATCATCGCCGTCCGCAGCCGTCCCAGGTGGTCGATGCGACGCAGCATCTCGTCGAGAGGCACCGGCTCAGAGACCTTATCGTACTCATTGCAATAGCCGCAGCTCAGGTTGCAAAACCGTGCGGGGATAATCTGCGCCAGCACAGGATGCGAGGTATCCAACAGCGCACGCGCCACCATCGCGTACTCGCGCGCCTTCCGCCGCACCGCTATCGAGCGCCCACGCACCGTCGAACTCCGTCGAGTTGCCATCCCTATTATTGAACCACAACATGCTCCGGCTCTGGAGACCTCAGGTAAACTCGTGAATCCGGGCTCATTTCACCCGATTCGCATCCGGCATCGCTTTGCCGCTGCCCAGCCATTTACAATGACGTCTATGGAGTAGGTGGAGATTCGACGCCGCCGGTCCATGTCCTGAGCCTATGACCCTTCGACTTTTTCGCACTCTCGCGGCTTTCGCGCTCCCTGCGGCGCTGCTCGCAAGTTATACCCTGGCGCAGACACAGCGTCCCGGGGCACCAGAGAGCCCATACGGCGGGGTTACGGTTGCCGAGATCATCGCCCGCATCAACGATCAGATCATCACCCGCGCCGACTATGAGCGCGCCATGAATGAATTGGACAATGAGGCGCGCCAGAGAGGCGCCTCCATGCAGGAGATCTCCGAGGGGCATAGGGACCTGCTGCGCAATCTCATCGACCAGCAACTTTGGCTCTCCAAAGGCAAAGAACTGTCCATCACCGGCGAAACCGAACTGGTAAACCGCCTCAATGAGATTCGCAAGCAATACAACCTTGAATCTATGGAAGACCTGGAGAAGGCCGCCAAAGAGCAGGGCATCTCCTTCGAGGACTTCAAGGCCAACGTCCGCAACAGCATCATCACTCAGGAGGTGATGCGGCGAGAGGTGGGCCGCAAGGTTCAGTTCACGCCCGGCGAGGCAGAGCGCTACTTTGAGCAGCACAAGCAAGAGTACGCGCGGCCTGAAAGCGTCACGCTTGCCGAGATTCTCGTCTCGACGGGCGCCCCTTCACAGTTGACGCCACAAGCCGGTACGCAACCCGACGATCCTGCAAAGCTCGCTGCGGCCAAAGCCAAAGCCGATGATATTGAAGCCAAGCTTCACGCCGGCGGCGACTTCGCCCAACTGGCCCGCAACTTCTCCGACGGCCCAACGGCTGCCGAGGGCGGCGATCTCGGCCAATTCCAGCACGACAAACTGGCCAAGGTGCTTGAGGACAAGACCTTCGCCCTCAAGTCCGGCGAATTCACCGAGCCGATTCGCACCAAGCAGGGCTATGTCATCCTCAAGGTCGTGGAACACGTGCCTGGTGGTGTCCCAGCATATAAGGATGTCGAGTCGCAGGTCGAGGAGAACTTCTATATGGCTCGCATGGAGCCTGCCATGCGCGACTACCTGACCACGATGCGCGAGCAGGCCTACATCGACATCAAGCCCGGCTACACCGACAGCGGCGCAAGTCCCCGGGAGACCAAACCGATCTACAGCGCCTACGTGCCGCCGACACCCAAGAAGAAAAAGGCAGTTGAACGCACCCGCTTCCGCGAAAACACGCATGCCTTCCGGCAGAAGGGCTCTTCGTCCGCGACGCCGGCCGAGTCGGCAGCAGTAACTCCCGCCACAGCACCGGCCAAGAGCAGCAAGAAGACTGACGTGAGCGCCGACCAGGTTTCAATGAAACCTGGCAAGAAAGAAAAGATCCGCTACGGAAAAGCCCCGACCAAAACTCTCCCGACTGCGCCTGAGACCCCAACTGAGGATGCAGGCGGTGGCGCGGCGACGCAAATAGCGGCTGCGAGCCCGGAACCGGAGAATCCGCTGGAGGCCAGCCGCAAGCCAACGCAGAAGAGCCGTTATAGTGCGCGCGCCAAGGTAGCCAAACAGCAGAAGGCGTCAGGACCCCGAACGGACACGATGGCTCCGGCAGCACCTGGTGCCGCCGAGGTTGCCGACCGCCAGACCCAGGCAAGTCCATTGGGGCTCGGAGGCGATACCACCAAGAAGAAGAAAAAGAAAGCCACCACCACCGGCGACAAGACCCGCATGGCCGACAAGAAAAAATCTGAGACTCCGGGCGAAAATACCGGAGACGTGCCACTCGGTCCTGCGCCGGCTCCGGCTCCGCAAACTCCCGCACCGGCTCCACAAAAGTAACTACTATCCTGCACTATGGTTTTCATAAAGGGCGTGGCCTCGGCTGCGCCCTTTGTGCGACAACTTCCGACATCGACTTTGCAATCGCCCCTAGAATGAACTTCGCGCGGGTATGGGCGGCAGCGCATAATGCTGGAGGTTCCGTATTTTCTGCAGCCGATCGCACACTGGCTCGCTTTGAAGCTGTCAGTGATCCGCGCATGAGGAAGACTGAATGCACTCTGTATGGTTTGGCGAGTTCATGGGCACGCTGGTGCTGATTCTGCTCGGCAACGGCGTCAATGCGGGTGTGACTCTGCGCAAGTCTTATGCAGCCGACTCTGGATGGCCAGTCATCACAACGGGGTGGGCGCTGGCTGTTTTGTGCGGCGTGCTGGTGGCACAGGCGTTTGGCAGCCCTGGTGCTCATCTGAATCCAGCCATCACATTGGCTGTCGCGGTCATCAGCAGGGATTATTCACAGTTAGCGAGTCTGTGGTCGGCTCAGCTCTTCGGCGCTATGGCTGGATCGGCACTCATGGTCCTCCACTACGCGCCTCACTGGAAGCTCACGCCTGACCCCGACGCCAAGCGGGGCGTCTTCTGCACAAATGCTGCGGTGCGCAGCCCGCTCTTCAACATTGTGAGCGAAGTCATGGGCACCGCAGTATTGGTGGTTGTTGCCGGTGCGATCTTCTCGCGCGGAGTTTCAGTTGCGGGACCGGCCGCTGGCGTTGGTCCGTGGCTTGTCGCAAGTCTGGTCTGGGGCATCGGCCTTTCGCTCGGCGGGACGACTGGCTACGCGATCAATCCCGCCCGCGATTTAGGTCCGCGCATCGTTCATTGGCTGCTACCGATACCCGGCAAAGGCGGGTCGAACTGGAGCTATGCGCCCATTCCGATAGTCGGTCCACTGCTCGGCGGCGCACTGGCCGGAGTGTTTTTGCGATTCGCGCATCTATGATTTGTGTCCTACTCTAAATAAGAAGCCACAACCGCCAGCGCTGCAATCACCGCCGTCTCAGCGCGGAGAATGCGTGGTCCCAGCGACGCGGCTCGCCAGCCATTCGCGTCAAAGAGCGCCTCTTCCTCCGGAGCCCATCCGCCTTCGGGGCCTATAGCAATCTCTATCGCCGGCGTCTCCGTTCCGCTTGCGTCCAGGACTTCCTTCACCACGTGGCGCAATGTGGTCGACCGCTCCTGTTCTGCCAGAACAATATGCGCAGCGCCCGAAGAACCATCCATAGCCTCTGAAGCTGCACGCACGCGCGAAGCCATCGGAGCAGGATCGAAGACAATCGGCACATCGGAGCGTCGCGACTGCTTCGCTGCCTCGTGCACGATGCGACGCCACCGTTCGGCTCGCTTCGCCGCTCCCTGGGCCAAATGCTTCTCGGTTCGCCGCGCAATCACCGGTGCAATCGCCGCAACTCCCAACTCGGTGGCCTTCTCAATCGCCCATTCCATGTGATCGAACTTATAGACGGACATTACTAAAGTGACGGGCAGCGCCGGATCGGCCTCCACTTCGGAGATCAGATTGAAGCGAACCTCATCAGCAGCAACCGCGGCGACCTGCGCATGAAAGACGTGTCCGCCCGCGACCACGTCAGCCTCCATGCCGGGCTGAGCGCGCAAGACGCGTGACAGGTGCTCGGCCTGCGCACCTACCAGTGTTGCAGTAGCCTCGTCCCATTGCTCGGCAATCCAGCGGCGGCGCGTCACGTTCCCTCTCTTCTCTGTGTGTATCAGTGTAATCCCTTTCTCGAACCGCTAATCACGCCCAAAAACACTTCAGGGGAACGCTTGATGCGTTCCCCTGAAGTGTTGCCTTTTGGTTGGAGGTTCCGCTACTTCTTCTTCGCGGCCTTCTTTGCCGCCTTCTTCGCGGGTGCCTTCTTGGCTGCTTTCTTGGTTGCCATTTGCCTATTCTCCCTTTCGACGATTTTTGTTTCGTCCCTGCAAACGATAATGCAGTTGAAGAATGTATAGATTTATGTAATGCAAGTGTCAAGAGAAAAACGACAAGGTGGTGGAAAAATAGGCAACAATTTTTTCGAATGCCGATATGAGTTCCGCCTGCTTTGGTGTCGGATTTTCTCATTCGACCTCCGCAAGAGCACCATGCATCAGATCAAATGGCGTCATCCATGAACAAAAAAACGTGCGCGGAGCGCTCCAATCAAGGGTCGCCGCAGTGAAGGGAACACCGACGAGGATGGACGGAATCATCGGAGCCTTTCTCCACCCCGGTCATTCCTGCTCGGCGCAAACACAAACCTGCTCTGCTGTGGCACTCTAGAACTTTGGAGGAGTTTGCACGCTATGCCGACTGAGAACACCGCCGCCGTTGCCGCTACAGAAGGCCTGCACGCATGGGAGGCAGGCGGAGCCGCCTCGGCTGAGGCGCTTTCGGCATGGATCTGTGCTCGTCTCGCCGCACATGAGGCGGCGCTCGCTGCGCTTCTCGCCGTTGAAGGGCCGCGCACGCCGGAAAACTCGCTGCGGCTCTACGATGCGGCCATCGAGCAGCTCAACCTGGCCGGCGCGCAGGCCGGGGTACTCAACTCCGTTGCCGCCGACAAAGCGGTTCGCGACCGGGCGCAGCAAGAGGCGCAGCGCGTGGCGCAGGCAGGCAGCGCGCTCAGTTTGAATCGCGCGGTCTATGAGGCGCTGGCCGCCATCGGCCTCGACGGCGCCACTCCCGCCACGAAGCACTTCGTCGAGCGCTCGCTGCTCGCTTACCGCCTGGCCGGTGTCGACAAGGATCAGGCCACCCGCGATCTGCTGCAATCGCTTCACGAAAATGCCACGCGCCTCTCGCTCGAATTCAGCCGCAACATTCAGGAAGGCGGCAAGACCGTCGAGACCACGGCCACCGAACTCGATGGCTTGCCTGCCGATTACATCGCGCGTCATGAGCCGGACGCCAACGGCCGCATCACGCTCACCACAGACCCCCCCGACATGCAGCCGGTGATGACCTTCGCCTCCAACCCAGCGCTGCGCGAACGCATGTTCCTCGCCTACAACACTCGCGCCTATCCGGCCAATCGGCAGATCCTTCTCGATCTGCTGGCCACCCGGCAGCAGATTGCCGCTACGCTTGGCTTTCGAAGCTGGGCCGATCTGGCCACCGCCGACCAGATGATGGGTTCGGCCGCCAACGTCCGCACCTTCCTCGCCAAACTCAACGAGGCCAGCCTGGACGGCGCCCGGCGCGAACTCGACCTGATTCTCGACTTCACGCGCAAGCGTCAACCCGGCCTCGCGGCAATCGACATCACCAGCCGCGCTTACTGGTATGAGCAGTTTCGCCGCTCTGCCTTCGACTTCGATTCACAATCCGTGCGGCCTTACTTTCCCTATGCGCAGGTCGAGGCCGGTGTGCTGGAAACGGCTGCGAGGCTCTTCAAGATCGAGTTCCGTCCCGCGACCGCTTCCACATGGCACCCGGACGTCTCGGTCTTCGATGTCTACGACGGCGGCCGGCGCGCGGGTCGCTTCTACCTCGACATGCATCCGCGCGTCGGCAAGGATAAGTGGTTCTCTGCCGCGCCTATCGTCACAGGAGTCCGTGGCGGCGCTCTACCCGAAGCGGCACTGATCTGTAACTTCCCGGCCGGCAATGACAACGACCCCGGTCTGTTGCAATACTCCGACGTGGTCACTTACTTTCACGAGTTCGGCCACCTGATGCACGCCATCCTCGGCGGCCAAACGGAGTGGGCAGGAATCTCCGGCTTCGCGACCGAGGGTGATTTCATTGAAGTCCCCTCGCAGATGCTCGAGGAGTTCTTCCGCGACGAAAAGCTGCTCCAAGCCTTCGCAAAGCATTACCAGACCGGCGAGGTCCTTCCCTCCGAGACGATCAGGAAGATGAAGCTGGCCGGGGCCTTCGGCCGTGCTGACTGGGTGCGCTCGCAGCTCAATTACACAACCCTGTCGCTCGACTTACACGACGAGGATCCGGCGAGCCTCGACCTCGATCGCACCACAAGGCGCCTCTACGAGAGCCTGCAGCCATGGACCTGGCTGGAAGGCAACCGTATGTATGCCAGCTTCGGCCATCTGACCGGCTACTCCTCCAACTACTACACCTACGCCTTCGACAAAGTCATCGCGCTGGACTTCTTCGCCCAATTCGATCCGAGCGACCTGCTCGGTTCGGAGGTCGGTAGCCGCTATCGGAGGGCGGTCCTCGAACAGGGTGGGTCAAAGCAGGGGCGGCAGATGGTGCGCGACTTCCTCGGCCGCGATGAGGAGTTTGCGGCATTCAGCAAGTGGCTCAACGAGGAGTTCGAAGATACAGGGAACTGGAAATCGAAATAATCAGACTTGCCATGCCCTGCTCACTGACGCATCATATCCGATGAAAGCAAGCGGATCTAGCCGTTTTGTACCACGTTCGCGGGCTCCGGGGGGATAGCTCGCGGACGGACAAGGCCCTCAGAAACGGACGAACGCCACATGGAGTTCATGACCTGGACAAGTGACCTCAGCGTGGGGGTTGAGGTTCTTGACGAAGATCACAAAAAGCTGATCGGCATCATCAACCAACTGCATTTCGGGATCACTGCGGGCCACGACCGGGCGATTCTTGAGGCGGTTCTCAATGAATTGGTGGGATACATCAAATTCCATTTTGCCCGAGAAGAGGGGATGTTGATCGAGGCAAGCTACAAGGCAACCCTCGCACATATGAGAGAGCACGAGAGATTCATCGCCGAGATCTCGAGTCTGCAGATGCGCATCAAAACCTCGTCTGTGGGCATGCTCGACCTGGAGCTGATGGACTTTCTGCGGGACTGGCTCTTCTCGCACATCAAGGTATCCGACAAACAGTATGGAGCGAGTCTCAACGCCTTCGGACTTCACTGACTCTCCTGAATCTTCAGCACCAGACAGGCGATTGTCCTGTCCCCGGCGACCAGCATCTGATGCGGTGTGCCTGCGGGAACATGCGCCACATCCCCCGCCCTCAGCTCCTGCCGTCTGCCGCCTTCGACCGCGGAGCCTCGGATCTCCCCCGGTCCGATGCTGGCAGCACCGGCCACCGTGCCGCCGGTCGCCAGAGTCGCGCGTCCTTCCAGCACATAGAAGACGTCGGCAAATCTCTCGTGAACTTCGGCCTCGCCGTCTCGGCTGCGAACGGAGAGCATCGCGCAATGCGCGGGAAACTCCTTCAGAGTTTCGCTAGCCGAGCCGTTGCCCAGATCGGCCAGCTTGCGAAGATAGGCGGCCCGCTCCAGCAAGACAGCGGCGGACCAGTGATCCGATTGTCCCTTGACCTCTCTCCTATCACCTCGCGATTTCGCTACAACAGCTTCGCTGCCTATTTCAGACGCGAGTAGCTCCTTCACAGTCTTTTCCGAGTTGAGGTTCATCATTCTCTTAGTTTACGACCGGTTGCAGGCACGAGAGCGACTGCCAGGAAAAGGCGCCCATCTGCAGCGGACGCCTTTCGTTATCACCTCGTTGGTTTGTCCTAGAAATCCACCCGAAGCGACATCTGGATCTGGCGCGGGCTACCAATGGTGTGTGTGGTGTATCCCAAGCCCGCCGGACAATTGTAGAAGCCGGCGTTCGTGTTGTCGCACGCTGTCGGCATCACCGGCGTGCCGGCCGTCGGATAGTTGTTATAGTCCTGGTTCTGCGTCACGTTGTCTCCCGTGACATCGAGACTGGTTGTGTTGGTCAGGTTGAAGATGTCCATTGCGTAGCGCAGTTTGTATCGCTCGCGGAAGGGCGTAATCTTGACCACCGAGATATCGGCGCGCTTCTGCGGATCCTGGCGGAAGATGTTGCGCTGCCCTTTGGCGATGAAGGTTGTTTCGTACGGATCGTTTGCAGGTATAGCACCGTTGAGATCGCCCGCGGCGAGCAGCGGAATGGTAAAGCAGCTTGCGTTAAGAGCCGGCGTGCCCCACGCGCCCGACTTGCCGGTCACGGCGCTCTTCGGTGTGCAGTTCGAGGCCAGCGGCACAATTGGGTTGTTGATGCCGTCGAAGGTGCTGTAGTAGACGCTGCCCACTGCGCCCGAGTAGTCGATAACGCTGAAGGGCTGCCCGCTCTGCAACACCGTCGTGCCATTCAGGCTCCAGCCGTTGGTGAAGTCGCCTCTGAGCGAACCCTCGGGCTGGAACTTGGGAAGCTGATACGTGTACGTGAAGTCGAGCACGTGTTTCCGGTCGAAATCGGCCAGACCATAGCCTGAGCGCAAGTTTGTTGGATTATCGCCGTTGTAAAAGAGTCCCAGCGCGCTCTGCTCGTCGGTGGCGTGCGAGTACGTGTAGGAAGCGCCGGCCTGGAAGCCGTGGCCCATGCGCTTGTCCACGTGAATCTGCCCCGCGTTGTACATGGAGATGCCGGCTGCACGATAGTCGATCGATTCCGATGAGTAGCCGATGTAAGGCACGCGCAGATCGACGTTGCCGCCCTCGGAGTTCGTCAGATAATAGCTGTTCAGCGCTCCGCCCTGATTTGCCGGCAAAGAAATCGGAGTGAAGGTGTCATCCACAATCGTGTAGCCATACGAATACAACTGGCCGCGAATAGGACTGGATGGGCTGGCAATCTGCGATTGGTTAAAGGGAGTCGGAATCACCTGATGACGTCCCACATTGCCGACGTAGCCGATCTCGATCGCCAGATCGCCGCGCGGCTGCCATTGAATGTCGAGGGTGTAGTTGATTGAGTAGGGCAGCTTGTTCGCGCGGTCGTACGCGCCCATCGTAAAGGGCTGCGCACCGGCGGCAATGGCGGCGGCATTCGGCAGGTACTGCGTGATGTCCGAGGCCTTACCGGTGGGCGCCGGTCCGAGCGACGAGCCCCACGGATCGGAGAGATCTGCCTGGCCAACACCGGTGCCGGGAGCGCAGGTGGGAATATAGCCCAGGTAATAACTTGCCTGGCCCAGATCGCAGGTCTGCGAGTTAACGAAGGGCTGCGTCTGGCTCACTCCGAAGGGTCCGCCATGCACCTCGCCCGCGGCATAACCGGGCGAGAGATACGTGAAGAGCTCGCCGCGGTCATAGTAGAAGCCGCTCCCGCCGCGAACCACCACCTTGCTCTTGAAGGGCTCGGGAGACCACGCAAAGCCCAGCCGCGGACCGATGCCCCAAGGACGTCCGACCAGCGTGGTGTCGCTCGAGTCCTTGGCCACCACATATCCGTTGTTGTTAAAGGTTCCGGTCGGATTGGTTGGATCGTTCGCTGTGCCCGGATCGAAGAGCTTGGTATCGAAGTTGTAAATGTGACCGTACTTCTCGCTGAACGCGCCATTGAGATCGTAGCGAATGCCCGCCGTGATGCTCAGGTTTGGAAGAATCTGATACTTATCTTGCAGGTAGAGACCGGTCTGGTTAGAGCGGAAATAGCGGTCGCCATTGCCCTGCAGGAATGTGGTGGTATTGAAATCATCGTTGGCGGTAACCAGCCCCTGAACGAACTGGCTGAAGTCGGCCGAGGAGACGGTACCCGCGACACCAGGGCGCCGGTCGCGTGGATTCAACTGCGTGTGCGACCAGCTCCCGCCGAACGCCACGGTGTGTTTGCCGAGGGTCCAGATCGCGGCGGCCGAGGGCATCCAGCGATTTTGAAAGACGCCGGTCAACGAGCCCTGATTGGAGCCGGGACCGATATTGAGCGTCTGCAGCGATGTGGGTGTGTTGGCGCCGAGAGTGTCGACGATCGTGACTCCAGAGAAGTACGGCGATCCCAGATTGTTGATGCCGACGCTATCGGCTGTGAATGGCTGCTCGTTCGTCGAGTAGAGTTTCTCGCGGATAAAGCCTAGCGTCTCGGTGACGCTGAGGTTGGGCCGGAGAATGTTGACGTTATTGATCGAGAAGACCTGGCTACCCGCATCCAGGTGCTGGGTAAACCCAGGCACATTTGAGTACGCATAGGGAGAGATCGTTGGATCGTGCTGGTAAAAGTACTTCAGCGCCAGTGTGTCCTTGGCTGTTGCATTCCAGTCGAGGTCGCCGACCGCTTGATCGGCAAAGAAGTAGGCCGTACCCGGAATTGCAACGTTATACGGATGAGATTCGGTCGTCTCGCCGGTCTGATTCGGGATGAGCCACTTGCCGGGCTCGCCCTTGACCGCAGGCGCATTGAACAAGGCATAGGCGACGCTGCTGCCTGGATTCATGGCGTTGTTGTTCAGGTCCCCACCGGTCAGGCCGGCATCCCATCCGGCATTGGCCACCGCGGCCAGGCCGGCAGCGCTGCGATCGTCGCTCAGCCCCACAGGCACAGAGAAGCGCGAATAGCCAAGCTCCTGATCGGAGACGTGCAGGTGCTGGTAGCCGATAAAAGCGAAAAGCTTGTCCTTGACGATCGGGCCGCCGGCCGTGCCGCCCACGATGTAGCGGTGCAGTTCGGGAACCTTCTGGTTGGCGGGAATGTCGGGATCGTTATTGAAAAAGAAGGGCGCCGCATTGAGCCAGCTTGTGCCGCGATGAACGTAGGTATTGCCGTGAAAAGTATTGGAGCCGGATTTGGTGCTCATGTCCAGATGCGCGCCGGCGGTCGAGCCCTGCTGCGCGTCATACATCGACGCATTCACGCGCACTTCTTCGATCGTCTCGGGAGCCGGGCTGGGAATCGAGTTGCCGATGGAGAGATAAACCGATGCGCTGCTCTGGATGATGCCCCCGGCCGTCGAATTGCCGCTGCCGGTGTTGTTGATGACGCGGAAGGAGGCCACCTGGCTGGTGGTCTTCCCGTTGAAGAGATTCGATGCATCGACGCCGTTCAGCAGGAACGTATTCGATGTATCGCGCTGCCCATTAGCCCAGATCGGAGCGTTGCCCAGGCCGGAGTTGACCCCCGTGCCTCCGGGCAGCTCGGCGCTGACACCCGTCGATTGAATCGCGAGGCCGGTGAAACTGCCCGTGGCCAGAGGAGCCTGTTCGATCTGTCCGCTATCCATCACGTAGCCGTTCGTCGTGTCCACAGCATTCAGCAGCGGAGTGGCTTGCACCTCGACAGTCTCGCTGTTCTTGCCAACCTTCAACTGCGCGTTAACCGTCGCCGTGCGGTCGGCCTGCACTGTGATGTGCGGAGTCTTCTGCGCCTCAAAGCCCGCTGCAGAGTAGGTCAGCGTATAGGTGCCGATCGGCATGTTCACGAATGCATAAACGCCTGAGCCGTTGGTCACTGCCATGCGCGTCAGCGAGGTTTGTTCGCCTACCGCCGTCACCTGCGCGTTGGAAATCACACCGCCTGTTGGGTCGGTCACCTCGCCGGTGATGCCGCCAAGTGTCTGCTGTGCCACAAGCGATGAGGTGCACAGCGCAAAGGCCGCCGCTACCGCGGGCAGCCAAAAAACCAGAGATGATAGCTTACGCAGAAAATGATTCGTCATGCAGGCCTCGGAAAAGGGATCTCCCCATCTGTCTTTTGAAGTCATCGAAAAATCATTGGGCTGAAAAGAGAAATCTTAAAGTCTTCAGTTGAAAACTTGGTTAGATCGAACCGCTTGCGAATATTGTTTGCTCGTCTGAGTTGTTCGGTCTGAACTGCGGGGTAATTACAGAATAGCTCCAGTCAGGCGGAATTCAACCGGAAATTCATCGTTTGCGGCTTGCTGAAGCGATGACCAATGTGCAAAAAGCAGCCGGAATACCGCCCTTTGTACCATTGTTTTCTGTTGCCTTGCGCCAAAACGGAGCTCTCTGGAATTCGGCTGGTTTTTCCACATCGCTTGTCACAAGCCCATGTTCATCCGGTCTCTGAAGTCCCTTCCCTGCTTCATTGCCTTACTATGGATCGATGCAGACCTCAGCCAATCCCGAGTTCCTGCGCCGCGCCATTGCGTTGGCCACCGACAATGTTGTGAGCGGTCGAGGTGGGCCATTTGGTGCTGTCGTTGTGCGAGATGGCCAGATCGTCGCCGAAGCTGCGAACACGGTGACTGCCACGCTCGACCCCACAGCTCATGCCGAGGTGAATGCCATCCGCGCCGCCGCCAAAGCGCTGGACACTTTCTCGCTTGCTGGCTGCCAGCTATACACGAGCTGCGAACCCTGCCCCATGTGCCTCGCCGCTGCGCATTGGGCGCGGATGGCTGCGATTTATTTCGGCGCCAGCGCTGCCGACGCCGCGCGCGCCGGCTTCGATGATGACCTTCTCTACCGTGAACTGCGCAAGGGCAGCGCCGAGCGCAAACTTCTTCCCACGACGCAACTGCTCGGCGAAGAGGCCTGGGTCAGCTTCGCCGCGTGGCTTGCCTCGACCAACAAAGTCGAATATTGAAACTCTGCTAGCTGAGACGCGAAACCTAAGCCCAGCACAGTAAAATAAAGTCAGCCGGATGACCCATCCCTCTCCAGCGGCGGCCGACCAGGAGACCCGCACCGCGCGGGCTTCGGAGTCGCGTGCCGAGACCACCGGGAAGCCCTCCATCCAGCCGATCATCCAGGTTCGAAACCTCGAAAAGACCTACACGACTGCCCGCGGCGCGCTCACGCTCTTCCGTGGCCTGGACTTTGAGATCGAAACCGGCGAAATGGTCGCAATTGTCGGCCAGTCGGGCGCAGGCAAGAGTACTCTTTTGCACATTCTGGGCGCACTGGATGCGCCAACCGGAGGCACAGTAAATTGTGCCGGCACCGGCGTGGCGCGGCTCTCGCAGCGCGAAGCGGCTACCTTTCGCAATCGCGAGATCGGATACGTTTGGCAGTTTCACTATTTGTTGCCTGAGTTTACGGCCTTGGAAAACGTTGCCATGCCATTGATGGCGCGCGGCCTGCGCAAATCCGAAGCCCTTGCAAAGGCAGTTACCTGGCTCGCCGAGGTTGGTTTGGAAGATCGTAGCGACCATCGTCCGGGAGAGCTCAGCGGAGGCGAGCAACAGCGTATCGCTCTGGCTCGCGCGCTGGTCAACAACCCTCGGCTGTTGCTGGCCGACGAACCAACCGGCGATCTCGACGAAACCACCGCCGGGCGTGTTTTTGACCTGATCGAAAGGTTGCACGCCAGCCACGGCCTGACCTCGATCCTTGTGACGCACAACCTTGACTTGGCGGCGCGCTGTACGCGAATCTTGCGGCTAGAGGCTGGAAAGTTGGCCACGGGACAGATTGCGGCTCCGGCAAACGCTCCCGGAGCTGTTTGACAGTGAGCAACTTTGACCCAAAGAATTGCGCCATTTCGCGAGTTTTTGAGTCTTAACTATTAACCAATCGCGAACGGATGATTCTTTAACCTTCACGGTTGGAAGGACGGGATGGAACTCTCTTCTGCAGCATGATCGCAAAAGACTTAGGTGCAAAGGAAGGACCGAAGCCATCCTAAAAGAGCTTTTCGGGGCCGAATGCAGCTTTCCCAGGGTCCCCGGCGGCGATGAGATGAGAAGGCGCGTGCAGGTAGGCTGAAGCCGGAAGCGGCGTCCCCGACGACAGATCTTCGTCGTTGGGGTGACGTAAACCGGACGGCCAATCCAGCCGATAGCCGGTACAAGGGGGACCAATGTTCGAACGCTATACGGAGAAGGCACGGCGCGTGATCTTCTTCGCGCGGTATGAGGCCAGCCAGTTTGGCTCGCCCTATATCGAAACCGAGCACCTGCTGCTCGGGCTTTTGCGCGAGGACAAAGCATTAACCAACCGATTCCTGCGCTCACACGCTTCGGTGGAGTCGATTCGCAAGCAGATTGAGGCGCATACGACGATCCGCGAAAAGGTCTCGACCTCAGTGGACCTGCCGCTTTCGAATGAGTGCAAACGCGTGCTTGCCTATGCCGCGGAAGAGGCCGAGCGGCTCGGCCACAAGCACATCGGAACAGAACATCTGCTCCTGGGCCTGCTGCGCGAGGAGAAGTGCTTCGCCTCGGAGATCCTGCAGGAGCGCGGCCTGAAGCTGGCGCAGATTCGCGAAGATCTGGGCCGCACCGCGCAAGAGAAAACTCCGCCACAACAACGGCAGCGCGAGTCGAGCCTGCTGGCCGAGTTCAGCCGCGACCTCACTCAGGCGGCGATGGATGGGCAGCTCGACCCGCTCGTTGGCCGCGACGGAGAATTGGAGCGCGTCGTCCAGATTCTCTGCCGCCGCACCAAAAACAATCCAGTCCTGATCGGCGAGCCTGGCGTTGGCAAGACCGCCATCGTCGAAGGCCTTGCGCAGCGCATTGCAGACGGCGAGGTGCCGAGCTTCCTTGCCGAAAAGCGCGTGCTTGGTCTCGACCTCTCGCTCATCGTGGCGGGCACCAAATACCGCGGCCAGTTTGAAGAGCGGCTCAAGACGATCATGAAAGAGCTGATGGAAAATCAAAACTCGATCATCTTCATCGACGAGCTGCACACGCTGGTTGGCGCCGGTTCCGCTGAGGGGTCGCTCGATGCGGCCAACATCCTCAAGCCTGCCCTCTCACGCGGAGAAATCCAGTGCATCGGCGCGACCACGCCAGCCGAGTTCCGCAAGTCGATCGAGAAGGATCGCTCTCTCGAGCGCCGCTTCCAGGCCGTCAAGGTGCCACCGCCCAACGAGGTCGATGCAATCAAGATCATCCACGGCATCAAGGACCGCTACGAGAAATTCCACGCCGTCAGCTACACGGACGCCGCGGTCGAGTTTGCTGTCTCGCACTCCAATCGCTACATCCCCGATCGCTTCCTGCCTGACAAGGCGATAGACCTGATCGACGAGGCCGGCGCGCGCGTCAAGCTGCGCCAGACCTCGTTGCCCGAGGAGATCACCGAGGTCCAGAAGCGCATCAAGTTCATCGTGCACCGCATGGACTCGGCCATCGCCAACCACGAGTTCGAGAAGGCGCGCTTCTACTCCGACGAGGAACGCAAAGAGCGCGAGACCTTGCGCTCGATGCGCGACAAGTATCACCTCGACGACTCCGCCGCCGGCATCGTGGGCCGCGAAGACATCGAGGACGTTGTCAGCCGCTGGACTGGCGTCCCGATCACCAGCATCAAGGAAGAAGAAACGCAGAAGCTGCTGCGTGTCGAGGAAGAGCTGCACAAGCGCGTCATCTCGCAAGAGAAGGCCATCAGTGCGCTGGCTCGCGCCATTCGTCGTTCACGCGCCGGCCTCAAATCGCCGCACCGGCCTATCGGAAGCTTCCTCTTCCTCGGGCCCACCGGCGTCGGCAAAACAGAGATGGCCCGCACGCTGGCGCAGTTCCTCTTCGGCTCCGACAAGGCGCTCATCCGCTTCGATATGTCGGAGTTCATGGAGAAGCACTCCGTCTCCAAGCTCATCGGTTCGCCTCCGGGCTACGTGGGCTACGAAGAGGGAGGCCAGCTTACCGAGCGGGTCAAGCGTTCGCCTTATTCGGTGGTTCTGCTCGACGAAATCGAAAAGGCGCACCCCGATGTCTTCAACATTCTCTTGCAGGTCTTTGAGGACGGCCAGTTGACTGACGGCCTGGGCAACACCGTCGACTTCAAAAACGTCATCCTCATCATGACCTCGAATATCGGCGCGCGGCACCTGCAGAAGAAGCAGGGGTTGGGCTTTGCCAGTGACCGCGAAGATCTGGTCAGCGAGAAGGTGGAGGAATTGGTCCGGCAGGAGGTCAAGAAGACCTTCAACCCCGAGTTCCTCAACCGCCTCGATGAAGTGATTCTCTTCCAGTCGCTCTCCGACGCGGATCTGATCCAGATCGTCGAACTGCTGGTTCAGCAGTTGAACGCAAATCTGGCGCAGAAATCCATCACCATCTCGGTCACTGAGGATGCAAAGAAGTGGATCATGGACAAGACCCTCATCGACCGCAGCTACGGAGCGCGCCCTCTGCGCCGCGCCCTGCAGCGCTACGTCGAGGATCCTTTGTCGGAGGCCCTGATCGCGGGTCAAATCACCGCGCGCCCGGCCTTCCTCGAGGTCTATCTCGACGCCGACCAGCTCTACTACCGGCCGGTCAGCTCCGACGAGAATGCCGGCGAAGAAAAGCCCGCGGGCATCCTGCTCTTCAGCAATTGAAGCAGCGCCTGCCATTTCAACCAGCAGTCCCCCGTCTTTCGGCGGGGGATTTTTTTGCTTGGTCAGGCCTCTGTTGAATCGCCGCCCGCCGCGACGCCCGCGAGCCGGCAGGATTTGATATCTCGCATTGGCGGTAGGCCAAAGAGACGGCTATACTCGCGATTAAACTGGCTTGCGCTCTCATAGCCAACCTCAAAGGCCGCACTCGCGGCATCGATGCCCTCTGTCAGCATCCGCACCCGCGCGGTGTGCAACCGCAGCCTCTTCTGATATTGCAAGGGACTCATCGCTGTCAGCGAACGGAAGTGATGATGCAACGTGGAGACGCCCATCTGCGCAACCGATGCGAGTTCCTCCACGCGCAGCGGTTTGTCGTAATTCGACCTGAGCCAGCCGACAGCTCTGGCCGTGCGATTGCTCTGCTCGCCCAGTGTGGCGATGGCGCTCAGATGCCTTCCAACTGTGCTCCGCAACAGCCGGTAGATGATCTCCCGCTGCATCAGGCTCGCAAGAAAGGGAATGTCCCGCGGCGAATCCAGAAGATCCAGCAGGCGCGAACACGCGCCGAGCAGTTCGACCGACGTAACGCCCGCTGCCATGCCGCGCGCTCCCGCTGAGACATCCGTCGACCGAAACTCGTCCTGGCTGAGGATCTCCCTCACCACCGGCATCTCGAGCTTCAGCATCATGGCCAGAATCGGCTCTTCTATTGATGCCTTTGTCACCTGGCTCACCACAGGCAAATCGATCGAGGTCAGCAGAAATATGGAGTCGTTGCAAACGTAGACCGTACCGCCGAAGTTGATCCTCTTTTCTCCCTGCACGAAGACAATCAGTTAAGGCTCGTAGGCGGCAGAGGCGCATTCCGTCGGGGCACTCTTCCGGTAAAGGCTCAGCCCTGGCACTGCCGTTGTCTCCTTGCCCTCCACCGCGATGTGAGCGGCGATTTTGCGCGCCAAGCCGGCACGCATCTCGACCACTTCGGCCCGCGCCTCTCCACTCGTACCTTTTCGCTTTGCCATCTGGACCCTCAATCGCTCCTTCAAATCAAAAGTAGCAGCAAACACTCGATGCAGTGCACAAAGTTGCCAGCATCGACAGGAATAGGCAATAGGTTGGCAGGATCGGGATACCGCTCATGCGAGCATCTTTCGTACTCTGATTTACGTCACGTTGCTCGTCTCACGATTATCATCAGCCGAGGAGGTTGAAGATCTTTATGTACAACGCAAAAGCTTACTCCGTTGCCAGTGCGACTTCGCCGTTCGTCCCGACCACCATCGCGCGCCGCGAACCCACCGAGCACGATGTCCAGATCGAAATCCTTTTTTGTGGCATCTGCCACTCAGATCTGCATCAGGCCCGCAATGAATGGAGCGGCCTCATGCCCACCGTTTACCCCTGCGTTCCAGGCCATGAGATCGTAGGCCGCGTGACCAAGGTCGGCTCCGCCGTGACCAGATTCAAAGCCGGCGATCTTGCCGCCGTGGGCTGCCTGGTCGACTCCGACGGCACTTGCCCGGAGTGCAAGGCCGGCTTCGAGCAGTTTTGCCCGAATATGGTCCTCACCTACAACTTCCCCGATAAGCACACCAGCGGCGTCACCTATGGCGGCTACTCTGACAGCATCGTCGTTAGCGAGCGCTTCGTTCTCCGCGTTCCGAAGAATCTCGATCTCGCCGGAACCGCGCCCCTGCTCTGCGCCGGAATCACCACCTACTCGCCGATGCGCCACTGGGGCGTCACCAAAGGCAAGAAGGTCGGCGTCGTCGGTCTCGGCGGACTCGGCCACATGGGCGTCAAGTTCGCGCACGCTCTGGGTGCCCACACCGTCGTCTTCACCACCTCCGCCAGCAAAAAGGACGACGCGATTCGCCTGGGCGCCGATGAGGTCGTCATCTCGCGCAACGCCGATGAGATGGCCAAGCACGCCGGCAGCTTCGACTTCATCCTCGACGCAGTGGCCGCCAATCACGACATCAACGCCTACATCGGCATGCTGCGCCGAGACGGCAATATCACAATGGTGGGCGCACCCGAAACGCCGCTGCCTGTCTCCGTCTTCGGGCTCATCTTTGCGCGCCGCAGTTTCTCCGGCTCGCTGATCGGCGGCATCGCCGAGACCCAGGAAATGCTCGAGTTCTGCAGCAAGCACAACATCACCGCGGACGTTGAGGTCATCCCGATCCAAAAAGTCAACGAAGCCTACGAACGGCTGGCAAAGTCCGATGTGAAGTATCGCTTCTCCATCGATATGGCTTCTCTCAAATCTGAATAGCATCCGGCCAGGGCGCTTCGGTTTGATCCGCAGCGCCCTGGCCCGAACACGTCCCGACAAATGGCAGGAGAGAAACAATGCAAAAACGCAAACTGGGAAACAGCAATCTTGAGGTATCGGCGATCGGCCTTGGCTGCATGGGAATGACCTTCTCCTATGCTCCATTCCCTGAGAAGAAGGATTCGATCGCTCTGATCCGTGCGGCAGTCGAGCGCGGTGTCACCTTCTTCGACACAGCTGAGGTCTACGGCCCGTTCAACAACGAAGAGCTTGTGGGCGAGGCTCTCGAGCCCTTCCGTGAAAAGGTCGCCATCGCCACCAAGTTCGGCTTCGATATCAACGCCGATGGAAGCCGCGGCCCGAAGGGAACGGACAGCAGCCCAGCGCGTATTCGCATGGTCGCGGAGGCCTCGCTCAAGCGTCTCAAGACCGATGTCATCGATCTTTTCTACCAGCACCGCGTCGATCTCAATGTACCCATCGAAGACGTCGCCGGCGCAGTCAAGGACCTGATCCAGCAGGGCAAGGTCAAGCACTTCGGCATGTCCGAGGCTGGCGCAAAGACCATTCGCCGCGCTCATGCTGTGCAACCCGTCACCGCCCTGCAGAGCGAGTACTCGCTCTGGTATCGCACCCCCGAGGAGGAGATCATCCCCACCCTTGAGGAACTCGGCATCGGCTTTGTGCCCTTCAGTCCGCTCGGAAAAGGCTTCCTGACCGGCAAGATGGATGAAACCCGGACCTTTGAGAAATCCGACATTCGCAGTACGATCCCGCGCTTCACGCCAGAGGCGCGCATTGCGAACCAGAAGCTCGTCGATCTTCTGGGCGCGATCGCAGCTCAGAAGAACGCAACACCCGCGCAGATCGCGCTGGCCTGGCTGCTCGCCCAGAAGCCGTGGATCGTGCCGATTCCAGGCACAACCAAGCTCCATCGCCTCGAAGAGAATATCGGAGCCGCTACACTTGAGCTTTCAGCAGAAGACCTCAGCAAGATCGAAGATGCCCTTGCAAAGATCAAGATTGAAGGCGCTCGGTACCCTGTAGCTCTTGAAGAAATGACCGGACGGTAGGCGGAATCTTACGAAGCCGCTGTAGACGCCGCTTCGGCAACTTGCAAATCAGACGAGGTATCATGGTCCCACCTCGGAGTTTCGGCGGAATCCATGACACCTCTCACAGAATGGCAGAACTTTTACGTGGTTGTCGGCTCCTCGGCAGGCGCTCTGATCGGACTGCAGTTCGTCGTGATCGCACTGATCTCAGGTCTCATCCGGACTGGCACTCTTGCTCAGGGCGGTCAGGCATTCTCCACGCCGGCAATCGTTCACATGACGGCTGTGCTCTTTCTGGCGGCAGCGTTATGCGCGCCGTGGCACACGATCCTCCCGTTGGCTGTTCTTGTGGGATCTACAGGGCTTGCCGGAGTCGTCTATGGCATCGTTGTCACGTTACGTCTCAAGCGGCTGGCTCTTTACCGGCCCGAGTTCGAAGATTGGCTCTTTCATGCGGTTCTGCCGCTTGTTGCCTACTCGGCACTCGTCGCTTCTGCATTTGCAGCCCGCTGGCAGTTGTGCAGGTCGTTGTTTTGCATTGCGGCAGCGATGCTTCTGCTACTCCTGATCAGCATCCATAACGCCTGGGATAGCGTCACCTTCCATCTCTTCACCAGGGAGCCAGAACAGAAGGATCGTTAAACCGGCTTTCTCAACTGAAAATGTGAATGGGACGAACTAGTTTGGCATCCAATCTCAAAGGGGAGCAGAAGATGGAGATTAAGCGAAACGGTTCCCAGCTTTCACGCAAGGGGCCGACGGAGTATTTCACAGGTACAGTTCGGATCGATCCTCTTTTTGAGGCCCTCGAGCCCGCACGCGTCGTCGGCGCCAGTGTCACTTTCGAGCCGGGGGCGCGTACCGCATGGCATACCCATCCGCTCGGCCAAACCCTGATCGTCACCTCCGGCTGTGGCCGGGCACAGCGCTGGGACGGTCCAATCGAGGAGATCAGACCTGGCGATGTCATCTGGTTTGCCCCGGGAGAGAGGCACTGGCACGGAGCGGCGCCGGGAACCGCGATGACTCACATTGCCATTCAGGAGATGCTCGATGGCAAGACGGTAGATTGGATGGAACAGGTGAGCGACCAGCAATATCAGGCATCGCCGGCAGGCTAGGTCGCAGCTCTTTCTGATTTCCTCACATGTCCTTTATGCCCCCTCTGATAAAGCTAAAGTACGGGCGTCGGGTAGGATAGCTTTAACAGGACGCAGTAGGATCGCCGCCCTGAATTCCCTGCAAGGAAAGCTGCAAGCCCAAATGAGTGCCGGCCACCCGTTGGAGATGGATTCGCTGTACGGAGACTATCCGCTTGATCGGGCATTCGACGAGATGCGCGAGGCGGCCGGAATGGTGCGTCCCCACTATCGCGCTCTGGCTGAGACCTTGGCGCGCCTGCCCGAGGATGAGTTACAGCGACGCAAGCAGTCGGCGGATCTCGCATTCCTCACTCAGGGCATCACCTTTACCGTCTACGGGCGCGACGAGGGCACCGAGCGCATCTTTCCCTACGATCTGTTGCCGCGATTAGTAACCTCCACTGAGTGGGATCGCATTGAGCGAGGCCTGACCCAACGCATCACCGCTCTCAATCTCTTTTTGCGCGACATTTACTCCGACGCAAAGATCCTCAATGACCGTGTAATTCCCAGCGAATTAGTCTACAGCTGCAAGCACTACCGGCGGCCGATGCGCGGCTTGCAGGTGCCGCGCAATGTATACATTGCGGTCGTCGGCTCAGATCTGCTGCGGCTCAACAACGGCGAGTTCGTGGTCCTCGAAGACAATCTTCGCGTGCCCTCCGGCGTCAGCTATATGCTGACCAACCGGCGTGTCATGAAGCGCACCTTTCCGCAACTCTTCTCGAGCTACGGTGTCCGTCCCATCGAACACTATCCTCAACTGCTGCTGGCCACGCTGCGGTCTCTCGCGCCGGAGGGACGGCCGGAGCCGAATATCGTGCTGCTGACGCCGGGCGTCTTCAACTCCGCGTACTTCGAGCACACGTTTCTCGCCCGTCAAATGGGCATCGACCTCGTCGAGGGCCGCGATCTGGTGACTCACGACAACATCGTCTACATGCGCACGACCGACGGCCTCAAGCGTGTCGACGTGATCTATCGCCGCGTGGACGACGACTTCAGCGATCCACTGGTCTTTCGCGCCGATTCGTCGCTGGGCTGTGCCGGGCTCTTCAACGCCTATCGCGCCGGCAACGTAACGGTAACCAACGCATTTGGCACGGGACTCGCCGATGACAAGGCTGTCTATGCCTATGTGCCGCAGATGATCCGCTACTACATGAATGAAGATGCGATCTTGCCGAACGTCGAGACATACTTGCTGGGCGACGAGAAGCAGCGCCGCCACGTACTCGCCAATCTTGAAAAGCTGGTGGTGAAGGCCGTCGGCGAGAGCGGCGGCTATGGAATGCTGATCGGCCCGCATTCAACAGCCAAACAGCGCGAGGATTTTACGCGGCAGATCGAGGCCAACCCGCGCAACTACATTGCCCAGCCGACACTAGACTTCTCGCGCGCACCGTGCCTGATCGGCAATCATCTGGAGCCGCGCCACGTGGATCTGCGCCCATACATCCTCTTTGGCGACAAGGTGAATATCGTGCCGGGCGGGCTGACGCGCGTAGCTCTTGAAAAAGGCTCGCTGGTAGTGAACTCGTCGCAGGGCGGCGGCAGCAAAGACACGTGGATTCTTGAAGACGAAACGACCTTAGCATGAGGAGAGCAAGACGATGCTATCGCGGGTTGCCGACAGTCTCTATTGGATGAGCCGTTACCTTGAACGCGCCGAGAACACTGTGCGCCAGCTCGATGTGACGATGACCCTGATGCTCGATCCCGGCGCAGCGAGCGAACGCGAGCGCTGGCAGCGGTTGGTGGCTGCGCTGGGCAAACCGGCGGGCCTCGATTGGAACGGCAATCTGGAAGCGATGGCCCATAAGCTGGTCTTCGACAACCTCAATCACGCCGCGGTCACCTTCTGCGTCAATGGCGCGCGCGAGAACGCCCGCCAGGTCCGCGAGGAAATCTCCACCGAACAATGGCAGCGCCTCAACCGGCTCTATCATCAGATTCACTCGCCCCAGACTGAGGCGCAATTCACCTCGAGCATCGGCGATGCCCTCGCCTCCATCATCGACGGCATCCATCTCTTCACGGGAGTCAGCAATAGCACGATGATCCACGGCCACGGGTGGCAATTCATCCGGCTGGGCCGCAACCTTGAGCGCGCCTATGCCACAGCTACCATGCTTGAGGTCTACCAACCCGAGATCTTTCATCCTCAGGAGCACGAATATGAGGGTCATCAGTATCTTGAGTTAGTTGGCCTGCTGCGTTGCTGCACTTCCTTCGAAGCCTATTGCCAGGTCTATACCGCTGACGTTTCTCCCGCCCGCATTCTGGAGTTCCTGCTGCTCAATCGCGACTTTCCGCACGCCATTCGCTACTGCGTCGATAGCATGCGCGATGTGATCGAGTCGATCCAGCGCACCGGCGGCCGCCGTCCGCCTGTTGAGCTGGTCTCGGGCGTGGGCCGCCTGCATGCCATGCTTGACTACACCACCATCGGCGAAATCCTTCACGGCGACACCTCCGCCTTCCTGCATAACATCCGCGAGCAGTGCCTGCGCATTCACGAACTGATCTACCGCTACTATGTGCACTATTCGATTCAATCGGCGCTGGCCAGCTAAAGAGAGCAATCATGAACTTCTATTTTATCCGGCACCTCACGCGCTTCCGCTACTCACGGCCCATCAGCGAGAGCATCATGGAGACGCGCATGCACCCGCGCTCGGACTCCAATCAGCACTGCCTCACATTCTCCCTGTCAGTCAGCCCGCGCTGCCGCGTCTTCAGCTACCGCGACCACCAGGGCAACACCGTGCAGCACTTCGACATTCCCGGCGAACACAATCAATTGGTCATCGTCGCCGAATCGGTCGTCGAGCAGCAGGCGCTGCCCGACCTTCCCAGCTTCCTCTCGCCCGACGCCTGGGGTGCTCTCGATGAAATGGTCGAGGCCGGCGACTACAGGGAGATGCTTTTGCCTTCGAGGTTTGCGGTCGAGACTCCGGCGCTCACGCTGCTGGCCAAACAGATGGGAGTCACCCGCCGCGACGATCCTCTGATGCTGGTTCAGGAGCTGAATCAAAGGCTGTTTAACTACTTCGACTACGAACCCCGCTCGACGCGTGTCGACTCGCCGATCGACGAGGCCATCGTCAATGGCAAGGGCGTCTGCCAGGACTTTGCCCACACCATGATTGCACTGCTGCGCCACGTCAAGATTCCGGCGCGCTATGTCTCCGGCTATCTCTATCGCGCCAGCGAGGACCACGACCGTTCGACTCCTGACGCCACGCACGCATGGGTCGATGTGCTCCTGCCGCAGCTGGGCTGGGTAGGCTTCGACCCGACCAACAATCTCATCGCGCACCATCGCCATATCCGAACCGCGGTGGGCCGCGATTACGCCGATGTTCCACCCACGCACGGCATCTTCCGCGGCAGCACAGACAGCGAGCTTTATGTGGCAGTGCATGTAGAGGCCAGCGCCGAGCCCCCGGCACTCGATCGCAACCTGCCCATCCCGGAAGACTGGAGCGTGCTGGTGGAACGCGCCCAGCAACCGCCCGAGACCCCCATTCCCTTTATCGATTTGCAGCAAATGCAGCAGCAACAATGACAGGGATCGTGGTCAGGGATCACGGGCCGAGTAGACTCCGGCTCCCTCAATGCCCTTCGAGATACCAGGGAATGTTGATGACAACGATGCGCCGGTCGCCGCGAACAAGCAGAACCACCTTTAGCAAATCTGCGCGGCGGTTATGAAGAAAATACTCCCACCAGTGGTGAACCACCAGCTCCGGCACAAGCACGCAGATCTTGCGCGCGCCGCACTCTTTCTCCAACGCCAGAATGTAATCGATCATGGGCGTCAGCACGTAGCGGAAGGGCGATTGCAGGATTTCGAGCCTGGGAACGCATTTGCCGGCCTTGCGCAACGGACCAGCGATGTCTCTCTCCCAGTTCTGGCAGATCGGGTCGACCTGCTCGCCGGTCTGTACGTGCACGCAGCGAATATCGCATGACATGCTCAGAGCAAACGAGAGAGCCTTTTCCGTAATCCGGTTCCAGCGATCGACAGGCACCACAACGATGGGCTCGCTGATCTCGGTGGGAGCGATCGGTCGATCGCAGGCCGTCTCCCTGGCCACTTCAAGATAGTGGCGCTTCACTGCGCGCATCAGTACGATCATGAGCACGATCAGCAGGGCCGTGATCCATGCGCCTTCAGAGAATTTGGCCACCAGCACCACAATGGCCGTGATGCCCGTCGCAGTGGCCCCGAGACCATTGACAAACATGCGCAGCCGCGCGTTGCCCCCAGGGCCCCCAGGGACAGGTCTTGGTCCGTGGGGTGGAATCTGCCGTCTCCAATGCATCACCATGCCGGCCTGCGAGAGCGTAAAGGCCAGGAATGCGCCAATGGCATAGAGTGGAATCAGGCGGTCCGTCACGCCGCCGAAGACGGTCAGCAGTATTGCCGTGAGAGCTACCAGAACATAGATACCCCAGGAGTAAAGCAACCGGCGGCCGCGCAGCATGAAGACGTGAGGCATGTAGTCGTCGATAGCGATCGCGCGAGTCAACCTTGGAAAATCCGCGAAGGCGGTATTGGCAGACAACGCCAGGACCAGCAGCACCGAGCCGATGGTGACGTAATAAAACCAGCCATGGCCCATCACGGCGCGGGTCAGCATGGAGAGCACGCTTTCGTAGCCCGGCCCTTCGGGGTTGGTGGCGACGATGCCGTAGGCGCGGCACAAGATAGCGATGCCGGCCAACAGCATTGCGAGCAGAACGATGATGATCGTCAGCGTGATCTTCGCGTTTTTGCGCGTGTCGTCGCGGAAGGCCATCACGCCGTTGCTCACCGCCTCAACGCCCGTCATCGCCGTGCAGCCGGACGAAAAGACCTTGAGCAGCAGCCATAGGCTGACCGCGGCGCTGGCCGGGGATACGGGCGGCAATGCTGTGACCGGATGGGGATGCCCTCCGCTCTTCAGTACCTGCCAGACGCCGGCTCCGATCACGATCAAGAGTGTCCCCGTGAACAGATAAGTGGGAATCATGAAGGCAACGCCGGTGTCGTGGACGCCGCGCATATTGATCAAGGTGAGAATGGCCAGCACGGCAAGGCACAGTTGCAGGGTGTGCGGTTGCAAGCTGGGGACGGCTGAGATGAGTGCGCCGACACCGGCCGAGATACCCACCGCGGCTGTCAGAGTGTAGTCGATCATCAGGGCGGCTGCCGCAAGCAGGCCCGCACCCTCGCCCAGATTCTGAGAAGCTACAGTGTAAGACCCTCCGCCTGTGGGGTAGGTGTCGATCGTCTGCCGGTAGCTAAAGTAGACGATGCCGAGCAAAATCACAATCGCCGCACTCACCGGCACGATGTAATGCACGCCCATGAGGCCCAAAGGAATCAGCAGCGTGAGCGCAGCCTCCGGTCCGTACGCGGCTGAGCTAAGTGCGTCCAGCCCAAAGACGGGAATGCCCGCGATCGGTCCAATGTGCTCGGCCCGCTCTTCGCTGGTGGCCAGCGGGCGTCCAAAGAGAAGATTCAATACGCCTGAGGATAATGCCATGGTGTTTTTCCGCGAGCTGGGGATCTGGCAACGGAAAAGGCCGCCGAGAGCATTCTCTCATGACCAAGACAAGCCTTCAGTCCGGCAAGGGTTTTGCTGTTTCCGCCTTGTTTTTCACCACTGTTCAGCTTAGAAACTCGGCGATCGCCGCGACCACAGTCTGCTGCTCGTCTTCGCGCAGCTCGGGGAAGATCGGCAACGCAAGAACTTCGCGGGCGGCTCGTTCAGCCTCGGGAAAACTGCCTTCGCTGTAGCCGAGGCTCTTCAATGCCTCCTGCAGGTGCAGCGGGAGCGGGTAGTAGATCTCCGATCCGATCTTCCGCTCCGTGAGGAAAGCACGCAAGGCGTCACGCCGCACCGTGCGGATCACGTACTGGTGCCAGACGTGGCGCGTGCCTGCGACCTCGTGCGGAAGCACGACTCCGTACACGGGGTACGGGCCGGCCTCGACCAAGCCCGCGGCATGAAAGAGCGCATGATAGCGCCGGGCCGTCGTGCACCTCGCCTGATTCCAGCCATCGATGTACTTGAGCTTGACGCCCAGAATCGCTCCCTGAATCCCGTCCATGCGCGTGTTCCAGCCGACCTCGTCGTGGTAGTATCTGCGGCGCATACCGTGCTGGCGCAGCATCCGGGCTCGCTCGGCGACCTCGTCCGAGTTGGTCGTAATCATGCCCGCGTCGCCCGCCGCGCTCAGGTTTTTTGTGGGATAAAAGCTGAAGGCTGCCGCATCGCCAAGCGAACCGGCCTTTACGCCATTCCACTCGGCGCCCCAGGCCTGGGCGGCATCTTCAATCAGTTTCAGGCCACGCTCTTCTCCAAGTCGGCCAAAAGCCAACCAATCGGCCGACTGGCCGAAAAGGTGAACCGGCAAAATAGCCCTCACCTCCGCTCCGCGCTCCCCGTCGAGGACGGTCTCCACTGCCTTGGGATCGAGGTTGAAGGTCGTCGGTTCGATGTCGGCCATCAGCGGCGTTGCCCCGGCGCGCAGGATGGCGCTGGCGGAGGCAAAAAAACTGAATGGCGTCGTGACTACGGCCATGCCCGGACCGATTCCGGCGGCGGCGAGCGCCAGCCAGAGGGCGTCGGTTCCCGACGAGCAGCCCACGGCGTTTGTCACCCCCAACTGCTTCGCCGCGGAGCGTTCAAAAGCATCAACCGGTTCGCCGAGGATAAACTGTTGTGCCTCAAGCACCTTCCCGACGGCCTCAAGCAGCTCCTTCTGCAGGGGATGGTACTGGCGTTTCAGGTCCAGCATCGGCACGGACTGGACCGTCGGAGCGGAGCTCTGAGGCGGGTTCGAGGCGGCCTTCACAACCCCATGCTACCAGCCCTGCCGAACCCGCCTCCCAAAACCGAACCCGGATTACCGGCCGGACTGAAGAAGATTGTTCGCCTCGAGGTTGAAAAGCTTCGCTAGGCCTTATAGAGTAGTCACATTGCGGGAAAAGGCAGCTCCGGGGCTTCCGGAGCCGCGCCCGTCGAATTGCACGAAAACGCATGATTCAATTGCGTTCACCCCCAAAAGAAAAAGGCAGGAGATCGGCAATGGAGAATAAGCCGGCACAAAATATCCAGGACACCTTCCTGAACACGGTTCGAAAGGACAAAACCCCCATCACGGTTTACCTCGTCAGTGGCGTCAAGCTGACTGGCAAGATCCGCTCCTTCGACAAGTACTCCGTGCTTCTTGAAAACAACAGTCAGGAACAGTTGATCTTCAAGCACGCCATATCGACCGTGGTAAGCAATCGGGCTGTGCTGCATAGCGAGCACCGTCCGGTCACCGCCATCAACGGCATTGGACCGGCGCCGGTCCCGGTGCCGATTACGCCAACCGTCATCGGTGAGCCCCGATAGCGGGCGTGGGACGCCCTCGGTTGTCTGCTGAGCAAGATCGTGTGGACGGCGCTGGCGGCCCGGAGCGAGCGGTTCTCGTAGGTCTGGACCTCGGTGCGCGTCGGCGCGTCGCGCGCGCAGCCTTGACTGGCGCGCGGCGGCAAGCTGCGTGCGCGGAGGAGGCCCTGCCAGACGAAGATCGGCCGCAGCCCATCGATCTTCCAGAAAATTCCAGAGCACTTCAGCCACGCCCTTCCACGGAGCTGGACGCGGAAGAGTCCCTCGCCGAGTTTCGCGAGCTGGTGGGAAGCGCAGGAGGCCGGGTCGTCGCCGAGGTCTTGCAGCGGCGGGCCCATCCCGATCCCGCCACCATGATCGGCACAGGCAAAGTCGAAGAGATCGCCGGTCTCGCTGTCTCGACCGAGGCCGATCTGGTGCTCTTTGACCACGACCTCACGCCGACCCAGTTGCGCAATCTTGAGGCCGCCCTGCCCTGCCGCGTGCTCGACAGAACGCAGCTGATTCTCGATATCTTCGCCCGCCATGCCCGCACCAGCGAGGGCAAGCTGCAGGTCGAGCTGGCGCAGCTGGAGTACATGCTGCCCCGCCTAGCGGGAAAAGGCAAGGCGATGTCGCAGTTGGGCGGCGGCATCGGCACCCGTGGTCCCGGAGAAACCAAGCTTGAAACCGACCGGCGGCAGATCCAGCGCCGCATCGACCATCTCAAGCTTGAACTGGACTCGGTTCGCCGTGTGCGCCGGCAGCAACGGCAGCGCCGCGAATCGGTGCCTGTGCCTACCGTTGCTCTGGTCGGGTACACAAATGCCGGCAAGAGCACGCTCTTTAATCGCCTCACCGGAGCCGAGGTCTTGGCGTCGCCGCGCATGTTCGCCACGCTCGACCCGAAGCTGCGAGCCATCGAGCTTCCCAGCCGGCGCAAGGTCCTCTTGTCCGACACCGTCGGCTTCATTCGCAACCTGCCCCACACGCTTGTGACGAGCTTCCGGGCCACGTTGGAAGAAGTCGCCGAGGCCGAGGTGCTCTTGCACGTCCGCGATGCGGCTTCTACTTACGGAGAGGAACAAAAGGCTCAGGTCGAGCGGGTCCTCGGCGACCTTCAATCGCTCGGCAAGCCGCGCATCGAGGTGCTCAACAAGATCGATCTGCTGGACGATCACGAGCGGCAGGGGCTGCACGAGCGCAGTGAAGCCGGCTCAGGGAGCGGGACCGAGGTGGCTCTCTCGGCGCGCACGGGCGAAGGTCTTGACGCATTGCTGCAAGCCATCGATCGCGCCCTGCACTCCGATCCACTGATCGAGGCTGAGTTGCGCGTGCCGCAGCAGGAGGGTGCGGTGCTTGCGGCGATCGAAGCAGGGATGAACGTGCGTTCGCGTGAATACGAGGGCAACGTCGTGCGGCTGGCTGTGAGCGGGCCCGCGTCGCTGATGGGCCGGTTACGCCGGTACCGGATGCGGGTGGACTAAGCTCTTTTCATCAAGGCGTCATACGATTCGCCTATCCTTGATGCAACGAGAGCGACGATTGCTGCCATAGCATCGATATGTGAAGTGAAGCGCTCATAGGAGACCAAATGAACCCCGCCGCACCCACCGGCGTCCCCTCGATTACGACTCTCTCCAGCCGCGAGGTCTATCGCAACCACTGGATGCGCGTGCGTGAAGACGAGATTCTCCGCTCCAACGGCAGAGAGGGCATCTACGGCGTGGTCGAGAAGGACGATTCCGCCATCATTCTACCCATCGACAGCGGCCGTATATGGCTGGTCGAGCAGTTCCGCTACACCATTCGGGAGCGCGCGCTCGAGCTGCCCCAGGGCGGCTGGGAGATGGAGATCGATTCCCCCGAAGAACTCGCGCGCGGCGAGCTGAAGGAAGAAACAGGACTGGAGGCCGCCCAGATGACCTTTCTCGGCGAGTTGTGGATCTCTTATGGTTTTGCAAAACAAAAGCAGTATGTCTTCCTCGCCACCGGCCTGACTCAATCAGCAAAAATGCCCGATGCAGAAGAGTACGATCTGTCGGCCTGCTGTGTTTCGATCGAAGAGTTCGAGGCAATGATGCTCAACGGAGTCATCCGCGACAACTGCACGCTCTCAGCCTGGGCGCTCTATCTCATGTGGAGGGCGCGCCAAGGCTGAGAGGCTCGGCGTGCCCCTCGACTCGCGAGGCGTAATCGTAAGCCACATCCAATTCGCAATAGGCCGCGGCGATGTGTCAATCGGAGCTTGAAGAGCGGTCGCTCCAGACTCGAACCTGTTGCCGTGGCGATTCCCGAAACTTCTTCAACGCCAGAATCGTCAGCGCCGCGAAGATTGCCATAACGATCAATTGCGTGATTCCGAAGGCCGGTGCCGCCGGCGACGGTGCAATCGCTTTCAACGCGGGCACCTTGTTGAAGAGCTGCGCGATCAGCACAAAGAAGTTGAAGTACAACGAGAGCGCCGCATCGATCACATAGGTTCCACGCCACGCTCCGGAAAGATGGCCGCCATAAAGAGCGATCGCCGCCAGCAGCAAAGAGATCAGCGACAGGACTCCAAGTACGATCCCAGGCGTAATAGTCTTGTTGGGAAACAGGAAGCCCGACAAGCTGGTCAAAGCTGTCGTGACGAGGAAGAGTGCCGTCCAACGGGGAAGGCGGTTGCCTGAGATCAGCCCCAGCACCACAACAAATCCCGAACCGATTCCGATCAGGCTTACGAGAACGTGCAAGAAAGTAAACGTCGAGAGACTCAATCCGAGAATCATGATCTACTCCTCTAACGCACAGGGAAGGGGCAATGGCCCATGGCGGACCCCGATGCCTGAGTGTGCGTTGCCCAGGGTGGTTCCGCCTTGGCTGGTCTGCGCTGCTTTCTTTGCTTGGCTTGCGGCCGCTCTCTGCAGGGCCTCGATCTTCGAATCCAATCCCCGGCAGCCTCTTGAGCCGCCAGTCTACCATGGATTGCCCGATCCGCAGTCATTCGATCGCGACAAACCGTTGGTCAGTAGGTGGGCGTCGCATTCCGCTCGTACGGCTGACCGAATTTGTTCAGATGTTCCGCCGGCCGCCGCACCGTCGCAGGAATCGTCAACTCCCCAAGATCGCCGGACTTCGCGGTGAGATGGATGCGGCGAGTGAAAAGCTCAAGCGCCTTTTCCGGGGCGCCCTCGACCCAGACGTGCAATTCGTAATCACCCTCGGGCACCTCATGAAGGTGAAACATTCCATGTGCATCTGCGATGGCATGGAAGGGTGTGGAGAGCGCCAGCACAACCGCGCTCATCTCCGGGTGAATATTGCAGAAGATGTACGAAACACCCTCGCGCGAAAACTTGACCTCTCGTGTGGAACCCGCTTCGTAGAGCCCGAGGTCGAAGCGCTTGCCGTCAAAGAGAGAGAAAACGTTATGAAAGAAAGGATCGGCGTTGGGAAAGAGCACGACACTTCCAACGGGCACGACCAGCAGATGCGGTCGAAACATCCTATTCTCCTGCAAAAGCGTATACCTCTCCGCAGGCGGATCTGGCGCCGCCGTAATCGCCTGCAGCGGTTGCAACCAGAGCACGGCGGGGGGCTCTGGCTGCCTAGCCTGATCGGCACCGGCAAGCCTCATCTGCACCTCGACCATCGGCGGGCTCTGGGCATGGGTCATCATTGCAACCGCGATGAGCGCACCGGAGAGCCATGGTGTTCTGTGCAATCGCATCGTCAAAATTTGTACCCCGCTGCGATTCCAATCGTGTCGCCCGACGCCGTTTGGCCCACGACCGGCGAGCTCGCCAGGTGCCGGTACTCCAGTGAAAACAGAAGGTAAGCGCTAGGGCTATAAATCACGTTGCCTGTAAAAGTGCGGTTGCGCGCAAGATTTTGGTAGAGCGCGCTAGGCAGGCCGGCATAAGGCCTCAGTTGCCCGGCGGGCACGTTGTCGATGCCGAATGCTGCGTTGAACCGCAGCCGCTCGCTCGCCTGCAAATGCCACTGCGCCCACCCGCCCACATCCTCGAATGCGCGGAAGTAGATTCCTCCGGCACTGGTGGGATTCATCCCTGCCAGGTAGTCCTTGTACCCCCCTCCGCCAAGGCCGCCCAGCGCCTGCCCGCGATAGAAATTGCACTTAAGCTCCATCCGCCCGGGAAGCGGCTGGCGATAGTCCAGTGCGCCGGCCCATGAATCGAAATCGATTCCGCTGAAGGTGCGATGAGTCGCAAAGTATCCTCCTGCTCCGAGTTGAGCGCTCTTCTCTTCGTCGGCTCCCAAGAGTGCGAGGCGCGTCTCTACGCCAGGCCAGCGACTATTCTCCGCTGTGTTGGGTTGTGTCACCGTTCCGGAGCTTGCAGAAGGAATGGTGTAGAGCAGCGGAGGATCAAAAACATCGATCAGGGCCGCCTGTATACGAAACCGCTGTCCGTTTGAATTCAAGAGATCATGGGTCACTCCGATCTGCGGATTCCACGCCCACAGATTCCCCGACCAGGCCAGCTCGGGCAGCGCGACAGCGCTCAGTGATTCCGGTGTATAGGGACTGATCACCGGGTGATCGTAAGAGAAGAATGCTTCGGTGTGTCTCCAGTCGAGCGCCCCATGAGCTGTACGCATGCGCAAAAGACCTCCCGCATAAGCTCCCGTCGCGCCAGTCGATTGTGAACCGCCGTCGAAGTCCATGTGGATATCCGCGTGGCTGCTCGCTCCAAAAAGATGTGGCCCCCGCGCATCGAGACCGAGCACGGTTTGGCGCATGGATGCGCCCGTGCTGCCCGGCCCATCCACCGCAACAGCAGGCGTCGCGGGCAGATCGAACTGCCGCGTATTCACAAATCCGTTCATCAAAATGAGCCCCGTCAATTTGACCGGATACTTCGACTCGCTTTCGACCTTGGACTGATCGTGAGTGGCGATCTGCGACTCCTCAACCGCTTGGCGCTCACGAAGCTCGTCAACCGCCTTCGCAAGCTGGGATGCGTCGGAAGAGGGCGCTGCCTCAGCCGATTTGGCCGCGATCTGCTGACGTAAACTCGCAACTTGCGTCCTCAACTCCTCCAGTTGTTTTTGCGATTCATCGAGTTCAGCCTGGGTGCGCGCCATCGCCTCCGTCAGTTTCTCGACCCGCGTTTCGAGCGCATCCTGCGCGGAGCTCTGCCCATTGAGAGGAAGTGCGATCGCGCAAAACATTCCGAGCAAGCCCGGCAGCCTGTACTGTAAGACGGGCAAGATGCCTGAACGTCGCCTCTCGTCTTGGTAACAGTAGCTTCTCATTCCGCCACCTCACTTCCTCGATTCTCTGTCGCCGGTACTTCGTCCCGTAGAACACCGTGAGCAATCGACATGCGAAAGATCGTCTCTCCGGGTCGGCTGCTGACCAGGACGACGTCACCTCCGTGCTCGACGGCAATACATCGCGCCAAGGTAAGCCCCAGCCCGGTTCCCTTGTGTTTCCCTTCGCTCACGAATGGCTGAAAGAGGCTGGTGCGTATATTCTCCGGCACGCCATCGCCGTTGTCCCTGACCTCGACAATAATACGGCTGCCATCGACCGCCAGCGTTGCCGTGACCTGCGGCTCTGCCGCGGCGGTGCAGCCTGACTGGCATGCATTCAGAATCAGGTTATAGATGGCGCGCTCAATCTGTTTGCCATCGAGCACGGCCGCTGTTTCAGCCGGATCGTCATACTTAGCCACAAGCGAAATCCCGGCTGCATCGGGATGCACGCGGATCAACGCCATCGCGCGCTCCAGCAGCGATGAAACCAGCACGTGCGAACGTCGAATCGCGCTTCCCGTCCTGCCGAAGATCACCATCGACTCGATGAGCTCCGTCGTGCCGTGCACAGCAACTCGAATATCGGAGAGGATCTCGGCGCGCTCGGCCTCGGAAAGCGGCGACGACGCGAGAAACTCCGCGTTCGCATAAACTGCGGCCAGATAATGCCGCAGATCATGTGAAACCGAGCTTGCCATGCGGCCGATCGTTGCAAGCCGTTCCGACTCCAGCAGCGCGCGGTTGGCCTGCTGGATCTCGTCACGCATCCGGGCGAAGGCCGTGCTCAATTCGAGCACCTCCATCGTGCCGCGAGTTGGCAGGTGGTGAGAGCTGTCGCCGACGCCGAAGGCGCGAACCCCTGACGCGAGCTCTTCGAGCGGATGAGTCACCGCGCTCGAAAGCGCGATCATCAATATCGTCCCAATCACCAGAGCCAGAAGTCCGGCGATCAGCACCAGACGATCGATTTGACGGATGGATTGCTCGGCCGGATGGAAGGACTTCAGCACAACCAGTTGCAGCGGCGCGGATGCGCTGGAAGAGAGATCTTCCGTAGCGGCAAGGTATCGCTCGCTTCCAATCGTCAGGGAAACGGCTGCAGCAGGATTGTGCGGGAGCGGCAGCGGCCTGGCAGTAAGCTCCTTAATGATCGCAGGCGCAAGGCTGCTGGAAAGCACCTGGTCTCGGCTTGTGAAGACGGTCTCAACGGCGGTTGTCCGGCTGACTTGACCGACCACATCGCGATCGACGGCGAAACCGCTGATCACAAAGCCGAGAAGCGTCCCGTTCCTTTCGCTTCCAAAATAGAGCGGCTGCACCGAACAGGCGTAAAGCCGTCCTCCCGTAACAAGATACTTCACCTCCGGCTTAGCGAGTACACTCTGCAGGTCCGAGCGAAGCGTCGCAGCAGAAGAGTTTCCAGTTGCGTAAGCGGCAATCACATGATCCTGATTGTCCCCCAACGCAAACAGGTCGTTGCCGCTCACCTTCCAGAACTCGATACCTCCATCCTCGATCGTGCGCTGGTCGCTGGTGGTCATCAGCGCCTTGAGGCTGGGCAGATCTGCCAGCAGCGCATTCTCGCGCTCTAGAGCGTTCATTCGCTGAGCCTGCAGTTCGTGAAAGGTTTCGACCGAGTGTGCCAGATCTGTCGATAGATTCTCAGTGACCTGAATTCCCAGCTGGCGGCGCACAAGCTGGAGACTTGCCAGAGTGACAGTTCCTATCACCAGCGCCATCGCTGCCACCAGCAGCGCGCGCATTCGAATGCCCCTCTTGGACTCCTCGCGGGCCGCTCCCTCGACGATTGCCAAAATGATCTCCTGGTCGATCCCCGCCCTATGGGACGAACTTATACCCAGCCCCATAAATCGTGAGCAGATGCCGGGGACTCGTCGGATCGGGCTCCAGTTTTTGTCTCAGCTTGAGAATCTGGTTATCCACCGTCCGCGTGGTTGGATAGAAGTTATACCCCCATACCTCGTTTAACAGCACCTCCCGGCTGAGCACCCGTTCGCTGTTATCGGTAAAGAACTTCAGCAGCTTGAATTCATGCGAAGTAAGGGTAACGGACTGTCCGCCTCGTTGCGCCGTCATCCTCTGAAAGTCGATCTCGCAGTCACCGAAACGATAGGTTGTCGCTGGAACGCTCCGCTGGCGGCGGCGAATCGCAGATTGCACGCGCGCCAACAGTTCGCGAGGACTAAAGGGCTTCGTAACGTAGTCATCGGCGCCAAGCTGCAGCAGAAGAACCTTGTCGACCACTTCGGTAATGGCGCTCAGAACGATCACCGGCGTGTCACACGAAAGAGCCTTCATGCTTTGGCAAAGGTCGCGCCCCGATATCTGGGGAAGAATAAGATCGAGCACAACGGCTGAAGGACGATGGACGCGAAACAGTTCCAGCCCGGTCTTGCCATCGCCAGCAACCTCGACCGTGTAGTTCTCCTTGGCAAAGATCCGCCGCAGAACCTTCTGCATATTCGGATCGTCTTCGACGACCAGAATTGTGCCTAGCCGGACTCCTGAGGCTTCCTCACCGCGTATTTCATCTGTTGTCGTCATAGCGTTCACCATAAGTCACTCTTTGCTCCGAAAAATTGCGCAACCAGAAGCCCGGACCGGCAACGATATACTTGTGCCAGCCGTGATCTGGACGGCTCACAAATGCTGAGCTGCATTCGCTTCATAGTTTTCTCCGATTCCGACCTCGCTAAGCACGGCCTGAGCCAGCTTTGATCCTCGTCCGCGGAAAGCAAGTGGAGGTTTCCGCGGAGAGATTAAGGTACATCCCGGGGATTATCTCGCCGCTTCGGTCAATCGCTTCCAACGACGGGATTCTAGCATAAACGGAATGCTGGTCCGCATGTGGAATCGCAATCTCGTGACTAAATGAGCGGCCTCGATCCTGTAACGCGTCAATCGTGCACCCAAACATTCTCCTACATGGCCGCGGGTGACCTTTGCCGGCCACCAGTGGAATGGCAGCAGGGCTCTATACCAGCGGCTCTGGGGCTTCTCAGCCTCGGCGGCGAATTGTCTATGCAAAAAAAGATAAAACTTGTTTCCCGGAGGATCCGCCAGCAGTATCCGGCGCCCGTAGAGTTCATTCCAAAGACACACCGTGCGCGGCACACGATCCAGCGGCCAACAGGACAACTCCTGCGGCACAGCCTGGCCAAATAGCTCTGACGCCAATTGTGTGACGGCTCCAATCGCAACCTCGCTCCCCGGCTCCCTTTCCGCAATCGCTCGCGTCTCCGTCCAGAAAGACAGATCGCCGCTCCGAGCCTCGACGTGTCGCCAATACTCCAGCAGCCAAGCTGCTCGGGTATTCTCGCTGCAGAGATGCTTGAAGATGTGAATCGCCTGCTGCACGAAAATGTCAGCGAGTGAAAGCACCGGCAGCTCGACGTTTTGAATACGGCGGAGCTGGGAGCGTGTCAACCGGTCTCCAAATCCTGACGCGGAATCTTCGTCTCCAGCTGCAAGCAGGTGTAACTCGACCATCCTCTGAGGACGGACCCTATAGAGGCTATTGATGCTCATTGGCTGATTGGTGCCAGTCGTAAACGCCCATTCCGATTTCTTAATGGTCTCGGGCACATATCCAAAGCCCAGCACAACTCTTCGAGCTGCGATAGCATCCGACTCCCTGACGAGGATGTCGATATCCATCTGAAACCGCGCCGCCGAGTTCGGTACGGCTTCCGGCGGCAGCGTCACGCCTTTCAGCAGAGCAAAGGAGACATTCTCCTTTGTAAAAGCGTGACTGAGGGCCACGGCTTCCGTGAAGAGATCGCAAGTCCGTTCGCGATTCTGCTCGTAGTTAAGTTGCATCCCATTGAGAATGGAGGTCGGCAAACATTCCTTGATACCGATCCTGGTCAAGTGATCGAGCAGGTAGAGCGCAAGACCATTCATGTCAAGCCAATAGAGCGCCCTTCGCCAGTCCCTTTCCGAAAACCTTTCAAGAGTCTGGACAACGTCGTGTGCCGGTGCAAAGAAAGACGCGAGTATGGCGTTCTTAAGGCGCGAGCCGCGATTCGGTCCTGTCAACTTCATACCGGTCCTGAGGTGCGTGTTCCTGATTCATTGGCTGTACATCTGCGGTTCTCCCAGGCTTCCAGCCGGTGGAAGATGACGAACGAATACCACAATGGACCAGATTTCGTCGTCATTTAGAATCCCTTTGGAGCCCGGCATCCCCGAGGGACTTATCCCAAAGTCAATCACCTGCTTGATCTGCCCATCCGTATAACTCTGCACCTCTTTTGACGCAAGTGACGGGACCGGAGGAGACATACGATCGGCAAATGGGACTCCGGTGTTTTGACCGTCCAATCCATGGCAGGCCGCACAGTAGTGCGAAAACGCCTCCTTTCCATCTGCGATAGTCTCCGGCGTGGAAGCTAGAGGGTTCTTTTGTGACTTATTGCCAACGAAAAGGTTGTGTTTTGCATTGGTCATGAAACGAGTCTCGAATGCACCCGGAGGAGTGGCCTTGCAGCCCACGATGAACATCGCGGCGACAATCCACGCAAGCCGTATCGAGTGCCTCAAGGCTTCTTCACCACATGAACCGTAAAAGTCATTTTGCCGTGACCGGAACCACAGAAAACCGAGCAGTGGGCGACGAAATCACCCACCGTTGTGGGTGTAAATGATGCCTCTGTAGTCGCGCCTTTGTTCACCTTCACATCCACATGAAGTTCGCGAATGCGCAGACCGTGAGTCACATCGACGCTTTTCAACTCGAGCACGACCGGCTCACCTTGTTCGACGGTGATCTCAGCTGGTTCAAATGTAAAGCGCTTTGCCGTAATCTCAATCTTCTTTGGCGCCGCTTGGGTAACAGCCGGCTGGATGAGAAACGCCGGTCCAAGAAGAGTACCGATGAAGACGGCCAATGTGACGTGCTTGCGTTTCATGATTCCCTCACAGTGGTGTATTGTCTCGCCCGTGGCTTAACGGGAGTCTCGTCCAAACAAGCGCGCCGATCCCCAACCAAGACGTTAAGTTGGCAGGATCGGATTAAAACTCCACGACACTAACTTCACCTTAACTTCCATGGCCTGTCTGGGTGTCACTTATCTGTAAGTCGATTGTCACGGGTTTGTCGCATCTCCGGTTGCGTGTGGAAGCCCGCCTTTCTATATTCGCGCAGGGCTGAGCTTAGCCGCCGCGCTATGGCTATTGGAATCACCGGCAATTACAAAGCACTGACAAAGTGAAGACTGTGCATTGACACCATAACATCTGTCTCGGGTTAGTGTTGAGGGATGTGGAACTGCAGAAACCGACTGACGCATCGGGGTTACCGTGTACTCGGGACGTGCATCCTGACAGGAGCCTTCATCGCGGTGAGTTATGCGCCCGCGCAAAACATCCCACTCATCTCCGGCGGTGCAGGCTTCTTCACTAGGACAAGCGGTGGCAAGACGTCCTACATCCCGACAATCGAGCCGCTGGCTGCCGCACCACTCGGTTCGCATGCCTTGGTTGAGGGGCGAGCAAATCTCCTTGAAGACTTCTTTCCAAGCGCATCCGGCTATGACCATGTCCATTTTGTTGCGCTGACCTACCTTCAAATGGACTATCTTGTCGGTGCTCATGCGACGATTGTTGCAGGAGAATACCTGACGCCATTCGGGTCTTACAACGAACGCCTCGCACCGATCTGGATCGGCAATTTTCAAGACCCGCCATTAACCGCGGGGCTTGGCACGGGAACCGGATCAAGCGTCGGAGGAATGTTGCGAGGTTCGGCGATCTCGACTTCCAACTACTCGCTTGACTATGCGGCATTTTACTCGGCGGCGAGCTCCAACCAGAACTTCAATTCGCAGAACTCATGGGGAGGCCGTTCGAGCATCTATGTGCCGCGAGCGCGCTTTGAACTAGGAGCATCTTTTTCCCGAGTCAACGTTACCGCACAGACCAATAACGTAGCTGTGCATGCATGGTGGGAACCCGCTGATTCTTCCTTCAAGCTTCGCTCGGAGTATGATCATTGCACCCACGCGCAAGGATACTGGATTGAAGCTGACTATCGGCTCTCGCCCTTCGGTGGCCCCGACTCTGCGCTCGGGCGCTTGGAGCCCGTCTTCCGCTGGCAACAGGTATTCCGCAACAGCCCGGATCCCAGCGACGGCCTACCCTCCGCCGACACGCAACGGATCGATGCTGGCCTCAACTACCACCTGCCTCACGAAGTCAGGATCATCACCAGTTACTCGCGTCAGTTGTCCGCAACAGGAAACGCCAACTTATGGCAAACCGGAATAACCTATCGCTTTCTCTTTCCAACATGGAGGGGCAGATGACACGGTATTTCACATCGATCGGGCTTGGTTTACTTTGTGTTGCGGTATTGCCAATGATTGCCCAACCCCCCGATTCCGCTCCGCCCAATGACGCCGCATCGCCAACAACTAAGCGCGACCGCACGAACAGCGCTCAACAGAGCGATGGAGAACGGAAATTCACACAGAATTGCGGACGTTGCCATACTTCTCCGGAGGGATTTTCGCCAGCTATATCGAGAACGATCCTTCAGCATATGCGAGTCCGAGCGTCACTTGGCAAACAGGATGAAGAAGATATCCTTCACTTCCTGAACCCCTGACCGGCGGCGTCGACCCCGAGCGTCCACGGACTGACCAACAACGCCCAGGGGAGCCGAAACGAGCATTCTTGCCGGATGCAAAGATTGACAAAGTGAAGACAGTCGAATGACAACGGTTGGGTGCGCTCCCTTATAAGCTGATTCCGATCTCATGAATCTCTGCAAGAGGGCGCCTACTGCGCTGAGGAGCCGGTTCTGATGTGTGCTCAACACAATCAAGCGACCCAGGTGCTGACGGTAGCCGCGACTAGGAACGACGGTGACGCGATGCTGACGATCGACCAGATACGAACTGCCTGCGGTCGATCGGTGCCGATTGTTTTGGGGGATCCAATGTCTACGCGCGTCGATCTTCCTTTTAAGGAGATGTTCTATCCTCTTGGGTTTCCTCTAGAGATCGAAACAAATTCTGAGGAGATACTCATCTCGATGGCAGAGAGCTGGCATGGATTCATGAAACTATTTGACACACCGCCGTTCCGGCTAAGAGTCTGCGTAAACGATGGCACGACCCCCAATTGCCCTCCAACGCCTGTCTCACGCTTCCAGCAATACATTACGTCAAGCATCGCAGACAGCGAGAACTTCTCCATTACTGATTGTGCCCAGGGCTTTTCGATGGTATCACTGACCAAGGCAGCGGTTGCCCACCAGGACTACTGCCGTTATTTCTTTCTCGAAGCTGTCGTCTTGTGTTTGGTCTGCACCTCCTATACCACACCCATTCATGCGGCCTGTGTGGATTTGGAGGGATGTGGGGTTCTTCTTTGCGGGGATTCAGGCGCAGGCAAGTCAACACTCGCGTATGGCTGTGCACAAGTTGGGTGGACCTACATTACCGATGATGCAAGTTTCATCGTGAACAGTCGGCAGGACCGTCTGGTTGTCGGCAATAGTAATCAGGCGCGCTTTCGGCCTTCGACTCAAGAGTTCTTTCAGGAGCTCTCAGGCAAACCTGTAACTAGGCGGGGGGACGTGGGCAAGCCATCCATCCAGCTTAATACTTCGTCGATACGAAACTTCGCAACTTCGTATATCTCGCGTGTTAATCATGTTGTGTTCTTGAATCGGCGGGAGGTGAAGCGTCAAGAGTTAACTCGTTTCCCTACCGACGTGGCCAGATACTTCATGCTTCAGAGGCTCTATGGCCTTCCGGAAACCCTGAAGGTCCAGACAGCAATGATTGACCGGGTGCTCGCGGCTGGCGCGCTTGAGCTTCGTTATTCAAGCCTCGAGTGGGCAATTGAGAGATTGGGCCGGCTAGCCGTGGAGGGAGAATAGCGACCCGGCTCATCGGCCAGATCGCGCCTCCTCAAGCATGAAGATGAATTAAGGAGCCCCAGGCTCCCATATTCGGGAGTGAGATGGAAACGCTGCAGCGAGCGATCGGCCAGAATACGCCATTGAACTGGCTGCGCTTTATTGTTGTCAAAAACTCATTAGCTAACATGGTGCGCGCGGGCGGCTCGGCAGTCGTAGCCCTCGTCCTGCCCCATTTTCTTACTCAGGCGCTCGATCACGATCGCTTTGCAGCGTGGGCACTGATGCTCAATATCGCCGCCTATGCCAACTATCTCGACTTCGGGATTCAGACGGCGATTGCTCGCTATCTCGCGCAAGCCATGGAACGGCAAGACGAGGCGCTGCGCGACAATGTGATCAGCACAGCTTTCATTCTTCTTGCCGCCGGAGGGTTTGTTGCACTCACAGCGATTGGCGTGGTTCTCGCTTTTTTGCCGCGCATCTTTCAGGATGCCCCTATCTCACTGATCGGTGAGCTACGTTCTGGAACAGGCATACTAGCGCTGAGTACGGCGTTTCTTCTGCCGCTCTCGACCTTCACCGGAGTTCTCACCGGCTTGTGCCGAAACGAACTTTCCGCGTTGGCAATCGGCGGTTCGCGTCTGGCAGGTGCTCTGCTCGTAATTGTCGCCGTTCAACACACTCAGTCCCTCATTGTGTTGGCAACCCTGATTGGGGCATGCAACGTCGCCGGCGGCGTGGCACAGTACGCTCTGGTTCGAAAGTTGATGCCTTCGATGCAAATCTCATGGAGCCGTGCATCTCGAGCTGCCGCGTTTGAGTTAGCCCAATATTGCAGCACGCTTGCTGTCTGGGGTTTGTGCCTGGGCTTGGTCAGCGGTCTTGACGTCGTCATTGTCGGACATTACGACTTCAATGCGGTGGGAGCCTACTCAGTTGCAGCTGTGCTCGTCGCTTTTTTCACAGGCGCAAACTACGCCGTTTCAGCCGCCTTGCTCGCTCCTATCGCCGTTCTTCAGGAGCGGGGTGAATGGCTTCGGATCAGGAAACTTGTCATTAGCGTCACTCGACTGAGCACCTTCTTCGACACTGTTGCGATTCTGCTTGTGTTTTGGTTCGGAGCCGCGCTTCTCAGACGCTGGGTGGATGAGAGCTACGCGATTCAAGCACTGCCGGTTCTCAAGATCCTTGTGATAGCAAACGCAATACGCCTGTTAGGGGCGCCTTTCTCTGCGGCGCTGGTTGCCACCAACCAACAGCATTTTGGAATCTCCGGAGCAATAGCGGAGGGGGTCAGTAATCTCGTGTGCAGCGTCGTCGGCGCTTCGGCCGTTGGGGCGATCGGCGTGGCCTGGGGGACACTGATCGGAGCCATCATCAGTATCTCATGGGCTCTGCTTTTGACGGTGAGATGGCTGAAGAAACCCATCCTTTCACGGTCGGAGTTACTCGTAGAAGGATGTCTCAGGCCTATTCTCTGTTTGTCGCCGATGATCGTTTACACGGCCGTTTTCTCCGATCTGCATACCGCATTCTTGCGCGTCTGCGGAGTCACCCTGGCGTTGTTAGGCACTGCTTTAATCACTTGGCTCTGGGGTAACATGCGTCTTAGCCCGGTTATGTGCACGGCTTGATCTATAGCCGAACCAAAGCGTTAGTCAACAACTAATTGGGTTTGAAGGAAGCAATTGTGACGATTGACAATGGGTCCGTTTCGCAAATCGGTATGCGGCGCCTGCTCAAGCGCGGAGCGATTGCTTTCGCGATCGTCATGAGCTTTCGTACATTTCAGTTCTTTCCGGGAATGCCGTATGTGCAAGAGGTATGGTATGCAGTTTGTTTTCTGACCGTGCTTTTTGCTTACCCATTCTGGAAGGTGCGAACGGGGTTCCGGTTCGCCCCATTTGAGTTATATCTCTGGCTACTGATGATTGCCGGCCTGATCCTTGCCGCTTGGCCTGCGGAGCATGTCTTTGGACAACCGTTCATCTACGGAATTCTCTCCCGACGAGAAACCGTGCTTGTTGCAGGGTGGCTCATTCTGGCGAAGATGTTACAGCGAGGGATAGTGGAGCTGGCTGACATCGAAGCTGCGCTGCTCTTCCTCGCCTGGAGCACCTTCGTACTTTACTCAGTCGCGCGCCTTCTTTTCAACCCTTCGGACTTTACTGCGTATGGCGAGGGTCTGGTTACTCATCCAATGATTGGCGTCGAACCCAGTTTTAAGTTCCAACCATATTTTCTGATCTTCGGAACGTTTTATTACGCAATTCGTGGTTTCCGAGCCAGACGCCGTCGATATTATCTTGCGGCAGCTGTCCTGCTTCTTGCAGCGCTGGGAGGCAGTGGACGTGGACTCGCGCTCTGCGCGGTAGTAACGCTGCTGGTTTTCCTTTATCGCGTGCGGGGTTTTCGTAGGACAGCGATTGCGGCAATACTGTTCGCCGGGGTAGCAGCCATTCTGGGCGCAGGTTTCTATGTTATCTTCCCGCAGCCCCTTTCAACTCGCATTGCCGGCTTCTCTGACGCGTTTTCGGTGGCATTGACCGGCTCCCAAACTCAGGACCCCTCTGCGAATGCAAGGCTCTTCGAAACTGTTGCTGCCCTCCCATACATCAAAGCGCATCCTTTCCTTGGTAATGGAGTTGTAAGTCACCAATGGCAAGGCGGAACCGAGACAGCGATCGGCGAGTACTTCTTCGCTGCCGATATTGGGATCTTCGGGATCGTCTTCTCCATCGGCATCGTCGGCCTGCTTTTGTATGCAATTCAATACAGGATTGCATGGCTCGCAGCTAAACAATTGCCCCACTCTCTTCACCATCCGTTCCTCGACGCGATAAAGGCCTTCATCTTGTTTTCCGCATTCTACTCGCTGGAGACGGGGCAGTATGTATGGGATGCCAACACCACCATCTTTTTCGTGGTGTTACTGAATAGCTTTGTTGCGCGCAGAGACATCGACAACCCGTACTACAACTGGATATCGGAGCGATGGCCAACCCTAAGACCTGCGTTATCAGCGTGAGTTATCGAGGATCGACCGACACGGCCGCATGCGTTCGCTCGCTGCTCGCCTCCTCGGTCCCGGTTCAGATCGTGGTCGTTGATACGACTCCACACGACCCGGAATTGGAAACTGCCCTCGATTTCAATGGGTCTTTGAAACTGATTCGAGCCAGCTCAAATATCGGATTTGGTCGCGGTTCCAATCTTGGAATCGAATGGGCGCTCTCCCACACGTCCTGCGAGTACATCTTCTTACTCAATAATGATACAGCTGTTTTTCCTGACTCCATCCAGTGTCTTGAGGATGCAATGGAGAGATTGCCGGACGTCGCGATCGCGGCTCCGCGGATCGCATTTCTTGATGATCCATCCGCGCTATGGTATGGCGGAGGAGAAATCGATTGGCGTCGCGCCAGCGCGTTTACCCCTGGTTACATGCTCGATGCTTGCTCTTCTCTAGCAATGACCGAGCGTGATGTCACGTTCGCTACCGGTTGTGCTCTTTTTGTGCGGCGCCTTGCGGCCAGGAGGCTCGGCGGCTTCGATCCACGCTTTTTCATGTACGAGGAAGACACTGAGTTTTGTTTAAGAGCCGCGGCCCAGGGATTGCGCATCCGATATGTGCCACATTGCCTTATCCTTCATCGGGTGCAGGGAAGCCTTCGGGATGACGCAAGCCATCCGTCCGACTTCTGGTCGGTCGGCAACGCTCGGTTGCCCTTCTACGCATTTCATGTCATGCGAAACAGAATGCTCAATGTGCACCTTCACGCTCGCGGATGGGATCGGGTTACCGCGATGCTGTTCTTTCCTCTCATGTTCGTCCGGCGTGCCATACCGTTCTTGTGTGCCGGACGTATCGATGCAATTGTGGCCATGATTCGCGGAGCGTACGATTCATGGAACGTCAAACAAATGCCAGGATTGATTCACGGGCAGGTTGCCAACAGGCATTAGTCAAAGGCGAATACGATGAGCCTCCGAAAAAGTGACAATTCAACGGAACCCGAACTTTCCGTTGCGATCATTGAGCCGGTAGCAGGTCATGGCGGCATGCACTGCTATGACTTCGGTTTGTGTCGGGGACTTTTGTCCGCAGGATGTCGTGTGAGCCTCTATACATGTGATGAGACACCGAATCCGTGCATCCCGGGGCTTGGCTTTTATCCTTTTTATCAACATATCTATGGGAGTAGAACTCGTTGGTTGAGGGGGCTGTTCTTTCTCAGATCTACTTTGAGATCGATTCGTCATATCGTTAACTCTGGGGCAGCACTCTGTCATTTCCATTCCTTTGATAACCCGATCACAGACTTAGCGATTATTGCTGTTGCCAGGCTCTTCACAAAAAGTGTGGTTCTTACCGTGCATGATGTCGACTCTTTGGCGCGCGGTCGAGCTGGACGTGTACGGGTCGTAAGATGGACCTATCGGCTTGCGGATCGAGTCATCGCGCACAATAGAGTATCGGCGAACGAACTGGAGTCTATCGGCGTGCGTCCCTGCAAAATCGCGATCATTCCGCACGGCCACTATCTGGAGAGCATGCGCGAGATGCCTTCAATGGCAAATGCCAGGTGTGCGATGGCAATTGATCCTTCAGCTAAGGTCGTCTTGTTCTTTGGACAAATTAAGCACTCAAAGGGGTTGGACCTTCTGATCGAAGCATTGCCGCAACTTGCGCATCAGTTTCCAGAAATCGTTTTGCTCATAGCCGGCCGTCCGTGGAAAACAAACTTCGCGCGCTACGATGGACTTATTGATCGGATGAATGTGAGAGAACATTGCCACCTGCGCATCCGCTACATTCCCGACGAAGATGTCGCAGAACTCTACGCCGCGGCAGACCTGGTGGTACTGCCCTACCGGCGTATTTACCAAAGCGGCGTGCTTTTAATGGCGATGACATACGAGCGCCCTGTCGTTGTCTCAGATCTCCCAGGGATGTGTGAGATAGTCGCTGACGGAGTAAACGGATACGTATTTGAAGGCAACTCAAAGGATGAACTGGTCAAGGTATTGATTCGCGCCTTTAGCGACGAGGCAGGAAGGCAGCAAATTGTCGCGCGAGCTTCTAACTACATCAGGCAGTATCATGATTGGAACCGAATTGGTGCGAAGACGCTAGACGTTTATCGACAAGCGCTTTCGGGGCGCAACGCTCATCCGGCATAATCACTGCCTGGTCTGGCGACTAGCTACTCGGTTTCAATCAATTCCTCTCCTGCAGCGCATCTTCGATCGATCCCGCAACTCCCCAGGCTCTGTGTTGTTTCAATGCTCGCCGGTGAGTTTTTGCTTCTGGCGCAAGACTTTTGCATGTAGCTCGTTCACCACGATGCCATCGCCGGCGAAGCAGAGATCCTGGAGTGCGTCCGCATAAGCTGTTGTTACTTGCTCCCACGTGTACTGGCAGCGGATGATCTCCACTGCCTGCTTTCTGCGAGTATCGGCGTCGACGTGCAACTCATCCACTGCGTTTATCATTGCCGTAACTCCTCGTGGCGTAAACCAATACAGTCCGCATGCACCAAGCACCTCGCGATTGAATGGATTATCGTGCGCCATAACCAGACTGGAACAAGCCATAGCCTCTAGAAGCGACGGATTCGTTCCGCCGACACTGTGGCCGTGCACATAGGCACAAGCGTAGTAACGCAGTGCGCTCAACTCGTCCTTGTCGTAGATTGTTCCCAAGAAGCGGACTTGATTGCTCTGATGGCGCACCAGCCCCTGTATATACGAGGTATGTTTGCCTATATCTCCAACAATTACGAGTTGCCGCGAGGACCTCGACGCCTCAAATCCCTCTATAATCTCGAGAACATGGTTCTCCGGTTCCAGGCGACAGACAACAATGTAGTAACTTCGGAGACTCAGGCGCCATTTTGTGATTAACGCTCGGTCTGGTGGGCGAGCCGGAATGACGGCGCCGTAACTAATCGTGGTTATCTTTTTCTCTTTCTCGTACTTTTCCCGCAGATACTCGGCAATCGCTTCGGAGTCAGCGATAATCCTCGTGGCGAACCGGACGCTCAATGCCTCAGCAGCGGCCAGATACATTCGTTGCAGCCACATCCACTTTTTGCGCTTCCATTCCAGCCCATCGGGGTTGATCCAAACTGCCGCCCCATGTAGGCGTGGAATCCAAGCAGCAAAACCGGCGCCTACTCCGAGCATGTAGACCACGTCGTATCCTTTGCGCGCTTTCCAAAAGCACAGCACATCCCACACTGTTTCAGATAAACTTCGAAGTCGAAGAGACACTACATACTTTAGAGTTACTCCACGATAGGTGGCATCATGTCTCTGAGAAGGTGCGGGACAAAACACCGTCACATCTACTCCGAAAGCTGCAAGAGAGGTTGCGATCATTTCCGCAAATGTCTCGAATCCCCCGTATCGGGCAGGGATGCCTCGAGTACCTAAGATAGCCAATCGCATTCTTGCTCCCTGTTGTGACCGTGATCTCCAGCCTCTTTGCCACCCGCGGTTTAGTCCGCCGCCAAAGCCGCCGGTCGCTTAACTGTCGCGTTCAGCTCAATCGAGGGTACTTGTGGCCATGGCGCGCCTTCGCGTGAAGCGCCGTGGCCCGCGGTCTGAGAAGTGCTATGTCGATGTAGTTCTTCTTGAGTTGAGCGCTCTTCCACAAACAGTAAACTTTGGATCGCCGAATTATTCCAGCGCCTCAAGACACTTTTAACAATGAGTTGTAGATCGGAGAAGAATGTAGCGCGAGCCATGTAGTCCGAATCGAGACGGCGTTTTACGGGAAGAACGACATCTTGATACCACGAATCCAGCTGATGCTTAGAGACTCTGGCGAGCGCTGTTTCTTCGCCTGCAAAGGCAATCGTCGCAGCGCCGGTAATTCCCGGCCGGCAGGGAAGCACGGAGATGCGATGTTCGCGAACTTTTGGCCTCGGACCCACCAGACTCATATCACCCCAGAGCACATTCAATAGCTGGGGCAGTTCATCGAGCTTCCATCGCCGTAGCAGAGGACCAATTGGCGTGAATTGTTGATTGCTCTCGGTCGTCACGAGCCGGTGCACGATGTCGGCCGAGTGAATCATCGTGCGAAATTTCAATATAGTGAAGGCTCGTCCGTAACGTCCAATTCGCTTTTGAAGGAAGAAGACCGGACCGGGCGAAGTAAGGCGCACAGCCATGGCAATCAGAAGATAGGCCGGAATCAGCAAAGGTATGAGCGGAATGATGCATGCACAATCAAAGAGACGCTTGGTGCTCGATCGCGACCATTGACTTAGTGGATTTCCACGCGAAACCGGCGACTGACAGATCAGCGGCACCTCGACCAAGCACGTGCTTCGGCGAGAGCCGCGCTTGATTGGCCGACTTACTGCAATACTTTCCGAAAGTTGGACGAAATGAGTATCGCCGTTCAATGTGAACCTCCGGAGGTGGAAGATTCAAAGAAAGAGATGCCAATTATCCTGTTTGCGAGTGCGCCGTTTGCGATTTATTGGTGAGTGCTTCCTGCATCTCATCCGTCCGTGCACAGCTACTTGTTGCGGTGATGCTAACGTCCTCGCTGGCTATAGATAACTCGTTGCATCGAGTCACCACATCGGCCATTCTCAGCAGTCAACTAAAAGATATCAAAGTAACTTCTGCAAAATGTCATAGTATTGTCAAAGATTTGTTAGATCCTGGTTTTTTTAATTCATCTCTGCATATGATGGAATCACAAGGATTTGCAAGATAACTTTGGCGCTGCTAGGTTCGCAGCCGTTTCGAATGGAGAGAATGCTCTCATCCCCGCGCAACTCGACGACAAGACCTCAGCCAGACGAACTGCGCGCTGGAGTCTGGGCATGCGACGAGAATGCGGAAGTCAGTTCGACTCACCACGATTGTTCACGAATCGTGTCAAGTCGTTGGCGGGCAAAAAGGTTTTGGTTATTCGCTCTCGTATTGCAGGCTGCGTCCATCGCTTGCGCTCAGCTTCCATCGCAATCCGGAATTCCGCTCGGTGGACAAAGCCTTGACAGTCAGAGTTTGAGCGGTCAGGGCCTGAGCCAAGCCTGCGCCGACCCGATGCTTGCGGGAACGCCGGAGTGTTCTATGCTCTCCCAGCAAGAAGCTAATCCGCTTGGATCTTCGCCGACGGGTTCTCTGATGCCCTACACCTATCGAGGCGAGCCAGGATCGCGCGTCATGAATTACTCAGACACCGAGCGATTCTCCTTGCCTCCCGACTTGCTAAATCGAAACCAGCAGCAACCACTTCCGCCAGAGCCGCTGACTGAGTTTCAAAGATTCGTTGCATCCACTATTAATCAGATTCTTCCTATCTATGGGGCCAGCCTCTTCAACCGCGTTCCATCAACGTTTGCTCCGTTGGACTTTGCACCGGTGCCACCAAACTTCGTCGTTGGACCAGGAGATGAGCTCCGAGTCAGAATTTGGGGACAGGTGAACTTTCAAAACAACCTGCGCATCGACCGCTCTGGCGATGTCTTTCTTCCTCAGATCGGTTTGGTGCATGTGGAGGGCCTGCGCTTCTCCGAGCTCGACCAGCACCTGCGCAGCGCGATCGGACGTGTCTTTCATAACTTCGATCTTACCGTCGATGTAGGCCAGATACGCGCCATACAGATCTATGTTTCGGGCGAGGCCCGGCGCCCCGGCGTTTACACAGTCAGCTCGCTGAGCACGCTGGTCGATGCGCTTTTTGCCAGTGGCGGACCATCATTGCAAGGCTCGATGCGCAAGATTCAATTGCGGCGCGACGGCGCTATCGTTACCGAGTTCGACCTATATCGCTTGCTAATTCGCGGGGATAAGTCGACCGATGCCGCGCTCCAATCCGGCGATGTGATCTTCATTCCGCCCGTGGGTCCTCAGGTTGCAGTCACCGGCAGCGTTCGCAAACCAGCGATCTACGAGATGCTTTCAAGCGAAACTCTGGGAGATGTGATTGGCCACTCCGGTGGCGCATCTTCGATTGCAGCGGGGTCGCGCATCTCGATCGAACGCACTGGAGACCACCGCGACCGCCACGCGATGGAAGTTGCCTTCGATCCCAATGGGCTGACTGTCCCTCTCGCCGACGGTGACCTGGTTCGTGTCTATTCCATTGTTCCGGCCTATCAACAGACGGTTTTTTTGAGAGGCAACACGGCCAATCCGGGCCGATTTGCCTGGCACGCCGGCATGCGTGTCAGCGATCTTATTCCGGACAAGGAGGCCTTGATCACGAGGGATTACTGGTGGAGGCGCGCGCAGTTTGGATTACCTGCTTCCGAGTTTGAGGCAGCCTCAGATTTCGACAGCTCTCGTCAGCCAGAGGAGAATAACGCGACCAACCTCAAACCGCTTGATCAGGAACAAACGCGAGGCTCCCAGCAGGCCGGGGCGCAGAACGCGGCCGGGGATAGAGGTGCGGAGCAGCGCGCAAGTAGCGCTTCACTCGCTTCTGCACAGACGCCCGTTGATGCTCAAACGGCAAAATCGAAACAGAAGCGCCTGGCCGAAACCGGCGCGCCGGCTCCGGAGATTGACTGGGATTATGCGGTGATCGAGCGTCTGGATCCTCAGACGTTGAAGACCGTTCTCATTCCCTTCGATCTCGGCGGCGTGGTTCTGCGCCACGATGCCTCTCAGGATCTCACGCTGAATGCAGGGGACGTGGTCTCGGTCTTCTCTGAGGCGGACATTCACATACCGAGTGCGCACCAGACCAGGACTGTCATCCTCGATGGAGAGTTTGCGCACGCCGGCGCTTATACGGCCTTGCCTGGAGAGACGTTGCGTCAACTCGTCGATCGGGCCGGCGGACTCTCGCCCAACGCCTATCTCTACGGCTCGGAGTTCACCCGTGAGACCGTTCGCGCCGTGCAGCAAGCCAGAATCGACGAATACGCGCGTGACCTCAGCGAGCGCATCCATCGCACTAACCTGGCCATCGCGTCATCTTCCGTAAACGCCACGCAAGATGCAGCCAGCAGTGCGGCTGCGCAGGCCAGCGAACAGGCTCTTCTGGCAAATCTCAGGCAGATTCGCGCTACTGGCCGCATCGTGCTTGAGATTAAGCCAGAGGATATCAGCACATCGAGTTTGCCTGACATCCCACTCGAAGACGGAGACCGGTTTGCTGTTCCGCCGGTTCCCTCCAGCATCAATGTCGTCGGTGCCGTGCTGGATCAGAATTCATTCGTTTACAAACGAACGAGTCGGGCCGGAATCTATCTGAGATTGGCCGGCGGCCCCAGCAGAGATGCCGACCGCAGCCATGAGTTCATCATTCGCGCCGACGGCGAGGTAGTAAGCAGGGATCGCGAGAAATCGCTCTGGGCCGGGGATGAATTCAGCAATCTCCGCATCAATCCGGGCGATACGATTGTGGTTCCTGAGAAGATCTTCAAGCCAACCGCTTTGCGCGGCTTAATCGAATGGTCGCAGGTCTTCTCGCAACTCGCGTTCGGAGCTGCGGCGTTGAACGTAATTCAGTAGCCACGGTTTGCGCGCGCTCCGAAAGCATCCGGTCAGCGTCGCGCCGCTTCCAATATTTGGCAGGTGCCCATGACGACCACCACACCGCTTCGCGAACCGCCCGTGCCGGCCGATCCTTTCGCCATGCCCGACCCCGCCGGTTACGAGGCGAAGCCCGATGACGAACTTCCGCTGCTCGACATACTCATCGTCGTAGCCGAGCACAAGCGCGTGGTCGCGTTGATTGCCGCGGGCTTCACAATCCTCGCTGCTCTGATCTCATTCATTCTTCCACAGCACTATACGGCCACTGTAGTCATGCTTCCTCCGCAACAGAACTCCCCGACAGCCGCTGCGCTGGCCTCGCAACTGGGCGCTTTGAGCGGCATGGCTGCGCTCGCCGGCGGTAGCTTCGGCTTCAAGAATCCCAACGAGATGTACATTGCAATGCTCAAGAGCCACGCCGTCGAAAGTGCCATGGTCCAGCACTTCGGCCTTATGCAGGAGTACCACAAACGCTATGAATCGGACGCGCGCAAATCCTTTGAGAGACACTCCGACATCACAGGCAATGGTAAAGATGGCCTGATTCACATCTCCGTATGGGATCACGATCCGCGTCGTGCAGCCGAACTCGCAAATGGCTATATCGATCAGTTCCGTGACCTCTCTCAGCACCTCGCCATCTCCGAGGCCTCGCAGCGAAGACTCTTCTTCGAACAGGAGCTCGAGCACTCCAAAGACAACCTGGCAAATGCCGAGTTGGCCTTGCAGCAGACCATGCGGACCTCTGGAGTTATCGAGTTAGATAGCCAGGCCCGCGCGCTCATCCAGTCCGGCGCGATGCTCCGCGCGCAGATCACAGCGCGAGAAGTTCAAATTCAGGGAATGGAAACCTATGCTACCGGCGAGAATGCTCAGTTAGTGCAGGCGCAGCGCGAGTTGGAGAGTTTGCGCGCGCAGTTAGCCAAGCTTGGCGGTTCTGAAGATAGTTCAGCCGGCGAGATGATCGTTCCCAAAGGAAAAATCACCGAAGCCGGCCTCGAATACCTCCGCAAGCTGCGCGATGTGAAGTATAACGAGGCAATCTTCGAAGTTCTTCTGAAACAATTTGAGATGGCCAAGCTTGATGAAGCAAAACAAGGCGCCATCGTTCAGGTCGTCGACCCCGCTGTTCCTCCAGACAAGCGATCCTTTCCCAAACGCATATTGATAACTCTTCTGGCTGCCGCGCTGGGATTGATTGTCGGAATCTTCTACTCCTTCTTCCTCGCGGAGTTTGAGCGTCGACGGGGTGATTCCGAGACAGCGCAAAAGCTCATGCGTCTCCGCGGTGCCCTATCGCTCAGAGGCTCCAATCTCCGCTGAAGAAAGCTTGTCTCATCGACCATCGCCACGTCGATGGATGCAGACTGTGATCTTCCAGCCGGTTACAAAAAACAATCGGCCACGAGGGAGATCTCCCGCGAGGCCGATAATTGCTACAGAGAGGAAAATAAGATATCCCCCGAGGGCATCTTATTCCGCGTTGTGATCAGGGTCGTCTGCCCCGGATTGCCGCTTCAGCCGCGTGCTGCCCTGCACCACCGGCGATGCAACATCCCTCGCAGCCGTCCACGCGGCCGGAAGGTTCACGTTCCCCAGCATACATCGCCTTTTGCTCTTGTCAATCTGGAAATAATGGATCGTCCGTCAAGCTGCCGCCGGGAAACACCGGGACCCCAGCCTCCGACCGAAAACCGCCGGCGCCGTGCCGCCCGGCGTCTTACGCGCCCGCGGCTGCCGGCTCCTTCGTGACCAATTCGATGGCAATCTCAGGCGGCGAAAGCAGGGTGTTGTGAATCCGGCAGTGATGTACCGACCTCATCAGACCCTCAGTCTGCTCCTTCGTCAGAGAGACGGGAGAAACAACCTGAATCCGGAAGTTGCCCAGCCGGGCAGGCCCCTTCAACTTCTCGGCGGTCACGGTAACCTTAACGCCGCTTTCCGTCCTGCCACTCTGAATCAGGTTGCGAGTCTCAAGGTACTGCACGGCATAGAACCCCGCGCAGGAGCCCAGCGAAGCCAGCATCAACTCCGGCGGAGTCATCCCCGAGTCCTCTCCGCCGTTCTCCGCGGGCTGGTCGCAGACAACTGAATGTGACCGCGCCTGGATGCTAAACTTCACCTGATCGAGATGCGTAACCTTCACTTCCATACTCTCTGCTCCTCCGCTTTGGATGACACTTCCGATAGCGGCAACTCGCTATACTGCCGCGGTGCCATTCTCTGTTCAAGCGGCCAGTTTAAGTATATTCCGCGCCCGAAAACAGCCGACGCCTGTCAACCCTCCATCCCAACAGCCGAATCGCCCTTCCGATAAACTGGCAGTGAGGCCCAATCGTGAGCCGCACGAACTCAGCAGAAACAATCCAATCTTCCCCGCCCTCCGCCGAATCAGCGCCCCACTCATCGGCCGGCATTTCTCATGCCTGGCGCGCCCTGCGTCATCGCAACTTCCGGCTGTTCTTTGGCGGCCAGACCATCTCGCTCATCGGCACGTGGATGACCCGCGTCGCCACAGGCTGGCTCGTCTACCGTCTCACCGGCTCGGCTCTGTTGCTCGGCACGGTCAGCTTTGCCGGCCAGATTCCCACTTTTCTCGTCGCACCATTCGCCGGCGTTTGGGTCGACATGCTCGACCGCCGTCAGGTTCTGGTTTGGACGCAGGCCCTATCCATGCTCCAGTCGCTCTCGCTGGCTGCGTTAACACTCACCAGCCACATCACCATCCCAAGGCTCCTCGCGCTGAGCGTGATGCAAGGCATCATCAATGCCTTCGACATGCCCGGCCGCCAGTCCTTCATGATCAAGATGGTGGATGACAAGCGCGATCTGCAAAACGCGATCGCCATCAACTCGTCGATGGTCAATCTGGCGCGCCTCATCGGCCCCTCGCTGGCCGGAATGCTGATTGCGGTCTCCAGCGAGGGCTGGTGCTTCTTGGTTGACGGAGTCAGCTACATCGCCGTCATCATCTCTCTGCTCGCGATGCGTCTTAACGCGCCCGAGACCAAAAGCAGACCCGCATCCACAATCTCTGAACTCAAGGCGGGCTGGACCTACGTCTCCAACTTCCTGCCCATCCGGACCATCCTCCTGCTCTTTGCCGTGGTCAGCCTGATGGGCATGCCGTTCGTTGTACTGATGCCAATCTTCGCCAAAACCGTCCTGCAGGGAGGCCCCCATACCCTTGGATTTCTGATGGGCTCAATGGGCCTGGGCGCTCTCTTCTCGGCGCTCTCGCTGGCGGCGCGCAAAAGCGTCCGCGGCCTCGTCAGAATGATTCCCATCGCCGCGGCTGTCTTCGGCGCGGGCCTGATCGGCTTTGGGCTCTCACGCGCCTTCTGGCTCTCGATGATCATGGTTTTCGTGGCGGGCGCGGGCATGATGCAGGGCATGGCAGCGAGCAATACCGTCATTCAGACCATCGTCACCGACGACAAACGCGGCCGCGTCATGAGCTACTATACGATGGCCTTTATGGGCATGGCGCCCTTTGGCAGCTTGCTGGCCGGAATGCTGGCGCACCATCTCGGCGCGCCGCATACAGTCATGATCACAGGCTCAGTGGTGCTCCTCGGCGCCATCGGCTTCGCCACTCGCCTGCCCGCTCTGCGCGACCAGATTCGACCCATCTATAAAGAGATGGGAATCATCCCACCCCAGGAGGGCATCCAGCAATGACCGGCGATAAACTCGCGCTCGATCTCGATCCGCAGCATACGGCGATCGTCGTCATCGATCTGCAAAAGGGTATCGCCACCACACCCGGTGGCGCCCCGCACTCAAAGTCTGACGTCGTCGCCAACTGTGCCAGTCTGCTCTCCGCTGCCCGCCATGCCGGAGCCCAACCGATTCTCGTTCGCGTCGGAGGCTCGCCGGATGGAACCGACCGCGTGCGCACTCTAACTGACCAGACTTGGAAGACCTCAGGCCCGTTGCCGCCCGATTGGAGTGAGCTGATACCCGAGCTCAACCACCAGCCCAGCGACCTAGTGATCTTCAAGCGCCAATGGGGAGCTTTCTACGGCACCGACCTCGACCTGCAACTGCGCCGCCGCGGCCTCACGACCGTCATCCTCTGCGGCATCGCCACCGAGGGGGGAGTCGAGAGCACAGCCCGCGATGCCTACGAGCGCGGCTACTCGCTCATCTTCCCTGAGGACGCGATGACCGGCCTCAGCGCCGAGAGCCACGCAAACAGCACGGAACGCATCTTTCCCCGCCTCGGTCGGGTGCGCTCGACTGCTGAGATCCTCGCAGCTCTCGGAGTTTGAGAGACCTGTGGCCGGCATCTCACAGCTCTGCCCGCAAAAAAATGCGTCACTCTGCTGTTGCATCAGGCGCCAGTGCGCTATAAGATGCGTCAAACGATACCATGCCTGTTTTTGGTTCCACTTCGCCCCAAATCGTACCGGCGCCGCCGGCCCGCCTGCGCTTGGAAAACCTGGGCAAGCTCTGCGTAGCCATCCAGGCCGCCTCCCCGGCCCAGTTGATCGAGCGCGCCGAGGCCGCCCTTCTTGATTCCCAGCCCGATGCCCCATTCATCGAACTCCGCCTCGACTCGCTCCCCAAGCCCGCCTCGGCCCTGCCCAAAATCAAAGACCTTCTCGCCAGCCATCGCGATGCCACCGTCATCGCCACCTGTCGCCGCAAGGACTCTGGCGGCAGCTTCGATGGCTCTCTCGCCGCCGAGATGGAGTTGCTCACCAAAGCGGCTCAGGCTGGATGCAGGATCGTCGATCTTGAGGTCGAGTCTGCCGAAGAGGCCTCCGTCCGCCAACTTGAGCAGTTCCGAGACAAGCTCCGCTCCGCTGGCGCGGCCCTCCTCATCAGCTTCCACGACTTCACGCGCACCAAAAACCTGGAGCAGGCCGCCCAGCGCATCGACGCTTTCCGCCCGGAGTTCGTAAAAGTCGTCTCCACGGCCCGCAACCTCTCAGACAATCTCGCCGTTCTCCGCCTCATCGCCGATCTCTCCCGCTCAGCCGAGGTTGTGGGCATCGCCATGGGCGAGGAGGGCATGGTCAGCCGCATCCTGGCCCTGCGAGCCGGTGCAGCCTTCACCTTCGCCTCCGCTTCCGACGGCGTGGAAATCGACTCCAAGCAGGCGACAGCCCCCGGTCAGCTCACCTTCCGCGCACTCCGCGACATCTATCGCGTCGAACAGCTGGACCAGGCCACGCGCCTCTTCGGCGTTGCCGGCAACCCCATCGCCCACTCCCTCTCGCCGCTCATGCAAAACACCGCCTTTCGCCGCGAAAACCTCAACTCGGTACTGGTCCCACTCAAGACGCGCACCGTCACCGACCTGCTCACCGTGATCCGCGAACTGCCGCTGGCCGGTGTCGCCGTCACCATGCCGCTCAAGCAGGAGCTCCTGCCCCACCTGGCCAACTCCGCCGGAACCGGCCCTGCCCTGCTCACCCACCGAATCGGCGCCTGCAACACCCTCCGTACCGGAGCCGATGGCAAGCTCTACGGCTTCAACACCGATGTCGACGGCGTCATCCGCCCCCTCGAGCGCCGCCTCAAGCTCAAAGGCGCGCGCATCGCCGTCCTCGGTGCTGGTGGCGCTGCTCGTGCCGCCGTCTTCGGCCTCGTCGCTCAGGGAGCTGAGGTCTTCATCGTCAACCGCACCCATGAGAACGCCGTCGCCCTGGCCAGGCAAGCCAAAGCCAGGGCCCTCAAGCGCGAACAATTCGCCGGCAACCACTTCGATGTGCTCATCAACTCAACTCCCTGCGGTATGGCTGGCAACAAGCAGACCTTGCCCCCGCCCTTCGACAACGGAGCAAAGGAACTGAACGCCAGCCTGGTCTTCGACATGGTCTACAACCCGATCGAGACCCCGTTGCTCAAGCTGGCCAAAGGGAGAGGCATTCCAGTCGTCACCGGCCTGGAGATGTTCGTCCAGCAAGGCGCCCGCCAGTTCGAAATCTGGACCGGCAAACCCGCTCCCGAAGCCGAAATGATACGCGTCGTAGAGCTGGAGCTTCGCCGCCGGGGATAGAATCGCGCTGCGTCTTCCGCATATCGGCACCTCTGGCATATACTTTTGTATATGCCGGAGGTCTGAGGCAAATCTATGCAGCGAACTGCCAAAATCTTCATGAACAACAGAAGCCAGGCCGTCCGGCTTCCCAAGGACTTTCAGTTCTCCACATCCGAGGTCTTCATTCGCAAGCAAGGTGACGAGGTCGTCCTCTCTCCGCGTCCCTCCGATTGGTCTGCGTACCTCGCGTCTGGCGCAGTAGCCTCCGACGAATTCATGGAGGGCTTCGAGGACCTGCCGGTTCAGGAGCGCAAAATCTGATGGCCGTTTATATGCTCGACACGGACATCTCCTCCTACGTCATGAAGCGCACCTACGGCAGCGTACTCAAGAGGCTTGAGAAGACCGCCGTCGCCGATGTCTGCATCTCCGCAATTACCAAGGCTGAGATCATGTACGGTGTCGAGGTCTCACCGCGCCACCGGCAAGATCAGGCGGCGCTCGATGAGTTTTTGCGATATGTCGAGGTCTTGGATTACCCCGCAGCGGCGGCGCTTGACTATGCCAGCGTTCGCGCCGATCTCAAAGCGCGTGGAGCGATGATTGGCGGGAACGGTCTGTTCATTGCATCTCACGCTCGCTCGATGGGCCTGACTCTGGTCACCAAGAATACGAGAGAATTCAGCCGCGTTGAGGGACTCAAAATCGAGAACTGGACCGACCCGGCCTGATAGCGGAATCTCGCCTTCCAAGCTCTCGATCTCGGGGCCCGCGAAACTCAAAGGCCCTCAGCCCGTCTCCTCCGCCGATATCTTCTTAAGCGCTTCCACCACCCGCTCAAGCTCCTCAACGATCCGATTTGTCCCAGTCGCTTTGAATTTCTTTACCAACTCTTCGAAGTACCAGAGCTGCTCCCCACGCCCACGTTTGAATCGCTTCCAGATCTCTGTCCCGATCACCCGGTAGTCGTCGAGAATCGCCCGAGCGTTATGCAGTTTGTCGGCCGCCGAGATGAGTTGTACCTCGGCACCCTCATCGCACAGCCGCGCGAGATAAGTCGTCTTGCGCTCGAGCCAGGGTTGCTTGTCTTCAGCACCCTCCGCCAGGCTGTCCGACAGCCCCTCGACCATCCGCGCCACCTTCGCGCCAAAGTTGTACTCGATATCCTTGAGCCGCGCCTCGCCCCCGTGATCCTCAGCGGCATCGTGCAGCAGCGCCGCGATCACCATCTCTTCGGTCACCGGGAACGCCACATGCCCAGCCTCGCCCATCACCAGCGATGCCACCCCCAGCAGGTGCGCCATATACGGAATCTCGGTTCCCTTCCGCCGCTCGATGTGCAGTACGCGCGCGTAGTCGACCGCTCGCGTAAAGCGGTCACTCAAGAGCAAGACTCCAGGTTCATCCGCCGAGTCTTTCGCTGACCTCATCGCGCCTCATTTCGAATTGCCGCAAAATGCCCCGCGGAGCGCTCTCCCCCGTCCGCCTATTTGCCCTTCTTCTTCCCGGCTGCGGTCTTTGGCTTCTCCCCTTCGAGATGTCCCACGGGAATCGGCCCCATATCCGGCCCGATGCGCTTGACGCGCGTGTCGTCCATCTCATAAAAGATCGTTCGCGGAGAGGCCGGCCGTGTAACGCCCGTCTCCGGATCGGTCGTCACGTTGTCGCTGCTGGCAATCTCAAAGCTGAAGATCGGCGCGCCGTTGGGAGCCGGCGGCAGCAGCCTTACCGGCAGATACCCCTTGATCGGATGCAGCCTGAAGGCCGTCTCATAGCGGTGATGCTTCGTGCTCCACGTATAAACACGCACCTGATCGAAATCGATCGGCAGCCCCCCATTGGGCGGCGACAGCACCGTCAGATACTGTGGAACCTGGTGATCCGGCGCGCTCGACTCCGAATCGAAGACCTTGTTCAGCACATAAACGCCCACATACCGCTGGCCCTCGGCGTAGGTGCCGATCTCATCCGGCACGTCCACATCCATGCGCCTGGCCGTTAGCCATCCCGCGTGGCCCAGCCCATCGCGCACCAGCCACCAGTCTTCCAGCGGCGGAGGCTCTGGTGCTGGCGCGCCAGCGAGTTGGCCTGCAGCGCCTTCACTCCCACTCGCCGCCGGAGCAGTCGGCTTCACCGCAGTCTTTGGCCCGGAGTTTGTGGCCGGAGTCTTCGTCGCGGCAGCTGTAGTCGAGGTCGCGGGTTTCGGTGCCTGTGCCGAGCCCGGAGTCGCCTTCAAAATCGAGGCCCGCGCCAGCAGCTGAGTCTTGGCATTCGCCGCCAGCAGATAAAACCGCTCCGTCTCCCTGCCCGGTGAAAGATGCAGGTAGACCTCGTCGCGCACCACTCCAGTAGCCACCACCGGATCGTCTCTGTGCTGCACTCCGAGCTGCTCAAACCTCTGAAAGGTCTTGCTATCGATCACCGACCGCTCTTCGATCCAGCCAATCTCATTCTTCGCGGTCTTTACCCTGAGAAAGCGCCGGCCACGTTCGAGCACTTCGAGAGGCTGGCCGTTCACCACTTCGCCGACGCGATTCGACACCGCCGCCACACGGTCATGCAGATACATCTGCCGCGCCCACACATAAACCGTGTCGTGGTGCTCCTGCCGGAACCGTCCGCACGCAGAAACAAAAAGACTCAGCAGAAGCAGCGAGAGGGCACCGCCGATCAAGCGCCGCGAGGAAGAGACAACTCGGATGGATGAATACGTAAGCACAGCCACTGGCTACCCTGAGGATAGCACCGTGCGAAGATCCGAAGATCAACTCCGCCTGTGCGAATCTAGCCTGACACTAGCCGCCATTGCCCATCGCAGGCGAAACACCAACCCGCGACCTTTGACTCCAGCGACTATTGGCTCGGTGCTGCGGCAATGGCAATCGAGGTGGCCGCGCTTGTGGACGTGACCTGCGAAGTCAACTGGCCCGTCGAAGCTTGGAAGCTGTAGGCGTCGAAGTAAGGGCTCCCGGCGGATCCCACCTCAAAAATGAACGAACCTGTCGAGTCCTCTGCCATGCCAAGCGGCTGGCTGCCGGCCGAAACCGAGCCGGCCGTCGATATTGTGTAGGACCCGCTCGATCCAGTGATGCCGAATCCGTAGATGCTTCCTGCATTGTCGGCGACATAGACATAATTGCCAGCAGCTTCAGGCAGGATGAACGTGGGACCCAGCCCACCGCTTGCAATCGGGGAGCCGGTGGCTGGAACCAGTGAGCTCGGAGTACTCAATGACGCGTAGGTGAAGGCCCGAAGCCCGCCCGCAGTCCCCCCCGAATCACCAAGCGTTTCGCCGATGTAGAAGAGGCGAGGGCTTGTTCCGGGATCGACAGCCACCGAGAGGGCAGAACCGCTCGTATGGGCCACTCCAATTACAGTAGCAGTTGACGAAAGAGGGCTTGCGCTTCCGTTGTTAAATGGAACCACGGCTGTGCCACCCGTCTCAAGGGCGACAAAGACATTCTTATCATCCCCCGAAATGGCCAGCCGACCATTCGGCAGGGAGGCGTTCGCCACTTGAAGCGATAGCGACTGGATGGTGGCCTGAGTGTACGCGCCGGTGGAGGGGTTGATTGGAACGGCGCTCAAAGCTGGGTAAATGGCAGTGCCGAGGGGAGGAATGGCCTCAAGCAGCCAGGAGCTGGTTGTGTCGATCTCGATGGAGTTTGCCACATCCCCTGTGACCGACACGCCGCTGCTTCCAACAACGCCGTTGGTGATGGGATACGCAAAAACACCCGAGCCTGTGCTCACCATAAGGAACTTGCCGTTGGGGGCAATGGCCATTGCGATCGGCGTGACTCCGGTCAATGAAACAGAGCTTCCGACACTTTTCAGGCTACTCGAGTTGACGTTGTAACCGCTGATCGAGCCGCTAGTCCCGCCGTTCAAGATATAGAAATCCCCGCTCGTCGTCGACGTAGTGCTGCACGTCGCAGTCCCTGCGGTCGACACCTCGGCGCACACCGGAGTAGAGCCCGAAAGGCTGCCAGAACTGCCCGTCACTGTAATCGTGTAAGCCCCAAGCGTCGTACCGGACACAGTCGTCACCGTAAGCGTAGACGTCTCCGCCGTTGTGCCGCTGATCGACACCGACGTCGAAGATAAACTGCAGCTGGGATTTGTAGGATTCGAAAGAGAGCTGGTGACCGCGCAACTCAGCGCGACCGTCCCCGTGAACGAGTTCGCTGGCGTCACGGTTATCGTCGAGGAGCCTGTCGTACTCAGGCCCATGGCGATATTGCCACTGTTTGAAAGCGTGAAGCTCGTATTGCTGCTGCCGCCCGGCGCCTGCCAAAAATCTCCGCAACCTGTCAGGAAAAAAGCCAGAAGCGGCGCCGCCGCCAGCAACAACCGTGCCCAATTCCCAATCCTCATTGCCGCTCCTTTGCACCATCTTTTAGGCCATGCCGCCTGCAAAACCCTGCATACAGAGTATCGCTTGGCCGCGGGTCCGGTCCCACACGACCAGCGAACATCCAACAGCACACCGCTCTCTCCTCAGAACAGACGCAAAGCGGCAAAGATTCGCTTACCCCGCCCTGCAGCCAGCCCTAACGCGCCCCTCATCCCACCTCGTTCCCAAGCGCCTCAGGCTGATAGATTCTAAATAGGATCGTGTCCCTCTCATTGCTGGCACTGCGCCCCTCACCGGGATGCGTACTCGAAGGATTCAAGCCATGTTCCACTCAACTGAAGATCTGCGCATCGAATGGACTCGCGTCGTCCTGCCCCCCGTCTTTCTGGAAGAAGAACGCCCCATCACCGAGGCCGCCTCCGACACCATCTTCGAAGCCCGCCGCGAGATCGCTGCCATCCTCAACGGCACCGACTCGCGCCTCCTGGTACTCGTCGGCCCCTGCTCCATTCACGATCCCAAGGCCGCCCGCGAATACGCCGGCCTCCTCAAGTCGGCGATCGGCGAGTTTTCCGCCGACCTGCGCATCGTGATGCGTGTCTACTTCGAAAAGCCCCGCACCACCATCGGATGGAAGGGCCTCATCAACGACCCATACCTCGATCAGTCCTATAAGATCAACGACGGCCTCCGCCTCGCTCGCCATCTCCTCATGGATCTCGCCGAGATGGGCGTGCCCACCGGAACCGAGTTCCTCGACATGATCTCCCCTCAGTACCTCGCCGGCCTCGTCTCCTGGGGAGCCATCGGTGCGCGCACCACCGAGAGCCAGGTCCATCGCCAGCTTGTCAGCGGCATCTCCTGCCCGGTCGGCTTCAAAAACGGCACCTCCGGCAACGTGCAGATCGCCATCGACGCCATCCTCTCTGCGGCCCACGCTCACGCCTTCCTCGGCCACACCAAGCACGGCCAGTCCGCCATCCTCGGCACCACCGGCAACAAGGACTGCCACATCATCCTCCGCGGCGGCCGTGGCACCGTCAACTACACCGCCGAGAGCGTCGCCGACACCGCAGCCCAGATGGAAAAATCCGGCCTCGCCCCGCGCATCATGATCGACTTCAGCCACGCCAACTCCAGCAAGGACTACCGCCGCCAGGCCGTCGTCTGCCACGACGTAGCCGCCCAGATCGCCGGCAGCAGCTCGCAGATAGACACGCCCGGCGACCATCGCGTTATGGGCGTAATGATCGAGAGCAATCTCATAGCCGGAGCCCAGCCGCTCGTCCCCGGCCAGCCGCTGAGCAAACTCGTCTATGGCCAAAGCATCACCGACCCCTGCATCGACTGGCCAGAAACCCACACCCTGCTAAAAGAGCTAGCCGCCGCCGTCCGCGCAAGGCGAGGATAGTCTCGCTGGCTGTTTGTATTGACGCTTTGTATCAGGGCACGACTTCAGTCGTGCCGCAGGAGAAGCAATAAAGTAACGGGCTTCAGCCCCACAGTACATGGATTTTAACCCAATGTAGTGTGGGTTTGAACCCAGAGTACAAAAACCATTGATCGCGCTTCGATCAGGTCAGTTTTACGAATTCGGTCCCATCTACCGGGATTCCTGAATGAGATTTTCAGGTTTCCCGCACCGATGGGAGACCGACAATGCCTCACAAATTCACCTTCAAAGAATGGGTCCAGGCGTTCGGAATCAACGCCACGGCAACGCTTTGCAGCGTTTCTGAACGGACTGTATACAACTGGTTAACAGGGCACACCCGGCCCTCTCACGCCAACTGCCTCGTGATCTTGCAGCGGGCCAAGCGCCTCTCTTACGCCGACATCGTAGGGGGTGCGCAGTGAGCACAGCCACCCTCCAGACCCCCCACATTTTTGACGGACTGCCTTTGGCATCCCTTGCCCAGCAGGACGACGAAGCCCGCAAAGCCGCCTGGCTGGCCGAGCGCCGGACCTGCATCACCGGCACCGACATTGCGGCCATCTTCGGCCTCAACCGCTTCGCCGGCCCCATCGACGTGTGGCTCTCCAAAAAGGCACCCGTCGCCGTGGAAGCCAACGACGCCATGGAGTTCGGCAACCGCTTTCAGCGCCCGGTGCTGGAGGTCTACTCCGAGCGCGTTGGGATGCCCATCGAGTTCGCAGACCCTTGGACGCTTCACCGGGTTCCCGGCTTCCCACTCCTCGGGGCCTCGCTTGACGCCCGCTGGATCACCGGCGACCACCGCCCGGTGGACGCCAAGACGGCCGGCTGGAAGTCGAGCGAATGGGGCGAAGCCGGGTCCGACGAATTCCCCACTTCCTATCAACTGCAGCTTGCCGTCCAGATGATGGCCACCGAGACCCAGGTCGCCGATCTGGCGGTCTGTTTCGGCGGCTACGGCGGTCACAAGTTCGCCCGCTACACCATGGTGGCTGACCCAGAAGTGCAGGACGCCATCAGGGACAAGGCTGCTGACTGGTGGCAGAAACACATCATCGGCGACGTTCCCCCCGAGCCTGACGGTTCCGAAAACTACAGCGAATACCTCAAGGTTCGGTTCGCCCGCTCAACCATGGTCACCAAGCCGGTCACGGCTGAGGTTGCCGAGTGGGCCGCATCGCTTCGGGAGGCCACCGAGCGCCTGAAGGTCATCGAGGGCGAAAAGGAACGGCTTCAGCAACTCCTCAAAACCTACCTCGGGGAAGCGTCCGCCATCCCCGGCATTTGCACCTGGAAGAACAACAAAAACAGCCTCAAAACCGACTGGCAAGCCGCCTTCGGTGATCTGCGGAGCTACGTTCTGGACCCCGCAATTCAAAAGCTCTCCACCCCGCTCGACGCGGTAAGTCACGCCGTCGATTCCAACACGCACGACATGCCCGGCGCCCGCGTTTTCAGGCTCGCCAAGTAACAGGAAAGAGACTCGCATGGCAGATAACAACCAACTCGTAGCCCTCAACAGCGTCAAGGCCCTGCTGAATGCCAGCAAGGACGCCATCGCTTCCCGCCTCCCGCGTCACCTGACGGCAGACAGAATGCTCAAGGTTGCGCTCACCAGCATCAACAAGACCCCCAAGCTTCTGGAGTGCTCCCGCGAAAGCCTCATGATGTCGATCATGCAAGCGGCCGAGTTGGGCCTTGAGCCCGGCGGCGCTCTCGGGGAAGGCTACTTGATCCCCTACAACTGCAAGGTCAAGGATGCGGACGGAAAAGAGCGCTGGCAGCAGCAATGCCAGTTCATCCCCGGCTATCGCGGCCTGATTGCCCTTGCCCGCCGCTCCGGGCAAATCGTCAGCCTTGAGGCGCATGTGGTTCACGCCAAAGACACCTTCGCTTGCCAGCTTGGTTTGAACCCTTCCCTCGAACACACCCCCGCATGGGAAGAGACCGACCCCGGAGCTCTCCGCTTTGTCTATGCCGTCGCCAAGCTCAAGGACGGCGGGACTCAGTTCGAGGTCATGAGCAAGGTGCAGGTAGAGGCGATTCGCGGCCGCTCCAAGGCTGGAACTTTTGGCCCGTGGGTCACCGATTACGAGGAGATGGCCCGCAAGACGGTGGTTCGCCGCCTCTTCAAGTACCTGCCCGTATCGGTCGAGATGGCCCAGGCGTTGGAGGTCCAGGCATCCGCCGAATCCGGCGAGTTCGTGACCTTGGACGGCATCGACGAAACCCCGGTGTTCACGGCGACTCAGCCCGTGCCGGAACTGACCGGCGAGACCCAGCCCGCAACCAGCGGCAAAGGCGGGGCCGAGCGGCTGCGGGATGCGGTTAAAAGTACCACCAGAACCACAGCGCCAGCCGAAGCCCATCCTGTCACCACGGTCAAGCCGAACGGTCACGACACTGGTGATTCCGAGTACTTCAACTAACCGCAAGCCGAACTGAGACCCGAAAAGAGGTTTGACATGGCAGCACTCGCGAACAACCTGACCATCTTCGAGGGGCGCACTGACAACGCGCCCCAACTCGAAGTGGTAGACGACGGGGAAAGGCTCTCCGTAAACGGACAATTTGCGCTTCGTGACCTTTTCACCACAGAGGGCGGATTGGCCCCGATCATCAGCGCAATCGAAGACAAGGTGCGGGAGTTTGAACCCGACATGACCACAGCCAAGGGCCGCGCTGAAATCCGGGCAATGGCTCACAAGGTCACCCGCTCAAAGACCTACCTTGAAGGCGTCGGGAAGGACGTAGCAGCCGAATACAAGGACTTGCCCCGCCGCATCGACGCCAACCGCAAGATGATGCGCGATAGCCTTGACGCCCTGGCCGAGCGCACACGCGCCGATCTGACCGCCTACGAGGAGCGCACCAAGGCCATCAGCGACCGGCTGAACAGCATCGACTCCATGCCGGTCATGTACGCGCCCTCGACCAGCGCGGAAATCGCCGCGCAGATTGAAACCCTCGTCAACATGCCCCTGACGGCCGAGGCCTGGGAAGGTCTCCTCGATGAGGCATTGACCATCACCCACCGCACCATCGCCGCTCTCAGGCAGATGCACACGGAAAAGGTCAGGGCCGAGACCGACGCCGCCGAACTCGCACGGCTCCGGGAGCAAGCAGCGGAACGTGAGCGCAAGGATGCCGAAGCGCAACGCCTGGCCGACGCGCAAGAGCGGGGCCGTCGTGAAGCCGAGCAGCGGGCCGAGAGTGAGCGGCAAGCGGCGCTGGGGCGTGAGGCTGAGGCGAACCGGCAAGCAACGCTGGCGCAACAGCAAGCCGAAGAGAGTGAACGCCGCCGGGTGGAATCCGAAGCGCGGGCCGCACAGGCTGCCATCGACGCCAGAGTGAAGGCCGAGGAAGACGCCGAACGGGCCGCAATCCAAGCCGTGGAGGCCGAGCAGGACCGGCAAGCAGCGGTGGCGCGCAAGGAAGCCGAAGACAAGGCAGCGCGGGAAGCCAACAAAGAGCACTCCCGCAAGATCAACTCCGAAGCCCTCGAAGGCATCGTCCAGGCCATCGTAGGCGCAAACACCAGCCTCGACGCTGACCAGATAACAGCGGTCGCCCGCGCCGTCACAGTCGCAATCATCAAGGGCGAAGTTCGCCACACCTCCATCACCTACTAACCAGCAAGGAGACCGACAAATGGCAGAAACGACAGTGAAGTGCAAAGAGTATCTCCGCTACCCGTTCACGGAAGAGGAGACGAGGGAAATCGCTAAGAACCTGGCGCTTTCCGTAACCGCCAAGACGCGCGCCGAGGAAGAGCAGAAATCCGCCCAGGCACAGTTCAAGCAGCGCATCGAGATTGAAATCACCCAGATTCAGCGCCTCTCGAACAACATCAACATGGGCTGGGAGATGCGCGAGATTGAGTGCGTCGTCGAGTTCCACAAGCCCCGGCAGGGCGTGAAGCGCATCATCCGCCTCGACACTGGCGAGATCGTCCGCGAACAGCAGATGTCCGGCGGCGAACTGCAAGAGAAGCTCTTTCCGGCAAACGCAACCGCCTGACAACCGCACTCAACCGGGGCGGTCTACCCGCCGCCCCCATAACCCGCAAGAGGAGGAACGGTGGGAACAACGATCACATTACGCGAACACGCCGCCCGGATGAACAGCGTGTTGCACCTGACCGCGAAGGCCTCGGCCATACCTCAGGCGGTCACTGTCCTGTCTTATGCGTCGATGCGCCTCCGCTACCCTGGCAGCGCACCGACAAAGCCCGCTGAGCTTGGCGCATGTATCCGGCTGCTGAAAGATCACCCGTGGATGCGTGAGCCCGCCTTTGAATTCCTGAGCGCGGTGAAGAATTCAGCCTGGCCGCTGCTCATTGCCGAGTGGGCCGAGCTTGAAGAAACCGCCATCGAAGAGATGGGCATGCCCCGCCAGTTCGAGCCCGACACCTACGCGCCCCGCACCTTCCGCCTCATGCGTGAAATCGTCGCATGTCAGTGCGACAAGGCCTATTGCGGCCACCACATCAAACAGCACGCCCGCAACGAGACGGGCCAACCATGCCGCTGCACCGTTGAAGGCTGCAAATGCGGCTACTTCCTGAAAGGAGACCGCTGATGTTGTCTGCCCAACTATCCGCGTTCTATCGCGACGAAGGCATTGAGAAGGTCATCGCAACCGCCGAATTCAGCCGCTGCTACATCGCCATCGCCACCGCCGCCGCGCAACAGCCCGAGATTACGTCCGATGAGGTCTGGACCATCCTTGAGGCCGTCGCCGTCACCAACTTTCTGCACCCGAACGCAGTAGGGGCCGCATTCCGCCGCGCCGCGGGGAACGGACTCATCACCCAGACAAGCCGGTTCCGTAAGTCGAGCCGGGTATCTGCGCGCCGGCGCAATGTGCAGGTCTGGAAGTCGCTGCTCTTCCTGGGGGTGGCCGATGGGCGCTAGCACCGCAATTGCCTGGACCGATGCAACGTGGAACTGCTGGCAGGGCTGCCATAAGGTCTCGCCCGGCTGCAAGAACTGCTACATGTTCACCGACAAAAAGCGGTATGGACAGACCCCCGATGTGGTGGTTCGTTCCGCCGCGGCGACCTTCAACGCCCCGCTGAAATGGGCACAAAACCGCGAAAAGTACGGGCACATAAACCGCGTGTTCGTCGATTCGTGGTCTGACTTTTTCATCGAAGAGGCCGACGCCTGGCGCGCTGAAGCCTGGGCCATCATCCGGCAGACGCCGAACCTAACCTACCAGCTTTGCACCAAGCGCCCCGAGCGCATCGCGGCATGTCTGCCGGCCGACTGGGGCACCGGCTACCCGAACGTCTGGCTCATGGTCACTGCCGAGAATCAGCCGATGGCCGATCTGCGCATCCCGATCCTGCTCTCGATACCAGCGGCGGTCCACGGCGTGAGCGTCGAGCCGATGGTTGGGCCGGTGGACCTGACCCGCATCACAGCGCCAGATGACCATGAATGGCACTTCAGCGCGCTCGACGAAGGCGACATCTACCACTCGATTCACGGCGAAGTAAGCGACGGCCCGGAGCATGGGCGGCTCGACTGGGTGATCTGCGGAGGCGAAAGCGGGCCGAATGCACGGCCGATGCTTCCTAAATGGGCGCGCTCTTTGCGTGATCAGTGCCAAACCGCTGGGGTACCTTTCTTTTTCAAGCAATGGGGCGAGTGGGCACCTGGGGCATGCGCCGGTTCTCTGCCTTCCCGCGCCGAGCGGACTGCAACCTGGTGGAATGGCCGCTGGCTTTACGATTCGCTGACTCCCCGTCAGAGCGAAGAGTTGCACCGCGACGATGCGCCTGACGTCTATCGGCTCGGCAAGGACGCCGCTGGCGCCATGCTCGACGGCCGCGAGTGGAAAGAGTTCCCGGCGGTGACGGCATGAGGGTTTATCGCGACACCTTCGACCGCTCCCGCTACAACGACGCCTATCTCCTCGGATGCGTACCCGAGGCCACCGTCCAGAAGAACGCACTCGCCACCCTCAACCTGCATCGCATCCCCGCCCTGGCCGTTGATGCCGGGGGCGCAAAGCTACGTGGCAGGGCTTGCAGGATGCTCAAAAGCGCTGGAGTCCGCAACACCGCCTCAATCATGAAGGGCGGCACACAGGGCGCTTGCTCCGCTGGCCTGTCCGACATCCTGGGCACTCTCCCCGGCGGCCGGGCGCTCTACATCGAAGTCAAAGCGCCTGAGTGGCTGACCAGATCGCCCAATACAGGGCGGTTGATCCAAAAGGCCGCACCGGGCAAACCATCCGATGAGCAGCTTGCCTTTCTCGACACCATGGCCGAGGCCGGCGCGCTGGTGGGAATTATCTGGTCACCGGATGACTTGATGGAACTCTTGACAGGAGCACGCTGATGGCACTGAGGGGAACACTTACTCACCGAAAGACGCGGCGCCTAGGGAACCTGATGCACATCCCCGCTTGCTTCGCTCTCGGTATTGTCGAATCTCTCTGGCATGTAACGGGCGAACAGGCCCCGACGGGCGCTATCGGGAAGATGACCGACGAAGACATAGCCATGGAGATGTTTTACGACGGTGACGCATCGGCCATGGTCCTTGCCCTGGTGCAGTCCGGCTTCCTTGAGGCGAACGATGAACACCGCCTCATTGTCCACGACTGGCATATCCACAGCGACGACGCCACCGACAACAAGCTCTCCCGCAACGGCATGAGGTATGCCAACGGCGAATTGCCTCGGATGCGCCGCCTTTCGCTTAAGGAAAGGGAGAAAGCGTGCGCACGTTACGAGGAGCCGTGCGCACAAATGCGCACAGAATCGCACGAAATGCCACTACCAGAGCCAGAGTCCTGTACCAGAGTCCAGAGCCAGAGTCCTGTACCAGAGCCAGAGAAAGAACAAGAGCCTTCGTCGATTGCATCGACCGCCGCCGCTGTGAAATCTGCCGAGGTGGTCACGATCTGGAATGAACTCACCCAGGGCAAGCTCCCCCAGGCCAAGAGCACGCTCAACCGCCAGAAGGTGATTCAAACCCGGCTCAAGGAACCCGGCTGGCTGCCCGACTTCCGCGCCGCGTGTGCCTACCTAGCCGAAACACCCTGGTACACCGGGCACAACGACCGGCAGTGGGTTGCAAACATCGACTTCGCGTTACAGGCCGGCAAGGCTACCGAACTGGCAGAGAAGGCCACACAGCAAGCACCGCAGAGTGCAGGAGCAATGAACCATGGGAACGTCCAGCATCACCGAACTGCTACCGACCAGCGCTACATCGATCAACTTGCCGCTCGTGATGAACGGCGGGCGCGTGAGGCCACCGAACACCCCGAGGCCGCTTTGCCGGTCCTGCAATAGCAAGCCCTCGATGAGCGAACCAGAGCCCGAGTTTGAGGGTCTGTGCTGGGGCTGTTGGGAAGACGCGCAAGCCATCCGGTATGCCGAGACGGAAGCCAAGCGCATCGAGACCGAACTTGAATCCCAGGTCACCGAGGATCTTCGCCACGTCTGCGGCCTAGCCTCCCGCGAGTGCAAAGCCGACTGGCAAAAGGTGCCCGAAGCCATCAAGCGGGCCATGCCCCGCCCTATCCTGCTTGCGCTCAGCGGCGGCAACGTGCCCGCAACCGGCTTCGGGTTGGGTGCTGACACCGGCTCAGGCAAGACGATGGCGCTGGCGGCGATCCTGCGCGGATTCCAGCGGGCCTATCGGAAGGCTTACGCCATCCGGCTGGTGGAAGAGACCCGGCGCCACGGTAAACAGGCCGACGTGAGGTTTCAACATCAGGCCGTGTGGCTGAGTTGGCCCGACAGCGTCACCGCCATCCGGCTCCATGCCATCGACGGCATAGCCGAGCAGATGCTTGAGCGGGCTGAGTCCGCGCCGCTGCTGATCCTCGATGACCTCGGCCGGGAGCGCATCAAGGGCGCTTACGTGGACGACTTCGCCGCATCGCAGCTTGACCGCCTCGTGAATCATCGCTACCGCGAAGAACTGCCGACGCTCTGGACCTCAAACCTGCCCGAAATCGACCTGACCAGCATCTATGGCGCCGCGCTGGTCTCACGGCTCACCGAGGACGCGCCCCTGATCTGGCTCGACAAGCTGCCGAGCATGAGGTTGAAATGACCGCTTTCACGTACATGTCCATGTGTTCCGGCATAGAAGCGGCGTCTGAGGCGTGGTCTCCGCTCGGTTGGCGGCCGACCGTCCTTTCCGAGATTGAGGACTTCCCGCGCAGTGTTCTGATTCAGCGTCAAGGAGCAGAGGATATGCGCTACGCACGGGCCGAGGTTGGCCCCGGCCTCTGGGGCGACTTCACCGCCCTCCGGGTCCGTCACCTTCGCCGGTTCGGTGTCCCGATGCCGGATGTTCTCGTGGCCGGAACGCCCTGCCAAGCATTTTCGGTCGCCGGTTTGCGTAAATCCCTTCAGGATGACCGCGGAAATCTAACCCTTTCCTTCGTGAGGCTAGCCAATGCAATTGACAATGTTCGACTTCGAGAGGGCAGTAAACCCCTCACTGTTGTCTGGGAAAACGTACCCGGAGTGCTCTCCGTTGGAGACAACGCCTTCGGTTGCTTCCTCGCCGCGCTGGTGGGAGCAGACTCCCCACTCGTTCCGCCAGCAGGACTCCGCTGGACAAACGCAGGTTTGGTTACTGGACCCAGGCGAACCGCAACGTGGATCGTCAAAGACGCTCAACATTTCGGCGTGGCCCAGCGACGGGAGCGCGTGTTCGTTATGGCAAGTGCTGGAGACCCAGCCTATCCCGCGCAAGTATTTTTTGAGCGCAAAAGCCTGCATGGGCATCATCCGCCGCGCCGGGAAGAGGGGCAAGGCTTTACCCACGATGTTGCTCCGAGCCTTATGGGCAGTGGTCGAGGCGTGGAACGGGGGGGGGGAAGAGCAGAGGACAAGATCCAGTAATTCCGGTATTCCAGAGGTCTCAGGAACTCTCGGGGCGCACAAAACCGGGGGATGGGGAGCAGACCTCGATACGACCGGCTGTTTCATTCCCACAGGTTGTGGGTGCTCTTAGCGACGGCGCTCATTTCGGGGGGGCAGAATGGTCAGGACGCCTATTCTGGCCGAATCATCCCTTGCTCATTCGGTGACGTGCCATCAGGTCAAGGGCGGCGACCCGACAACCGACAACTATGTGGTAACCGGGGGTTTCTTTGACCAGCCAACGCATAGTCTCCGGGCCGATGGATTCGACGCCTCTGAAGACGGGACCGGGCGCGGAACTCCGCTTGTGCCGGTGATGACTCTCGCCATTCGCGGTCGGGACGGTGAATCGACGCTGGAAGTCCGCACTGACGGGCTTGCAAATGCGGTCCTTACTCCGAACGGAGGCCGCGCCGGAATGGGCGTGGGCGCTATCGCATTCGATACCACGCAAATCACCAGCAAGGCGAACTATTCAAACCCGCAACCGGGAGCACCTTGCCATCCTCTCGCGGCAAACGCTCATCCCCCCGCTATCGCTACGCCGATGGCAGTTCGCCGGTTAACCGTTGTGGAGTGCGCAAGGCTTCAAGGGTTCGATGACCTCTACACCCACATCGAAACCAGCACCCGCCGCAAGATCGACCCCGATGAGGCCGATTACCTCACAGCGCATAGCCTGAACTGCTGGCAGGAAGACGGTCAGTGGTTCACGAGGATTGCAGCCGATGGACCCATGTACAAGGCGTACGGCAACAGCCAAGCGGTCCCGTGTATGCGATGGATTGGGGAACGGATTCAGGCGGTGAAGCCGTGAAAAAGAGACAGCGCGGCTTTCGGATGGTTCGGAGAGTTGCGCTATGCGTACCCCTGCCGGGGTCGTCTCCCTGTGCCTTAGCCGCGTTTTCGCGGGCGCTCAGTATGCCGAGCGGGCAGGGCCGGGTCAAGCCGCGACAACCGATTCGCGCAACGTCTTGAAGTATAACCCGCAAAAGTTGCCGTTTCGTGACGGTTGAGGCCCGGAAACACGCCCGAAAAGACTCTAAAGTGAAACAAAAGGGGAATCCACAAGAAAGCGGGACTATGCCACAGCAAGCCAGCGGCGCGAAGATCACACGGACGATGAAGATTCAGCATGCGCTCGAACTCCGTCGTGACGGTCTCGGCTTCTTTGAGATTGGCAAGCGGATGGGCCTGTCGAAGTCGCAGGTTCACCGCCTGGTGCTGGCTGGACTCGCAGAGTTAAACAAGACCTTGAAGGAAACCGCTGACGAGGTTCGGCGGCTTTCGCTTGAGCGCCTGGACTTAGCCGCGGCTGCTGCAATCTCTCGCATCAACACCAAGAAAGACATGAACGCCATTCAGAAGCTGGTGCTGGTCGAAGAGCGGCGGGCTCGGTTGCTCGGCCTTGATGCGCCTCTCAAGACAGCGCAGACCACGCCTGACGGTGACGCTCTGCCGCCAGCCCTTGACCTGTCCAAACTCACAGATGAGCAACTGGCGGCGCTGGATGCCATCTACGCCGCTGGTGCGCCCCAACCCAGTACGACCCTTGAGGAGGTCTAGCCATGCAGTACATGAAGTGCAAGTGCGGTAAGAGCGAGTGCTGGACATCGATGGGTCACCCGTCCTGTGACGTGTGCGAGGATTGCGGCTCAACGCTCGGCTATGGGCCAAACAGCCACCCCGAGCAGACGCCGCATGAGCCGTATGCGGAGCTTGAGCGCGGGAAGATCGTCGTCAAGTGTGTCCGTTGCCGTAAGCCCTGCGACCTGAAGGACGCCAAGAACCTGGAAGCCTTCCGCGCTGAGATTGCCGCCGCCTCCGCAGCACTCGCCGAGGCCTGACCTTGGACCTCATCCCCTATGAGGCCATCAAGGCAGAGATGGCCCGCCGGCGGTTGGCAGAGTTCGTGCGCCAGTCATGGCCGATCATCGAACCCTCGACGCCGCTGGTCTGGAATTGGCACCTTGACGTCATCTGCGATCACGTTCAAGCGTTGGTAGAAGGCCGTCTCGCTCATCGCAACCTGATCATCAACGTCCCGCCCGGCTCGATGAAGTCGACAATCCTGTCGGTCTGCTTGCCCGCGTGGATCTGGATTCAGCGCCCCAGGGAAGGCAGCGACCTCGGCCCCGGTTGGCGCGGGCTGTTTGCGTCAGGCAACAACGAAGTAGCTCTCCGCGATTCGATCAAATGCCGGGACATTCTCGACTCCGCATGGTATCGCCGAACCTTTGCGCCGACCTGGGCATTCACCAAAGACCAGAACGCCAAAGGACATTACAAGAACAGCGGGACGGGCTTCAGGCGCGCAATCTCGGCCGGGTCGAAGATCACTGGCAGTCGGTCGCATTGCATCCTCGTAGACGATCCCAACGATGCCACAGAGCCGTGGAGCAAGCCGGCCCGAGACGCCATCATCCAATGGTGGGACAACGCCGCGGCGAACCGCCTGGCCGACATGTCCACCGGCTGCCGGGTCATCATCCAGCAGCGCGTGCATGAAGAGGACTTGACCGGGCATATTCTGGCCACCGAGCCGGAAAACTGGGAAGTGCTTATCATCCGTGAGGAGTACGAGCACCCCAAGCCCAAAGACCCAGACTTCCTACCCACGTCGCTCGGTTGGTCCGATCCGCGCACGGTAGAGGGCGAGTTGTTCTTCCCTGCGCGCTTCCCTGAAGCCGTGCTGGACGGCGAACACAAGCGCCTCGGATCGGCTGGTTACGCTGGACAGCACCAGCAGCGCCCGGCGCCAGCCGAGGGACAAATCTTCAAAAAGGGGTTCGTGGGTTCGTTCTGTCTCTCTATCAATCTCGCCCGTGTGGCGATGGTGCCCCCTGACGAAAAGCCGGTCAAGGTCTACAAGCGCGTCATTCTCAGCGGTGACACGGCCTTCAAAGAGAAGGAAGAGAACGACTTCAGCGTTGTCCTGGCCGTGGGCGAACGTATGGATGGGCGCGGCTATGACCTGCTCGACCGCTGGAAGGACAAAGCCGGGTATCCGGAACTCAAGCTGCGCGTGAAAGCCATGAACAGCCAGTGGCACCCGCAAGCCTTCCTGATCGAAGACAAGGCCAGCGGTCAGAGCCTCATCCAGGAGCTACGGCTTGAGTCGTCAATCCCTCTGGTGCCGATCAAGGTTGACACCGACAAGGTGAGCCGCGCCCATGCCGTCGTTCCCCAGTGGGAGGCTGGCAACGTCTTCGTTGACCCGTCGCTTGGGTGGGTTGCCGACTTCCTCGACCAGCTTTACGGCTTCCCCAAGCTGGCCCACGATGACGACGTGGACGCGTTCACCCAGGCGCTCAACTACCTGCATCACGGTTTTGTGGGTCAAGGAGTCGTAGATTATTACACTCAACTCGCGGCGAAGATGCTGGCGGGCGAAAATCCGGGCTAAACTGTTGCAGACGAGGTACAGTCTGTGGCAGAAAAGACACACTCATCGAACGTGGCCAAGGAAGGACGCGAGGCTGGACTAATTCCCTCGTGGCCTCCACCGCCCGCCATTGACGCCCCCGGCCTAGACATCCCCAAGGACATCGCCCGGCGTCTGGACCGCTACGCGGCTGAACTCGGCAAAGAGTACCTCTTCCCCGTTTCCCGGCAACAAGCTTGGGAGCGGCTGGCGAGGACATTCCTACCACATGAAGGTACGGCCAATGCCTCCTAAAGCTGCTCCCTTGTCCCACGGCGCTATCGGCGCGGGCGCGAAGTTGCTCCCCATCGAACTCGACATGCTGGCCGCTGCTACAGGCCAAACCCGGCAACAGCTTGACAACGGCTGGTTTTCACCGGGCCAACCGATGGAGCCGCAAGCTCCTGAGTCGGTGCGCGGTCGCCAGTTCGACTTTCCGTTTGCCGTCAACACCAGCCCGCGGCCTCGTGGTGAGCAGGGTGAGCGGAACATCGACTTTCCTACCTTGCGGCGCATGGCTGACCCTGCACAGGGCGGCCTTGACCTCATCCGACTTGCTGTCGAGACCTGCAAAGACAAGATGGCTGGTCAGAAGTGGCAGATCATGGGCCGGGACGGAAAAGACGGGGGCGACAAGGCTAAGCGCGTCATGGACCTGCTGGCCGAGCCTGACGGCGTGAACGACTTCCTGTCGTGGCAGCGGTTGATCTTTGAGGACCATTACGTCATCGACCAGCCCGCCATCTACTTGCGCCCGACAACCAAGGGCGTCTTTCTGCCTGAGATCGTGGACGGTGGCACCCTCAAGCGCATCGTCTCTGACCGTGGCCGTGTTCCCCTGCCGCCGCTTCCTGCCTACGGGCAAGCCCTCAAGGGCATGGCGGCTGTCGAGTACACCGTAGACGAGATGATCGTCCGGGCTTACAACCTTCGCCCGAATCGCATTTACGGCATGAGCCCCGTCGAGCAGGTCATCAACATCGTGAACCTGTCTTTACGCCGGCTGCTGCACCAGACAGAGTTCTACACCGACGGCACGATTCCCGATGCACTCCTCGAAGCGCCGCCGGGGATGAACCCTGACCAGGTGCTCGACTTCCAGACCTCGTGGGACATCGTCATGACCGGCCAGACGGCTACCCGTCGGCATGGGCGCTGGGTCCCGAGTGGCACGAAGTATCAGGCCACCAAAGAGCCGAGCCTGAATGACCCGATAGACGAGTGGCTGGCGCGCATCATCTGCTGGTGCTTCTCTGTATCGCCCCAGGCGCTGGTCAAGGCTCAGAACCGGGCAACGGCTCAGACGGCCAAGGAGACGGCGCAAGAGGAAGGCATCGAGCCACGCAAACTGTGGTTCAAGAGCCTGATGGATTCGATTCTTCGCCGCTGCTATGGCGTGGGCGATCTGCAGTTCTCCTGGCAGGATGAGGAGATAACCGACCCGCTCGTAAAGGCGCAGATGTACCAGATTGCACTCGGAGGCGGCGGTTCCAAGCCGTGGATGACGCCCGACGAAGTGCGCGATAAAGGCTACGGGATGGACCCGATGACGGATGAGCAGAAAGAAGAACTCGCCCCGCCTCCACCTGTAGCGCCGATGTTGCCGGGAGCAAACCAGCCCGGCGGCAAACCGGGGGCGGTTGACGAGTCGGCCTCCCAGCCACCCCCGGCAATCAAACCCGGCAAGAAAGCGCCCGCGGCCAAAGCTGGCGCGGTTCAAAAAAAAAAGCGTTCGGATACCCTGACGCCCATTGACCATGAGCGTCCAGCCGTAGTCAAGGCCCGCAAGGCGCTCACCGGCATCATGCGGAGGACGTTCGACGCTCAGCGCAAGAAAGCCCTCACCATCGGCAAGGATGCACTGGGCAAGGTCGCCAAGGCCACGAATAGCGACCCGTTTAAGGACATCATCAGCGGCGCGGCTCTCAAAAAGCTACAGGCTGACCTTGAGGGCGAGCTTGAAGTGATGGCTCAGGACGGCGCCAGCGCGGGGCTTGCCCAGGTTGCGCATCTCCTCAGCGGCGGCGAAGACGAGCTCGATGCCATGCTCGACCAGGCCAACGGACAGGCCTCGAAGTGGGCAGCCGAACACGCTGCCGAACTGGTCACAGAGATCCAGCAGACGACGCGCGACGGCCTGAACGAACTGGTCGACACTGCGCTCAAAGCGGGCGCAACGAACGCCGAACTGGCCGAGGCTATCGCAGACTACACCGGCTTTGACGACGTCCGATGTGACCTGATAGCCACGACTGAGACCGCCTTTGCGGACGTGCAGGGCAATCTGGCCGGCTGGAAGGAGTCGGGCGTTGTGGAGGGCAAGACGTGGATCGTAGCTCAAGACGAGGTGTGCGATGAGTGCGAGGCGATGGACGATCAAAGCGTTCCTCTGGACGATTCTTTCGACTATGACGGCGAGGCTGTTGACGGGCCGCCCGGTCATCCGCGTTGCCGGTGTGACGTTGTTCCCGAGGTCATGAGTCAAGACGGCATCGACGCCGCAACGGGCGACGAATAACCGGGCGCAAGCCCCACAATCAGAGGAGGTTCCACATGGCAGTTGCTACCACCAATATGACCGGCCCGGCGAGTGGATGCGTCCACATCAACGGCGTTGACTACAAGCCCGCTGGGGGCGTGTACGCGATCCCTACAACCTTGGTGCCGCAAGCGGAGGCGTGCGGGCTGGTAGTGAGCAAGGCTGTCTCAGTTAGCCGCCTGCCCACCGTTGCCGATATTCCGGCCGGTACGTCGCTGCTCTGGAAGGATACCGCTGGCGGGACCGTGAAGCTGTACTACAACGACGGCGGGGCACTGAAGAGCGTTGCTCTGGTCTAGGATTTCGGCGTTCGCGCCATGAGCGCCCGGTTTCTGAGTCAATCTGGCTCATATAATCACCACACGCGAGTCTCCTGAATGCTGATTTTTCTTACCCCGCTGAATCTGGCGGGGTTTTCCTTGCCCCTTTCCGCTCTATACTGTGTCTGTTTAGCCACAAGATGAGGCAAAAAGAGGACACATGGCGAAGGCTCGGATGTTCGGCCAGATCACCAAGGTTGAGGACATGGGCGACGGAACCCGCATGGTTTCCGGTATCGCCAGCACTCCGACGAAAGACTCTGACGGGGAATCCTTCACCGGCGACTGCCTACGCGGGGCCATCCCCGATTACATGGCGAAGCGGCGGGCTGTGCGCGAGATGCACGACGTGACGAAAGCCGCCGGGGTCACCACTGAGATGTACGTGGATGACGACGACGTTACGCACATCACCGCGCATGTCGTTGACCCGGTCACGGTCCTCAAGGTCGATACCGGCGTTCTGAAGATGTTCTCGATTCAGGGCAACGTCCCACCGGGCGGGCGTGACGCCAACGACCGGAAGGTTGTTCACAAGTTGAAGTTGCGGGAGGTTTCGCTCGTAGACATAGGGGCGAATCCTGACTGCGATGTGACAGAGGTTGTCAAGCTGGACGGCGACGAAGGAGACGACGTGGAAGCTGAAACAGAAGTGACTACCGCCGCGGCTGATGCCACGGTCGAAGCGGCCACCGATACGGCGGTCAAGGTTCTTGCGGTTGGAACCGATGCCGACACGGTAAAGAAGGGCCTGTACGGCGTCTCCCGCTTTGCCGAGTTGCTGGCCTCTCTGGGCTATCAGGCTCAGGACGCGAGCTACGAAGCACAGTACGAGGGCGACAATTCACCGCTTCCGGCTCAAATGCGCGCCTGGCTGGCATCAGGTGCGGAAATCCTCAAGGCCATGACCGAAGAGGAGACGAACGAACTGCTGGCATCGCTGGCGCCGCCCGATCCTGCACCGGTTGTCGAAGTCGTTGCCCTGGCCGACTCAGCCAAGGGCGATGACCCGGTTGAAAAGAAGGGCGCGAAGTTCAGCGCGGCGACCAAGGGCAAGCTGGCCGAGGCCCATGACCACATCCAGAAGGCAGCTGACTGCATGAAGGCCAGCGGCTACGACGATTCGGCCAAGGCCGAGACGGCCGTCGAGGGTGAGGACACGGTCGCCAAGATTGCCGGTCTGACTGACGAGGTCTCGAAGCTCAGCACCGAGCGAGACGCCCTGAAGGATCAAGTCACCAAGCTCCAAGGCGAGGCCAAGCAACACGAGGCTGCGCTTGACGAGATCGTGAAGGGCATGAAGGCGAAGGGCTTTCTCAGGGTTGTCGAGAAAGGCAATGACGACAGTGTAAGCAAGGCAGACGCGGATGTGGAGGCCGAACCCAGTGACCCGCTGGACGCAATCAGGAAGATTCACAAGTCCGGCGGCGTAACCATCCAACCCCGCGCCTAAGAAGCGAGGGCAATCCAGTCAAGGAGTCGCACAAAATGAGTATGCAAGAAACGCTGGACCTCGTAAAAAAGGCCCTCAGTTCGCCCGCAGACGACACCATTCAGAAGGCCATCACGGTAGCCACCGGGCTCACCGCGTATGACCTTCAGGCACCCGCCAAGAACCTTTACCCGGTGGCAACGCCCATCCGCAACGCTCTGCCCCGCATCGGCGGCGGAACCGGCCCGGCGACCAACTGGAAGGTTGTTTCCGCTCTCCTAGGTTCCGGCTTCTCTGGCATGGGATGGGTTCCCGAGGGTCAGCGCTCTGCCAACATGAGCTACACCACGTCGGCCAAGGCCGCGTCCTACGTGACGCTGGGTGAGGAAGACTACGTCACCCGCGAAGCGATGAACGCCGGAAGGGGCTTTGAGGACGTGAAAGCCCGCATGGTGCTTCGTCTGCTTCAGGGCATGATGCTGAAGGAAGAGAACGCGCTGCTTTTCGGCAATGCGTCCGTCAACCTGGGCACCTGCCCGACTGCCACGCTGGCCGCTTCCGGTTCCGGCGCCACCCTGCCCGCTCTGACCTACTCGGTCATCTGCGTTCCCCTGACCTACGAGGGCATTCAGCAGCAGTCCATCGCGGCTGGCCTCGTCCAGACCAAGACCATCACCGGCATGGACGGGTTGACCTTCACGCTAAACGGCGGCGTTGGTCAGGCATCCGCAAGCGCCACACAGGCCATCACCCTCGGTCAGATTTTGACCGCATCGGTTGCCCCGGTTCGTGGCGCGGCTGGCTATGCGTGGTTCGTGGGTGCGGTGGGCGCTGAGCGGTTGCAGACCATCACCAACGTGGCAACCGTGACCTTCTCGGCCCCGCTGAACGCCACCAATCAGCTTGCCTCGGCTCTCACCGCTGCTGACTACAGCGCGAACCCCAACCTGGCCTTTGACGGGCTGGCGTCGGCTGCATTGAATGCGACCTCGGGCGCGATCTGGCAGCCTCTCACCAACGGCGCTCTGCTCACTACTGGCGGGCGCGGCAACGTGAACGAGATCGACAACCTGCTCCTGGCCATGTTCAACGCGACCCAGGTCAGCCCCTCGGTGCTCTATGTCAACGCCCAACAGGCGAAGGACATCGCATCGCGCGTGCTGAATGGCTCGTCTGCCCCGCTGCTCCGCTACACCAACGACGACCAGGGCTTTGCCATCGTCGCCAATGGCGTCATCAAGAGCTACTTCAACCCGTTCGCCCTCAACGGCGGGCGCGAAATCCCGATCAAGATTCACCCCAAGATGCCCGCAGGAACGATCTTGGGCTATGCCGAGGACTTGCCCGCTCAGTACCAGTCCAGTGAAGTTCCGAACGTCGCCGCGGTCAAAACCCGCGCTGACTACTACGAACTCGATTGGCCGATGCGCACCAGGCGCGAGGAAGTGGGAGTCTATGCCGAGGAAGTTCTCGCCGTCTACGCTCCCTTCGCCATCGGCGTAATCAACAACATCACCGCCGGCTAATTCAGAGGCTCAACCGCGGGGCATGGTGGCCAAGGCTGCTGTGCCCCATTTCGCAGGGAGCAAGAGCATGTTGATTTATCACGCGGACGCCACCGGGTGCAGCTTCAACGGCGTGAACTACGAACCGGACGCCACCGGCGCTTTCGATGTTCCTCAAGAGGCGCTTCAAGCCTTGCAGTGCATGGGCTTCACCACACAAGCCCCCAAGGCTGAGGCTGATGCGGCTCCTGTTGTGGCTCTCACCGGAAACCCGGCGAAGTGGACCAACGACGTTCTGGCTGCTGAGGCTGTGCGGCTTGGGCTTGACGCCACGCTGGCACGTCCGGCGCTCATCAAGGCTGTTGCAGAGGCCCGCAAGGCTGAGGCTGATGCGATCTGCGCGGAAGCTGAAGCGGAGTAATGATGACTTATCCCGATCCAGGCGACTTGACCACGCTCGACAGCGTTAAGACGTATCTCGGAATCACCGCCAATTCGGTGGATGACAAGCTATCTCCGATCATCACCGCTGTTAGTGCGTGGATCAAGTCGAACCTGAACCGGGACGTCCTTCAGGCCTCCTACACCGAGATCCTGAATGGGACTGGCGGCCGGCAGATTATGACCGCCAATTACCCGGTTACGGCCGTCACTCAGGTCACGGTGGACGCCATAGACGTGACCAAATATGCCGTCTGCGATGGCAGGAGAACCATCAGCCTAACCAACTCGGTTTCAGCTATGGGCGGCTTTTCGTTCGGCGCTCCCACCTTCCGCCGCGACTTCATGAATGTGGTTTTGAAGTACACCGCCGGGTTCGCCGCTGTCCCGTTCGACCTTGAGCATGTCGCTTGCCGCATCGTCGCCTGGGGATACAACGAAAGCAACCGCCTCCAGCAAGTCAGCAAGTCGATGAACGGTGAGGTTGTCAGCTTCAGCCAGCTTTCCGTGCCGAACTGGGCAAAGGACTCGCTGACCAACTGGCGGAAGGTTGTGGGATGAGCGACGGCTTGATTGTCGGTCAGATCGTCGGCTCTGAGCGCGTTCAATCGCGGCTCATGCAGACCAGCCTTCAGCAACAGAAGCGCGTCCGCATGACCGTCAACGCCCTTGGTGTGACCCTTCAGGGCAAGGTCAAGAACAACTACCTCAGCGGGCAATCGCTCAACGTGCGCTCGGGGCGCGGTCGCCGATCGATCAACGTAAGCAACACCGAAGACGGCACCAGCTACAGCAGCAGTGTGGGCACGAACGTACCCTACATGGCCTTTTGGGAAAAAGGCTTTGACCGCAAGATTGGCGCAGGTGCGCGGGGCGGTCCACGCCGCAACCTGACCGAACTCGCCGCGGTGAAGTATTGGGCGAAGCACCCACCGGGAACGAAGCATGAAGACGCTCGACCGTTTCTGCAACCGGCCCTGGCCGACATGAAAGACGACATTCGCGCACGGCTTGCCAGCGCGATAGATGGGACGGCCGCCTGATGGCTCTGAACCGTGAAGCGATCTTCGTTGCTCTGAATGCGCGCCTGGCCGCTGTGGCCGGGTTTGCCGCGCCCTGCTCTCGCATCTGGTCTGGTTACTCGGACACGCCGCCCGAGACACAGCCCGCGCTCTTTCTGGCCGCTGGTGACGAACAGGCCGGCGGTGACCGGCGCCAGCCCACCATGTGGACGCTGCACCCCAAGCTGATTGTCTACACCCGGCATGACGCTGACCCGATGGCCGCGCCAAGCACGCTGCAGAACACGCTCATCACTGCGCTTGAGGCTGCTTTGGAACTGACTGCCGGCGAAGCTGCGCAGATGGGGCCGTTCGCCAACGACGGGCAAGCGCCACACACCACGCTCGGGGGCCTCGTGTCCTCTTGCAGGATCTTCGGGACCGTGGTCAAGGATGAGGGACTTTTCCAGACCCAGGGCATCGTTGAGATTCCCCTGGAGATCGTAACGACCGCCTAAAAGGAGGCGCTTGATGGACGAACAGACCGCAACGCCCGCAGCCGAACCGGCCAAGTGGGTAACCGAAATCGAGACGTGGTTCAACGATCTGCGCGGGAACCTGAACAGCGTCTTGGACACCGAAGCACACAACAAGCTCTACGCAGCCAAGGAAGCCCTCAAGGTTCGCCTGGCAGCCATTCTCTAACCATCACAACCGGGGTGTCTTCAGAGGCCGACTGAGGACCACGCCAGAAAGCGAGTACCACCGTGGCTCAGTACAACTTCGGCGTCGGCCAACTGTTCATCGTCCCGCCCGGCGCAAATCCTACCCCCGTCAACGTCGGAACCTTGAAGGATGTGTCGATTGACATCTCCCGCGACGTGAAGGAACTCATCGGCGCAAAAGCCTTCCCCGAGGACGTAGCTCTCGGCAAGGGTAAGATCACCGGAAAGGCGAAGTCCGGCCGCATTCAGGCTGGGCTCATTGCTGCCATCCTGGCCGGGTCTACCACCGCAACCGGGCAGACCGGTTCGTCCAACAATGAAATCGCCAACGTCCCGGCCACTCCGTACCAGATCACGGCCCTGAACGGTGCGACCTTCGTTGCCGATGGCGGCGTGTATGACTACACCGCTGGCATCTGGCTCAAATGTGTTGCCAGCGCCCCGGCCACCGGGCAGTACTCCGTTTCGGTTGCGGGCGTCTACCTGTTCGCCGCGGCCGACACCACGCACCAGGTGGGCTTGTATTACACGTACACCATTGCCACCGGCAACAACATCGATCTGAACAACCCACTCATGGGCTCGGCTACCATCTTCAAGCTCAACGCCTTCAACACCTACGGCGGGAAGCAGTTCGGCTACACACTCGCCGCAGTCATCTTCCCGAAACTCTCCCTGGCGTCCAAGCAGGACGATCACACCGAGATCGATTTGGAATTCCAGGCGTTCGCCGACTCTCTCGACAACGTCATCAACGTCTACACCGCACAGTAACCCGGTGCGCGCCGTCTGAGAGGGCGGCGCGTTCCTATCTCAGCCATGGAGGCCGAAAGCATGAGCACCGTCACGATTCAAGGCACCGAGTACGATCTTCAACCCTTCACCGCCGGGCAGTTGCGCCACCAGGCGTCTGCCAAGTTGGCAGCTATCGACGAAATCAACGGCCAGCTTCAGGCCGGCACAATCTCACCCATGAAGGCCATGCCTGAGATGGTTGGTCACTGCTGCGATCTAGTTCACCTTTCGCTGTCGAACAAGTACCCCGATCTGACCTTGGAAGCGGTCGAGACGATGCCCTTTGCGGAGATCCAGAAAGCCGTCATCGGCGTTGCGGAGGTCTCCGGACTCAAGGGGGAAGCGAAGCCTCAGCCGAAAAAGAGCCGCTGAACTGGGGCAGGTTGTACGGGCTTCTCATCACCGCAACCGGATGGACGGCGCGCACTGTCGATGCGACTCCATGGCCGGACGTTTTGGACCTTCTGGATTATTGGAAGGTCAGCCCGCCGGTTCATGTGCTGGTGCGGGCTTACATGGGCGGCGGAAGTGAAGAAAAGGCAGTAACCCCGATGACTGAGGCCGAGCTTGCGGCTGGCATCGTCGGATTCTAGGAGGCACCATGGGCGCGGGCGATAATCCCGATCCAATTCAAGTAACGATTACCGCCCAAATCCAGGGCCTCATGGATGGGCTGAGCGATGCCACCGCCGGCGTGAAGACTGCCACGTCTGAGATGGCCGACTCGTTCTCTGGAGTGAAGGGCGAAAGCGCTGATGCGTTCGAGGAAATGGCGGGGCAATCCCGTGAAGCCGCCGAAAGCATGGAGGGCGATTTCTCCCGCACAGAGGCCCGCCACGCTGCCCACATGCTGGGGATGAACCGCGCCGTCGGTGGCTTCGTTGCCACGCTCCCCGGCGTCGGTCAGGCCTTGTCGATGGCCTTTGCACCGTTGGCGATCATGGAGATGATTGAGTGGATTGCCAAGGGCGTCGAAAAGCTGATGGAGTTCCGGGAGGCCGGGAAAAAGCTGACTCAAGACCAGGGGGATTTTGAGACGGCCGTAAACAACTCGTTCAACTCTCTGGACGAGAAGCTGATTCAGGCCGAGAAAAAGACCGACGAACTCGCGGGCGACCATTTAGGCGCTCTACAGAAGGAACTCCAGCTTATCGACATGACGTCGATGAAGGATCTGGTCTCCGAGTTCGACTTGGTCGAAAAGGCGGCGGATAAGGTCTTTGCTGACCTGTCTAGCCACTGGTACACGTTCGGGAAGGGCTCAGACGGCGCGAAACACGCCATGGATGAGTTCAAGGGGCAGTACGACAATCTGCTTTCGCAGGGCAGGGATAAGGACGCGAGCAACCTGCTCTCGGGCACCTTGCAGACAGCCTATGACGTTCTGGCGGCTCAAGAGACCATCGCCAAGAACCGCAAGAGCGGCGATGGCCCGACGGATGAGAGCCACGCGGCAGAGCAGGTGCTTGCCACCCACAAGGTGAGCCTGACCGTCTCTGAGGATGAAGTTGCGGCACAGAAGCTGCTAGTCGAAAGCCTGGGTCAACAGGTGATGGCTCAGGAGACGATTAACCAGCTAAAGACGACGGACGTCACGAACGCCACGACTCAGGAGCACAAGAAAGGCAACAGCGCGGCTCAGGCGCAAGCGGAAGCGCGGCTGAAGGGCATCGAGCAGGGAAACGCCGCTGCCTTGGAGGCTGAAGACAAGGGCGCCGATGAGGCCCTGAAGTTGCAGGAAGCCGCCATCAAGCAAGAAGTTGCGCTTGCCATCGAGGGCGGTCAACTCAAGGCCGCGGCTGAGCTCGCCGCGCTGCCGAAGTACATCTCCACTCAGCAGTCTTTCACCCAGGCCAAGTTGACGGCTCTGGACAAGGACCACGCGGCGCAATTGAAGGCCAACGCGGACGAGCGGGCGATCTTGGAGGCGGGGAATTCGGGCGGCCAGAACAACGCCAAGCTGATCGAGAACGCCAACCAAAAAGCGGCTCTCGAATCGAAGTACCAGACCGAGCGCACGTCGATCATCGCCGCCGGCAAAGCGGCCGTCATGCAACTGGAGACGGAAGAGGCCAATCAGCGCACAGAACTTGCCCACAAGGGAGTCGAGGCGCGCGTTGCCCTGGCCGAGGAAGAGAGCAAGCGGAAGGAGAGCGCCGCCAGAGACGCCGCCGCCGAAAGCATCAAGCGGACTCAGCAGAATGCACAGGAAGAATTGAAGGCCGTCGAGGTAAGCCTTCAGCGCGGGCTCATCACCCGTCAGGCAGCGTACAACGCAAAGAGGGCCATCTTAGAGCGGGAAAAAGCAGACGTTGACGCGGCCTACGATGGTGAAAAGAGCAAACTGGAGGGGCTGATTGCTGCCTACCAGGCTCAGCAAGCCACCCTCAGCGCAACCGATCCGGAGTACAAGAAGCTCACAGCGGACATCAACCAGCTTCAGGCCGCTATCGCCAAGGCGCATTCGTCTGAGGTCGAGTTCGGGTCAAAGATGGACACCGACGTCAAGGCCCTGAGCAACGACTCCCGAACGATGACCACCTCGTGGACCCAGTTCTTCACCAAGTTCCAGGTGGATGCCAAACAGGCCACCGACACTCTGCGCACCGGCCTTCAGGCGTCCATTACCCAGATGAACACTGGGCTTGCGAACGCCTTCAGCAAGAGCATAGTGGAGGGGAAGAGCTTCGGTCAGGCCATGCGTCAGGTGACCGGCCAGATCCTTGAGCAGTTCATCAGCATGTGCGTGAACATGGCCTTGCAGTGGGCTGAGAGTCAACTGATGATGGCTATCCTTGGAAAGGCGACTCAGGCCGCTTCAGGGATTACGCAGGTGACGAGCAACGCCGCTGTCGGCGCTTCTGCGGCTATGGCATCCACATCCGCGATTCCCATCGTCGGGCCGGGGCTAGCTCCCGCTGCGGGCGCTGCGATGTTCGCCGGTATTCTTGGCACTTACGGGCCGCTGGCATCGGCGGCCGGCGGCTGGGAGCGCGTCCCGAATGACACCTTATCGATGCTGCACAAGAACGAGCAGGTTCTCCCGGCCAGCTACGCGCAAGGCCTGAGAGACTTGGTTTCCGGGGGCACCAGCGGCGGCGGAATCACGCACATGGAACCGCACTTCCACGGTGTCATCGACGCCAAGAGTTTCTTTCAGCAGAATCAGGGCCACCTTGTCTCGACGATCAAGGACGCGGTGGGCAATCGACGGACTTAGTCGGATGGGGCGATGCAGAGGCTCGTGTACTTTGCGTGAGCCAAGCAGTCAAGGTATGCAGCCGCCCGCCGCGCCCGCTCGTGTTCCGCTTCCCGCCGCTGGTTTGCTGCCGACTGAAGCGTCCAGCCGATCCACGCCAGCAAGACAACGACGGCTAAAGCAAACCAAGGCTTCCAGGACCGGGGCTTTTCTTCCTCGGGCTCTAACTCGTAATCAGACGTGGAATCTTCGAGGGACAGCATCGACATGGTGGTACTCCTTGCCCTTTCATCTTCACCGCACCAGGTGCTGGGCGTCAAAGGTTCGCCTCAGTTTCGCGCATAAAACCCCAACCCACACAACAAGATGCAACCCACAGGACATTTACAAAACACGGCAGATGCGCTATCTTGCAGGCTGAAGCCATGCCGCCAAAATACGCCGCAACCCGACGCCGCCTGTTGGCCCGAGAGAAGGAACTCCTCAAAGAGCTTGAGGACGTTCGAACCTCGATTGCGGCTTGCAAGCAAGCGATGGAATGCCCAGCGCCCCTGATGAAGGAATTCAAGGAAGAGGGGCGTATCACCTCGGGGCGTTCCGCCAGCGCAAGGGCTCTCCATTTGCGTGATGCGCGTCTGGGAAGCACGGACCCCGATCCCGACCGCAAGCCCAACTGACCGCGCTTAGACCGCCCGAATCTCCAGATTCTTCCCCAGCACCTTCAGCGCCCCGGCGATACCGTCAATCTTCGACGTGTGGCGCCAGTCAATCAGCCTGTTCACTTCCTGCCTGGTCATCTTCAGCCGCCGCGCCAACTCGGCCGGCCTGACCTTCTGAGCCGCCATTTCATTCAAGAGCAGGATCTTCGCGGCGTAGCTGGCCGGGAGTTCTACCACATGCTGGCCGCGCTTCAGTTTCGACGGCGCGGGAATGGGTAGACCCTCCTCGATGTAGTAATCCAAGGCTGATTCCAGAACGTCTGCTGCATGGAGCAGAGCGTCTTCCACGTCTTCACCCTGGGTGATTGCCTCGGGGATGTCGGGGAAGGTGACAACGTAGCCGCCTTCCTTTTGCAGTGCGAGATGTGCCGGATAGCGCATGTTTCCTCCTATTTGAGCCCTAGCTGCTTTTTGATGCCTTCGACCAGCCCGGTCTTAAGTTCCTTCGAGTGCATCGGCAGGAAGGATGTCTTTCCGTTCAGCTTCACCTTCAGATGGGAGCCTTTCGCGCCCTCGAATGTCGCTCCCTGTGCCGTCAGCCACCGTTTGAACTCCGTGCTCTTCATGTATCCAATGTACGCAATATTGCTTACACTGTCAAGAGAAATGTAAGCAAAAATGAATACTATTTTCCTTTTCCCGTTTCGCGGTGTGGGAAGGCGGTTTTTGGCCCCCGTTTCGCTCTAAACTGTGTCTAAACGGCCACACAACGCGGCCAAAATGATACAGAGGGCAGCGAATGAGCACCTTGCTTTTCCCGTCCGGCCTCAAAGGCCTCGACATCGAGGTTGACCGGACCTCGCAGTTCGCCACGCTGATTCAGACCGGCGCCAGCGGTAAAGAGCAGCGCGCCACGTTCTGGACCTCGCCCCGGTGGACCTATGAATGGACGCTGAACTTTGTCCGTCAGGCTGGTTTCAGCGCCAAGACGCTCTCTGACGAGCTTCTGCAGCTTGCCTCTTTCTTCAACACCATGCGCGGGGCCTGGGATTCCTTCTACTTCATCGATCCGGTGAACGGAAGCCCGACAGCCTGCCCGTTCGGGACCGGCACCGGCGCGTTGACCGTCTTCCAGCTTGTCGATAACGAGGGCTTTTCGGCTGGAATCATCCAGTCCGCGGCGATCTACGTCAACGGCGTCCTGCAATCCTCTGGCGTGAGCTACAACGCAACGACCGGGGTTGTGACCTTCACGACTGCCCCTGCCAACGGCTTGCCCATCACCTGGACCGGCCAGTTCGCCCGCATCTGCCGGTTTGACGACGACAACATGACCTTCAAGCGCTTCATGCAACTGGCCTGGGACGGCGGAACGGTGAAGGTGATCACTCTCAAATGAAATACGCCAGCCCTGCTCTTATCGCCTATCTCAACTCGAACGCCGTCTTCACGATGGCCGACTGCTACACGATCACGCTGCAATCGGGCGGCGTCTACCGCTGGACGAACGGCGACATTCCGCTGACCCTGAACAGCCTCCTGTTTACCTCATCGATCGATCAGGGCGGCCAGCCTCTTGTGAAGCGCGGGGCCATCCGCAACGCCAGAGGGACCGAGGTTGACACGCTCGACCTGACGCTGATGGCTGGCGGCTCGGCTCAACTCATGGGCACGAACATCAGCTTGGCGGCCCACAACGGCGCTTTCGATGCGGCGCGGGTGCGGGTGGAGCGCGTCTTCTCTGCCTACCCCGGCGACACGTCCATGGGTTCGGTGGTTCTGTTCGAGGGCAACTGCGCGGGCGTTGATCCGTCCTCGACTCAGGTTGTCTTGCACGTCAAGTCAGACCTCGAGCTTTTGCAGTACCAGATGCCCCGGATTCTCTTCCAACCTGGCTGTGCGAACTGCTTCGGTGACTCAGGTTGCGGCATCAGCTTGCCGAGCCTCACGACGGCCGGCAGCGCGCAAGGAACCCCAACATCAACGGCTATCGCGACGGGCATCGTCGGTAAGGCGAACGGCTACTACAACCTTGGCGTTTTGGTCATGACCTCCGGGGCTGCATCCGGCTCACGGCGCACGGTGAGCAGCTACGCCAGCGGGACGGCCGTCTTGACCGTGCCACTGCCTCAGACCCCGGCAACGGGCGACACGTTCACTATCTACCCCGGTTGCGGGCGCACCGCTTCGGCCTGTGCCGGTTACTCCAACAGCAACAACTACCAGGGATTCCCCTACGTCCCAATGTCGAGCACAAGCCTATGACCGCTCTCGAAGTGATGCTGCAACGCGAGGATGTTGTCACCGAGGCACTGTCGTGGGTTTCGACACCCTACCATCACCACGCCCGCATCAAGGGCGCTGGCGTCGATTGCGGCATGATCCTCTGCGAAGTTTACGAGCGCGCAGGAATCCTGCCCCATGTTGACCCCGGCGAATACGTTCAGGACTGGTTTCTCCACCAGGATGAGCCGGTTTACTTGAACATCGTCGAGCAGTTCGCGGCTCGAATCGAAGGTCCCGCACAGCCGGGCGACATTGCGATGTACCAGTTCGGGCGCAACCCGGCACACGGCGCAATCGTCATCGAGTGGCCGCTGATCGTTCATGCCTACGCCAACGCCGGAATGGTGATTCAGGACGATGCTGAGGCCAACAAAGACCTCAAAGAGCGGTTCGTGGGCATCTGGTCGCCTTGGGCGAAGAAAGGCGGCGAATAGATGGGCGGTCTCTTCGGCGGCTCTTCCAACGCGACAACGCCGGTCAAGCTGGCGGGCATTCAGGTTTCGACGGCCATGTATGGCAAGCCGAAGCCGCTGGTCTACGGCTGCACCTTGATTGCCTCAAACATGATTGACTACGCCGGATTCACGTCCAAAGCTACCTCCTCGGGCGGCAAGGGCGGCGGGGGCGGGACCACCGGCTACAACTACTGGTCTGATGTGATTCTCGCGCTCTGCGAGGGAGGCCAGTCAGGCATTGTTGGCGTTCAGCGCGTCTGGCAGGACAAGGACTGCTACACCCTCAGCTATTACGGCCTCTCGCTCATGACGGGCGCTCGGCCGCAATCTCCCTGGGCATCTTGGGCTAGTAAGTGGGGCAGCCGCGCTCTTGGCTACAGCGGGACGGCCTATGTCGCCGCGCTTCAACTTGCTCTCGGGTCCGGTGGCAGCATCCCCAACTACAACTTCGAGGTTCAGGCGCTCCTTGGCACCGAGGTAGACCCGAACTGGGCCGGATCGTATGACGCCAAGCCGTCGGCGGTAATCCTTGACATGCTCTCGAACCCCTTCTACGGGGCCGGATTCAAAGCGGCGCGCATTGCCGACATGGTGACCGGCGCGGCCAGCTTCCAGACCTACTGCACTGCTTGCGGCTTTGCCATCAGCCCGGCTTTCACCGACCAATCGGACGCGGCAACCTGCCTGCAAACAATCCTCGACGCAACGAACTCTGAGGTTGTCTGGTCATCCGGCACAGCGGGCATGGTCCTCAAGATCATCCCCTACGGTGACACGCCCATCACAGCCAACGGTGTCACGTACACGCCGAACACCACGCCCCTCTATAACCTCACCTTTGACGATTTCCCGGGGGCTGTCGGCAAGGACGGCAAGCCTACCGGCACGGACCCGATCAACGTCACCCGCTCAAGCACTCAGGACATCAAGAACGATGTTCCCGTGGAATGGTGGGACCGCACAAACGGATATAGTACAAGCATCGTTGACACCCCGGAGCCTTCAGATGTGTCCCTAAATGGCCTGAAACAGGACTCTCCGCTCACCCTGCACCTCATTACCCGCGCCGCTCACGCAAAGCAAATCAGCGCCATCAAAGCACAGCGGAATGTCTTCGTCCGCAACACCTACACGGTCAAACTTGGATGGAAGTACATTCTGCTCGAACCGATGGACCTAGTAACCCTGACCGATTACATTTCAGGGTTGCTGCAAAAGATCGTCCGCATTGTCAGCATCGACATGCCGGACGAAACCAGCGAAGAGGACGGCCTGACCGTCACGGCTGAGGAGTGGCCATTCGGTATCGGAACGGCGGCACTCTACACCACTCAGCCGGGACAAGGCAACTCCCCAGCCACAAGCCCGGCCCCGACCGTCTCAGGCGCTGTCGTCTTCGAGCCGCCTACGCTCATGACCGAATCCGGAGGGCCTGAAATCTGGATCGGTGCTTGCGGAACCCCGACGCTCTGGGGCGGCTGCAATATCTGGGTGAGCCTTGACGGTGGCAACAGCTACGGTGTGGCGCCCGTCGGCATCATCGAGCAATCGGCGCGCATCGGGTCACTGACCGCAGCGCTTCCCTTGAACGCCGATCCTGACACCATGGACACGCTGGCCGTGAGCCTGGCTACCAGCCTCGGGACACTCAACAGCACCAGCGCCAACGGGCGCGATTCCTTCGCAACGGCTTGCTTGATTGGCTCGGAGATCGTCTCTTACCTCACAGCCACACTGACCAGCGCGAACGCCTACAACCTCTTCAATCTTCGGCGCGGCGGCTACGGCTCGACCATCGCCGCTCATGCGTCGGGCGATAGCTTCATGTTCCTCGACGACGCCATCTTTAAGTTGCCCTACGCCGCGGCGCTCATCGGCAAGACGATCTACGTCAAGTTGCAGAGCTTCAACGCCATGGGCTCGGGGTTGCAAAGTCTGAGCGCCTGCACAGCCTACAGCTACACGCCGAGCGGGACGATGTTCCCGGCCCCGCCTGTTGTGGCGCTGAGTCAGTCCTCCACCTACAGCGGTGCAAGCAGTTCCACATCTGGGGGCAGCCTCGTGACTACCAGCAACGGCCTGGCGGCGGCGGCTCAAGTGTGGCTCACGGTGTCGTGGACCTGGGCTTCCAACTTCCCAACGCCCACCGGGTTCAACGTGGTCATCTTCGAGGGGAATGACCCCACCAACGTCAGCAACTACATCGTGCCCATATCGGTCGTGGGAGCCACAGCCCGGAGCTTCACCATCGCTGTGACGCCCAACGCCTCTATGACCAATGTGAACGCCGCAGTGGAGGCCATCTATGCCTAACTCAGCCTGGACAGAAACCGGAAGCGCCATCAGTCTTGCACCGAGCACGACGCCCATCAACACCGGAAGCGACCCTGAGAACGTCAACTATCTGTCGAATCAGGACAAGATAAACCTCATAGCTCAGTACGCGGGTGAGCTCGCGATGAAGACTGCGCTCGATACGCTGACGAGTACCTGGTCTGTTTCCAGTAGCGCCTATGACGCGGCCGTCGCCGCCATCAGCACGGGGCTCATCAACGCCGGGGCACCTTCCAACTGGGCAACCATCTGGCCGGACGGGGTGACCAGTGGACCATGGACCGGCATACAGACTTCGTTGGCTAATTGGTTTGCCCAGGTGGCCACCCAGCGCACGGCTCTTCAGTCCTCCATTTCAGCGGCTCAAGCGGCGGCGGCACAGGCGGCGGCGGTGACGGCAGCCGTAGCCCAAGCAATAGCCAACGCCCCGGTTGTTGTGTCGAGTCTCCCAGCGCTGCCCAATGCCGCGTACCCGTCCGGGCGGATAGTTTGGAACACGGCAGACGGACACCTCTACGTCAGCACCGGGAGCGCCTGGAACTCGCTGACACTGGCGGCGGCAAACATCACTGGGACGGTGACCGCCGCTCAGATTGCAGGCGTTGCCGCCTCGCAGGTCACAGGCGCACTCACAGCCTCACAAATCGCCTCAGTGAACGCGACGGCTGTGTCGGGCACTCTGACGGCATCTCAGATTGCCTCGGTGAATGCTACCGCCATACAAGGAACACTGACCGCTGCCCAAGTTGCGAGTGTTGCCGCCTCTCAGGTGACCGGGCAGCTAACCGCCGCGCAGATTGCGTCCATCGCCGCGTCACAGCTAACAGGACAAATCACTGGCACTCAGATTTCAAACGGGGCCGTCAGCACCCCGCAACTCGCAGCCGGGGCCGTAACTGCCGCGACCATTGCGGCCAACACGATCACGGCTAGTCAAATCGCGGCTGGGGCCATCACGTCTGCACAAATCGCCGCCGGAACGGTAACTGCCGCCAACATCGCAGCGGGCACAATTCAGGCGTCGAACATTGCCGCCAACACGATCACTGGCGCGCAAATTGCTGCGGGCTCTATCACTGTCACCCAGCTAAACACCCCCGGCGTGAACCTGTTGGATGCCTCGTGGTGGACGCCTGGGGCTTCGATTCCATGGAATCGCAATCAAGGCTCTGCGAACACTCAGGATAGCTTTGTCTCGGCGACGGCTCCCGACGGTTCAAACCGTGTCGTGTGGCAGGCGACTGCGGGCGCTAGTGACGGCTCCTTGGCTGGCGGTGGATGGGACGCCGGAGGCGCTGGAAACCAATTCCCGGTGAACACTGCGAAAACCTATATGTTTGTTTGCTACCAGAGGCACGTCTCCGGAAACGGTACAGGATATTGGGGGGTTCAAGATAATAGCGTATGCGACCTAAACACCTCAAACGTGCAGGGAAATCCCTACTTCTCCGCTTTCGGGGTTCCCGTGGTCGGACGCTGGTATCTGGTCGTTGGCTGGGTCTATCCCGCCGGTTCAACGGGAATGAGCAATGCGCAAGCTGGCCTCTGGGACTGCACTACGGGGCAGTTTGTCCAGGGCGGTCTTTCATTCTGCTGGGAAGCTGGCGTTGCTTCCTCCGGCTCACGCGCTTATCAGTACTATTCGAACGGCGGTGTACATCAGTTCTTTGCGCCTGCCGTCTACATGTGCGACGGAACCGAACCATCACTAAACCAGCTTCTAGCGTCAGGGTCTCCGTCTGCCCTGAATCCGATCACAGCAGCGAACTCCACAACGTACATCGGTGCCGGGTCGATCTCCACCGGGCTGGTTGCCGCTCAAGCTATCACCGCCGCACAGATCGCGGCTGGCACCATTACGGCGGGACAAATCGCGGCCTCTACGATCACCGGCACTCAAATCGCCGCCGGAACGGTAACTGCCGCCAACATCGCAGCGGGCACAATTCAGGCGTCGAACATCGCCGCTGGCACCATCACGGGTGCCAATATTGCGGCTACCACGATCACCGCCGCGAACATTGCTGCGGATACCATCACTGCTGGTCAGATCGCGGCGGGGGCCATCACCGCGAGTGAGCTTGCGGCAGGGGCAGTCACTACCGCAGCACTCACGGCAGGGTGCGTCACAGCGGGAAGCATAGCGTCGGGAGCTATCACCGCCAGCATGATCACCTCTGGCACGCTCAACGCAGCGAACGTCAACGTCACCAACCTCAACGCGAGCAACATCACCACGGGCACTCTCAGTGCTTCTCAGGTTCTGTTCTCGGACGGAACCTCACTGAACTCGGCCAACCGGGTCGCGACAATGTTCAAGCAGCCATCTTCGGACAACATCGCCGTCGGGAGTTCAACCGCCCTGATTCCGGGGCTGAGTTGGTCGGTTACCGTCCATTCGGCAAACGATGTGTTCAACTTTTTCGGGGCGCTCACTGCCGAGCAAACATCCGGCACGACGAACAGCCCTGTAAATGTGTACTTCTACGTGGATGGAGTCTTCGGGGGTTCTTATCCGTGCGTCCCGCGGTTCCCATCGCTTAGCGTTTGGTACGTCTTCCCCATCGCCGCGGCGATTTCAGGGCTGAGCATAGGCGCGCACACCATCTCGATCTGGGCAAACAACAACGGCTACCCATTCACGGTGAAAGCGGAGACTCGCGTCACTTGCCAGCAGATCTACTAATTTAGCCATTTCGCGCCCTTTGGGGGCCGAAAAACCACCAATTTCTGACCGAGAATGAAGGCAAAGCCTCAGGAGCATACGGCGTGAACGCTGAAACAACTGCATGGATCGTGGCCTTAACCGGCGTCGTCGGCATCTTGTCCGGCCTCATCGGACAGGCGCTCTACTGGGGCATCTTCAAGGGGTCTATCGAAGCTCGGACCCTGGCGACTGAGGGGCAAGTGACAGAGCTCAAGCAAAGCCGCTCGGAGATGTGGACCGAAATCAACGCGCACGGCGAACGTCTGGCCACCGTCGAGGCTGCACTGAACATCAACCGCGCACTGAAAGCGAAGGGGTGACATGCAACTGCTTTCCCCACATCTCAGCCTCGAAGAGTTGACCTTTAGCTCGACGGCTGTTGCCCATGGCATCGACAACACCGCGCCGGCTGAAGTTGTCGAGCATCTGGCCGCGCTGGCTGCCAGCCTTGAGAAAGTGAGAGCGATTCTCGGCTCTCCGCTCCACATCGACTCAGGCTATCGCTGCCCAGACCTCAACCGCGTAGTGCGCGGCGTCCCTGACTCGGCACACGTCACCGGCTTCGCGGCTGATTTCGTTTGCCCGCAATTCGGCTCCCCGCTGGACATCGTCAAGAAGATCGTCTCCTACCCGATGATCCAGTTCGACCAGGTGATTCAAGAGGGAGCCTGGGTGCATTTCTCCGTTGCCCCGGCAATGCGGCAACAGGTTCTGACCGCTCACTTCGTGGACGGCGTAGCGCGTTATCAGGAAGGGGTCTCAGCATGACCTGGCCACAGCCCTTTTGGGCCGTACTACTCGCAATCTTGGGGGTGATCCTTGCTCTGGCAGTTCTTTTCCACCCTGACCCGATCTCTATCGGGACGGCAGTCCTCGCAGTCTCCAGCAACCTCGTCAGTGGCGCCCTCGGTGCCTTTGCCGGTCACTCCAGCAAAGACGCCCGATTTCCCGACTCAACCCAGTAACCCGGTGCCAAAGGAGGCACCCACCATGGCAAGTTTCACGAGCGTATTAAGCAACATCGGCAAGGGCTTGAAAGCGTTCTTTACCAGCCCAATCGTCAAGGAAATCGAGACAGTGGCGGTTCCGCTGGCTGAGACCTTTTTCCCGGCTGCAGCGCCGCTCATCAACGGAGTCATGGTTGAGGTTGCCAAGGTTGAAGCCCTGGCGACATCTGCCGGCGCGCAGAGTGGGACGGGCGCACAGAAGCTCGCGCTGGTCATTCAGACTTCCGAGAGCATCTTCAACGACTACGAGAAGTCTCGCGGCGTGACGATCAACCCCACCGGCAAAGAAGCCATCGTCAACGGCATTGTGGCGATCCTCAACAACCTGCCAGCAGCAGCCTGACCGAACGGCGGGGCTTTGACCGGCCCCGCCCACCTTCCCCACATTGACTAAGGAGACCGATGAAACGCACAGCGCCAATCCTGATTATCCTTGCCCTCGCGGCTCTCCTGTTTCCGGTCACAGTGTTCGCGCAAGTTCCGGCCGGCTGCGTTCCAGTCTTCGCCGCGGGCATCAAGAATTCATCCGGTGTGCTCTTGGCCAGCGGAACCATCACCTTCGCCCCTGTCAGCGCGTCGGGTATGCCCATGAGCTATCTGAGCCTTTGCGGCGGGGTGGCAGGGCAAGCGTCGGACGTGCCGATTACCGTCCCGATTAAGAACGGCGCGTTCACCATCAATCTGCCTGATGTGAGCATGACGCAACCGCCGAACGTCTGCTTTTCCGCCGTAGCCAAGGAAACAGGCACTGGAGACCGCCTTCTCGCACCAGGCGGCTATACCTGCTTGCAGCCTCACGGAACGCCCCAAGGTAGCTCGGACTGGTGTCAGGCCGACGGTTGCAACTTCGACGCCTACGTGCCTACATTCAGCGCGCCCACAGCGCTCTATGGGCCTCCGGACTTGATGACGATGTGGAACATGCTCATCGCCACCAACGGGCCTGTCTCGACTTCGACCGCGATTGACTCTGCCGTGGTGACCTTCAACGCCGCTGGCGCACCGATGAGCGCGTTCACCTTGCCGCTCTACACTCCCGCCGGGCCGTCGAACAACTGCGGTAGCGATGGCATCTTGCCTCTTTGCTACGCGACGGCCGACGGTATCACGGCGCGCACCATCAACGTCATTGGGCTCACGGCTGGCACGTACTTTGCGGTGCTCATCAACCCGCTGCATACCACCGCGCCAATCTCCTCGACGGCTCAGATGGTCACCTTCGGCACCGGCTGCAACTGGCAGTTCGCGCCTGGCCGGATCGTCATGTCGGGAACCACGCTGACTATCCCCAGTTGGGCGACGGGCAGCTATCTTGCGATCTTCCAGTACGACGGTGCGAACTGCATCGGGGCAATCGGCGACTGACTTTGAACGGGGGCGCACCATGGACCAAGTGATGAAGCTGAAAATCTGTGAGGGTTGCGGCCGTATCTGGTGCCGTCCAGAGGGTACTTCGGGCGCGTATTGCGCACCCTGCGAACTCAAGCTGGCCAGCTTCCCTACACCGGAGAGCCGGGTACGGCGCGGGCGGCGTCCATCGCACCGGGGGGGGGGGGCAACTCATCCAGGTCTTCGCGGTTGCCGATGAAACCGGGGGTGCACAGTGACGAGCAAAAGCTACGTCAAGTGGAGCGACCGGAAGACGATCAAGCGTGAAGCCCCTCGGGTTGCCAAGCCGAAGCCCAAGCCTGTGCCGGAACCCTCCACGACGGACACTTGCCTTTTCCGCAAGCACACGCACGGGCTGTTGCGGCGCTATCTCTACTGCTCGATGCAATCTGCGCGTGTGGGGTCAAGCATGGCTGACCCGGTAGGCCGTGGCTGGGTCTCCAGCAAGCCGATCCGGACCTTCGAGGATGCCATCATCTTCGTCTACGACATGGAAAAGTGCATCAAGGCGCTGCCCTCGCTCGACCGGGACATGCTGGAGAGGATCGTCCTTCAGGAGTACACGCACACGGAAGCGGCGCAGTTGCTCGGGATGAGCGCCCGCACGATCGCGTACAAGTTCCCGGCGGCTATGGACCGCCTGACGGCAAAGCTGATTGAGTCGGGGCTGTTGATCTTGCCGGAAGCCGCTTGAACTGGCGGCTGGCTGAGTAGGGTTCGCGGGCAGGTTGACGCGAAGGAAAGCGGTGAGCGGAATCCGCACAGCCGCAAAAAAGGGTGAGGCTCAGGCCCCACCCTTTTTCTTTGCCTTCCCGCGAATTGGTTTCTTCGGGCAGACTGGCCAATGTCTTCGAACCTCAGCCGCCCCGAATATCTTCCCGCAGTGCTTGCAGGGCGTCGGGGTCTTTGGCTTGTGCCCCAGCTTCTGACGACGCCGCCCAGCCTCCGCGATGATTGCCGCGTCTGGAACCTCGCTAAAATCCCACACGAACTCCTCTTTCTTCTTGCCCACGTCCAGCCTCCAAGTGCGCACCTTGCGACTTTTCAGCATACCGCAGGGCGGCAATCACTTGTACACGACGCCAGAGACAGGAGCCTGGCAGCCGGTCGAGAGGTATACGTTCGGCGCCACACAAACGGGCAGAAAGAGGTTGTGAATCGCGCTCGGGGCCGTGATGGCCACGTCTGCCATCGTCACCACGTAAGCCAGCTTGCGGTGATGGTGGGCGACCAGCTTCCGGGCAATCCAGTACTGCGCGGCGACCATGCCGGCCGAGTAGAGGGCCATCATCGGCGGATGGTTGGCGATGAAGCCGGGGAGCACCCGCTCTTTGTTGCCCGCTTGCTCTGCCCAGTGCGTCGAGTAGACATCCAGGCCCCGCACCGCGGCGTCAGTGGCCAGCAGGGACCATTCCAGGCGGTCAAGATGTGGCTTGGGCGCATCCGGCAGGGCCTGACCGGACAGGGGCGCGGCGCAAATCATCAGCGCGCAGAGGATGAGGGTTTTCACATTGCCTCCATGATAGCCGCGACCACCGCCGCAAGCAGCGTGAGGCCAGCGAACCAGTTGAACCAGTTGAGACGCCGGCGGCTCTTGTTGGCTGAGGGGCCGAGGATGTTGGCGAGTGGGTATTCGTGGCCCTGGTTGTATTCCTCCAGGGTGAGCCCGACAGGATCTGCGCGGCGCTGGTGAACTGCGTTCTGAAGGTTCAAAGCACCCTCCAGGCGAACCACGCAAGGCACACGACAGCGGCCAGCGCGGCGTAGATGTAGAGGCAGTTGCGGATTCCACGGAAGCAACCGAGACCGTCGTCGATCATGCGTTCACCTGGTGGTTCGGGTTGACGTTGTGAGTGGGAAGGACAGAGAAGAAGTGAACGCCGTCCAGGCCGTTCGTAGAGCTCTGGCTGCGCGGATACAGGGCGCGGCTGCAAACCGGGCATGTGACCATCAGCCGGCCGTCGCTGTCGTCGGTAGAGTCGAAGTCTGTAACCTCGACCGTCAGGCAGGAACCCGCGCAGGGGTTGAGTGCTTTACCTCTGGGCATCAGCGGCCCTCCTCTACTACCCGCGCTTGCATGTCGTCGATGCGGTCGCCGCCGCGTGGTCTAGTGGTCCAGCAGTTGCGCTGTGCGCACTTCTGAGCGTTCAGCCACGTCTTGTACCGCTTCGGAAGTAACTCTGTCCGGTGCTCACCAGTGACGAAATTCTGATAGGTGCGCTCGACTCGATAGGTTGCCATCACAGCACCCCCAGTTCGGCGCGCAGATCGTCGAGCAGGTCAACTGCCGCGAAGTCATCGCAGGGCGCGTCTGGCGTGATGTGCTGATAGAGATGGTCAGAGGCGCGGCGCAGGACCATGCCGACGGCCTCCCTCTCGTGCTCGGTGCCAGCGTATTTCTCCAGCACTTCCACGCTGTACGGCTGGCCGATGTCGATTGTGACGTTCATGCCCCTTCTTTCTTTCCGCCGCTCTGCCCGGTTACTTAACCGACTTATTGGCACTGCGCACAGCCGGGCGTCTCGTCCTTGCGAACCCACGCTTGAATCTGCGAGGCGGCGGCACTTGGTACTCACCGACATTAGCACATAGGTCCTATGTGTCAACTGTGGATATAGCGATGAACATCGACCCGTGACGGCTGTCACAGTCGCGTAGGTTTTGATGGGAGAGAGAAGCTGAAGCCCCGGTTTAACCTCGGGACTGTTTTTGCTTTAGGTCTTTCTTTAGCTGGCGCTCAGCGATAGATCGATCTTGTTCTTCACGCATCCATTCCCATAGGCGCGTCCGGATCAGGTTGCTGCGGTCAATTCCGGTTTCCTCGACCATGCGCTCTAGAAACTGGTCAATCCTTGGCGTCACGGTGAGCATAATCCTTTTGGGCGGCATGATCGCACCCTATACCATTCCCCGAGTGCGGTAGAAGTGCGCTAAACACATGTCACGATAACCTTTTAAGTGCATCGGTGAGGGGAGTCACGCTTCTTCGGCCCGGTGGCCCCTATAGTGAAGTCATCTTTCCAGACAGTTCATATCCCCATGGGCCACCTTCAAAGAAATCTCTTTTATTTTCCGGGGAAGTATTGACAATTCAGACCAATGTGCTAGAGTCACCAATGAAGCGCGCTTTCAATGGGCTAAGGAAGGTAGCAGCAATGGCCCAACCGAGAGTGAATTTTGCAGACTTCACAGAGTCCTGGGGTCCGAAGGTTCTACCGATGTGGAAACCTTCCGCCTCCGTAACCGCAAGGCAGCATATCCGCCGGTTCCTGATTCCGGCCTTTGGTCAAATGAGACTTCAAGACATCAATTCCGAAGCTGTACAGGGCATGATCGCCGGGATGGTCCGGCTGGGCTCTAGCAGGTCATATGTTCAGAACGTGCTTTACACGCTCAATTCCATCCTCAGCACCGCCGTCAAGTGGGGGCACAAGGCGCAAAAGCTGAACTACGACAGCCTGACAATCCCCGTAGAGGGAGAGAAGCAGCGGGGCAAGACGTTCACCCCCGACCAGGCGCAACAGATCCTCGAAGCGGCCAAAGAGCCGGAACGGTCGATGTTTGTGACTGCTGTGATGACCGGCCTACGATCTGGCGAACTTGCCGGTCTATATTGGGAGGACATCAGCTTTGAGGGCGCATACCTTGAGGTGCGCCGCTCTTGCTACATGGGCCAGATGAACGCGGTCAAGAGCAGGGCCGGGAACCGGGTGGTTCCCCTGCCAGAGCCGCTTCTCAATGTCCTCCGGGCGCATCAGGAGCGTTCGGGCAACATGACCGGGCTGGTGTTCCGCAGTAGATCAGGCCGTCCGGTAGACATCAACTCGTGGCGGTCGCGCCGGCTGGCGCCACTGCTCAAGCAACTGGGAATACCGCACGCGGGATTTCATGCTTTCCGCCATGCGCTTGCATCGGTCCTAGTTGCAGAAGGAGCGAATCCGAAGGTTGCACAAAAGCAGCTTGGACACAGCAACATTCAGACCACGCTCGACCTCTACTCGCATATAATAGGCGACGAGCAACGCAAAGCAGTTTCAAGGGCGGCGGAAAGCTTTATGCCCACGCTTTTAACAGGGACCGGAAGAGTGAACTGACCTGGTGTATCAGGGGTTCAAACCCACATGACATTCATTTTCGGGGAATGTCTTGTGGGCTTTAGCCCCTGAGGGATGTTTTCGTGCTCCCACGATCCCCTTTGCACGAACACTACAGTGAATCGGCCTCAGCGCGCAATTTGATAGCCTCGTCCGATTTTCCCATCATCTCAAGCAGCGCGGCATGATACCGCAGGATTACGGCAAGAGTCTTGCTGTACGTGACTTTCATGTCGGGCAGATGTGCGATGGCACGCCGGTGAGTCTCTTCGGCGATCTTAAAGTCAGCCAGCGCCGATTGACCTTGGCCAATGCTTCCCTCCACCATTGCGCGCCAGAAGAAGGGCATAGCGTACTCTTCATCCGTATCTTTGAGGCACTTTTTGGCCTCTTCAATCGCGTGATTTTCTTGTTCGAGAGCCTCGTGCGAACGAACCCCCGTGAGCAAGAGTGCATGACCGTAATACTGGTACGACAGCATCATTCCCAACTGATCGCTCGATGTTAGGTCTCCGGCCTTGAGAGACATATCTAGCGCTTGTTTACAGTAGTCTAGGGATTCTTTGGCATTCTGCGTGGTCAGCGCACTTCGGCATTTATCAGATAGCGGAAACCATGCCTGGGCGGCTTTCTCCTGCTCCGCGCTCGGACCCTCGCCAGGCTTGTCGGTCTGAAACGGAATCGTCAGAGTCGTGGCGATTCGAATCGGCTTGTTGTTTACCGAGAATGGGTTGAACTGAAGCTTCTTCGCGGCATCGAGCGCTGCCTGTTGCAGCATTGCTGGCCCGCTGACAACCTTCTCGGAAACAATCTGGCCCTGCTCGTCTACAACAATGGAAAGAACCACATCACCTTGAATGCGTGCGGCTTTAGCAATCGGCGGATAAACAGGTTCGGGTTGAGTGGCAAGCTGTTCCCGCGCAGCAGCTTCGGGCAAGGTCGTCGGAGCCACGGGACTCTGCCCTCTTAAACTGTGGTCGAGCAATAGCAGACAAAACAACACACTGAGTTGTCGCATGGAAGCCTCTTCCACAGATACTACACGCCAACGTCGTGGCCTTTCCCATCGTGTGGACGACCCCAATCCCCTGTAACGTCGCACCTCCGAAAGTCACTATATGCTGCTCTCCCCAAAAAAGAGCACAAGGAGGTTCTTCAATGACAACAAAACTCGATCTCGAATATCGCGCGCCTTCGCACATGGCGGAGGCTCTGTCCCCCGATCTGGTCGTCGTGCCCACTGATCTCGTCGGAACTTGGCATAACGTCGACAAGTCCACCAGAGATCTGGTCAGGATCGTTATCTCGGCTTCCGGCAGCAGCATCACTGTCAACCCCTACGGAGCCTGCGTCCCCAATCCCTGCAATTGGGGTGCGGCGCCCGGCACCGTCTATGCTCCAAACGTAAGCTCCAGCAAGGCAGAGGCCTTCAGCGCAAACTTCACCTTCGGCTTTGCAAAGGTCGAGGTTGTCGGACACCTGCACAAGCACGAGCTGCTGGTCGAGACCTTTACGGTGTTCACCGACGGAAGCGGCAGGTCCAATCTCTACACCTCCGACACGATGGTGAAGTAAGCACCAGCCTGGTACTACCGTTGTAGATCGAGGAACTCAGAGGGAGCAGTGAGCTTCAGCCCTCGGAATGAGGGAAGTATTTGCAAGGCCTTCAGGCCCGGTCCCTCGCCGGTCTCCCAAGTAAAGATCGACAACGGTAGTATTCGCCCCTCGCTGAAAGAGAGTGAGAATGGCAGTCTTCGACTCCGCGACAGCCCTTCCCGGCCGCACCGAAGATCCAATCGAGCAGAATCTCCGGCGCATCCTCAGCAACCAGGGTGTGCCAGCCTTCCTGGGAGTAGCTTTGGGGAGTCTTATTCAATAGATCCCTCCGCTGGACTGATCTCCAACGGGATTCCCAACTCCAATTTCTTAAGAATTGGAATATATTAGCAAGCCCAAGGTCTCTCAGCACCCGACTTTCAAACATGGGATCCGTGCGAACCCGCTATCATATTGATCAGACATCGAATCTCGCTGAGCGGATCAGGAAAGTATGCCCCCCACGATCTTCATCTCGGCAGGCGAAGCCAGCGGCGAACACTATGGTGCGCTGCTGATCTCCGCACTCAAAGACCAGCTTGCCGCCTCGGGCCAGTCGGCCGACTTCTATGGCATGGGCGGCGAGCGCATGGCCGCCGAAGGCCTCCGCTGCATCGTCCGCGCCGAAGACATGGCCGTCATGGGCCTCACCGAGGTCGTCCGCCACCTGCCCCGCATCTACCGCGAATACGGCAAGCTCAAGCGGGTCATTCGCAAACGCCCGCCCAGCGTCGCCATACTCATCGACTTCCCCGAGATTCACTTCCGTCTGGCCAAAGAGTTCCACAGCCTCGGTGTACCCGTCATCTTCTTCGTCAGTCCGCAGTTGTGGGCCTGGAAGAAGCGCCGCATTCAGCTGGTAAAGAAGTACGTCGACCGAATGCTGGTGATCTTCCCCTTCGAGAAGTCCTTCTACCGCGAACGCGGCGTCGATGCCGAGTTTGTCGGCCATCCCCTCGCAGACCTACCCGCCCAATCGGTCAGCCGCGAACACTTTGCCGCCGAAAATGAGCTGGACCCCTCCAGGACCTGGATCGGCCTCCTGCCCGGCAGCCGCCCCAGGGAGATTCGCGACCACTTGCCCACGATCCTGCGGGCAGCCCAGGCCCTCTCCCATAGCTTCGAATTCCTAATCCCCGTCGCCCCGACCCTCAACGCCGCGCAGCGAGACATCCTCTGGCGCCTCGTCGAGAAGCACGGCGAAGGCCTAGACATTACTCTCGTCGATGACGCTCGCATGGCGCTCTTCCATGCTCGCGCCTCGGTCGTCGCCAGCGGCACAGCCACCGTCGAGGCTGCTCTCATCGGCACTCCATTTGTCGTCGTCTATAAGGTATCGCCCATCACCTACGCCATCGCCAAGCTGATGGTCAAGGTGCCCCACGTCGCCATGGCCAACCTGATCGCAGACAAGAGGGTCGTTCCCGAGCTGATTCAAAGCGACTTTAAGGCAGATAATATCGTCGAAGAGGTCGAGCGCCTGCTACCCGACGGCCCCCCGCGCAAGTCCATGATGCAGGAGCTTGCCCGAATTAGAGGTCTGCTCGCCAAGCCGTCCAACATCGGTGCAATCGACCGGGTGGCGGAGATCACCCTGGAAATGTTGAACGAAGATTCATTTGAATAACACGCTCTGAGCTACGGGGACTGGTCCCGTACATCCTCAACCGATGTGAACCAACACCAAGAGGCGAAATGCAATGCCGATGGCTGCCATGATTGCCGCGATGCCTAAACGAATGAGGATACTGCCGCTCCTCTGCGCTCTCACGATCGTCTCTCCGCTCGCCGCCCAGCGCCCCACGCTGACCATCTCCGCCTACAACATCGACGCCGAAATCGACACGGCGACGCACCAACTGGCGGCGAAGGCGGTCGTCAGCTTCACTGCGCCTCAGAACGCCGAGTTGGTCACCTTCGGCTTTCACCCCGCCCTCAAGCTCACCAGGATCACCGACGAAGCCGGCAAGCTTCTCACCGGCGAGCGCTCCGCCGACGGCACGATTCGCATCACTCCCACCACCCCCTTCTCAGCAGGCCAGGTGACGCGCTGGACCTTCGAATACCAGGGCGCGATCACCGGCAACGAGGACGGCCCGGTCGAAGGTCTCAAGCTGGCGGCCATCCAGGAGCCGATCACCTATCTGCTCTATGCCGCGCGCTGGTTTCCCACCACCGGCTACATGACCGACCGGTTCACCGCCCAAATCCACATACGCGTCCCACAAGGGATGCGCGTCTTTGCCAGCGGCGAACAGGGTGCCCCGAAGTCAGTGACCCTCTCAAGCGGCAAGCCCGGCGACGAGTACGACTTCAATTGGGACAAGCCGGGCCTTCCCGGCACCGTCATCGCCGGCCGCTTCGTCGGCCCGGTCTCGGCCGGCCCCAGCAACGTCAAGGTTTGGCTCACCGTCAGCCATCAGCAGTCTGCCAACGATCTCGCCCAGACCGCAGCCAAGGAGTACGACTTTTTCACCGGAGCCTTCGGCGCGCCCGAGACTCCCCATCTCAACGTCGTTGAAATCCCCGACGACACCCTCCCCGCAATCTGGGCGCCCGAGCTGGCTGGCATCCTCGGTTCGCGCGTCGGCGACAAGAGCGGTATTCGCCTGCTGGCCAACACCATCGCCCACCAGTGGTGGGGCTCCGAAGTCAGTCCCAGGACTCTCAACGACGCCTGGATCACCAACGGCATGGCCCGCTACGGCGAACTGATGTACATCGAAGACGAAAACGGGCGCAACGCCCTCAAGGCCGCGCTCCCCGACATCTGCGCCGGGGCCTTGGCCTACGATACTTCTCCCCTCTCCAGCGTTGGCCGCCTCAGTCCCTTCTCGCCCGAGTTCCAATCCATGACCCTCGAAAAAGGCGCCATGATCTTTCACATGCTCCGCGGTGAGATCGGCGATAAGGCCTTTTTGGCCACACTCAAGGGAGTCCTCAGCCAATACGCCGACCAGTCCATCCGTGCCGCCGACTTCGAAAAGGTAGCCGATGCGCAAAGCGATGAGCAGTTGACCTCATTCTTCTCCCAATGGGTCGACGGCACCGGCGCGCCGCAGTTCACCAACAAGTACGCCGTCTACCGGCTGGGCAACAACAAGGGCTTCCGCACCATCGGCGAAATCGGCCAGGATCTCGACCTCTTTCGCATGCCCGTCGAGCTGCGCATCGACACCGACGGCAAGACCGAGACCAAGAAGGTGGAAGTGGTTGGCACCGACACTCAATTCGTCGTCGACACCTTTGGCCGCCCCCGCCGCATCAACATCGATCCCCAGGACTGGGTCCTCAAATCCAGCCCCGACCTGCAAGTGCGCATCAGCATCCTCAAGGGCCAGCAGCTTGTCGCCCAGGGCGATCTTAACGGCGCACTGGCCGAATATCAAAAGGCCTTGGAATCCAACTCTCAGAGCTCCCTCGCCAGCTATCGCATCGCCGAACTGCTCTTCACCCAGCGCAACTTCCAAGCCAGCGTCAACTCCTACCGCGATGCCCTGCGCGGCGACGGCGAGCCCCGCTGGACCGAAGTCTGGAGCCACATCGCCCTGGGAAAGATCTTTGACATCACCGGCCAGCGCGACCGCGCCGTCAACGAGTACCGCCTAGCCGTTCAGACTAACGACAACACCCAGGGCGCCCTCAATGAGGCCCGTCTCTACCTGCAAAAACCCTTCAAGCTCCCCGACAGCCAATAGACATGAAAACGGCCAGCCCTAAGGCTGGCCGGTCCGTTCCCGAACTCCTTCCGTATCTTTCAGTTTCTTAGCTTCTGCTTCGGGCGGAGATTCCTTTTGGAAGAAAGCGTAAACTCGCCTGCATGTAATTGAAGCGTTGCGAGATGTGCCTATCTGTAAGCTTATGCGTGCCTGCCTACATTCTGGGCAAGCTGGCATTCAAGGCGTGCAGGATCTTCCGTTGTACTTCATTGGGATGTGGAAGCTTTGTAACTACTCCTCCGCTTTTGCTGGCCGGGTAATTCAGTAGGCACAAGCGGCTGAGCGCGGCCATGGCGTCCGGCAGCGTGATGGCGTGAGGATTGTCCCCGGTGGTTCCGAAGGCGGCACGCAGCCGTTGCTCGACCTGCCGGGCCAGCTTCAACGCCAACATGCAGCAGAAGACATGGCCTCTTGTCCTGCTGGCCTTCTGCACGAAGATGGGCCGCACTTCCAGTGCGCCGGTCTTCATCGCGCGAAAGTCGCGCTCGACTCTTTGCAGTGCCATGTAGCTGTCGTGCACATGCTGGGCATCCATCTCGGCACCGGCAACGTCGGTAGTGATCACGTAGCAGCCGGCCAGTTCCAGATGCCTGGCAATGGCCTGCTGTTGAGGTTCTATTGCGATCTGGCCGCCTTCGAGACGAAGCTGGACCAGTGATTCGATCTTGTGTCGCTGGACCCAGAGCTGGATCTGATGTAAGCCCGCCTCCGGCTTGCACAGTGATTGCTGTTGCACCTTCTGATTGCGCGATTGGATACGGGCTTCAAGTTTCTCCAGCTTGTCGGTCAAGCGCCGTTGGATACGTAGAGATTCCGACTGGTTCTTGCGCAGCACGTAGCGCAGTTGCTCATGCTCGACTTCGCAGATCGCTTCGCTGAACAGGGGTAGTTGCAGGATGCCTTCGCCCAGCAAGCGACGAATCTGCGGATCGGTAAGTGCGGTGATGTAGTGCAGCTGAGCCTGATGTAGAGCCAACTTGCCCTTGCTCTTCACCATGCCCCGGTCTCCGACAAAGACCAACTCCGTGACCTGAAACTGTTGCTGCAGGATTTTGATCTGATCGGCGACCGTGGTCGGATCTCCGCTGTTGCCTTCAAAGACCCGCACCGCCAGCGGTTCGCCGTGCTCATCGGTCAGCAGGCCAATGACGATCTGCAGCTTGCCCCGCTTACCGTCCCGGTTGTAACCGAAGGCGGCTAACTCGTTGTGCTCCCCCTCCAGATAACTGCTGGTCACGTCGTAGAGAAACAACCGCGGCGGAGTCTCCTGTTGTTCCAGATAGCGCCGGTAAAGAGCCTGCTCGATCTTCTCCTGGCGCTGAGCAAGATCGTCCAAAGTATCGTATAGATCGTTTTCGTCGAAGCTCGACAGTCCGAGCACTTCGGCCACCGCATGCCCTTCGGCCCAGCGCACGGCGGAAAGACGGGAACCCTGATGAGCGATCCGGGCCAGAACCAGAAATAGCCCGAGCTTGCCCATCTCTTTGGAACCCAAAGCACTGCTCATGCCGATCTGGTCGGCAACCTGCTTCAATACGTACAGTAAGCCGAAAACAGGACCCACCGTCGGTTCGCTGAGCGCGGCGTGATCGAAGTCTCCATGCAATGCCCGATCCAGAGCCTCGATCCGCTCCGGAGCCCAGGAAGTGATATTGGCCAGGGTGCGAGACTTTACCTTGCCGTCTTGGCGGAAGGACTCCCTCAGGAGGACCGCAGGAGGCGAGGTGCGATTGGGAACCCGCGCAATGTACATGCGTATTATATATCACACTAAATACAATAATACAAAGACACAATAGTATATTACATGCCTACTTCAGTCACCGCAAAATACGGTTACCTCACGGCTTTCAATCGCTTACCTCATTCCAATGGGGGGAAGTTCCGTCGGGCCGCCTAATCGGAGAACCTCCAGTCTCACCGAGGCAAGTCCCGACTTGGTCATGGCCAGCTTCTCAGCGGCTCCATACGAGACATCGATGACGCGCCCGTCATAGAGGTAGCCGCGGTCCGTAATCCGGACCACAACCGATCGTCTGTTTGCAAGGTTCACCACCCGCACGAGCGACCCAAAGGGTAGCGTCGGGTGGCAGGCCGTCATCCCATACATGTCGAAGCGCTCCCCGCTGGCCGTCTTCCGGCCATTGAAGACCCCTCCGTACCAGGAGGCGACGCCACGCAGCATCTCGACCGCCTCCGTCTCCGCTGGTTTCTGCGGCGCAAGCAAGGCAGGCGTCGCGCTTGCTACGGGTGTCGCCGGGGGCGCGGTCGCCGCCGGCCGGGAGAGCAGAGCATCTGCCAGCACTGCCCGCGTGGAGACACCTACCACCACCGCGGCCAGCACAACAGACGATGCCCCCGCCAACAGCCAAATCCGTAGCGAAGTTTTTGAGCTCGTGTTGCTTGATTCTCGTCTTTCAACCATCCGTCCATTTTACTGATTCGAAGCCACTTCTCTCAATGTTTATTCGCAAAGAAGATGAGGATTTCTTTCCCAAATTGGACCTATTTTTGAGCGTTCCCGACTAACCATCTTTCTTTGCAGCAGCTTACATTTTGCACTAATTATGGTGCAAAGCCGGTTACCCCGCCCCAGCCGCCGGATTCCTCGACTCTCTCCGCCTTCGCCGCCACCCGTCGTGCCCCAGACCTTAACCCTCCGCTCCCGCAAGAGAGCTGGCCTCCAGATCAGATCGAAGCCCTCCGTCGAAACTTTTTGAGCCTTGCTGCTGTCTTCCTGAACGAGCCCCTTTTGCTCATGAGGAGTGCATCCCAATGAACCGTCTAGGTTTTGGTCTCCGTCTCGCCGTCTTCACCGCCGCCCTTCTCTCGGCGGTCGCCGCCCTCGCCCAACAGCCCGCCGTCACGCCCCAGGCCGGCCCAATACCCCAAGCCATCCTGGCGGCCAAAAAGGTATTCGTCTCCAATGTTGGCCCGGATACTGAGGACATGAGTGCTTAGGTCAGTCGCGAACCGAACCGGATCTACGATGACTTTTATACCGCGCTCAAAAACTCCGGTTAGTTCGAGATCATAGGCGATCCGTCGGATGCCGACTTGGTGCTGGAACCCCGGATAGCGAATCAAAAAGACGGTGCGGCATATTTGAAGCTTGTCATTTATGACCGGAAAACCCACTACGTGCTTTGGACACTCACACAGCGTATTAAGGGCTGCAACTCGCAAAAGGCCTGCATCGACCATTTTGAGGTAGCTATACCGGCTCTACTTCTCGATTTCGAGAAATTGACCGGCAAATTACCTTCATCAGCCCACTGATCGCTCTCCCAACCCCGGGCAATAGGAAGACCGAGTCTTCCGATTGCCCAGCCCAGATCTGCAATCCCAACAGTCCCCTGCCGTGCCTAAAAAAGGTCAACGGGTGCATCTTCTTCCACGTTGTATCCAAATGGCTTAGCTACTTATTTTTGCTGCAGATTAATTCTCCTATCCTGCTAGCGTTGAAATTGATGATCAACCTAAACAGGAGCCAGAAATGAACTTAAGCCCAGCAGGAATGGAGTTGCTCAAGCGGTCGGAGGGATTTCGCAATCGCGTCTATCTGGATGTGGCCGGTCTGCCGACCATCGGCTACGGCCACAGGCTTCTCCACCCCGAGTCCTTTCCCAACGGCATCGACGAACCCAAGGCCACCGAACTACTGGCTTCGGATGTGCGCGATGCCGAGCAGGCCGTCCAACGCCTGGTCAGGGTACCGCTAACCCAGGGCCAAGTCGATGCGCTGGTTGACTTTGTCTTCAACCTCGGCGCAGGCCGCTTCGCGAGTTCCACCCTTCTCAAGCTCCTCAACGCAGGCCGCCACGATGAAGCCGCCAAAGAGCTGCTCCGCTGGGATCGCGCCGGCGGTCACGAAGTGCCTGCCCTCAAGGCCCGCCGCGAAGCCGAACTGGCGCTCTGGCACTCCGCCCAAGCCAAGTCCCAAGCCGCCTGATGGCAAAGACTCCTCCCCCCGTCAAATCTGTACCGCTCACTCTCCCGCGGCGCTGATGACGTCCTTCTCCCCCCGCGGCGAGAGCTTCCCAACCCACTCCCGCTCGATGCGCCCGCTCGAGTCGAGAAGCAGCAGCGTCGGTGTTCCCGAGACCCTAAGGTCATCAAGTTCTTGGCCGAAGATCTCTTGCACCTCCACGCCATTCCTTCTCAGATATCCGCCGCCAGTCGATGCGTCATTCGGCATCACGAGCAGAACGTGTGCACGGATCATGCTGCTTCTTTCCTGCTCGCCGAGCTGCCTGTAGAAACCCAGGCTTGAATCGCAGTAGGGGCATCCGATGCGGATGGCGATCACGAGTGTCTTTCGATAACTACCCCAACCGTAACCCGCTAACGGCGCGAGAGTCTGGCCAACCAGGGCGCCCCTGTCAACCGGGTGCGTTTGCCGTTTTGGGCTCTGAACCGGGGTGGACGAGCTTCCAACCAGGATCTCCGGCAGTGGTCCGTTTTCGGCAGCCGCTGACACAGTCTCGCTCGGCTTCGGCCGATCAAGCCCCGAACACAGAACATATCCAACTCTCGACGAGGCGCCCTGACTCGTAATGCTGCACCAGACTCCTCCGTCACCTATCACGGTGAGCAGAACGCGAACAACCGTCCCCTTGGCCAGCATCGTCACGACGTCGCTCTCCCTCGACATCTCGGAGTAGACCTCAAGAGAATCGACATTCACAGTGCCCTTCTTGTCCTGTGAATGGGCTTGCGAAGGCGCAAGCAAGAATAGCGGAATGAGAGCGCAACACACGCGCGATGGCGACATCTTCATCCGAAGTCTTTCGTTTCGTTGCAGAATTCCTATGATTCTGACCGATCCTGAGATAGATAGCAAGGCGAGAATCGATCCAAAGCCGGTGGCCAGCACGTGAAAAACTGTGCTGTTTAGCGCTGTCTCATTGCGATGAGCAGGTTTCGAGACCATGAACCTCAACCAGCCCCACCGATGTCCAGAACCTCAAGCCGTTCGCCAGCCTTGAGATACCCCTTGCGCCGAAACCAATCCTCCATCGCCGGTTGCAGCCGTTCTAGCGCGACGCGCCTTCCGGCTTCGAGCACCCCGTCCGCCACCGGCAGCGTGTCGTCGAAGATCGCGTCGTTGGTAAAGTTGCGCATGGCAAAGTTGTCGATCCAGCGGATGGGGCAAGGGTGCCGCTCTCCGCTCGCATCGATCCGCTCCACCGAGAGCCTGCGCGCAAACATCCTTCAAATGTAATGGAATAGCGCCAAGTCACGCATCAAGCCGCGCCGCCAATCGGCACCCTATTTTGTCTCCCCAACGGCCTTGGCGTCCTTGCCCGTCTCAGCGTCGACCTTGAAGCGCTTGTAGTCGTAGTCCCTCGCCGTGATGTGCTGGCGCAAGTTCTTCATCAGCAGGATGCGGGCCGTCATACTGATCTCTGCCCCGGTCGGCAGCCAGATCTCGCCATTCACCTGCTCTTGATCGAAGTGGAAACTCGATCCCTTCTCTACGCTCGCCACCAATCCCCCACCAACGCGAAAGTTGTCATTGAAGACCACATCCAGATGCGCAACCTGGCGATCGGCCTCATCCACCCACATCGTCCCTTGCAGCTTCTTCGAGGCATCCTCGGCCAGGCCGTGTGTCTTGGCGTCCTTGCGGCCCACGAAATCGAAGACGATCGCCGCCCGGCCGCGATAGACCGACCGATGCGGATTCCGCACATCCATGATCGCCAGCAGCCGTGAGATCGAGATTGTCTCGCCCTCCAGCGGCTTCTCCGGAGCCAGCTTCTGCGCCTTCTCCAACTCTTTGGTGACGCGCTCGGCCTCCTTCTCCAACTCGCTGCCTTCGAGCAGCTTTCCGTCCTTCTTGATCTTGCGCCCGATCTGGTGCCCGTTGACGAAAAACTCTTCCCACTCCTCCGTCTCCGTCTTCTTCACCTGTCCGCTGCCGTCGATATCCTCCACCGTCACGCTGTCGCTGTAGGTATAGTTCTCCCGTACCTTCTCCAGTTGCTTCTGATGCTCCTCGACCTCCGTCATGAGCTGGCGAACCTCCGGCAGCGGCGGAGAGACCGCCGGCTGGGCCCAAGCCGCAGAGCCCGACACTAAGGCCAGCACAAGAATCGCCATCGGAAAGCGGCGCACTGAGGTCATCAAGACAAAATCCCTTTGAATCGAGTAGCCCGCACGGGCTCCAGTCCAGCCCACTGTCGGCCGAAGCCTGTTTCAGCCCTATTCTATGGACTCCTTCTCAAGGCTAACAGCACATCGGCAGCTCGTTCCGGTCGAGCCAGGCGGCATGCCGGCCGCGGCGCGGTTGGACTTTACGCAGGCAATCTGCTCAAATTCCAACTCAGGTGCATTCCATGATGCCTTTGCCGCGCGCATCTCTGATGGTTCTTGTCGGCGTTCCGGCTTTTTTTTGCGCACAACTGGGCACAACCCAGCAACCAACACCGCCGGCAGCCCCGGCCCACTCCGAGACATCCTCTCCATCCCAGCCGCCTGATCGTGTGCTGAGCCAGCGGCGAGCGCCTGCGCCTCCCATCACTGAAGGCCGTATCCATCTCGACCTCGTGGTCGCCGACAAATCTGGCCAACCCGTCCCGGGACTTGAGATGACCGATTTCACGCTCCTCGACAACAACCTTCCCAGCAAGATCCTGTCCTTCCACGCCTTCGACGGACACCTCCAAAAGGCCGGTCCACCCGCCGGGGTCATCTTGCTCATCGACACCGTCAATCTGCCCTTCAGTCAAGTCTCCTCAGTGCGGCAGCAGATTGCGGCCTTTCTGCTGCAGAACGGCGGCCATCTTGCCGCACCCACCTCCATCTACTTCTTGTCCAATGATGGAGTCACTCTCCTTCAGCAGCCCTCCACCGACGGCAATCAAGTGGCGGCGGCTCTCGATCAGGTCAACGGCAGGCTGCGAACCTTCGGCAGGGCAACGGCCTTCGGCGCCATCGAGCGCTTCCAGTTTTCACTCAAGATGCTGACGAGCGTTATCGAAACGGAATCACGAAAGCCCGGCAGGAAGCTGCTGATCTGGGCCGGACCAGGCTGGCCTGCCCTCAGCGGGCCGGGCTTCGATATCACCGCAGAAGACCAGCGCCGGACCTTCCGTCTGATCGTTGGCCTGTCGAGCGAGTTGCGAGAGTCGCGCATCTCGCTTTACAGCATCTCCCAGGGGATGCCGGGGGTCGGCACTAATGTGTACCGCGACTTTCTCGGTGGCGTGAAATCCGCCGGAAAGGCTGTCCTCCCCGATCTGGCTCTCAAAGTCCTTGCCGTCCAAAGCGGCGGACTGGCCATGCCCCCAAGCAACGACCTTACAGCCGAGATCGACAGTTGCGTCCAGGATGCCGGCAGCTTTTACACTCTCTCCTTCGACCCTCCCCATGCCGACAAGCCCGATGAATATCACGACCTCAAAGTGTTCGTCAGCAAGCCGGGGCTGACCGCCCGCACCAATACCGGCTATTACAACCAGCCATAACAGTGCGCTTGGCCTTTGCTCATTCTGTTGACAGCCCTTACGGCGCTCCCTAGAATCGAAAAGGAGAAATCTCACAGTTCTTATCTCGTAAACGATAGAAAAATCGAACGTTGAGTAAGTTTCTTCCGGGTCCGCGGCTGGCGGGCGCATCGCCCCACCGCAGCTCAGGAAGAGGCCAGACGGAAAGCGGGGGAGATGCCTGAAACGCGCGTCAGTCCGCGAGAGCGGATGGTGCTCACGGCAGTCATCGAGCTGTATATCGCCACGGGGGAGCCGGTGGCCTCTCAGGCGGTTGCGCACTTCTTCGCCAACCGGGACGGACTAAGTTCGGCCACCATCCGCAACGTCATGGTCACCTTGAGTGAGGTGGGCCTGCTCGATCAGCCTCACACCTCAGCCGGCCGCGTTCCCACCGCCGCGGGCTTCCGTTACTACGTCGAGCAGATGCAGGCTGGCCAGACGGCCGCCGCACAGGCCTCGGGTATCAATGCAATCCCTCCGGCCACTCCAATGAGCGAGGCGCGCCGCGGTCAGATTGAAGAGAGCTTCTCGGGCGTCACCAGTACCAATGATTATTTGGAACGCACCTCGCATGTCCTGGCGCTCCTTTCGAGCGGCCTCGGTGTCGCTCTTGCCAGCTCCACCGCCAGCCAGGTCCTAGAGCACATTCACTTTTCCCGCCTCTCCACCGGCCGCGTCCTTGCTGTGCTCGTCACCCAGGCCGGCGCCGTGCAGGATCGCGTGCTCGCCCTCGACCGCGAATTGTCCCACGTGGAACTGGAGACCGCCGCCCGCTACCTCAATGAAAGCTTCCGCGGCTGGCCCATCGAGCGCATCCGCACCGAGGTCGCCCGCCGCGTCGAAGTGGAAGAGGCCGCCTATCAGCAGATGCTAGCCTCGGTCGAAGAGCTCTGCCGCAAAGGAGCCCTCGCCGGCGGCGAAGCAGGCCCCGCGATCTTCGTCGATGGCATGGCCAACCTCATCGCCGCCGAAGACGACCGCGAGCGCCTGCGCCAAATGCTCCTGGCTCTTGAAGCCAAGCAGCGCCTCGTCGAGCTCCTCACAGCCTACGTCGACGGCCGGCAGCAAGAGGTCCGCGTAGTCGTGGGCCCAGACCTCGCCGGCCAGGCCGAGGCCTCGCAAGCCATGCAGGATCTCGTGCTCATCGGTGCTCCGGCCCGCCTCGGTAACGCCAATCTGGGCACCGTCGCAGTCATCGCGCCCACTCGCATCCAGTATCAGGAGATGATTCAGGCAGTGCGTTACATCGCCCGCCTCTCCGAACGCCTCCTGGAACTTCCCCTCGACGAAAAGCTAGGGGCGTGAATCAAAACGGAACCGAACCTGCCACCTTCCTAATCAAAGAAAGCAGTGCGAACCGCACAAATTATCATGGAGACAAGCACGAGAATTGTATTCGGAGAATGAATAGAGAAATGCCAGACCAGAAAACAGAGTCCAAGCCCGTAGAACCTCTCAAGTTCGAGCAGGCCACTGCAATGGAGGAGCCCGCCCCGGAAGAGGTCGGCGGCTCCGCGCTCCCTGCCGAACCGGAAAACTCCGCGAGCGCCGAGCCTAGAACCACCGAATTGGACCAGCTAAAGGCTGAGCGCGACCAGTTGGTCGATCGGCTGGCCCGCCTTCAGGCCGAGTTTGAAAATGCCCGCAAGCGCGCAGAACGCGACCGCGCCGCCGATCGCGACTACGCCATTGCCAACGTCGTCGAACAATTCCTCCCCGTACTCGACAACTTCGAGCTGGCTCTCAAGGCAGATGGTACTCTTGAGCAGTTGCGCTCTGGCGTCGAACTCATCGTCAAAAAAATGGAAGACGTTCTGCGCCAGCTCCACGTCCATCCGATCCCCGCGCTCGGCGAAGAGTTCGATCCCCGCCATCACGAGGCCCTCGGCACCGTCGAACGCGATGACCTGCCCGACCAGCACGTCGCGGAAGAGATTCGCCGCGGCTATAAACTGCGCCACAAGCTCCTGCGTCCCGCGCTGGTTCGTGTGGCTTCAAACCCTAAACAGAAAAGCGAATGAGTAGACACACCAACGTGAGTAAAGCCGACTATTACGAGGTTCTGGGCGTCTCGCGCGATTGCAGCGACCAGGAATTGAAGAGCGCCTACCGCAGGCTCGCGCTCAAGCACCACCCCGACCGCAACCCCGGCGATCACACCGCTGAAGAGAAATTCAAAGAAGCCAGCGAGGCTTACCAGGTCTTGAGCGACGCCGATAAGCGCGCAGCCTACGACCGCTATGGCCATGCCGGCATCAGCGGAGGCTCAGGCTTCGGCGGACCGTTCGCCGGCGGTGTCGACATCGGCGACATCTTCGGCGATCTCTTCGGCGAGATGTTCTCCATGGGCGGCAACGCGCATCGCGGCAACCGCCAGCAGCGCGGCGACGACCTGCGCTTCGATCTCACCGTCGACTTCGAGGCCGCCATCTTCGGCGCCGAGACCGAGGTCAAGATTCGCCGCCTTGAGACCTGCTCGACATGCAATGGCCGCGGCAGCGCCTCCAGCCGCGGACCCTCCATCTGCAGCCAGTGTCAGGGCCGTGGACAGGTCCGCTATCAGCAGGGCTTCTTCGCCGTGGCCCGCACCTGCCCCGCATGCAATGGTGCCGGCCAGCTCATCAGCGATCCCTGCCCCACCTGCCGCGGAGAGGGCCGCGCGCATAGGGAACTCAAGCTCAACGTCAAGGTGCCCCCAGGCGTCGAAGACGGCACCCGCATCCGCTATTCGGGCGAAGGTGATACTGGCCGCGCCGGAGGCCCCAAAGGCGACCTCTATGTGGTCTTGTCGATCCGCCGCCACGAGCTCTTTGAGCGCGATGGCAACAACCTGCGTTGCGTCATCCCCATCAGTTTTCCTCAAGCCGCCCTGGGAGCCGAGATCGAGATCGAGGGCATTGATGGCTCCGTGGAGATCAAGATTCCCGAGGGCACTCAAAGTGGACGCGAGCTTCGCATCCGCGGCCGCGGTGTCCCCGTTCTCAACAGCAAAAACAGAGGCGATCTCATCGTCAAGGTCTTCGTCGAGATTCCCCGCAAGCTCAGCCGCGCGCAACGCGATCTGGTCAGCCAGCTGGCCGACACACTCGCCGTCGAGAACAGCCCCGCCTCACCCGGCATCCTCGACAAGATGAAGGACCTCTTCAACTAGCCGGCGGCAGAACTGAAAGAGGAATGGCGCGATTTTGCCTTCAGACTTCCGGATCGCGCCGTTGCTTGCTATGTGATTTCAATTTGGAAATCAAAGCCGAGAAGTAGACTGCATATTCATCGCATTTTCAAACTACCGTAAAGAAACTCACCACCCTCAGTAGAAATTCACCGCTTTGTTAACGCAGCTTCAAAAACACCTCGTAGGCTCCTGTGTAAGCAGACATGCAATTTGGACACTGCATAATCCTCAAGCCACTACTTGAAATCAGGAGCCCCATGCGCAATCGAATCCTCGCCATCACCCTCGTCGTTCTCTGTCTGTGTGCGGTTCAGCACGCATTTTGCCAGACCGCCAGGGGCGTCATCGGCGGCTCGGTCAAGGACGCCGCAGGTGCCGTTCTGCAGGGGGCCAAAATCGAGACGCAGCCCCAGATCAGGCCGATGACAACCAACGGACTGGGCGAGTTCACTGTCACCGATGTGACGCCGGGAACTTACACCGTCACGGTCTCTTACGTCGGCTTCGCGCCGTACACCGCCAGCGTAACGGTGGTGGCTGGCCAGGTCGCGCGCATCGATGCCATCCTCAAGGTCGCCAGCGCAAACGATGAGATTACCGTGACCGCCGAACGGCCATTTGGCGAAGCCGAAGCCGTGAACCGCACACTCGCCGCCGAAAACATCCTGCAGGTACTGCCGGCAAATGTGATTGTTTCGCTGCCCAACGCCAATATCGCCGATGCGCTCGGCCGCATGGCGTCGGTCACCATCGAACGCGACGAGGGCGAGGGCAAGTACGTGCAGATTCGCGGCACCGAGCCCCGCCTGAGCAACACCATGATCGACGGCGTGACGGTTCCTTCGCCGGAGAGCGGAGTGCGCCAGATCAAGCTCGATACCATTGCATCGGATCTGGTGGACTCTGTTGAGATCAACAAGACGCTGCAAGCCAACATCGATGCCGACGGCATCGGCGGCTCGGTGAACCTGGTAACCAAGACCGCGGGCGAGGTACCGACGGCCACTCTCTATGGAGTCGGTGGATACACCCCTATCATCGGCGGCCGCACGGTAGACCAGATGGGCGGCACAATCGGCAAGCGCTTCCTCGCCGACAAGAAGCTCGGCCTGCTGATCGGCGGCACCTACGATTTCAACGGCCGCGGCATCAATGACATTGAGCCCGATCCGCAGCCGAACCCCAATGGCACCCTGACCCCGTACTACGACACCATGGACATTCGCGATTATGTGTACTACCGGACGCGTTGGGGCGCGACAGCCAGCGCCGACTACAAGCTGAGAGAAGGTTCGAACATCTCAGTGCGCGGGCTGTTTTCAACCTTCCGCAACTGGGGCAACAAGTGGGTCTACACGTTGAATGATGGCGACGTTCCTCAATATAGCCAGGACTGGCGCCGGCCCAATATGTCGGTGGGCAGTCTGAGCCTGCAAGGCAAGCATGTCTTCAATGTTTCGACGATCACCTGGAGCATCGCCGCCGCGCGCTCGCGCTCGCTCAGCGGCAGCGGCAGCGCAAAATACACCTGGGTTGGCGATCCGAACATCTCCTGCAACAACGTTCTGGGCGTCAGCGTCAATCGCCCCGGATGGAGCGCAGGCTGCTTCGGAACCGGAGCCGACAATTCGGAGGATTCCAACAATTACAGCTTGAAATCCTTTGCGCCGCCGACCTTCGGACAGAGCGCGCAGGTTAACTTGCAAGCTTCCGGCTCCTACTCGAGGCTCTATCACTTTGGCAGGCACTTCGGCACCTTCGAACTCGGCGCGAAGATCCGCAACGCTCATAAGTTCGATGACACTTACGATGAATCTTTCAAGCCCAATGCAACGACGCTTGTCGCGGCTCATCCGGAGTGGGATAGCAGCTTCTCCGATCCCGGCTATTACGACAAGACCTATGGCGGCTTCGGCAACGTGACCGACTACAGCAAAGTGAGAAGCTACGTCTACAACAATCCAAGCGCATTTACGATGAGCGGAGGTCCGGGCGTCAACGCCAACAACTACGACCTTGTCGAACGCATCCCAGCCGGCTATGCCATGAATACCATCGAGCTGGCCAGCCGCGTCCGCATGGTCCTCGGCGTCCGCTTTGAGGCCACTCATCTCGACACGCTGAGCTTCGACCCAAACCTCAGCCCTGCGCCCACTACTCTGACCTTCAAGGCCGGTGGAGATTATCTGGATGTGCTGCCCAGCGGCTCTCTGCGCTTTGCCCTGGATAAAGACTCGGACCTGCGATTGGTATATGGCCGCGGACTAGCCCGCCCCGATCCGCAGGATGTTACCGCAGCCGTAGGGCAGCCCGATATCTCAACCACCCCGGCCACTGTAAGTGTCGGCAACCCGAACCTGAAAGCGGAACGCGCCAACAACTACGACATTCTCTATGAGCATTCCTTCAGCAATGCCGGTCTGCTGCAGGCTGGTTACTTCTACAAGGCTCTCTCCGATCCAATCGTCACGCTTCAAACGCTGACCAGCAACTATCCATACAATCCCGGATCGCCGACTCTTGTCACTCAGCCCTCGAACGCCGGCAGTGCGCACGTGCAGGGCATCGAACTCAGCTACCAACAGCGCCTGTCGTACCTACCCGGCGCGATGCGAGGCCTTGGCATCTCAGCCAACTACAGCTACACCACTTCGCAGGCCAGCGACGTCGACCCGCTGCGCGACGACAGCCCGGCCTTGCTTCGCCAGGCTCCAAATAGTTGGAACATCAGCCCGACCTTCGACACCAAACGCTTCTCGATGCGAATCGGAATGACCTTCGATGACAAGATGATTTACGCGTACCAGTACGAGGACCTTGCCTATGCCACCGACGCGAATGGCAATCCGATTCTCAACCCGGACGGCTCGCAACAGACCATCCCCGCTCCTAAGCTGGGCGGCGTCGCCGGACCGCTGGGCGACAACTACCTCTACCCACACTTCCAGTTCGACACCCAGGCGAGCTATAACCTTCCGAAGGGCTTCCAGGTCTATGCCTACGGCCTCAACATGAACAACGAAGTCTTCGGTTTCTATAATGGCAGCCCGCAGTACGTTGTTCAGCGCGAGTATTACCACCCCACCTATGCGGGCGGAATCCGCTGGACATCCCACCGCGAGTAATTGCAAAAAGGGGCACGGCTTCGGCTGTGCCCCTTCAAAACTGAATTCGTGGAACCGGTTCCAGGATCCTGCCCGTATGCCTCCATCCAGGCTAGAATGAGATCAGGTCGCGCCCATGCGAAAGTGGCGGAACTGGCAGACGCACCAGACTTAGGATCTGGCGGAGCAATCCATGGGGGTTCGAGTCCCCCCTTTCGCACCAGCCTTAACCCTTCTCGGTCCCCACCACCTCCCGCGCCCTCCTCGCTACTCCCCCTGCCGGAGTAATCTAAAGAAACCATGGCCCAATCCGCACAGCAACCCCAAATGAATCTCGTTCAGGCCCCCGACTACCGCGAAACCTACGCCAACAGCGTCCATATCCGTGTCAGTGTCTGGGACTTCCAGCTCGCCTTCGGCCTAGCCTCCGCCGACGGCCCCGACCAGGTCTCCATTCGCAACCACACAGCGATCTTCCTCAGCCCGCAGCAGGCCAAAGCCCTGTGGAACCTCCTCGGCCAGAACCTCGCCCAGTACGAGCAGGCCTTTGGCACGCTCAACCTTGAGCCGCAGAGCCACACCTTCCCGCAGGGCCCGATTAATTAAACGTCGAGTCGGTGCCCATCCTTTCGCTTGTTTTTGGCGAAAGGGTGTGAAACCACGAACCTCGGTTGGCTTTGTTAGGAGAGATCGCTTGCCCTGGAAGCAATTCATCATCCCGCGGCCCGACCAGCCCTTTCCCGCCTGGAGAATCTTCCCGGTCATCTTCGCGGCCCTCTATGCCAGCCACTTCACTTTGCTGCGCCTGCCCTACTACTGGGACGAGGCCGGCTACTACATCCCCGCCGCATGGGACTTCTTCCGCACCGGCTCGCTGATTCCCTTGAGCACCCTCTCCAACGCGCACCCTCCCCTGCCCAGCATCTATCTCGCCTTCTGGTGGCGTCTCTCGGGCTTCGTTCCAGAGGTCACCCGCACCTCCGTGCTCATGGTCGCGGCGCTCGGAGTCACCGCCGTCTGGCGCCTTGCGATGCGTCTCACCGCCACCCCCTCCGTCGCCTTCTGGACCGTCGTGCTCACCGCTCTCTATCCAGTCTGGTTTGCGCAAAGCACGCTCGCCCACGCCGACATCTTTGCCGCCGCATGCACCCTCTGGGGGCTGGTCTATGCCTTGCCTGAGATCGGCTCACTCTCCAGTCAGGCCCCCAGACCTGCCATCGCAGCCGTCTGGTTCGCCGCTGCCGCGCTCTCAAAAGAGACCGCCATCGCCATCCCGATCACCCTCGCCGTCATCAGCCTTGTCGAGAGCCTTCGCGCCCCTGGACGAGCGCGCATCCGCCTCTGGCAAGAGACTGCATGGTTTGCAGGCTGCTTGCTGCCCCTGGCCGCCTGGTACATTTACCACTACACCAAAACCGGCTTCCTCTTCGGCAATCCCGAGTTCTTCCGCTACAACGCCCAGGCCAACCTCGAGCCGCTTCGCATCCTGGCCGCCTTCGGATATCGCCTCCTGCATCTCACCGCGCACATGAATTTCTTCGTGCCCGTCGGAGTCGCCCTCGCCTCTCTGCTTCTCGACCCACGCTCCGGCGCAGACGGACAGCCTCGTCTGGCCATTGCCCCGGCCGCGATGCGCCGCATTCTTCTCCTGCTCTTGGTGAATGCCTTGCTCTTCAGCGTCCTCGGCGGAGCTCTGCTCGTTCGCTACCTGCTACCCGTGACTCCGCTCGTGCTCTTGGTCGCCGTCTCCACCATCGATCGCCGCGTGCCCTACTGGCAGGCTCTGGCCCTCTTCTCTGCGGTAGCCTTTATCCTTGGACTTTTCATCAACCCGCCTTATCGCTTTGCCCCCGAAGATAACCTCTCCTACGCCCGCGTCATCCGCCTCCACCAGGCCGGAATCGATCAGCTCGAGAAGCTCTACCCCGGCTCGACGGTTCTCTCAGCATGGCCCGTCACCGACGAACTCACCCGCCCCGAGCTTGGCTACCTCGAGCATCCCTTCGCCGTTGACCGCATCGAGGACTTCACCGCACAGCAAGTCGCCCGCGCCGCCCAGCAGCCTGAGAAGTTCTCCGCCGCTCTGGTCTTCAGCACAAAATACGATCCGCAATCTTTGCCCCTAAGCCTCGGCCCCAAAGGCGAAGCCGTAGACGAGCAATACTTCGGCCTGCACCACGACCTCCAGCCCGAAGTCATCGCCCTCCAACTCCACGGCAGCTTAGTTTGGAAGCAGGAAGACCACGGCCAGTGGATCGCCCTGATCCGCTTCAACCGCCAATTCGAGGCGCAGTTGAATCCGGCTTTCCCGTCAAAATGAAGACGAATCTTTTCGCAGACGGATGGAGTATCTGCGGGCGTCAGTCAGCTTCGTCGTCTTTAAGAGGGGATCTCTGCATGGTAACTTCCGGATAGCCGATGAATCAGCCTGAACTTATAGCTCGAGCGTAGAATCGTTCCTATCCGTCGAGTAAATGCCGTTGACAGAGGACATACTCAGGTGAGTGAATCAGTTCCCTCGAATCGCAGTGTCAACCCGGTTTGGCGCCTTGTTTTTCTGATCTCGCTAATGGTCTTCATGTACTTGTGCATGCACACATTGCGTTTCACAAATGCTGGCTTGAACCTGGCTTTCGGCTGCCTTTTCCTTTTGCTACCACTTTTTGCCATTAAGCCTGCGTTGCGCCTGTCCCGTTGGGCCAAAATAATTGCCTTTATCCTGCTTATGCCCTTGATGGCGTTCTCGGTCGTAGGCCTGTTGGGGATGGTGGCATGCGATATCCCAGCAGCAGTAAATCATCGGCAGCTAAGCAGAGAGTTATGTACGCTATATCAGGGAAAGTACTCGGTACATCTTTCATGGGATGAGACTGCGGGAGGCGCTGTAGGGCCACACGGTGTGAGCTTGCAGCAACGAAGGACGATTCTTCCCGGTATTTATGCGGTGAGATTCTTGGACTATTTCGAGGGCGCAAGTGAGGGCAGTCTCTCTTTTGTAGGTCCAGACAGAGTCTCGTTGCGCATTCCAATCGCCGGCTATCATATGGATCAAAAAAACGTACAGCGCGAGTATTCCTTGAAACCCTGGCTCTACTTCTGAACAATGGCGCTATAGTTACGCGCCCCTCGACCAGATTCTCCAGGACCCTGGCCAGGTGCTGCGGAGTGATGCGATACATCGTGGTGCCCCAGGTCCCTCGCGCTTGGGGACCTGGGATACCGAGAACGCTCAAGCGAGCGAAGAGCGAGCAGCCGGCCCCGCCGCAGGTGGCTAACCCACTTCCAGCATCCGGTCCAGCGCCACCTTGGCCCACCTCTTCACCCCAGGTCGCACCTGAATCCGGTTCACGACTCGCCCCTCAACCAGATTCTCTAGCGCCCAGCACAGGTGCTGCGGAGTAATCCTGTACATCGTGGTGCATAGGCATCCAGTATCGTCCAGCGTAATCACCCGCTTGCCTTCGGCCGCAAATCGCCTGGCCATCCGATTCACCAGGTGAATCTCCGTTCCCACGGCAAACATCTGCCCCTCCGGCGCCTGCTCCACCAGCGCGATCAGCCGCTCCGTCGAACCCAGCGCGTCCGCCTTCTGGCAGACCTCAAACCTGCACTCCGGATGCACGATCACCTGAATCCCCGGATACTTCGCCCGCACCTGATCTACGTGGCTCGGCAAAAACCGCTGATGCACCGCACAATGCCCCTTCCACAGCAAAATCCGGCTCGCAGCCAACCGATCCTTCGTCTGCCCGCCTCCGCCTGTGCCAAGCTGAATCGCCCACGGATCCCAAGCCACCATTTCATCCAGCGGAATCCCCATCGCATGGCCGGTGTTGCGCCCCAGGTGCTGGTCGGGCAAAAACAGAATCCGCTTGCCCCGCTCAAAGGCCCACTCAAAGGCCGCCCGCGCGTTCGATGAGGTGCACACCAGCCCGCCCCGCTCGCCGCAAAAGGCCTTGATCGCCGCCGTCGAATTCATATAGGTCAGCGGAATAATCTCCTCCGCCAGCCCCAGCCCTTCGAGCGCCTCCCAGCAGGCTTCCACCTGCGAAATCTCCGCCATATCCGCCATCGAGCAGCCGGCATTCAGGTCGGGCAAGATCACCTGCTGACCCGCATGGCCCAGCACATCCGCGCTCTCGGCCATAAAGTGCACGCCGCAGAAGACAATGTACTTCGCGTCCGACTCGGTAGCTATCTTCGAGAGCTTGTAGCTGTCGCCCATCGCGTCGGCAAAGCGAATCACCTCGTCGCGTTGGTAGTGATGTCCCAGCAGCAGGGTCGTCTTCCCCAGCCGCGCGCGCGCCTCCGCGATGCGTGCATCCATCGTGTGATCAGGGAGCGCCAGATAGTTTTCGAGGCTGCAGCTACTACCAGCCTCCGGCGAGGCCGCCGCGAGATCGTCAAGAACCAGGTTCACCGTATTCCGCCTTCAGTCCAGCTCGCCCAAAACAATCCAAAGCAGGGCAGCGAACGGGGATGTTGAAAGCAAACAAACTGGGCGGCAGTGGATGCACTGACGTTCCTGAATTGATCGGCATTGCGGCCAATCTCTTCAGCAGAGCCCCCATCCACGGGGTTGTTGCAGCCCTTTAACAGTTAGACGCGACCCAAAGCCGGTTGATTCGAAGAAAATCCACCCAGCAAAAGCCGCTTCCACTTGTTGATATTGTAACAAAGCATTAACCCAGAATCCACCCTCCCAATTAGACAGCACCGCCGCATTCCGGCTGTCGGTCTAGGTAGCGAATCGTTTGTCGAATTCGGGAAGTGACCGTCCGCAATTTCTGGATTTTTGGGTGACCTCATCGTTAGGTCAGAGTCCAAGTCTCTATACTGTCACTCTAGAACAAGACCAGAGGGTGTTCGCCATGGGTAAATCCCTCGATTGTCTTCCCGAGCCCGTGCGCTCACTGGCAAGTTGTGGAACACATTTCATTCTTGCACTCCTCTTGGCCTTGGCTGCTAACCTCTGCCCGCAAAGCTCGCTGTTTGCGGCAGAAATCCGAGGCAGTGTTATGGGAGCCCGCGGTGAGCCGCTGGCCCGTGTGCGGGTCTCAATCCTGGAAACGCAGCTGCAAACAATCACCGGAAGCGATGGGCATTTCGTGATTGCGGGCCTCGTTCCCGGCGACTATACTCTTCAGGCAAGTGCGGTCGGCTACTGGTTGGTCAATGCCAAGTTTTCTCTCGCAGCGGGCGAGGAGACTAGGGCCTTCGAGATCACCCTGGCGCCCGACAACTCGAAGCGCACAGACACAGTTGAAGTGAAGGGCGATCTCTTTCAGGGATCGGACTCACCGGCCATCCTGAAGACGGATTTGACTGCTGAGGAGATCCGCCAAACTTCTACGGTGCTTGCAGATGATCCGTTTCGATCGATCCAGACGTTACCCGGCATCTCCGCTGCAGGCAATAATGATTTCTTCGCGCAGTTTTCCGTAATGGGCGCGCAATACCAGAATGTCGGCATTTACATCGACGGCGTCCTAGTTCCTTCCCCCTTTCACGGCGTCGAGATCGACCAGGGCGAGGGTGCGACCATGAGCATCTTGACGAGCGAGACTCTCGAGAGTATCGAGCTGCTGCCTGCGGCGTATCCCGAGAAGTATGGCGACGCCGTGGGGGCGGCGCTCGAACTGGAGACCCGCGATGGCAGCCGAAGAGCGCCAGTCTATCGCATCTCGGCCGGATTGGCAGACTCTGAGGTCAATGGAGAAGGGCCGCTGGGAGTGAGGAAGCAGGGTTCATGGCTCGCTTCGGCGCGGAAGAGCTATCTCAGTTATCTCTTCCGCAGCAGGCTGAACGATACATCCGACGATGTAGCATTTTATGACACAGATCTGAAGCTGAACTACGACATCACCTCTAAACAAAGAATCGACTTCTACGGGGTCGGCGGACCTACGTCGTATCAGCTGGTTCATCAGTCGACGTCTCCCGGCCCGAACGAAATTGATCGGTTGGCAGACGAATTCATGATGGGGAGGGTCGGCTGGCGCTGGGCAGTAGATCCGCGCTTACTTGTCGAAGCGCATGGAGCTTATTTTCAGCAGCCAAGTACCGAGTCGAATGTTGACGGGCAGAAGATCTTCGACAGCCACTATGCGGAGTGGGTGGCTGCGGGCAGCGCAGTTTGGAGTTGGCGAAAAGACCAGACGTTCGAAGGAGGTTGGCTGGCGCGCCGCGCTAGTGCCGCAAGCACCTACACAATCTACAACCCACCAAACGCTCCCTTCCAAGCCGAGGTGGCCGCAGCCCTTGGCTGGAAGGCCGACGGCTATGTTCAGCAATCAACTGGTTTACTTAGCAACCGCCTGCATCTTATCGGCGGTCTGCGTTTGGATACCGCCGCATCTTTCGATGTCCATCCCGTGTCGCCCCAGATCTCAGCCGCATGGCAAGTCGCTCCGGCTACCCAGTTGCAACTTGGTTATGGGCGCTACCATCAGTTCGATTTCCCGGTTTATATATACCAGGCGGCTCCATCAGTGTGCATGCTCATTGCAACGTCCCGCGATGCCGCCAACCACTATATCGCAGCGATCGAGCAGCGCGTTTCAGACAACGCGCGGGTAAAGCTCCTGGTCTTTGACCGAAACGACACTTTGTCGCTCGGTGAGTTAGCCACCGGCAGTTGTCCGCCAGGTGCCGCAAGTCAGAACTCCCGGACAGTCGAACGTGACTACTCGCGAGGTGCGCAGATCGTTTTGCAAAGCCGCAGCGCGAATCGCCTTTCTGGCTGGATCGGTTACACGCTCGCCTACGCGCGTCAGAATTTTTACGATCGGGGTTTCGGGCCGAATCCTGTTTCGTTTTGGACAGGCTACTACCCGACCCTGGCGGACCAAAGGCACACGCTGAATCTCTTCGTGAATTACCGTCTGACGCCTTCGTTGAACGTAGGCGGGAAGTTTCTCTTCGGTTCCGGCTATCCGATACCTGACGGCCAAGCAAACCCAGTCCGACTGGGCAACTATCAGCGGCTCGATCTCCGCGCCGAGAAAGATTGGGCCTTCCGTCGATGGAAGCTCGCAGCGTACGGCGAGCTGCTCAACGCGACCAATCACTATAATCCGCGGTACTTTTATACAGACAATGCAGGCTCAGTGGTCACCGGTCAGGGATTGCCGATCACTCCGACAGCCGGGTTGGCGTTTGAGTTTTAGCCAAAAGGATGGACACTACCACGATCTTCCCAGTGCATATCTAGCAGCCGACCAGGAAGAATCTTTGTTTCACTCCAAATCCAAAAAACAAAGGTCCCGGAGCTCTGCTCCCGGACCTTTGCCGACCAGCCTTGATCCAAACCGCCTTAACTA
>Ga0181517_10000049_pt1 | contig 153070 bp, 116 predicted proteins | sample PEATcosm2014_Bin_31_FD_119748 | JGI IMG/M metagenome (GOLD analysis project Ga0181517, IMG submission 119748) | Peatland microbial communities from MTU Mesocosm Facility, Houghton, MI, USA - PEATcosm2014_Bin01_30_metaG | ecosystem: Environmental > Terrestrial > Soil > Wetlands > Peat | place...
ATTGCGAATCCTACGATCACTTGATTCGCGATGAGGCGGAGTTCACTCACGCAGTCGAGTATATTCTGGACAATGCACGGCACGCCGGTTTACGCGGATGGCCCTGGGTGTATGTGAAAGGGCAATAGGGCCCGCAGGCGGGGGCGCCTGCGCTACGCTCGCCGCGTCTTGGCACTTAGCGCAAAATGGAGCTTTGCCAAAATGTGCCGCCCTGCGACGAGAGCACAAATACGCTTCATGTAGGATTTCCTGTGGATTTCGGAATTGTCGAGAATGTACACTGACGCGGCAGAAAGCCCGCAGAACCATTCCGAGATTGTTGAATCCCGGCGGGTGGTTTATCCCATCCCTCTAATCATGCCGGCTCTCTTTTTGCACGCCCATCAATTTCGGTGCCCGGTTCTTTCTGACGGCCGACAGGCCGGCAGAAAGGGCCGGAACACAAACTATCGCATCCGGCCCTTTGCCGCCGGTCCTGGTCGTCTAGTCTCTATGCTAATTATTGGCCGGCGCAAAGAACCCTTGGCATTCGTCGATTCCAAACCAAAACCCAAAGGCTGGACCCGCCTGCAAGCGCTACCCCGGGTTCCAGCACGTGGCTTACGGCCCGCAGGCCGCAGCCTAGCTACTAACTCCCCGCTACGAATTGACATCCCGCCGGAGTCCGGCCAGAATAATCGTGCCCTGACTCCCCTATAGCAGTCGCGTCTCAGGCGGCTGTCTCTGTCCACAATCGGGATTCGGTGAGAGATCGTTTCCCAGGGCCCCAGATGAGCTTATTTCTGTTCCAGCGAGCTATCGCCCGTTCAGGCGATAGTGCGGAGCTTTTCTGGCATCGGCGTCGAGAAAAAACTCGTGGCGTAACAATTCGGTAACATCGCGCCGGTACATTCCTGGAGAAACGCATTTCGCCTCAACGGCAGGCTTGCGGAAGCTCGCTCTGGAGATGGCATCATGAAGAAATACGCCCGCCTTCTTTCCTTCTTACTGATTGGTTTCTTTGCCGCTTCCTTCGCGTCGGCGCAGATTACCGGCGATAGCCGCTGGCCGGGTTTGAATCCCACGGTGCCGCAGCCGTCCTATCCGGCACTCTGCGCCAGTGCGGTGGGCTCGAACGGGGAACCGGCGGGCGTCTTGTACGCCTTGCAGGCGTACGGCGAATTTAACGAAAGCGCTTTGGATACCACGCGCCTGCAAAACGCGATCAACCGTTGCGCCCCGGCCCCGGGTCTGCCGGCCGTCGGATTGGAACTGGCATTGAATCCCAGCGGCACCTCCTGCGGCAACATCGCCTGCAACGCCTTTTTGAGTGCGCCACTCACTCTGCCGGCGGGCCTGACCTTGGTCATCGATCCCGACGTCATCTTGTATGCCGATTCGGCAAATAGCAGCACCACGCCATTCATATCCGTAGGCGCGAATACCGGGCCGAACGTGACGCAATATACCGGCGGCGCCATGGGCTATTGGGGCATCATGGGTTTAGGCACGATCGACGGGCAGGGCAGTACCTGGGGCTTTTGCGGTACCACGTGTGGTCCGCGGCTGATCAACCTGGGCGGCGATAGCTCCACCAGCGCCGATTACTTCACTCTCTACCAGGTGACCTTGCAGCATTCCGGCCAGATTCATTTCATCGGCCACGGCAACGACCTGTTGGTGTACGACGCGAAGATCAGCACTCCCGCGGACACGGTCAATACTGACGGCGTCGATCCGGCCGGCTCCACGAACGTCACCATCGTCAACTCTTTCTTCAACCAGGGGGACGACCATATCGCCTTCAACGCCGGCGCCTCCCACGTTTCCAATGTCACGATCGCGCACAATCACCTTTACGCCGGCCACGGCATTTCCATCGGCAGCTCGACCACGATGGGCGCGGAAAACGTTCTGGTCACGGACGTAGCCATCGATGACAACGGCATTTTCGGCAGCGGGTCGAAGAACTCCCTGCGCATCAAGTCCGACTCCCTGAATGGCGGAGAAGTAAAAAATATCCTCTATGACCGCGTCTGTATCCAGAACGGCGGACATATCATCATCTTCAATCCCTACTACGACGCGGCGGCCGGAACCAATTATCCGAATTTTCACGACATTACCCTGCAGAACGTGAACGTGCTGAACCACGACGCCACGCTGCACAACGGCGCTTCCGCCTTGGAAGGGTATGTCAACTCCGACGCCGGGGTGGATAATCCCCTCAATAACGTAACCCTGGACAATGTGGTATTCAATTACACGCCCGCCCAATTTGCCAGCGAATTTTACGCCACGGCGACGGTGGGAAGCGAGTATGGAATCAATTACACGAGCCTGATTCTGGGGCCGGATCCGGTAAGCCAGAACACGCTGCTCGATACGCTCAATGGCAGCGACGGAATTACCGTCACCGACAATACGGGAGGCGGCGCCACTCCTCCCTATGACTGCACCGGGAAATTCACCTACCTGGCGGCCGAACTGTTTGCCGCCGGCGCCAGCGGCGCGCCTTTGACCCCGGCCCAAGTCCTCCCCGGGGGTTCGTTCACCTTGCGAGCCATCGTCCAGCCAATCGTAAAGCCCACCTATAGTTCCGCGGTCTACGCACCCCCGGCTACCAGCGGCACACTGACCTTCTACGATAACGGGACCAAGCTGGGCACGGTAGCCGTCAACGGACAGCGGATTACGAATTACTCCATCTCGAACGTTGCCGCCGGAACCCACGTGTACACAGCCACGTATTCCGGAGATAGCTACTATCTACCCACCAGCGCTACCTCGGGTATCGCGGCGATAGGCGGCGCCATTGGCGGCCAGCTGCCGGTAGCACCAACGTTCCCCGCCCTTACCGTACAGGCGATGGTGCCGTTGCTGACGCCCACCATCACGGCCACCAACAAAACCTACGATGGCACCACCACCGAGCCCATTGCCAACCTCACCTGCACCCTGACGCCGGCCGCGCAGAACGTGACCTGCGCGGCGGCCTCCGCGGCCTTTGCCTCGGCCAATGCGGGGACGGCTATCCCGGTGACGGCGACGGGGATCATGCTGGCCGGCACCGCCGCCTCCAATTACTCGCTGTCTTCCACCTCCGCCACGGCGACCGCCAATATCGCCCCGGCCAATCCAACTCTAACGCTGACTTGTACGCAGGTAGCCGAAGACGGCGATGCGCACTCCTGTACGGGTACGGCGACGGGGGTCGCCGGCGCGGCGGTAGCCGGGTCGTTCACCTTGACTCCCGGCAGCGAGACCGCAATCGGCAGCTATCCGGAGACGGCAATCTTTACCGGCAGCGATCCGAATTACGCGAATGGCTCCGCCTCGGGCACGCTGGTGATTGTGCCGCCGCAGCAGCAGGTGGTGAATCTGAACTGCCCGGCCGTACCCTATACCGGTCAGGCGCAGACGTGCACGGTCACGGCTACTCCGGTGGCGGCCTCCTGTAGCGGATTGACTCTGGAAACGAATGCCGGCAGCTATCCGGAATCGGTGAGCTGTACTCCGGTGGATACGACTTATACGGGCGGCTCCGCCGCGGCGGTGCTGGTGATCAATCCCGCAACCCCAAGCTTGACCCTGACCTGCCCGGAAGCGCCCTACGACGGCAGCCCGCACTTCTGCACCGGCACGGCCATCGGCGTAGATGGGAGCGCCATTGCTGGTTCTTTCAGTTTGAGTCCAGCCAGCGAAGTGGCGGCAGGGAACTATCCGGTTACCGGCACGTTCGCCAGCGCCGACCCCAACTACGTGAGTGGCGGATCGGCTCAGGGCACGCTGAAACTCGATCTGGCCGTCCAATCCCCGACCGTCATCTGCCCCGGCCCTATTACTTATGACGGCAACGCGCATGGGTGTGTCATCGGCGGCGGGTTCGGAGTCTGCGGCTCCGCGGTGGTCACCAACGTACCGGGCAGTGCAGCGCTTGCCCTCGGCTGCACGGGCGACAGCAACCATAGCGCCTGGTCGGGTGCCGGTTCCATCGTTATCAACCCGGCGGCGCCGGCGCTGACCGTCATTTGCAATCCGGTGACGGCCAACGGCAGCCCGCAAGCTTGTTCGCCGGGTGGTTCCTCCGCCGGCATCGGCGGCGTCACCGTGGCTGGTTCCTGGACCTACACCTATAACGGCGCCACCCCCGTGCCCTCCCTGGCCGGAAGCTACCCGGTGGCGGGGACCTTCCTCAGTGGTGACAGCAATTACAGCAGCGGAACGGCCAGCGGTTTGCTGGTAATCAACCCGCAGCCGGCCAGCCGCGACTGGGCCTGGATGGGCGGAAGCAGCACGGGAAATGAACTTGGAGTGTACGGCACGTTAGGTTCGCCGGCTCTCGCCAATTTTCCCGGAAGCCGCGAAAGCGCTGTCAGTCGAACCGATAGCAGCGGTAACCTCTGGCTCTTTGGCGGATATGGCTTCGACATCACGGGCTCGACGGGCTATCTCAACGATCTTTGGAAGCTCATTCCTTCCACCAGGGAATGGGTGTGGATGGGCGGAAGCGCCACGGCGGGCCAGTCCGGAGTCTATGGCTCACCCGGTGTTCCCGCTACGGGGAATATTTCCGGAGGCCGCGAGGGAGCGGTCAGCTGGACTGACAACAGCGGCAATCTCTGGCTGTTCGGTGGGTATGGGCTTGATTCCGCCGGCACGGCAGGTTATCTAAACGATCTTTGGAAGTTCAATCCCGCGACGCAGAAATGGGCATGGATGGGCGGAAGCAACACAGTGCCCAGTGCCGGGACAGGCCGGCCCGGAGTATACGGCACGCCGGGGACACCTGCTGCGGGAAATATCCCGGGCGGCCGGATGCTGGCGAACACCTGGACGGATGGCAGCGGCAACCTCTGGCTGTTTGGTGGGACGGGCTATGATTCCGCGGGCACATGGGGCTATTTGAACGACCTGTGGGAGTTCAATCTTTCCACTCAGCAATGGGCCTGGATGAGCGGGAGCAGCACGATTCCCGTTTCCAGCACCAGCCGGGCCGGAGTGTATGGCACGTTGGGGACGGCTGCCGCGGCCAATGTGCCGGGTGGCCGGGAGTTGGCCGGCAGCTGGACCGACGCCGGCGGCAATCTCTGGCTGTGGGGCGGCCTGGGCTATGATTCCAACAGCTGGTTCGGCCACCTCAATGATCTTTGGGAATTCAACGTTTCCACCAGCCAATGGGCCTGGATGGGCGGAAGCAATAGCAATGGTCAACAGGGCGCCTACGGCATACCGGGTGTGCCGGCTGCCGGCAACGTCCCTGGAGGTCGCAACACTCCGGCGATCTGGACCGATAGCAGCAACAACGTCTGGCTCTTTGGCGGCTATGGCCTCGATTCCAGCACGACGGGTGTGAATTACTTCCTCAACGACCTTTGGGAGCTCAATCCCTCTACCCTCCAATGGGCGTGGATGGCCGGCAGTAATCTTGGAACCCAACCTGGAATCTATGGCATCCCGAACGTACCGGCTGCCGGAAACACTCCTGGCGGCAGGGAATTTTCGGTCAATTGGATCGACAGCAGCGGCACGCTCTGGCTTTTGGGCGGACTTGGCGCCAATTCCACCACCGCTTCCGCGGCTCTACTCAACGACCTGTGGGCCTATCTGCCTTCGGGGAGCAACGTAGTGGCTACCCCTGTCTTCAGCCTGGCCTCGGGCAGTTATGCCTCGGGACAAACGGTGGCCATCGCTGATGCCACAGTTGGAGCTACCATTTATTACACGACGGATGGGACCGCTCCGGCGACGAAGTCGAACCTGTACACCGGCGCCATCACGGTCGATTCCACGGAGACTGTTTCGGCCATTGCGGTGGTGGGCAATGCCATCAGCCCCGCGGCTGCCGCCACCTACACCTTGAGTTTGCCGGCGGCGCCGACACCGACGTTTTCCTTAGCATCGGGCGTTTACCCGCCGACCCAAATGGTGACCCTTTCGGTGGCGATGAATGGCGCCGTCATCCATTACACCACCAATGGCGCCACGCCCACAGCGGGGTCGACCACCTATAACAGCGCCATCAAAGTTAGCGCCACTGAAACCATCAAGGCCATTGCGGTGGCCAGCGGATACGACAACAGCGCGATCGCCACCGCGACCTACACCATCGGATTGGCCGCTCCCCAGCAATGGACATGGATGGGCGGAAGCCCCACCGGCAACCAGCCGGGAGTATACGGCACCTTGGGCGTGTCTGCTGCCGGAAACCTTCCTGGCGGCCGCTATGGTACGGTCAGCTGGAGCGATAACAACGGAAATTTCTGGCTATTTGGTGGCGATGGGTTCGATACAAACTCTAATTGGGGCCGCCTCAATGATCTATGGGAATTTAGCCCGCTTACCGGCCAATGGACATGGATCAACGGCAGCAATTTTGATGCTCCGCTGGGCGTATATGGCACGTTGGGAGTGCCGTCGGTCTTGAACGTTCCCGGAGGCCGATACCGCGCCACCGGTTGGACCGATGCCCAAGGCAACCTATGGCTGTTTGGCGGAAGCGGGCGTGATTCCGCCGGGACCTATAGCTCGCTCAACGACCTCTGGGAGTACACTCCCTCGACCGGCCTATGGACGTGGGTGAGCGGGAGCAACACGGTGCTCGGCTCCGATAAAGGACAGCCCGGCGTGTACGGCACGCCGGGAGTACCTGCCGCCGGCAACGTTCCGGGCGCTCGCGAATCGGCCAGCGTCTGGGTCGATGGCAGCGGTAATTTCTGGTTGTTTGGCGGTTATGGCTACAATTCCACCGGCACCGAGGTCTCTTACAACGACCTTTGGCAATTCAATCCTTCCACGAAACAATGGGCATGGATGGGCGGAAGCAGCAGTTCGAACCAAGGCGGAGTCTTCGGCGCCCTGGGCGTTTTCGACCCCACCTACCTGCCCGGCGCCAGGGCTTCGGCGGTGAATTGGACCGATAGCCAGGGCAATTTCTGGCTCGCCGGCGGATCCGGCTATGATTCCAGCGATACTTCCCACTATCTGAATGACGTTTGGGAATTCAATGTTTCCACCAATCAGTGGGCATGGATGGGCGGGCGCGCCGCGGGCGGCCAAAAAGGAGCGTACGGGGCCTTGGGCACGCCGGCCACCGCCAATGCTCCCGGAGGCCGACAGAGCGCCGTCGCCTGGACCGACAGCAACGGCAATATATGCCTCTTTGGCGGATATGGCGATGCTGCGTCCGGGACCAGCGGGGACTTTTACCTGAACGACGTCTGGCAGTTCAGTCCAGCGACCGGAGAATTTACCTGGATGGGCGGCAGCACCCAGGGCAATCAGTCCGGCGTATATGGCGCGTTGGGCGCCGCCAGCACTCCGGGAAGCCGTGAGTATGCGGTCAGTTGGACCGACCGCGGCGGCAATCTCTGGCTCTTCGGGGGATATGGCTACAATTCCTATGGCGCCGTGGTTTACATGAATGATCTTTGGGAATATCAGTCCCCTGCCGTCATCGTGCCGGCCGCCACGCCCACCTTCAGTGTGGCGCCCGGCGCCTATCCTTCGGCGCAGAAAGTAACCATTTCGGATGCGGCGGCTGGGGCTACCATTCACTACACAACCGATGGTTCCTTGCCGTCGGCGGCGTCCTCCGTCTACACCGCTGCGATTAACATCACTTCCACGGCAACGCTGCAGGCGATCGCCACGGCCGGTGGATACTCCCCCAGCGCCGTCGCCGCCGCCACCTACGCCATCGTCCAGACTCCAACGCTCACTTGGGCGCCCCCGGCGGCCATCTCGTACGGTACGCCGCTCAGTGGAATCCAATTGAATGCAACGGCGTCCGTTCCAGGTACGTTTGCCTATAACCCGCCGGCCGGCACGGTGCTGAATTCCGGATCACAAACCCTGTCGGTGCTCTTCACGCCGCAGGATGCCACCGATTACACGACGGCGACCCAGACGGTAACCATCAATGTGAATCCGGCGGCTCAGTCCCCGGTCGTATCGTGCCCCGGTCCGCTGACCTACGATGGCAATGCCTATAGCTGCGCCATCGCGGGTGCTTTCGGCGCATGCACTTCCGGCAGCGTGACCGATGTTCCCGGCAGCGCAGCCCTGAACTTGAGCTGTGCGGGAGACAGCAACCATACCCTCTGGTCGGCGATGGGATCGATCACAATCACCCCCGCCACCCCGGCGGTAACCCTATCTTGTCCCACGGTGACCTACGACGGCAATGCCCACACTTGCACGGCCACGGCGATGGGCGTGACTGGAGCGCCGGTAAACGGTGCGTTCACCTTGGCGCCGGCCAGCATGACGGCGGTCGGAAAATATCCGATCACCGCGACGTTTATCAGCGGCAACGCGGATTATTCCAATGCTTCCGCTTCGGGCACGCTGACGATCAATCCTCCGTCGGCAGCCACCCTCAGCGTCACGTCGGTGACGTTTCCCAATCCGATCATGCTCGGACGATCTTCGCCCGCGCAGTACGTGGGGGTCATGAGCACCGGCGTTGCGCCGCTGCGAGTCAGCGGAGTAACCGTAAGCGGAGCCAACCCGCAGGACTTCCTGGTGACCGACCAGGCCGGCAGTTGCGTCACCCCCGTCGGCGCCAGCCTGGTCTATCATGCGAGCTGTAACCTGCGGATCATCTTTGCTCCCACCGCGACCGGGGTGCGCTCGGCCATCCTGTTCATTAATGACAACGCTCCCGGCGCCCCGCACCAGGTGCCATTAAGCGGAACTGCGATCCCGGGAGCGCAGCTCTCGCTCAACGCCACCACGCTGACCTTCGCCCCGACGGCGGTTGGCGCCCTGGCGCCGGCACAGTACATCACCCTCAAGAGCACGGGCTATCAGCCGGTGGTCATCTCCAAAGTGGTGCTGAGCTCCGGCGACTTCGACTTGAGCGACCAGGCGGGCACGTGCACCACCGCTGCTACCACCAGCTTGGTTCCGGGTGCGGACTGCAATCTTCGCGTGAAGTTCCATCCCACCGCGATCGGCCCGCTGACGGTCACCTTGGTCATCAACGACAACACCGCCGCCACGCCCCACGCGGTAACGTTGAACGGAACCGGCAAGTAAGGGAAAGAGGGTGCGCGCGGCATTCCGCGCGCACCCCTTTTGCGGGTAACGCGAAACGCCGCGTGCCCCAGGTCCTGGTTTCTGGATCGACCAAGGCAATGGGTGCCCCACTCTTGCGCCACGCCAACCTCTGGATACCGGAGGACTTGATAGGCGCAAGGGTGGGATATAACGTCGCATGCACCACCGCTGGGTTCGCTTCTATCCCACCCTTGCGCCGGGGATGTGATTTTGGGTCCAAATGTTGATCGGGCGCAAGAGTGGGGCACCCATTCCGTTGGTCGATCCACAAACCCAAAGCTTGCGCCACCCGCCGCGGGCGCGACCGGACGATCCACTAAGCGGTAGCGCCTGCCGATAGCGCATTGTATGATGAGTCATTACAAGTTCATGAATTCATCGGCTTCCGGAGCAACCGCATGGCTACGCCTTCGTTATCGTCTGATCTGAAACTCCGTCGCTCGGCCGTTTCGTTCTGCCGGGGATTGCGGGCGCGGATTGCGCTTTCGGGACTCGCCAGCGCCAGCCGGCCGCTGGCCGCCGCTCTCGTGGAAGCCGTGAGTATGAAACTCAGCCCGCCCGAAGGCTGCCAGATTCAGCAGATCGAAGAGCTGCGGGAACGGCTTCTGGCTTCGAGCGAGCCGCTGCAGATCACCGACTACGGCGCGGGATCCCCGGATGCCAGTCTGAGCCAGGAGGAAATGTCGCGCGGCAGGGTGCTCCAGAACACGGTGGGAAAGGTGTGCCGCGTCGCCAGCCGCACGCAGCCCACCGCCCTGGTTTTGTTCCAGGTGATTCGCAAGATGAAGCCCCGGACGTGCTTTGAACTCGGCACTTGCCTGGGCATCTCGGGATGCTACCAAGCATCCGCCCTGAAACTGAACGGCGTGGGAAAATTGATCACGATGGAAGGAGCGGACGCATTCGCCACAGTTGCCGCGAAAAACTTTGCGGCGCTCCAGCTCGACAATGTGGAAATTGTTCGCGGCCGCTTCCAGGACACGCTGCCGGGCCTGCTTGCGGCGAATCCCTCCGTGGACTATGCGTTTATCGACGGCCATCACGACCGCGCAGCCACCCTGACCTACTTTGAGGCGTTTCTTCCCGTGCTGACTGAGGGGGCGGTTGTTGTGTTCGATGACGTCCGCTGGTCCGCTGGCATGACCGATGCCTGGATGTCCATCCGCAGCCACGAGCGTGTCTGCCTGTCGGTGGACTTGGAAAGCATGGGCTTGGTTCTGATTGGCCGGGCCCGGCCGCAGCGCCACTTTGCTTTGAAGCTGAAAGCGTAAAAGAGGCCCCTCTTCCCACCCAGCCCGCTATTCGCGTGAAGTTCCATTCCACCGCGACCGGTCCGCTGACGGTCACCGTGGTCATCAACGACAACACCGCCGCCACGCCCCACGCGGTTACGTTGATCGGAACGGGCAAGGAAGGGCAAGGGGCAAACTCAACAGGAATGGCAACCAATTTCGGCCTCCTCGGCATCGCATTCCTAGGCGATAGACCAGGTGTGGAGCTGAACCCGGAAATCTCTCTTGGTGGTTAGCGCTTCGACTTGAGGTGTCCAATGAGTTCCCGCCTCCCCCGCATCTCCACCGGAATTCCTAACCTCGACGAGGTCCTTTTGGGCGGTTTGCCGAAAGGCCACGTCTGTTTGTTGGAAGGAGATCCGGGCACGGGAAAAACAACGGTTGCCACGCAATTTCTCCTGGAGGGTCGGCGGCAGGGAGAACGCTGTCTTTATGTGAGTCTAGCCGAATCGAAGGAGGAGCTTGAGCAGGGGGCGCAGTCCCACGGTTGGTCGCTTGAGGACATACCTATTGTTGAATTTGTGCCGGACGAAGCTATTCTCGATAGCGACGAGGAATACACCGTATTTCACCCCCGCGAGGTCGAACTTTATTCGACCATCAAGAAGCTTACCAACGAAATCGAGCGCATCAATCCCGAGCGGCTGGTAATCGATTCGCTTTCCGAGTTTCGGCTGCTGGCTCAGGACGAAGCTCGCTATAGAAAGCAGCTGCTTGCCCTTAAGCGGTTCTTTTCGCGCCATAACGTAACCGTACTGCTGATCGATGACCTTATGTCAGATCACCCGACTTCGCAGTTTGGCAGCATTGTGCACGGGATACTACGCCTCGAAAACCTGCAGCGATCATATGGAGTCAACCGCCGTCGCATCCAGATAGTTAAGATGAGGGGCTTGGCTTATCGCGAGGGCTACCATGATTATGAGATCGGTCATCCCGGAGTCACTATTTTTCCGCGTCTCGTCGCCAGTGAGCACGGCGAGGATCTCCCCGAGCAGCAGACCCTCTCCAGCGGGCTGCCCGCACTGGACGCTCTGTTCGGAGGAGGTATCGATCGCGGCTCCAGTACGCTCATCCTCGGACCAACCGGGGTTGGGAAGTCCGCCATCGGGATGCAGTTCGCCTTCGCTTCGGCGGCACGGGGAGAGCGGGCTGTCCTATATACCTTCGACGAGGATCTGCACACGACAAAGGCGAGAACACGGGGGCTCGGGCTGCAGATCGACAGCGAGATCGTCAAGCGACATTTATGCCTGGAAAAGATGGACCCGGCCGAACTCTCCCCGGGCGAACTGATCCACCGGATTACACGTGAGGCGGAGGAGAGAGACGCAAAAGTCATCGTCCTCGACGGCCTCAATGGCCTGCAACATTCCCTGCCGGAGGAGCATAATCTTGCTCTACAACTGCACGAACTGCTGGTATTCCTGGGCCGCAAGAATGTAGCCACTTTTCTGGTGCTTACGCAACATGGAGATATAGCGGATTATCGGGATATCGATGTCAGCTATCTGGCGGATAATGTTTTACTCCTGCGCTATTTCGAAGCAGCAGGTTCTGTGCACCGTGCCGTTTCCGCCCTGAAGAAACGCAGTGGGCCGCACCCGCAAACGATTCGCGAATTGCTCATGGACTCGGACGGCATCCATCTCGGGGAGCAGCTTACCGGATTCCAAGGGATACTGTCCTGCGGGCGTGTCCACCAGCCGCGGGAATTGCAGAGCGCGGAGCTTCAAGATGTCGGCAAGCGATGATTTCGGTGTTCTGGTGGTATCCCCGTTCGGTCGCGACGCGGAATTGATCAGGGCTGCCCTCGTTCAATCGCGCCTTCAATGTGAATCCCTCAAGGATGTTGCCGCCGCCGCCGAGGTTCTCCGTTCCCGAAATGTTGGCGCTTTGCTACTTGCGGCAGAATCAATTGGGAAAGAAGACATCGCCATTCTCGCCAAGGCGCTGGCCGAGCAACCTTCCTGGTCTGACCTGCCGGTTTTGGTCATGACACCGCCGGGAAAACAGACTCTTACGGACTGTCAACGCGAACAACGCTACTTGCCGCTCGGCCAGATCACCCTTCTGGAAAGGCCCATGCGCACGGACACTTTGGTGAGTAGCGTGAAAGCTGCGCTGCACGCGCGCAAACGTCAATACGAGCACAGACTTGCCGACGAGACCTTCCTGAAGAGCGAGAAACTTGCCGTTGCGGGAAATCTCGCCTCCAGCATCGCCCATGAGATTAACAATCCGTTGGAGGCGGTCACGAACCTCTTATACCTGCTTAATGGTACCTCCCTGAACCAGCAACAGCAGTATTATCTGGAGGTGGCCCGGGCGGAACTGGCGCGGGTCTCTGCGATTGCCGTGCAAACACTCACGTTCTCACCGCAGCGCGAAGAAAGACGGCAAGCATCTGTTTCTGAGATCCTGGATTCGGTGCTCACCCTGTATCAGGCCCGGCTCACCGGCTCAAACATCGCGATCGAGCGCCGCTATCAACACACCGCACCGCTCATGTGCTACCCTGGCGACCTCCGCCAGGTGTTTCTCAACCTGATCGGTAACGCCTTTGATGCAACCCGCAACGGAGGCCGCATCATTCTTGGCGAGCGGGCGGTGGTGCATCCCCGAACGGGTCAGCGCGGCGTGCGAATCCTCGTGGCGGACACAGGCTGCGGCATGAGTGCGGCCGTGAAGGCGCACCTGTTTGGAGCATTCAACTCCAGCAAAGGCATTCAGGGAATCGGGTTGGGATTGTGGATCAGCAAAGAAATCATCGACAAACATCGGGGATCCATTCGCGTTCGCTCTAAAGATAAGCCAGGGAGCGGGGGAACGGTATTCTCGATTTTTCTTCCGCGAGATGCCAGGGGCGCGATCGAGGCGCCGCTACCACTCCTGGACAAGGCTGCATGACATTCTGGCGCGGCCGGATGCCCCAGCTTTTGTTTTTGTACAGTGGGGAACTTTTTGGAGGCATAGTGCGGGAACCTTTAGTGAAAATGGAACGCAGAGGACGCTAAGGACGCAGAGGAAATTAGGTAAGCAGTCAGCGAAGGATCGCAAAGGGCTTTGCTCTTGCCTTTTTCCTTAATCCTCCGCGTCCATTGCGTCCTCTGCGTTCGAAGTTTCCGGAAAGGGCACGGAGTAACTGAATAAAACCTCGTTGCCAGCAAAACACGCTCCGGACACTTACTGCGCCAACCCGCAAAAAAGGCGGCCCGCAGGCCGCCCTTCTAACTCCTAACTCCTAGCTACTACTAACTACTGCTTTTAGATATCCAGATTCTTCACATCCAGCGCATTGTCTTCGATAAACTTGCGCCGCGCTTCAACGTCCTCTCCCATCAAGGTGCTGAAGATGGTCTCGGTTTCGGCAATATCTTCCAGTTTCACCGACAGTAAGGTGCGCCGCTCCGGATCCATGGTGGTCTGCCAGAGCTGCTCGGCCGACATTTCGCCCAGACCTTTGTAGCGCTGCACGATGTAATCTTTCTTGCCTTCGTTTAAAACATAGTCGAACAAATCGCGCGGCGTGGTCTTTTCCACCACCTCCGGCTCGCCGGCTCGCACTCGACGAACCGTCTTCGAAGTTTTCTTCTCGGCCTTTTCAATTTCGGCCTTCTCGGTTTCGCTCAGCTCGTCTTCGGTTTCCTTGGCGGCGGCGACTTTCTCCTGTTGCCGGAACTCGATCCTGAAAGGCGGTTCCAGATACCTGCTGATCAGGTTGTATTTCGCCATCATCTGCCGGTACTCGGCGCTGGTGACCAGCTCCCAGTTGATCACGTGCTCGGCGCCTTGCGAATTCACATAGGCCACTTCCCACAGATCGTGCTCTTCATCGAAGCGCGGTGTCCCGACCGACTTGAATTGCCGCTCTTTGGCGATTGCCTTCAGTTGCTTTTCCACGTCTAACAACTTCTGCGGCGGCTTGTGATCCTCGCCGACAAACTCCGATTTCTTTGGTTCCAGGCCGATCTTTGGCAGCAACGCCGTTACCGACTCGTCGCGCAGACGGCGGGTGACCTTGTCGTAGAAGCCGAGATACTCGTTCAGGGTGGTCATGAAGCGCGATAACTCCGCGCCATCCAGCGTGGCCGCGTCTGCGCCGTAGCGAACCATCATGCCGTCCGAGGCGCGCTTCACCATGACTTTCACAAACTCGCGCTCGTTCTTGATGTACTGCTGCGTCTTGCCTTTGCGGATGGAGTACAACGGCGGTTGTGCAATATACACATTGCTGCGTTTAATCAGCTCCTGCATGTGACGGAAGAAGAACGTCAGCAGCAAGGTGCGGATGTGCGATCCGTCCACGTCGGCGTCCGTCATCAGGATGACCTTGCTGTAGCGCAACTTGCTGGGATCGAAATCATCCTTGCCGATGCCCGTGCCCAGCGCCGTAATCAAGCAGCGGATTTCCTCGTGGCCCAGCATCTTGTCGTAACGGGCCTTCTCGACGTTCAGAATCTTACCTTTCAACGGCAGGATCGCCTGGAAGCGTCGATCGCGGCCCTGTTTGGCCGTGCCGCCGGCGCTCTCACCCTCGACCAGGAACAACTCGCAACGCTCCGGCATGCGCTCGGAACAATCCGCCAGCTTGCCCGGCAAGCCACCGGAATCCAGCGCGCCCTTGCGCCGCGTCAGATCGCGGGCTTTCCGCGCCGCCTCGCGGGCGCGGGCCGCGTCAATCGCCTTGTTGATGACCTTGCGCGCCACCGTCGGGTTCTGCTCGCAGAAGGCCCCCAGGCGTTCGTTGACGAAGGCCTGCACAATGCCGGCAATATCGGAATTCAATTTGCCTTTGGTCTGGCCTTCAAACTGCGGTTGCGGCAGCTTTACGCTGATGACCGCCACCAAACCTTCGCGCACGTCATCGCCGCTCAGGTTCTCTTTTACGTCCTTGAACAAACCCAGTTGCTGGCCGGCATTGTTGATGGTGCGGGTCAGCGCCGTGCGAAAGCCCGAAAGGTGCGTGCCGCCATCGACGGTATTGATGTTGTTGGCAAAGCTGAATACGTTTTCGCTGTAGCCGTCGTTGTATTGCAGCGCAATTTCCATGGCCACGCCATCGCGCTCGGCTTCCATGTAGATCGGCTTCTCGTAAAGCGTCGCCTTGCCTTTGTTCAGCAGTTTGACGAATTCGCTGATCCCGCCGCTGTACTTGAATTCCTGCCGCTTGGCCTCACCCGTCTTTTGATCCGTGGTGCGCTCATCGGTAAGCGTGATGGTCAGGCCCTTATTCAAAAAGGCCAACTCGCGCAAGCGTTGCGCCAGCGTGTCGAAGTTATATTCGGTCGCGGTGAAGATCTCCGGGTCTGGTTGGAAATGTACTTTGGTACCGCGCCGGCGGGTGGAACCCGCTTTCTTGAGTTTGTTTTGTGCCTCGCCGCGGGAATAATCCTGCTGCCAGACCACTCCATCGCGCCAGATTTCCAGGTTGAGCTCCGAACTCAAGGCGTTCACGCAAGAGACACCCACTCCATGCAAGCCGCCCGAAACCTTGTAGCTGGAGGCATCGAACTTACCTCCGGCATGCAGCGTGGTCATCACCACCTGCGCCGCGGAAATCTTTTCTCCGTCGATCATCATGTCGTCGACGGGAATGCCGCGGCCATTGTCGCTCACGGTGATGGAGTTGTCGGTGTGAACGATGATGTCTACTTGATTGGCGTAACCAGCTAAAGCCTCATCGACGGAGTTATCGACTACTTCGTACACCAGATGATGGAGACCGAGTTCACCGGTCGACCCAATGTACATCGCGGGTCGCAGACGGACGGCTTCCATGCCGCCCAGTACTTTAATCGAATCCGCGGTATAGCCGGTGCTGTCCCCATTACCGTTCGGGGTCACGTCGGTTGCGTTGCCGTTCTTGCCGTTCTTCTTCGGCTCGGCTGTCGCCGCGCCGTTTATGGTTTCTTTGGAAGCCAATCGAACTCCAATCTCAGAGCATAAACGCTTGAAATCACGTCTACTTAGGGGCTATGCAATTACCTTTGATTCTACCACAGGGGGCGTCACAGCAGGCGCGGGAAACCATTGCTAATCAATCAGTTACAGGCTGGAAATAGGGAAGTGAGGAAGATTGCGCATCCGGTGTAGCGCCGGCCTCCGGCCGGCTGTCGGTGCGGACGTCCCGGACGCACCATTTCGGCGAGTGCGCGGGCGTGGATACCAAGCGTGGTCGCCTCCGCGACAGCCGGTCTGGAAACCGGCGCTACAATTGGAACTTAGTACAACTTGGCTGGCAGCCCATTCCGCGGCAAATATTCCTCAGATCCTCATCGGCATGATCACGTAACGGTACTTGAATTCATCGCCATTCTCGGCCGGACGTAGTTGACCCGCCGACTGCGCGTCCTTCAGTTCCAATCGGACCTCGCTGGTGCTGGCGGCTTTCAGAAAATCCAGCAAGTACTGGGAATTGAATCCGATCGTCATTGCCTCCGCTTCGTAAGCGATCTCGATGATATCTTCGGCCTCTCCCATCTCGTTGGAATTGGCGGTCAAGCGGAGTTCGTTGTTCTCCAGTTTCAAACGGATCGCCCCCGAGCGCTCATCCGCAAACTGGGCGACGCGTTGAATGGCATTGGCCATATCGTCGCAACGCAGGTTCACGATTCGCGTATTCTCCCGCGGCAACACCGCTTCGAAGTTGGGGAACTGTCCGGTAAGTTTGCGCGCCGTGAGCAGACGTCCGCCCACCCGGAAAAACAGAGTGGACTCATCTTCCGCCAACTCCACAGTCTCGATATCGGCCTGCAAGAGACCCATCAATTCGTGCATTGCCTTTTTCGGCACCAGCAGGCGGCGTTCCCCGGAAACTTCGAACTTCTCACTGGTATTCTCGACGTGGGCCAAGCGATGTCCGTCGGTGGCCACCATGGCGATGGCTTCCGGTTTCAACACCAGCAACGCACCATTCAGGGTGTAGCGGGATTCTTCGCTGGAGATGGCAAAGATGGTTTTTGCGATCATGGTGCGGAGCGTCTGCACGGGAATCTTGACCGCCCCGGCAGCCGGGAAATTGGGTACCGCGGGGAAATTGGCCCGCGCCATGCCCACCATCTTCGTGGTGGAGCGACCCGCGCGAATGCTGACCCAATGGTTCTCCAACAGCTTGAAGGTGATATCCACATCGGGCAGCAACTTTACGTAGTCATAGAGCTTCCGCGCTGGAATCGTGCAAGCGCCTTCTTTTTTCACCAAGGCGCGGCAGGAGGTCCGCAAGCTGAGATCCAGGTCCGTCGCCGTAATGCTCAAGGCATCGGCGCTCACCGCTTCAAAAAGAAAATTCGAGAGGATGGGAATGGTGGTCTTGCGTTCCACAACCCCTTGGGTCGCGGTGAGTTCCCGTACTAACTCGCTCTTGCTGACAGTAATTTCCATACCGCCCTCCAGTCCCCGCAAATTCAGCTGCTGGCTGCGGGGGACTTACAAGACAACTTCCTGTTATCGCTAAACTTATATCAAAACCTGAACCGTAATAACAGCAGCAGTATAGGGTTTGCAAATGTGGAAAACTTGGGTAACCCTGCCGCCAGTGCCGAAAAAGCTTCCGGGAGCACTTGTGCATTACTTGCCCCGGGCGGTGGACACCTCTGAATAAACCGCCCTTGCTTTTGCGCCGCGCCCCAATCTTACACAGCTTTCACAGCCCTTCCACAGGAATAGATGAGAAAACTCTTATCTAACGTGGAAAAGTAGGTTCCGGTCCCACTGGGCTAGGGTGCGAGCATGGCGCCTTCTTGTGGATTTCTGACCGAAAAAGATGGAGCGCAGAGGACGCAATGGACGCGGAGGATTGAGAGGAAGGGGCAACGAAGGGGATCGCTGTTAACGCTGCTTTCCCTGTTGTTTCTTAAATTCTCCTCTGCGTCCTTAGCGTCCTCCGCGTTCCATGTGGCAGGCTCAGGAATTCAGCAGCTCCGTCACTTTGTTCAGCATGCGATTCAGATCCTTGTCGGTCTTCCGTTGGTTCTCGATTTTATCGATCGAATGCAGCACGGTGGTGTGATGCTTACCGGCAAACTGCCTGCCGATTTCCGGCAAGGACGAATCGGTTAAGTGTTTCGCCAGGTACATGGCTATTTGCCGGGGGAAGACGATGGCCCGGGAATTATTTTTCGACTTAATCTCCGCCACGCGCAGTCCGAACTGTTCAGCCACCAGCTTCTGAATGGACTCGATGGTGACCTTGCGCACCTGCGCCTCGATCATGTTCTTCAGAACTTCCTGGGCATAGGCGACGGTCACCGGATTGACGCCGTCCAGAGACGCTTTCGCCACTAGACGAATCAGCGCGCCTTCCAGCTCCCGTACGTTGGAACGAATATTGGAAGCCACAAACAGAGCCACGTCGGTCGGCAACACCACCCGGTCGTTGTCGGCCTTCTTCATCAGGATGGCGACTTTGGTCTCCAGATCGGGGGGCTGGATGTCGGCAATCAGGCCCCATTCAAAGCGGCTGCGCAGACGGTCCTCGATCTCCGCCAATTCCCGGGGTGGACGGTCGCTGGCTACCACAATCTGCTTCTGCGCCTCGTGTAGAGCGTTGAAGGTATGGAAGAACTCCTCCTGGGTGCGCTCCTTTTGCGCCAGGAACTGCACATCGTCGATCAGCAGCACGTCCAGCGTGCGAAACTTGTCCCGGAAGCTGGTCATGCGATCGTAGCGCAGCGAGTTGATCATTTCGTTGGTGAAGGTCTCGCTGGTGATATAGCGCAAAGCCAAATGCGGATAGAGCTTCTTGATCTCGTGGCCGATGGCCTGCATCAGGTGTGTCTTGCCCATGCCCACCCCTCCATACAAAAACAGGGGATTGTAGGCCTGCGATGGTCGCTCGGACACGGCATGAGACGCCGCATTGGCAAATTGATTCCCGCTGCCGGTGACGAAGGCGTCAAAGGTGTACTTGGGATTGAGTTGCGCCGCCCCATCCCAATCGAAGCGCGCTTGCTTCTCCTGCGGAACGGCCATGACCTGGACCGCGTTGGCGGCGGGACGAGCCACCGGGCGCTGCGGTGCTTCCGGCTCCGCGGCCACAAACTCCACATCCTCAATCTGCATACCCAAGTGATCGATCGCTTCCTGGATCAGGTCGCCATAGCGTTCCCCGATGTGCTGGAACTCGGGCGTAGGCACGCGTACAAACAGCCGGCGCTCATTGCAATGACTGTAGCGGGTCGGCTTCAGCCAAGTGTCGTAGGAGTGCCGGTTGATCTTTTTTTCCAGCGATTCCAGAATGCGAACCCACGGATTGGGTGACGAAGTAGTACTTATCACAGACATTAGACGATCCAAAAATGGGGGCACGCCGGGGAGGTGCCCCGTCATCTAAAAATAAATAGCCAACGCGCGGTCTACGGCCCCGCGCATAAGAACACGATTCGATTAGAGTTACGTTGGTTCGACCGACGCTTTCCGCGCGAACTCTCCGCCGGCCCATGGCGGCTTTTTGCAAGGGACGTTTCCGAGTGCGATCACGCGAGAACTGTCAGGCATACTAGCACGAAAATATTTGGTTGTGGAAAAACTTGCTCCGCAAAAATAAGTGGATTAAAAATCATTTTCCCACTTTGAATCGCCCTTCTCAAAAAAAGGTTTCAAGGTTTCAAGGTTTCAAGGTTTCAAAGTGCCGGGGTTCTCGATCGGTTTGTGGGGCCGAACCAGATCGGTTGGCCTTCACAAATTGCCAAGATGCCCAACTTCCAGCACACCCGAACTTTGAAACCTTGAAACCTTTGAAACCTTGAAACTTTCTTTCCGATTGCCCATGAGCGCTGCTGTCATTTATACTTCTCGTTTGTCTACCGCACTTTGAAACGAGTTAGGAGCAACCAGTTTTCCCATGCCTAAGCGCACATTTCAACCCAACCGGCGTCACCGGTCCAAGACGCACGGATTTCGAATTCGCATGAAGACCAAGGCCGGGCAAGCAGTTCTGTCCCGCCGGCGCGCCAAGGGCCGCAAACGCGTTTCGGTCAGCCCGTCCTATCGCGCCTAAGCGCGAACCGGGCACAACTGCGAGAACTTTGAGGAGTCAGCCGTGAGCGGCGGAGAGCAGGATCGGAGCGCGACCGAAGGCTCGTTCCGCTTTCCTCATGCCGCACGGCTGTTGAAGCATGCCGGCTTCGAATTGGTGTACCGCGAAGGCCGGCGTATCTTCTCCGCCAACCTGACGGTGTTTTTCCGTCGCCGTGGAGAAGGTGAGTTCCCCGGCGGTCCGCGTATAGGATTCACTGTGAGCCGGGCCTTAGGTGGCGCTGTCCAGCGCAATCGCATCAAACGCCGCCTGCGGGAAACGGTTCGCCATCGTCTAGCCCTATTAGCGGGTCCGTTGGATGTGGTGATCAACCCCAAGCGCGGCGCCCTGACGGTGGAGTTCCCGCAATTGCTGGGAGAAATGGAAAGAGCCTTCTCTCAGATCCGTAGCGGCGGGGCCGGCAGCAGCGAAGCCAGGCCCAGGGACCGGCAACCAAAGGCTCGAAAGTCATGAAGCGCACCAGCTACGCAGACCGGCTTGTGATGATGATTTTGCGGGCATATCAGCGGGCGATTTCTCCCCTGTTGCCGCACGCCTGCCGCTATCTGCCCACCTGCTCCGAGTACGCCACGGAAGCGGTGGCGCGCCACGGTATTCTTCGGGGAGGTTGGCTGTCTGGCCGGCGACTGCTGCGTTGCCATGCGTGGGCCGGCAGCGGTTTCGATCCCGTTCCGCCGGTACTAGGGGAGAATTTGGGGTTCGCGTCAGGGCACGACGGTACAGATTGCGGAAAGACACACGGGTGGAAGCACCGGGCTTTAGCCCGGTGACCGGAAGTAGCCTGCAGGCGGCCTTTAGGCCCGGTGTATGCTCCTCCGGGCAGTTTCGGGAGGTACCCGCCGGGCCTAAAGGCCAAGTCTTAAGGTCGTTTGTTTCGTCGGGCTAAAGCCCGACGCTTCCACCGGTTGTAGACCGGGCGTTAGGACAGATTGCGAATACGTGATTTCCCTGCAGCAGATGTCTAAACTCAAAGGCACGATCCCGCTGAGCGGGATCGTGCCGAAAGCTGCGGGCTAGGTACGACAAGTTCCTATAGAGATGTAGCCGGCGGCGCCGACCAGGCACACGGCTGAAGGTTGAGTGAATGAGCGAGTTTCAAAGTCCCAACCAAGGTCCCGGCATGGAGCGCCAGCTGCTCCTCGTGTTCGCCTTGACTTTTATTATCCTGATCGTCTTCCAGCCGATGTTGATGAAGTATTTCAAGAAGCAGGGGCCCGAGCCTCTGCCGGCGGCAACTGCTCCGGCACCGGCGGCGGGGGCTGTTTCCGCCACGCCCGCAGCTCCCATCGCGGTCTCCCCAGGGGCTAAGCAGGCTGCCACTGAGTCGGATATCGTCATCGAGAACGATCTGTATCGCATCACCTTCAGCAACAAGGGTGCGCAGGTCAAATCTTGGATTTTGAAGAAGTTCACTGACGACAAGGGCCGCCCGCTGGAACTGGTCAGCAGCAACGCGCAAATCGCGGTGCAGCGCGATGGCCAAGAGGTCTTCGAGCCGGCGGTCGAGAAGTATGGCTATCCCATGTCGCTGTGGACCTATGACGAGGGTCTGCGCTCCAAGCTGAACTCGGTGCTGTATCTCTCCAGTGCCAGTGGCGTCTTGAAAACGCCGGCCAGCCTGACCTTTGAATATTCCGACGGCGACCTGGTGGTACACAAGAGCTTCCGCTTCGACGACTCCTACATGGTTCATGTGGAGTCCGAGGTGGTCAATCGTGGCCAGCTCATGCAGGCCTACCCGGCGTGGCCGGCGGGATTTGGCGACCAGATTTTTCCGCCTTCCTACGCCGCCGCTCGCGTCAGTTTTCAATACGGCGACAAAACGACTCGGCTGGAAGCCAAGAAGATTAGCGGGGGAAGCACCATCCGCGGCCCCTTCAACTGGGCGGGTACGGCCGATCAGTACTTTGGCGCCATCTTCCTTCCCGATAAACCGGATGATGCCACCATGGTGGCTTTGAATTCCGGCGCGGTGATACCGAAGAACTTCGATAAGCCCGACATGAAAGAGACCCTGCCGGTCTCCCTGTTGGGCGCCGCCGTGGGCAATGTGAACGGTCCCACGCAAGGCCGGTGGTTTGTCGGTCCCAAGGCGGTTGATGTTATCGACAATGTTCGCTCCACCCCGGCCGAGGGGCAGGGCGTGGGCCCGAATCTCAGCAACTTGATCGATTTTGGCTTCTTCGGCTGGGTCGGCAAGCCCTTGTTCCTGGCCTTGAAGTGGACGCAGCAGCACGTGGTGTCCAATTGGGGCTGGTCGATCGTATTGCTGACCATCGTCATTAACGCCGCCCTGCTGCCCTTGCGTATCACCAGCATGAAGTCCGCGCTGAAGATGCAGAAGGTGCAGCCGCTCATCAACGACATCAAGAAGAAATACGAAAAGATTCCCATGCGCGATCCGCGCAAACAGGAAATGAACGCCGAGATCGGCACCCTGTTTAAGGAACACGGCGTCAACCCCGCCGGCGGCTGCTTGCCAATGGTGATTCAGATGCCGTTCCTGTGGGCCTTCTACACCATGTTGACCGCTTCCATCGAGCTGCGGCATGCCCAGTGGTTCTGGATCAAGGATTTGTCGTCTCCCGATCCCTTCCACATTCTGCCGGTATTGATCATCGGCAGCACCTGGGGTATGCAGAAAATGACTCCCACCCCGGGCATGGATCCGGCGCAGGCTAAAATGATGAACCTGATGATGCCGGTGATGCTGGGCATCTTCTCCTGGGCGGTGGCCTCCGGACTCGGATTGTACTGGCTGGTCGGCACCGTGATTGCAGTGGTGACGCAACAAGCTTTGAATCGCACCTCGTTGGGACAGGAAATGCGGAGCATCGCCGAAAAGCGCGCCCGCAGAAAAGCCATGAAAAGTTAACGGTAGTGCCGGTCTCGAGGTCGGCAGAAGCCAAGAAAGAATTGGGATTTGTGTCAGGGCACGACTTTAGTCGTGCCGTAAGTCTGAAAGAAGGCGTGGGGCTTTAGCCCCAGAATTGCCGGGAGGCTGACGCACCATGGCCATGCAGGACAAAATCGACGCGGCAAAAAAAATTGATGCCCTACTGAAGACGATCCTTTTTCAGGCCCAACTGCGGCTGCGCTACCGCATCACTGTGGATCCGCCGCTGCCCGAGGAACGCGACTGGGAACGTCCGGCCATTCTGGTGGAATTCGCCGGTCCCGATGCCCCCATGCTTCTGGAGCGAAACGCCGAATTGCTGCGCGCTCTGGAGCAGATCTCGCAGGAGATGTTGCGCCTCCGCCTCGACGAGCATGATCGCGTTAGCTTCGACGCTCTCGGTCAGCGCGCCATGCGCATTCAGGAATTGCGTATGCTCGCCGGCGCCGCCGCCGAAAAGGTGCGCAAGACCGGCGAACCGTATGCGTTCAATCCCATGACCTCGCGCGAGCGCCGCATCATCCATTTAGCCCTGCGCGATGAACTCGATTTGAAAACCGAGAGCGAAGGCGAATCCAGCCATCGCTGCGTCGTCGTCCATTTGAAAAACGCCCCCGCCGCCGGCGCTCCGAGAAAGACCTCCAGCGGCGGCATGATTATCCGTAGACGAAGAAGCTAGCAAGATTGAGTAATTGAGTAATTTAAAATTTGGTAATTTGTAATTTCAAATTGAAGGCGGGCAGTGCCGAGTCCAGTGCGGCTTGGTTGTGCCGCGGGTTTCAATTACAAATTACCAAATTTCAAATTTTAAATTGCATGCCGCCCCATGCCCCTTGACGACACTATCGTAGCCATCGCCACTCCGCTGGGGCGCGGCGGCATCGGGGTCGTGCGTCTGTCGGGCCCGGAGGCCTGCGCCATCGCCGCTCCTCTGTTACGCCTGCATGGCGGCCGCACATTTCGCCGCGAGGATTTCGAACCCGGCCGCGCCCGCTTTGCCGAACTCATCGAACCCGCCGGGAATCCTGAAGGCGATACCCGCGTCGACGAAGTGGTCGTCACCTTCTTTCCCAAGCCGCATTCCTATACCACCGACGATATTGTCGAAATCGCCGCCCATGGTTCGCCCGTCGTGTTGCGACATATTGTTGAGCTGGCCCTGGCCGCCGGCGCCCGCATGGCCGAGCCGGGCGAATTCACCATGCGCGCCTTCCTCAACGGCCGCATCGATCTGACGCAAGCCGAAGCCGTCCGCGACCTGATCGACGCGCAAACTCTCTATCAGGCGAAAGTCGCCGCGCAGCAGCTCGAGGGCGCGCTGTCCCATCGTTTACAGCCCATCAAGAAAAAACTGGTCGAACTGATTGCCACCCTGGAAGCCGGCATTGATTTTGCCGAAGATGACGTACAGGTCGCCACGCCCGCACAGGTGTTGGCCGGCATTGCCTCGGTGCGCGAACCGCTGGAGACGCTGGAGAAATCCTTCGCCTATGGCAAGCTGGTCCATGAGGGCCTGACCCTGGCCATTGTTGGCCGCCCCAATGTCGGCAAGTCGAGCCTGTTCAACCGCCTGGTCGAACAAGAGCGGGCCATTGTCACCTCCACCCCCGGCACTACTCGCGACCTGGTTACGGAAACCGTAGCCATCGGTGGAATTCCTGTGCGTCTTGTGGACACCGCCGGCATCCGCCACGCCCGCGATGAAGCGGAAAGCATTGGCGTGCGCAAATCTCTGGAAGCCCTGGCCGACGCCGATCTCGTGTTGGTAGTGTTGGATGCCTCGCTGCCGCGCTCACCGGAAGACGAGGAACTGCTCTCCCAAGCCGCGGCACGCCAAGCCCTGGCGGTAGAGAACAAAGCGGACCTGGCATGCGCCAGTGGTGCTTCGCGTTCCTCCGGCATTCGTACCTCGGCTCTAACCGGTGCCGGCATTCCCGAATTGCGCGCCGCCATCCTGCACGCGATCGCCGGCGAGAATGCAGCGCAACCCGAAGGTGGCTTCCTCACCAACGTCCGCCATCAAGGCCTGGTGCGCGATTCTCTGCAGGCCCTGGCCAACGCCGCCCTGGCTGTAGAGAATAAGCTGCCCCACGAAATGCTGCTACTCGATCTCTATAACGCCCTGCGCCCACTAGACGAGATCACCGGCGCCACCACCGCCGACGATATTCTGAATTTGATCTTCAGCAGCTTCTGCATCGGAAAGTAGAACGTCCTCACCCACTGGAGAAATCCACACCGGGATGGTCACGCGAAGACCGCTGCCAGTGCGCCTTTCAGTCAGTTTTCCACTATCGGTAAGAGTTTTCTCATCTACATTTGTGTCACGGGTGCGAAAGCTGTGTAGCATTGGGCTTAAAGCAAGCCAGGGAAGATTGCACCGCATGCCTCAAAGGCGCGAGGAGGAAAAAATTGACAGGCCAATTACGGAAGATTCTCCGCCTGGCAGCGTTATTGCCCCAGTTTTCCACATTTGCAAACCCTATACTGCGGCTGTCATCACGCTTCAGTTTTGATATAGGTTCGTTGCGAGAAGCTAATTCGATAGATGGTTTTAGCTTAGTCGGCTCTGGTTCGAACACTCGGGCTCACCTGACTCCCAAAAGAGCCAGTTCAAGCAGCGCCCAGAATAAACAAGGCTCAGCGCGGGAGGCTGAGCCAAGCAAAGGCAGGTTCACTTTGGGAAGAAAAGCAATTGGTGAGCCGAAGCACCGCAGCGTCTGGATATGTGATTACCGTTTCATGATGGCGCTGACAGTGCTCGTGCTCGCCACGGCCTGTATAGTTCTTGCCCTGCTGAAATAGCAGGTCGCCCTGGTGTTAACGGCACCAGTTCGATTAACCTTCAGCCCACGGTTCGGCCCAGTGCCGAACCGCTTTTTGTTTCGGTAGCGCTCAAAACGCTACGTGACAATTTGAAGTTTGTTCCCCAGGCATCCCTTCTGTCAAGGTTCTGCGGGCGTGAGTGTACTGCGGGCGTGAGGGCGTGACTGCGGAGTGTGACACCCTGAGCAGTTCTGTTGGGGGGGCGTAAAGGGCGGAGAAGACGGGGCCTGAGACGATTTGTTGGTGCCATCCGACGACAACAAAAACTTATCGCCCTGTAACGACACCCAGCAACTAGGCAGGCTTCGAAAAACTTATCTTAAGGAGCACCTCAACAGCGCTAGTTCCTTTTGGGGTGACCTTCTGGACCTTGATGTTCTCTTTTGCAATGCTCTCTATTGAGAATTGAAATTCCATTTGATCCTTAGACTGTGCCTTCGCGGCTATGAACTCTTCACCGATCTCGCCATAGCTGACCTGCATCTTCCAGATCTTGCGAGCCTTATCTAGCACCCGCAAGTTGGGAATAGACTGGGATTCGCTCCTTGTGTATTTGTGCAGCGCGGACCGAGTGATCCCCAATGTCTGCGCGAATCCATCAACGGTGTAGCCCATCTTCCGTGCGCGCTTGATGGCGGCCAGGAATTCTTTCCTGACCATTTTCTTGAACTGCGCGTCCTTGGGAGTATCTCTCTTCATTTTGCACACAAAGTGGGGCAAATCAATTTACACAAGATTGTCGTTGTCTGTCAACTATAGTAGACGTAAACTATAGTTGACAGCTGAGGAACCGCCCATGCTCCAGCAAACCTTCATCCACATTCCCGGAATCGGCCGCGAGACCGAGCGTGGCATGTGGGCGAACGGCATTCAAAGTTGGGATGATGCCGATCTGTTCGAGAAGCGTTTCGGTGTCTTGGGGGCGCGTCTTCAGCAGAAACTAGACGATTACCTGCCCCTTTCGCGCCAAGCAATCAAGAGCAAGGATGCGGGCTTTTTTCAACGCCTAAGCGCGATGGGCGAGGCGTGGCGAATATTCCCGGAGTTCTCCGATCAGTGTGTTTACCTGGACATAGAGACCACCGGGCTCTCCACCGTGTTCGACTCCATAACGCTGGTAGGTCTGTACGACGGCAGGCGCTACAACGTTTATATCCAGGGCGATAACATGGGCGACCTTCAAGCGGCGCTCAAAAAATATTCCGTTGTGGTGACCTTTAACGGAGCCGGCTTTGATTTGCGATTCCTGAGGTCCGCGTTTCCAGGGATTACGCTACCCCCGGTCCACATCGACCTGCGCTGGGTATCCCGAAAACTTGGGTTCAAGGGCGGACTGAAGGAAATCGAAAGGCAGCTTGGTATTGAACGTAAAGCCTCTGTCGCCGGCGTGACAGGGTTTGATGCAACAGTTTTGTGGGCACAGCACCTGCGCGGTGAAAAGGGCGCCCTCGAAAAGCTGATCGAATACAACACGGCGGACGTTGTCCACCTTAAGGCGATCATGGAGATTTGCTACGACAGCCTGTCGCAGCAGACCGCATCGTTTCTGGAGAAATCCATAGCGCCGGCGTTCACCAGGGTGTCGGATATGCCCAAACGGTCTCGGCTTTCAGCTATCCGGAAGCTTGTGCCCAAGGCTACCGGAAGCGAAGTTGTTGCAAGCCTGTTGGAGAAAGCCGCACCGCGGACGCGCATCGTGGGCATCGACCTCACAGGTAGCGAGAAACGGGCGACGGGCTGGGCTCTCATGGACGGTGCTGCGGCAACGACCAAGTCGTTGCGCACCGACGAGGAACTGATCCGCGAGACCCTCGCGGCAAAGCCGGACATGGTTTCAATCGACTCGCCCCTTTCGTTTCCGGAAGGGGTGACGGATCCTAACCATGTCGGTAACCACCCTATCTACCGCAAGTGCGAACTGGCGTTGAAGCGTATGGGGATTTCGGTTTTCTGGTGCCTGTTGCCCACCATGAAGGGGCTAACCACAAGGGGAATGCTTCTTGCCGCGGAGCTGCGAAAACACGGTCTGAACGTGATCGAAAGCTATCCTGGGGCGGCTCAAGACCTCTTGGGCATCCCTCGCAAAGGCGCGAGCCTGCCCGAGCTGAAACAGGGTATGGGACGGATCGGCATCACCGGTCCCTATCTGACCGATCATGTGACGCACGACGAGGTCGATGCGATCACATCGGCCCTGGTCGGACTGTTCTACTTGGCGGACGATTACATGGCCTTAGGCACACCCTCCGAGGACTACCTAATCGTGCCGCGCTCGCCCAGTATCAATTACGAAAAGCTCGCCGAAATCGTCCATACAACCGGCTTGGATGAAATCTGACCGGCAGAAGTTCCGGTTTGGGATTTACAATGCTCTGCAATGTCTGACACATCCAGATTGGTGATCGGAGTCGCGGGGAGAATTGGCTCCGGAAAGACCGAAGTCGCGCGCTACTTGGAACAGGAGCGCGGATTCCAGTATAGCCGCTACAGCCTTGTCCTCGCCGAGTGGTGCAAGTCCGACCCGGACGCTAAGGCCCGACTTCAGCAGGTGGGGTGGGATGTCATGTCGGGCGAGGGGCAGCAGGAGCTCAATAGGAGACTGATCGGGCAAATCCATCCTACACGAGATTGTGTCGTCGATGGGCTACGCCATCCGCTGGATTTCGAGAGTCTCAACAACACCTTTGCTTCCCGCTTCTTCTTGATTTATATAGATACCCCGCCCGAAGTTCGTTTCGACCGGCTGCGCGATCGCTATAAAACTTTCGCGGAGTTCATGGCCGCAGATTCGCATCCGGTGGAGTCCAATATTAATTCCCTCGTTTCGCTGGCATCAGCGGTCCTTTCGGGCACACTGCCGATCCAGAGATTCGGTGCGGAGATGAGCGCGTTGGTAGAATCGTTTCGCACTGCGGAGGCCTTGTGAGCGTTTGGGTGGTCGTCGGAGGTCAGTACGGCTCGGAGGGCAAAGGAAAAATCTCTGCCTTTATTACGGTGAACGAGCAAATTGACATTTGTGTTCGCTGTGGTGGGCCGAATTCCGGGCATTGTTTTGTCGGAGAGGATGGCGCAATGAAAGTGCTGCGGCAAATCCCCACCGGCTACATCCGACCGGAGGCGCGCCTGTTGGTTCCGTCCGGGGGCCTCATTGATCTTCAGGTACTAAAGAAAGAACTGGATTTTCTCGCACTCGGCCCCAGCCGAGTTGGAATTGACCGCCGCGCGATGATCATTGAAGATCGTGATCGTACCGCTGAAACGCAACTGGGATTGCGCGAGCGTCTTAGCTCGACACTATGCGGTGTTGGATCGGCTGTGGCGCGCAGGGCTCTTCGAGGTGGTGATGTAACTCTGGCGGAGTGCGCTTCGAAGCAGGCAACCTGGCTGGGACCGTACTTAGTGGATGCGGCAGCAGAGATTAACAGGGGAATCGACCAGAAGAAGAAAATCTTAATTGAGGGAACGCAGGGATTTGGGCTTTCCCTCTACCATTCGGATGCCTACCCTAAGACAACTTCGCGTGACACCTCCGCAGCTGGCTGTATCAGCGAATGCGGCATCAGCCCCCTAGCCGTTACACATGTCGTCCTTGTTCTACGGACATTTCCGATCCGGGTGGCTGGCCAGCAGGCGGGCCCAATGTTTGAGGAAATAGACTGGGAGACGGTACGGCGCGAAAGTGGTTATCCGTATCCCGTCGCAGAATACACAACGGTTACGGGAAAGCTTCGGCGCGTCGGCAGGTTTGACTTCGAACTGGCGAAACGCGCTGTCGAGATCAATAGGCCAACTCAGATTGCTTTGAATTTTTTGGACTACATTGCGTTTCAAGATCACATGGCGCGTTGCTTAGGCGACTGCTCGCGTACCACGCTCGAAACAGTTCGTCAGGTAGAAGAACAGCTTGGTATTGCTGTCCGCTACGCCGGCGTCGGGCCACGCGTAGACGCAACCTTTGACACGGGAGAGCAGCACTGCAGAATCACTGCTGATCGGGGAAGTCATGAATTCGAACGACGAGCTTAAACAAAAGTCGCCTAAACAGATCGAGATCGAACGGCTCCGCAGTTTCCCCACTGCGAATTACGATGCTCATCGTCCTCATGGTGTGTTGCTGAGCGACGAAATCGAACATTATTGTAAGAGCTACAAGCTCCTCGATCCATATGAGCCGAAGAACATTAAGGCAGCAAATTACGAACTGCGTGTCGGATTCAAGTACTCGGTTGGAGGCAAGACCTATAGTCTAAGCAAGATTGGCGATGCAGTAGAGATTCCAAAGTATGAAGTAGCTGTCATTGAGATTCTTGAAACCGTAAATATGCCCCATTTCCTGATTGGGCGCTGGAATATACGAGTCCGATGGGCTTACGAAGGCTTAATTTGGGTAGGCGGTCCGCAAGTTGATGCGGGATACCGAGGCAAGATCTCATGTCCCATCTGGAACCTCTCAAATAAAAAGATTTCCCTAAAATCGGGAGATGCAGTTGCCGTAATTGATTTCGTGACAACGACTCCTCCAACGCAGGAATCCGAGGAAAAGCGCTACCACTGGGATGAGCGCAGTAGGTTCGTCTTCGAGGACTATGACGCGGATAAACTAAGGAGTGCCCTCGTCACCGATGTGGTTGAGCAGATTGAGCAACTGAAGCATGACACGAAGCAACATAAAGGCGATACCGATGAAGCGCTTGACCGGAGCAATGCCCGAATCGATAATACTACCTCGGTGATGTTCACCGCCCTAGGTGTTCTGGTTGCGGCCATCGCAGTGTTTGCTACTAAGCCTGCGAGCGACGTGCACTATTGGTGGGACCCAACTGTATTCTTCTTGTGCTGGACCACTACCGCATTATCGCTTCTCGCATGGGTTAGGTTCAGATCGAATGGCAAATGGTCAAAGGCTGCCCGGTCCTTGGTGGGAGTGCTGATCATAGCTGGTATTCTTTTTGAGGGCATCTACGTACATCATCAGTCCGACGTCGCTCATTCTGCTTTGCAGCAATTGTCTGACAGGGTCAATGCACTAGAAAGAATCAAGACTCCTGCGGGCGCAGAGACTCCGCCAAGCCCCCCTGCCAAATAGAATCCCGGGGGAATTCCAGGGACAGGTGCGATGTTTCTGGCCAGTCACCGCGCCTCCAGTTCGACAGACGGCTGGTGTTATGTGAATCCGCAAACCGTCCAAGGTCCTTAGCCAACAGTCGCCTTTTCGAGCGACTCCGTGTAGCTTTTGCGCTCCGGGATGAGCGCTCAGGGATAGCCGCCTCAAATTAAATAACGGGACTGTGGACGTTGTGCCAAGCGCGATACCGCAAGTACAGGTGGTCAGTTCTTTGCTTGACGCTCACCAAATGCCACCAGGGCGCGGTGCCTGGCAAGAATTCCACTCCTTCCACCATGCCCGGACGATTGGTTTGCGGCACACGCCCGGCGATCTGCGGCGCCAGGGTCAAAAAGAGTTCGTCTACGACGGCCTGTGCCACAAATTGCCCAAAGAGAGATGGCCCCCCCTCATGCAGTACTGCGCGGACGCTGAACCGGGAAAATAGCAATTGGAGAATGGCTCGAGGTTCGATTCGGCCATTCGCGCTCTCCAGTGTCGTCACCTGAACCGAGGGTAGTTCGGGTGCGCCCGCTTTTAGAAGTTCGTCGCTACCGGCTGTGCTGGTAATGATTACGGTCCGCATCTCCGGCGTCCGGAAGATGGCTCTGTCCAAGTCGAGCCGGCCACTGCCGCTCACAATGACCAGCAGCGGCTGTTCCGGTTTGCGCAGCATGGTACGCCGGTAGTCGCTGTAGAGTTCCGCCGCCGCGGGGCAAATGAAGGACGGAATCCACAGATCCGCGCGGCCGACTTCCTGCACGGTGCGGGCGCCGACCACAATGGCATCGGCGGAGGCGCGTAGCAGGCTCATGATAAAGCGATCTCCGTCATCGGAGCCGCTAATGGCCGCGCCACTGGAATAGCCGGGTAAGCTGTAGCTGACGATGCCGTCGAGCGTCGACACAAAATTTCCGAAGACGTAAGGCCGTTGCTCGGGAGCTGGGGGGAAACGCAAGTCGCCGTCGTAGAGTGCTTGCAGGCCCGCCGGGAGAATAGGTTCCGCAGGCTGCCGGTCGAGGTCCAGGAGGGTCTTTATGGGCTGCATTACGTTACGCTACGCAAACGCCGGACGCCGATATTACTACCGTTAAGCGACGTGCTCGTCGTCATCGTTCTGGTACTCGGCGGGGACATCGTCTTCCGGCACTTCGCGGGTGGTGACTTCGGAAACGTCAGGATCCCTGGCGTCTTCCACGCCTTCGACAACTTCGGCTTCAAAGGCGTTGCCTTCCTCCGCCAATTCCTCCACGCTCTCAGAATCCGCCTCAGGGGCATCCGGCATCTGTTGGATGTCGCCAGACTGTCCGGCTGAATCTGGACCGCGTTCTCCCTTTTTAGACCGCTTTGTTCCTGCCATGATTTTCACTCCGCGTTCTCAGATGCTCCCCGCAAGCCTGGAGACCCCCAAAATCGCGAATAGCGCCTCTGGGGAAACCCGGGACAGGTGGGAAACCCGGGACAGGTGCGATGTTTCCGGTCATTCACAGCGCCCACAGTTCTGATGGATGGGGCTCGCTTGCCTTGAAGACTTTGGAACCGCCGGCTGTGCGGGTGAATGTACACTCGACGATGGCCGGTCCCGGCAAACCAATTGCTGAAGCCCGCATGACGGAAATTCAAACTACCGCAGAGGCGCATTCTCCATGAAACTCGGCGCCTGTGCCGCCGTGGAGCTGTACTCATTCGCACTCTGGATCAGAGGTAGCTCGTTCTCCACGGACTTTGTCCGGCGGGGGCGGGAAGTCACATCTTCCGTCCTGAACTGGGCGATCAATTCGTGCAGTTCGCGGGCCACGTTGCCGAGTCCTTCCCCCAACTTCATGGCGGCATCGGCGCCGGCACTGGACTTGTGCATCGCGCCAGCGACATGTTCGGCGTTGCTCCTGATCTGTTCCGTCGCGCTGGACTGCTGAGCGGCGGCGGTGGCGATTTGCGAGACCATGTCGCCCACCTGCCGGGCGGCATCAATAATTTCGGTCAAAGACGCATTTGCTTGATGGGTGGTCTCTACGCCATGGCTGACCTGCTGCTTGCCGGCGTTCATGGTTGCCACCGCGGTCTTGGTTTCAGACTGTACCCGGTCAATGGTTTGGGCAATTTCTTTGGTTGCCTTGGTGGTGCGTTCCGCCAGCTTGCGGACTTCGTCGGCCACCACCGCAAACCCGCGCCCCTGCTCCCCGGCGCGTGCGGCTTCGATGGCCGCGTTCAACGCCAGCAGATTGGTCTGATCGGCAATTTCATCGATCACGGCCACGATCTTGCCAATCTGGTCCGAGCTGCTTCCGAGCTCTTCGATGCGGCTGGCGGTAGCTTCGACCGATTCGGCAATCGACCGCATGGTACCCAGGGCCTCATTCATCACGGCTCCGCCTTGGCAGGCGGTGGTCGCCGCGCGGCTGGCGGCGTCCGCCGCCTGCTCCGAGTTCTGTGCCACCTGGGCGATGGTCGCTGCCATTTCCTGCACCGCGGCTGCCACCTGGGCGATCTGGTCGCCGTTCGCGCTATAGTTCTTTGCCGCTCGTTTGCCGATGCCGTACATTTTCTCGCCGGCGTCGGCTACGCTGGGCAATTGCTGTGCGATGGCCTGTACTAGGTTCCTGGTGTTGGACTGGATTCGATTGAGGTACGTCGATAGATCGCCGATCTGGTCGTGGGAAACCGTCTCGGTGCGGGGGCCGGTCAGATCTCCCTCCGCAAGGCAGCGGGCGTGTTCGACGGCCGCGTTAAGAGCGGTCACCAGGCTATGCCTGGCATACATTGCCAACCCAATGCCTGTAGTCAATAACACGAAGGCAATTCCCAGCAATAGCCACCCGGTGGTCTTACTGCTGGAGCTGGCTGCTGCGGATTGCTCGTACGTGTAATAGGCGAAGAGCGTGGAGACGACCGCAATTGCGGAAATCACGCCAAAACTAAAGCTTAATCGTCTGGCGACCGTCAAACGCATTGTGAATTCCTCGGTTATTTCAGGTGGCAGGCTTGCCCGTCTGCCTCCTCTGTTGCTGGAGCGCGTCCTCTCTAACTAATCGGCGAATCAGGGCGCGACTTTATCCGGCCCTTGCTGCGCGGGTGCCCCACCCTGACGACGGATGTCCTGCAGAGCCGCCGCAGCCGGATGGCCGTCAATATAAAGTGCCGCGGTTGTGCACCAATCTCCTGGAGAGTGGCGAACCCGCCTGGCGGCGGGTCCATCATGCCATACACCTTGCCCCGAGGGCGTTCTTGGTCACGTCCTGCTAACGATTCGCGGTTACCGCCACCACGGCGAGCCCGTCGCACGGAATTGCCGTAGGGCTTGAGGCGCGAACTCGGGCGAAGCCGTTGCCTTGCCACACATCGCTGTAGCAACAATCAGCGTCGCTGGCGAACACTTGAAACGACCCGACATGGGGGTGGAAGTTGCGGACGCATTCGGTAACCGCGGGAACCGTGTCGGGGAAGGATTTGGCGTCATGAACCACAATGGTCGCCGCGCGGCCCATCCGAACGCTCGGACGCAGACAGAGTTCCGTGCTGGCCTTGGTCGAATCGAAGGAGTGATCCCCGTCGATGAAATAAAAATCAAAGGGTTCCGTAAACTCAGCCAGTGTGGGTACGGATTCCAGCAGTTGCATGGCCTTGGCGGCCTCCACCTTCGGCTCGTAGGTCTGGTAATCGTAGAGGTAACGCGTCAGATCCTGACTTGGCAGGGCAAAAAACGCCCTTACCACCGTGAGCGCGCCTTGCTCGCCAAAGGCTCGGTTGAAAGAAAGCAGGTGGCTCTGCACGTTGTCGAAGACGCGATGCCGTATTCCCGGATCTATGGACACAACTTTCGCGCCCCATGAGCTTGATATCTCCAGAATCCAGCGCGTCGAAAAGCCGAGAAAGCTTCCCACTTCCAGAATGGTTTTTGGCTTCGTCGCCTGAAGATGCTCAGCCAGGATCATGGCGTCGAAGCGTTTCAAACTTCCCAAATACGCATGGTTCAACTCGCGTTGCGTAGCATTCGGGTAGAACGCCTGAACGTGGCGAGCGAATTCCTGTTCCAGGCGGGTAAACAGTTCTGCCGGATTCTCGACCATGGGGCCTCCAAAGTCCTCGAAGGCACGCAGATTGGGGCTTTTTAATCCTGCGGCGCACGTGGAGCTGCAAGAGTCGGAAATGCACGTTCGGGGCCATTTCTGGGAGAAGAGGACCGTGCCTTACTGGGAGTCCTGTGGTTCACAGCTTACAGTTGGCGGCCAAACCGGCTTGCTTCTTCGCTTACCCTTCCTACGTGCCGACTTTCATGACCGCGTAGGGTGTGTGGTAGCCCTCGGCGATGATGCCGCAGGCCATATCGGTGACGCGCTTGAAAGCGCTGTAAACCTTCACGGCTTCTTCCGTGCCGAAAGCTGCTACACATTTCTCCAGAAAAAACTGCTGGGTGCGGTGCATCATGCCTACCATGTATGAGTTCATGATCCCGCGTCCGACATGCTTTTGGCCGACTTGATGTTGCTGCTGCCAAAATTGCTCCCCAATTTCTCCGTTAACTACCTGGCAATACCAGTCGCGAATCGTTTTCTCCCGTTGCTGGCGCTCTCCCTCGTGAAACAGCGCTTGCGTGGGGGCGTAGGCAAACAACGTCTCGTAGAACATCTTGACGTATTCATCTGCCCATAGCCCGGTTTGTGGCGCGGCGGTTTTTAATACCAGACAATCCTCGTCGGATACCCCGATGAGGTCGATCAGGCTTTGCATCGATTGCTTCATGTTGTGCCACCCCATTATGTGTCTACCCTGCCGGCTGCCGTGGTGGCACCGTCGAAACCGTATTAGCGGTTGGATGGTTTCCGTTTACCTTGGGTTGTTTCTTATGGGGTATGCTTTGTCTGGCGCGGCTGTGCGTCCTGAGGGAAATGGCTATGGCTTCGTCGAGAAACTGCCGCCGATTCAGACCGGTGTTTAGGGCCCGACTCGCACGTCCCGCAGGCGCAGGACGTGTTCTGACACAAACGCTTCGTTCGGAACATCTGCTACGCGCACACTGTCTGATATTCCTCGTACGCGCCCTTGAAGTCGGTGATACTTTGGTCGGGCTCGAAATGCCAGATTCGGGTGGCCACTTCATCCACCAAATCGTGATCGTGGGTGACCAGCAGTACGGTTCCCTGATAGCGCTGCAAAGCGATATTCAAGGCGTTGATCGACTCCAGGTCCAAGTGGTTCGTGGGCTCATCCAGGACCAGGACGTTCGGCTTTTGCAGCATGAGTTTGCAGAACAGCAGCCGGGCTGATTCACCGCCGGAAAGTATGTCGGTCTTTTTATTGCCGTCGTCGCGGGCGAACAACATTTGGCCGAGCAGACCGCGGATGTCTTCCTGATAGGCCCCCGGGTCCCACTGGTACAGCCACTCGAATACGGTGGCGCCTTTGGAGATCAAGGACTTATGGTCCTGAGCGAAAAAGCCCACGGCGGCTTCGTGTCCCCAAATGACTTTGCCGTCGCTCAGCAAGGGACCGTCGTAGCCGCTCGCCTGGCGAAGCTCGGATTCCGGTACGGTTGGCGAATTGGCCAGCAGGGCATTCAACAGGGTGGTTTTGCCGGCGCCGTTGCGGCCCATCAAGGCGATCTTTTCGCCGCGCAGAATACTGGCGGTGAATGGCCGAATCACCTCGTTCTCTCCGTAGGTCTTCGCGACCCCTTCCAATTCCAGAATGTGCTTACCGGAAGGCCGCTTCTGCTCGAACTTCAAGAACGGGCGCTGAATGTTCGAGCGCGCCAGTTCATTGACTTGCAGGCGCTCGACCTCTTTGCGCCGCGACTGAACCTGGCTGGAACGGGTGCCGGCGGAGAAACGCGCGATGAAATCGTTAAGCTGAGAGATCTTCTTCTCGCGTTGCGCGTTCTGCCCCTCGATCTGGGAGCGGATCTGCGTCTTAGCCAGCACCATCTCATCGTAGCTGCCGTTGTACGTGATGATGGTCTCGTAATCGATATCGGCGATATGGGTGCAAATGCTGTTCAAAAAATGGCGATCGTGCGAGATCACGATCAGCACGCCGTCATACTGATTCAAAAAGCTTTGCAGCCAATGGATCGAATCCAAATCCAAGTGGTTCGTTGGTTCGTCCAGCAGCAAGGCCTGGGGATGTCCGAACAAGGCCTGCGCCAGCAGTACGCGGACTTTTTGTCCGCCCTGCAGCTCGCCCATGGTGCGCTGATGTACTTCGTCGGGAATATCCAACCCCTGCAACAACAGGGTGGCATCGGTCTCGGCGGAGTAGCCGTCCTCTTCGCCGACAATGCCTTCCAGTTCGCCGAGCCGCATGCCATCGTCATTGGTCAAATCCGGCTTGGCCCAGAGCACGTCGCGCTCTTCCAGGGCGGCCCACAGGCGCTTATTGCCCATGATGACGGTATCGAGCACACGATAGGCGTCAAAGGCGAACTGATCCTGACTCAAGGCGCCAAACTTGCGAGGACGTACTACCGTGCCCTTGGTCGGCTCCAGTTCGCCGGTCAGCAGCTTCATAAAGGTGGATTTTCCACACCCATTGGGACCCGTGAGGCCGTAGCGTCTCCCCGGCGTGAACGCCGTGGACACTTCTTCAAAGAGAATTTTTGCGCCGTAGCGCATGGTGACAGAACTGACTGAAATCATGATTTTGTGAGGGAACTGCGGGAACTGCCAACTAGGCCAATCGCAGATATCTTCTATAGGATATCATGGACCCCCAAAAATGGAGCTTCGCGAGTCACGAGACGCGAGTCACGAGCCGGAAGACGCCCACTCGCGTCTCGTGACTCGCGTCTCGCGCAGGTTTCCTCAGGCCGCCCAGCGTTCGCCGGCATCGGTAGAATCGATTTTGGTTGACGCCGGGCGGCGGGGCTCTTGCTCCAGCGCGTCGAAGGGAATAAAGATAGCAAACACCGTCCCGTGTCTGTGTGGCGCTTGGCTGCTGCGGACACTGACCCGGCCATGGTGCTTCTCCACAATTTCCTTGGTGAGCCACAAGCCCAAGCCCGTTCCGGTCTCCTGGCGGGTGGAGAAGAAAGGCTCGAAAATCCGCTTACGGGTATTGCTGTCCATGCCATGTCCCGTATCGGCGACGGTGACCCGAACTCCCAGCCGGCCGGTCCTCCAATCCCAAGCTTGCCGTTGGCGAACCATGACCCTGGTTCCTACCGCGCGGGTGGCATCCAACGCATTGGCGAGAAGATTGATAAACACCTGTCGCAACGCTCCGTCATAGGCGCGGAGCGGAGCGGATTCCTCGTAACGACTCTCGATATGGATGCCGGCGGAAGAAAAACGGCGCCGGTAGAGCGAGAGTGCGGTCTCCAAAAGTTCCGGCACTTTGATCACGGCCGGCTGCGAGGCTTGGCGGGAAAAGCGCAAGGTCTCGGTCACGATGGCGCACACCCGCTTCAATTCTTCGTCCGCCAAGATGGCATACTTGCGTACCTGCTCCAGGGAAGAGGCGTTTTGCAGGAGGAAGATAAGGTTGGTGACGGACTCCAGGGGATTATTGATCTCATGCGAGATGCTGGCCGCCATCCGTCCTACCAGGGCGAGCTTTTCGCTCTTGCGTAACGCATCCTCGGTGCGCTTGCGCTCGGTGATGTCGACAAACGCTCCCACCGCGCCCCGGATCCCGCCGTCCTCCCCGAACAGCGGCGCCGCGTTGCCCAAAATATCGCGACACGAGCCGTCCTGGAAAAGGATCGTCAGCTCGGCGTTGCGAATTTCACGCCCGCTGGCTGCCGCCATCTGAACCGGCAGTTCCTCGGGCGCCAGCTCTTTTCCCTCGCGCAGGGTGCGGAAGTTGCGTGGCCGTTCCGCCGCCGGCGCGGACGAGGAGACGTTCGCGTCGGGCGGCAGTTGCAGGAACTCGGCGCCAAACCGGCTGCCCGTGATGCGCTCGCACTGGGGGTCGTGCGCAATGGAAATAATGGCCGGCACTACGTTCATGACCGTCTCCAACTCGGCCGCCCGGGCCCGGGATTCGGCCTCGCTCTGTCGCAGGGCCCGTTCGATGGTGCGCCGCTCGCTGATATCGCGGAGCACCATCACGACGCCGATCAGCGAGCCGTGAGCGTCGCGAATGGGAGCGCCGCTATCCTCGATTGCGATCTCCGAGCCGTCCTTGCGGACCAGAACGGTGTGATTGGCCAGCCCGGCGATGGTACCGAGGCGGCATACTTTCTCCACCGGACTCTGAACGATAGTGCGGGTCTCCTCATGGAAGATGCGGAAAACCTCGACCAGCGCGCGACCCCGGGCTTCCTGCTCGGTCCACCCGGTCAGCTTTTCCGCCACACCGTTCATAAACACCACGCGAGTTTCGGGATCGCAGGCAATCACCGCATCGCCTATGCTGCGGAGCGTTGTATCCAACCACCCGTGCTGGGCTGCAAGATCCGCGACCTGCGCTTCGTACCGGCCCGCCAATAGACGGAAAATCCTGTAGCTGAAGACGGAAATGACAAGTGCTGCCAGGCCCGCCAACACCAACAGCACCACGTAGCTGCTGCGCGAACGGGACAGAGCCCAGGCCATGTCGCTGTGGTCGACCCATGCCGCGGAGGATTGCAGGGAGCGAATCTGATAGGCAAGGATCCCCGCCAGCAAGGCCATGGCGATCACCGGGACCAGCAGGAGCAGCGATAGAGCCTGTTTAAACGAAGTCGGCTTCATAGAAAGACACAAGCAACGAGAGAACCCGCCAGCTCGGTGCGGGTGGAAAAACCTGCAACCCGGGTTCCAGCGCCTTGTTTTTATGGATGACTGAGCCAAGACGGATGCTGCTTATCTCGCATGATTTAAGACCGCCGATTTCCGGAACGTGAGGTCCAGCAAAGCTGCTCTGGGCAAGTCTCCTCTTTGCCGCACCGCTGGGCGCCGCGGGAGCAAACGGCGACATCCCATGAAGTACGACCAATCGGAGGTTGCAAGATGCGCATAGGGCGCCCGGAGGCGGCGGCTGCCGCCAAGCTGTTTATCGTGGCGGCGGGGACTAAGGCGGCGCTGGCGAAAACCAAACCCGTTTTCGACGTTTTGGGACAGCGCACCTTTGAAGTCGACGAACGGCCGGAACACGCAAACCTGATCAAACTCCTGGGAAATTTCCTGATCACCTGCGTGCTGGAAAGTCTGGGCGAGGTATTTGCCGTGGCGCGCAAAGCGAAGATCGATCCGCAGACCGTGTTCGATGTGCTCAGCGGCACGATGTTTGGCGCTCCCGTCTATAACAACTACGGTCCCAGAATTATTGAAGAAAAGTTTTCTCCCGCGGGCTTCAAGATGCCGCTCGGTCTGAAAGACGTGCGACTGGTGTTGCAGGAGGCGGAGAAGCTGTCGGTGCCCATGCCTTTTGCCAATGTCATTCGCGACCGCTTCCTGAGCGCAATTGCCAATGGATATGGCGACCTGGACTGGTCGGCGCTGACCTTGGCCATTGCCCAAAGCGCCGGACTCCCCGCTCAACTTCCAGCTCAACCCGGCAGCCAGGCGGCGGATTGAGGAGCGTTTCACGTTTCTCGTTTCACGTTGAGGGCGCGGAACGCAGTTGTGCGCGTTTCTATTTGTAGACACATTTTTGATCGTTCGCTTTGAAACGGCGCACGCGCTGTTTCTTAATTCGCAGTGGTGAGAGAACTTTTTCGCCCGGCCTCCCACTGCTCCAGCATTTGTCGTCCGATGGTTGCGAATTCGGGATGTTCTTTGCCGTGCGCAGTGACTTCTTGGCGCGTTTCGGCGAGAGCCTGTGAGATGCGGTCGAGTACGCGAAGCAAATCTTTCCGCGAAGCCAGCGAGCGCCCTTCGCCGAAGCGGATGAGATCTTTGGCCGCAGGCCACTGATTGGTTCCGTTCAACGTCAGCGCCATTCGGTCCTGCGGCAAGTAGACGGAGGTGGTCACCAGATCGTAGGCGGGGGCCAGATGCGCCTCGCCTTGTACATCGTCATAAACGACGCCGAAGTTCTTAAGATGTGCGTCACCGTTGCGAATGGCGCAGTTCAGAGCGATCAGCGTGAAGAGCTGGAGGCTTTCCTCCAGTATCGCCGGCGAATTCGCGAACTGCTGGAATCGCTTCATGATGTTGGTTTCGTAGCTGCCCCGATACTTCTCGTCCGTTCGGCGGGCGTTGAGAACGCAGAAGTCCTCAAATCCACGATAGCTCCCGTCCGCACGGAGATCGAACCGATCTATCACCAGGGCGCTGCCATCGGTGGCCAACCGGTGCGCAGGGACCCGCAGGCCGCAACGTTCCGCCACCTTCAAACAGAAAAACTCATTGGCCGCCAATTGGGGAAACTCCGCCGGGTCCCAGAACTTGACGATGTGAGTCGCTCCCCGAAACGAGGGCGATAACAACCGCTTGCTTTGCGGATTCGTCGCAAAGTTGCCTTCATCACGCACGAGAAATTTTGGCTGCACGCCGCTCACGCCGGAATGCGCGGCGAACTTCTCGATCAGGTAGCGGTAAAACTCGCCACCGCGCCGGCTGGCAAGAATCTCATCCACGGACTGAAACGGTACAGCTTCGTCCAACGTTTCATCGGTCCCGGTGAAACGAATGCGGCCGAGCTGGGAACGGCCAACAATCGCCAGCAGATCCAGATCGTCGAAAGTCCCGGTTGCCTTGGCAAAAGCAAGGCGCAGCCGCTCCCGCAACGCCCCTTCGGGCAAGTTCATTTCAAAGATGGGTGGCACACCGAATGGCGTATCCCAGGATGCAAGCCGGACGGGCATCGTCACGGAGACGGCGCGATCAGGTGACACTCCGAGGCGGTCTATACTGGCCTGGAAAAGGAGACCGTCGGGATCATGTCCTGAAATATGACACCAATGATGCAGAAATTGCTGAGCTCATGTCCCTTAAACGTGATGTGAGCACTCCGGAAAATAGGGAATATTGGGAATTTGTGCAGCGAACGTCGGCACAGGTGCAAGAATGGCCGAGTTGGATGAAGGGATGCAGTTCGTCAGTTTCTCGTGGTGAAACGGAGCAAACTCAGAACAAACCTGAATCCAAGTCGGCCTCCAAGAGATCTCCGAGATAGTTTTTAAGTCATCCAGTTCATAATGCCAGACTGCGCCGCCGCTAGGCGGCCTTTTTGGGGCCAAAAGCGCGGCGGAGTATGCAGGCGAGGGGGCCTGCGGTTCGTCGGCGGCCTGTCTTCCTATTCGATAATCGCGGGGGTTCCGCTTCCGCTCGATAGGGTCAACTCGCAGCCTTGGTTTCGGCTGCAGTCTACCTTCGCGCGGTGGAAGAAGACCTCGGTGGAGCTGTCGGGAAAGGGTAGGTTGAAGTTTAGGTTGTCGAGTTCAGCCTCGTGGGCGCGGATCTTTGGTGGTCCGTTCAGAAATCGGGCATTGGCCACGTGGCCCGACGCGTCCATAGCCAGCAGCACATGTCCGGTTCCTTCGATGCCGGTCCAAGCGAGTTTCTGCACATGCTCGTTTCCGGACGCTGTCTCTTGCTGAGCGATCAGATGGTCGGTGGCGGAGCCGGCTAATTGCTTCAAGCGTTCGAGTGCTTCCGGATAAGGATAGGCTGCGCCGGCCACAGCGGCATAGGTGGCAATCGCCTGCTGCCGGTTTCCTTGTTTCTCATAGATGTTGCCGAGATGCCAGCCAATCTCGCCGTGATCGGCATGGTTCCAGGCCGCGGTTACATAGCGCTCGGCATTCTTCAGCTCGCCTTGCTGGAAGTAGACCCAGCCTAAAGTGTCCCAGTAGGAGGCCAAACTGGAGGAGAGCGCTACCCCTTCCGGGGTAACGGGCAACGAGCGAGTATCCCGAAGATCAGCCTCGGTCTTTGAAACCGCCAATTCCGCATACTGGCGCGCCAGATCGAGGCGCTGCCCGGTGTCCGCCAGACTGTAGGCCACGCTATTCCAGTTGTGCGGAGTTGGCGCTTGCTTAAGGACCTTGTCGAATAGCGCCATGGCTTTGGCGAGTTGGCCGGTCCGCAAGTAGGCTTCTCCCAGAGATTCCATCAGGGTGGAGTCATTCGGCATAATGCCGTTGGCCTCTTCGAGTTCAGCTACGGCTTCCGGATAGTGATGAGCGCGCAGCAACACATGGCCCAAAGCGGTCAGCGCCGCCTGGTTCAGGGGATTGAGTTCCAGCAGCCTGCGATAGGCGGCGATGGCCGGCTCAAACTGCTGCTGTTGAATGTAGGCATGTCCCAGCCCATTCCATGCGCGCCAGTCGCTGGGGGAAAGGGCAATGGCGTGCTGGTATGCTCGGACGGCTTTCGCCGGCTGCCGATCTCCTGAATAAGCGTTACCCAGGTTGTCCCATGCCTCTACCTGCTTGGGGCGTAAGAGCGTAACCACCTGGTACAGTTTCGCTGCCTCTTTGTAGTTGTGCGTCGTCAGCGCTTGATGGGCGACGCGCTCCAGGGTCTTGGCCTGGGTTACCGCAAAGGCGACCAGCAGACCGAGACTCAGGCATACCAGCAGACAAACCGAGCCGGCATAGTAGAACAGCCGCACCTTCGGCCACAACACGGCAGGCCAGCGATCGGCGAATTTATCGCTCCAAGTATCATTCAGGCGCGGTGGCAGTGCGGCTTCTTCCGATCCGGGCTTCCACTCGGAAATCATCCAGACCGCACGGAGATTGGAAAGCAGCAAGGCCATGAAGATGACCCGGAGCACAATCAGGCCCGGCGCGGCCACCAGCTGGTGCAGGGAAAGCAGCGAGTCGGTAAGGTAGAAGACGAGCACGATGGCCGCCGCCAGGTGACTCCGCTCGCGCACCCCCACGCCGCCAAGATAAAACAACAGCAGCACAATGCTCCCCAACACTGGATGACCGGTGCAAACCGCGAAGATAAATGAGATCACCGCCAGGATGGTGCACACCCAATAGCCCTGGGCCGCGAGATAGTCCACGTCGGCGGCGCTTTCAATGGAGGGCCAAAACAGGCTCTTGAGACGGCTTTCGGTACGGGGCGTGGCAGCGGATAATCCCAAGGTTTGCATGCGCGGATTAGAACATCGTGGGTTGTGCGTCGTCCAGAGGAAAAAGTCCCGGCACCTGGCAAGCCCGCGCAGATGGAGAAATTTAAGCTACGACTTTAAATTACTCAACCATTACTCGATCACCGGCTTCACGGAAACCTCGACTTCCACGCTGTGATTGCCGCCGCCGACCGCAATCCCTTTGACGGGAGTAACATCGCCGTAGTCGCGTCCCCAGGCCAGAATGATGTGACCATCGGAGGGCATTACGTCGTTCGTGGGATCGAAATCCAGCCAGCCGCTGCCGGGAACAAAAGCCGATACCCAGGCATGAGAGGCTTCGGCGCCCTGATTGCCCGGGCTGCTGCGCAGGTATCCGCTGATGTAGCGGGCCGGCAGGCGTAACGAGCGTAGCGCGCCAATCATGACGTGGGCAAAATCCTGACATACCCCGTGGCGCTTGCGTAGTACTTCCAGCAGCGGCATCTCGATCGACGTTGACTTCGGCTGATAGCGGAATTCGCTATAGATACGATGGGAAAGTTCTTGCAGCGCCTCCACGAGCGGACGCCCGGGAGTAAAGGTGGGCCGGGCAAACTCCGCCAGCTCCGGAGCTTGGGAAACAAACGGAGAATCGAAGACGAATTCCAGCGCTTGCAGGTTCTCGTCGTCCGGCTGGGCGGCAATCTGTTCGCGCGCTTCTTCCCAGGCAATGGAAGAGAGCCCCTCGAAGGAAGACGCCCGCACCTCCACTATGCTGTTGGCCTGGATGGTGAACAGGCTATGAGTTTCAAAGATTGCCGCCGTCGTCACTTCATTTCCGAAGTAATCGTTCCTGCGGTGCAAGGTTGCCGGGCCCGGTTGCAGGCAAAGATCGAAGGAGCGGATCTGTTGATGGGGCAGCGCGCGCGGCGTGAGGCGCAGCTCGTTCACCGATTGCGACACCGGCGATTGGTAAATATGGCGGGTGATGTGGCTAGCCGAGTAGAGCATAGGGTCTCACTGGGAGCGCACCAGGCGCGCGGTGGCGACCGGGCTGAGATAATGATCGGCCAGCGCATCGGAAAGATCGTACATACTTGCTTTGAGTTGTTGGAGGAGCGCCCCCAAGGCTCCGAAGCGGCCTTCGTTGTCTCTTTGCGATAGATCCGCCAGAGAGGCAAGGCGAACCGTACTCAAAGCTTTGGCCACCAATCCCTGCTCGAAGTAGCAGGTGGTTTGGTCGTGCTCGGGCAGCTTCTCGATATGATCAAGCAGATTGGCGAACTGAAAAGCGATCGAGCGGGGATTGGATTCGTCCACCAGTAATAGGTCGAGCACCAGATCGGTGCGCAGGGTGGTCAAATAGCGCGTGCGATAGGTGATGGAGCTGTCCGCGATATAAAGCAAGATCCGCAAATAAGGTTCGATTTCCTCCGGGCCTTCCGCCAAGCCCGCTTGCAACAGCTCCGCCATATGCCGGGCGCGTTCCAAGCGGCGGCCGATTTCCAGAAAGTGCCAACCGTGGCCCCGGGTGGTATTCTCCGTCACCAAACCGACGAACGCGGAAAGGGTCACGATGGCGCCATCGAGCAAATGCATCTCGGCTAGATAGCGCTGGTGCGGCTGATCCGGAATCTCCTGGGTGAAATTGGCCTCAATTTGCTGGAGCACGCGCCAGGTGTCGCTGGACAGACGTTCTTTCAATTGCAAGGCCACGCGTCGCAGCTGCTTGAGATTCCAGCCCAGTCCGGTGGGCCGGGTTTCATCACACACGATGCTGGACAACAGACGCTGCACGCGCCACAGCTGTTCTCCCAGCGATGCCTGGGAGACTTCCGGCAACAGGTATCCCAAGCGGGTCAACAGGCTGACCACCGTCTCCAGGGAAGCGGTGCGTCCAAAATCCTCTTCGCCGGAGAGCGCCGGCAGCAGGGCACGGAGAAGACGTACCCGGTCCTCCAACCGCTCCGCGTAACGGCCCAGCCAGAAGAGATTGTCCGCCACCCGGCTGGGCATCTTCGCCCAACTGGGATGAGCGGCGATCTCCCCAAATAGAGCCGGCGCCACGAATGGCTCGCCCGAGCCGCCCGGAACCCATGTATCCTTGGTCGCGCCTCCGCGGTGAAGAGTAACGGAGGCCGAAGTTTTTTCCGGGGAGACGCGGGTCAGCCCTCCCGGCAGCACATGGTAGGACTGTCCATCCCAGGCGGCAAAGACCCGCAGGGCGACGTGGCGCGACGCCGGTCCCGTCTCGGTAAAGATTGGCGCGGTGGAGAGGGCAACTTGTTCCTGAGCCACAAACTGTTCCGGATGAGCTTCGATTTTTTCGATCAAGCGCGCGCGAGCCGCGGTGTCCATCGAGGCGGGAAGCTCACGATGCCGGCCGGGGCGGTGGAAGGCCGGCTTGATCACCAGCTCATCGAGATGTTCGAGCACATACTGTCGCGACTTCTCCTGTCCGCACCACCAGGTGGAGACCGAGGGCAGCAGCAGCTCTTCGCCCAGCAGCTGCCGGCAAACTCCGAGCAGAAACGCCATGTGAGCGGGAGTCTCCGCCAAACCGCTGCCCAACGCGTTATCGATAGCCACGTTGCCGCAGCGTACCGCCTGCACCAGACCGGGTACGCCCAACACCGAATCGCCGCGCAATTCCAAGGGATCGCAAAAGTTATCGTCCAGCCGGCGCACAATCAAATCCACCGGTTCGGGGCCGGTCAGGGTTCGCAGATAAACACGATTATCGCGCACCATCAGATCGGCGCCTTCGACCAGAGGGAAGCCCCAATGGCCGGCCAGAAAGGAATGCTCGAAATAAGTTTCGCTATGCGGTCCGGGGGTAAGCAGCACCACGCGCGGAGTCGAGTCCTTACCGGCGGCCAAGTTCAACAAGGCGTTTCGGCGCATATCAAAAAAGCGCGCCAGTTGCCGGACGTGACAGGTGCTGAAAACGTTGGGGAGCGTGCGGGCGCTCACCAGCCGGTTTTCCAGACAGTAGCCGAGGCCCGAAGGGGACTGGGTTCGATCCGCGGTTACCCACCACTGTCCGTCGGGGGAACGTGCCAAATCCGCGGCATAGGAATGAACGTACATGCCGTTGCGGGGCGTCACGCCATGGCAGGGACGGAGGAAGTGTGGGTTCGCATAGACCAGGGCCGGGGGAATGTGTCCTTGATAGAGAAGCTGCTGGGGCTCATAAAGGTCGGTCAACAGGGCATTCATCAAGGTGGCGCGCTGTATGATCGCGCGTTCGATCCGCGCCCATTCGTCTTCGGCGATGACCAGCGGAATGGGGTCCAGCGGCCAGGGGCGTTCGACCCCATGCTGGTCGTTGCTGACATTAAACGAGGTGCCATTGGCTTGGATCAGTTGCTGCGTGGTTTTCCAGGAACGGCTCAGTTCGCTGGGACCCATGCGCCGGATGGCTACCGCGAGCTCTCGCCAATGGTGACGAGGAAAGCCGGAGGGCCGCAAGGCTTCGTCCCAATGTCCCTCGACGCCGGCGTAGTGCCGCTGCGCCGGGCGCGATTGATTTACCTGAGTCTCCGGCAGAAAGTCTCCCCCTAATGTGCGTCGGGACTCGGGTCCCTCCGCTGCCTCTACGCCTCAATGATTCACAATAATTTTATGAACTTCGTTTTGCTCAGGGTGGAAGCACCGGGCTTTAGCCCGGTGAATTCAGGCACAAACGCAATGGGGCTTTGGCCCCGGCAAAGACGAAGCCGGGGCTAAAGCCCGCAACACCCTGTAACTTGTTTCGCCGGGCTAAAGCCCGGCGCTTCCACCCTGACAGTACCTTCTGGCGCGCAATAAGAATCTTCATAAATCATCCAAGCTATGGGGCTAACGGGTGCCTAGGCGCGCCGCAGATCCAACGTTACCGGGAACTCGGGATTTGGCTCGACCGGTGGTACCACCAGGGGACCGGGCGTATGTCCAAAGGCAAAAAAGCGCGATCGCCGCCGCCCTTCCGCCTCGTTCGAGTTCACGGGAAACGTATCATAGCTGAGTCCGCCGGGGTGGGCTACATGATAGGTGCAGCCCCCGATCGAGCGCTCCGCCGCCAGATCGATTACGTCGAAGACCAATGGCGCGTGCACCGGGATAGTGGGATGCAGGCAGCGCGGAGGCTGCCAAGCCCGATAGCGAACGCCACATATAAACTCGCCCTGCGTACCGGTTGGATGGAGAGGCAGGCGGCGGCCGTTGCAAGCCACCGCAAAACGCTCGTCGATCAAACCGCGCACGCGCAGCTGTATGCGTTCCAAGGAGGAATCCACGAAGCGAGTGGTCCCGCTCAGGCCCGGTTCCTCGCCCAATACATACCAGGGTTCGATGGCCTGGCGAAGTTCGAGCTCAATGCCTTCGTAGCATACCCGCCCGAAAACCGGGAAGCGGAACTCCAGATGTGGGGCAAACCACTCCGCCGCGAATGGGTAGCCGGATCGTTGCAACTCCGTCATCACCCGCCGGAAATCCTGCTCCACGAAATAAGGCAGTAAAAACAGATCGTGCAGGCGCGCGCCCCAATGGATCGGCGCTTCCTCGTAAGACTGACGCCAGAAACGCGCCACCAGCGCCCGTACCAGCAATTGCTGGGTCAGACTCATGCGGGCATGCGGAGGCATCTCGAAGGAGCGTAGCTCCAGCAGTCCCAATCTTCCGGTTGCGCTATCGGGAGAGTAGAGCTTGTCGATACAAAACTCGGCGCGATGGGTATTGCCGGCGCCATCGGCCAGCAGATCGCGGAAGATGCGGTCCACCACCCATAACGGCAGTTCCCCAGGATTGGCGCGGCTGAGCTGCTGAAAGGCAATCTCCAGCTCATAGACCGCGTCCGCGCGGGTTTCATCCAGTCGCGGCGCCTGACTGGTAGGACCGATGAAGGTGCCGGAAAACAGATAGGAGAGCGACGGATGATTCAGCCAGTACCCGAGCAGGCTTTTCAAAAGATCGGGACGGCGCAGAAAAGGACTGTCGGCGGGGGTGGAACCGCCCAGCACAACATGGTTGCCGCCGCCGGTTCCGGTATGGCGGCCATCCAACATGAACTTTTCCGTGCCCAGGCGGCTCAATCGCGCTTCCTCATATAGCGCGACCGTGTTATCGACCAACTCGCGCCAACTCGCGGCGGGATGTATGTTGACCTCAATGACCCCGGGATCCGGGGTGATCCTAAATTGGCGCAATCGCGCATCGTCCGGAGGCGGATAGCCTTCAATGGCCACCGGCATTTTGAGCTCCGAGGCTACGTCTTCGACCGCGGCCACCAGGTCCACGTAATCTTCCGCGGAAGTTACCGGAGGAAGAAACACGCAAAGCTGCCCGTGTCGAGCTTCGACCACTAGCGCCGTGCGTACTACCGGTCCCGGCGGTGTAGCATCGGCCAGCAGCGGCGGGATTATGCCGCATTCCGCGGCGAACGTGGACATTCTGCCAGCGGCAACCGTTGCCTCTCTGGCCGGCAAAAGATCCAGGCTGCGCTGCCGCCGTTCGCCTTCCTCGCCTCCGGCGTCCGCGTGAACAAGAGCATACGGGGCGGGCAGAGGAGGCATGGGCGCCATGGGGTCCAGCGTCCATACCCGTTGTCTTTGAGCAACCGGTTCCCACGGCAACGCTTCCAGCGGAAGCCGGAAACCCACAGGGGAATCTCCGGGAATCAGATACAAATGGTCCGCGCGAAGTGTCCACAAAGCCGTCTGCCAGTAGGGGCCATCGTTGCCCTGGCCGCGCTTCAAAGGCAATACAAAGCCGGCGGGACTATCCAGACCACGCTCGAAGATGCGGCTTAGCCGCTGTCGTTCTTCGGGATCATCGAGTTTGTTATCCACCGGATCCACGTTCACCGGAAGCTGGCGCTCTTTGTGAATGTAGGCGAGGGGATCCTCGAAGGCCGCCATCACGAACTCGGAACCCACTGCCAGCCGCTGCGCTAATGCCTCGGCAAAGGCTAGTGCTTCGGTGGCGCCGTATCCGTAATCGCTCGCCGGCTCTGCCAGCCACTGGGAATCGCGCCACAGTGCGACGCCATCGGCGCGCCAATAGCAGCCGAAGGCCCAACGCGGCAGTGATTCGCCCGGATACCATTTGCCTTGCCCAGAGTGCAGCAGCGCGCCGGGGGCGAACCGCTCGCGCAATCGGCGCAATAACTTCCCGGCCAACTGGCGCTTGGCCGTACCCAAAGCCGCTGTGTTCCACTCTTCGCCGTCCATATCGTCAATGGAGACGAACGTAGGCTCGCCGCCCATCGTCAGGCGGACATCCCCCGCGGCCAGCTCGCTGTCGATGCGCTCGCCAAGTTCGCAAATGCTCTGCCACTGTTCCTCGCCATAGGGCTTGGTGACCCGCGGGTCCTCGTGGATGCGGGCGATTTGCATCTCGTGGTGAAACTCGACCTCGCAAGGGCTGACTAAGCCGGAAACCGGCGCCGCCGAAGGTGTCTCGGGAGTTGCGGCCAGCGGGATGTGTCCCTCGCCGGCCAGCAGCCCCGAGGTGGGATCCAGACCGATCCACCCCGCCCCGGGCAGGTACACTTCGGCCCAGGCATGCAAGTCGGTAAAATCCTCGGACGGACCTTCCGGACCCTCCAGCGGTTTTACGTCGGGCTTGAGTTGGATCAAGTATCCCGAGACGAAGCGTGCCGCCATGCCCAGGTGGCGCAGGATCTGTACGAGTAACCATGCCGAATCGCGGCAAGAGCCGCTAGCCAATTCGAGGGTTTCCTCGGGGCTCTGCACTCCCGGCACCATGCGAATCAAGTAGCGAATCTCCCGCTGCACGCGTTGATTCAGATCGACCAGAAAGTCGATGGTGCGAACTTCGCTGAGATCAATCGACGAGAGAAAACCCTTCAGGCAAGGTCCGGCGGGAGCGGTCGCAAGGAACGATCTCAGTTCCCGCTTTTCCGCGGCATCGTAGAAGAACGGATACTTCTCCGCGTAAGGCTCGAGAAAGAAATCAAACGGATTGATGACTTCCATCTCGGCCACCAGATCCACTTCCAGCGAGAAGCAGCGGGTCTGGCTGGGGAAGACCAGCCGGGCCAGGAAGTTGCCGTGCGGATCCTGCTGCCAGTTGATGAAATGGTCCTTGGGCTCGACGCGGAGCGAATAGCTCGAAATCGGGGTGCGGCTGTGCGGTGCGGGGCGCAAACGCGCAATCTGCGGTGCCAGCGTAACCAGCCGGTCGTACTGGTAGATCGTTTGATGGTGAAGCGCTACGCGTATGCCCATCAGCTTTCCCCCGAGGCCATGGCGCTGGCCTGTTCCTGCCGGCGCCAGTTGAAGAAGTCCTGCATAAGGTTGTCGCCGATAGCGTTCATTTTCACCTGCAAATCGTCGAGATACTCGTGCAGGCCGTTGTCGATAATATGGTCGACCGAGGCAAAATCCAACTCGGCCCGCAGCGAACCCATGCGCTGCTCCGAAGGATAGCGGAATGATCCCATAGGGGTGCCGGTGATGGCATGCAGACATTCGTCGGCGCTATGAATGCAATGGTGGATGGCGCGGGGAAAACTGCGATCCAATACCAGAAAATCGACGATGTCGCGGGGCGAGATGCGCCCGTATTTCTTACGGTACATTTCAAAGCCGCTAACCGATTTGAGCACCGCCGACCAATGGAGATCGTCGTAGGGCGTACCGACGAAGCTGGTCGAGGGCAGCAATATGAAGTACTTCACATCCAGGATGCGCGAGATCTTGTCGGCCCTTTCGATGCTCTCGCCCAGGCGCATGAAGTGCCACGCCTCATTGTGGCTCATGGTGTTGTCGGTGATTCCCTGGAACAGATGGCAGCCGAAGCGCAGGTGGCGCAAACTATCGGCGATGCTCTCCGTCTCGGTCTGCCCAGCGTTGGGCTGGAAGCGGAGATACATGCGATTGATCTGCTCCCACATCTCCGAGGAGATGGTCTCGCGAACCGAACGGCCGTTTTCCCGCGCGGCCCGCAGGCAGGAGCAGATCGAATTGGGATTGGCCGCGTCCACCGTCAAAAAACGAATGACGTTGGCCTCGGTGGCTTCGCCATAACGCTCCTGGAAGTCCGCCCTGTCTCCGCTGGTATCGACCAAGGGCTGCCACTGGTGCGCCGGCACCATAGGCAGGTCCAGCTGTAAGTGAAGATTGACCTCGATAAAACGCGCCACGTTTTCCGCGCGTTCAATGTAACGCGCCATCCAGTAGACCGCGTCGGCCACGCGGCTCAGTAGGGGAGCGGGTTCGTACATCATCATGCGGCACCTGCCTGTGCGGCGGGCGCCAGCACCCAAGTGTCCTTGCTGCCACCGCCCTGGGATGAATTTACTACCAATGAGCCTTTGCGTAACGCCACCCGAGTGAGTCCCCCGGGCATGACATTGATTTCCTTGCCATACAGAATGTAGGGCCGGAGATCGATGTGCCTTCCTTCGAAGTGATCCTCGATCAAGGTCGGCACCCGGGAAAGAGACAAGGTCGGTTGCGCGATGTAGTTGCGCGGATTGGCCTCGATGCGCGCGGCAAACTCGGTTCGCTCCTGCGCGGTCGAGTGCGGCCCAATGAGCATCCCGTATCCGCCGGATTCGTTGGCCGACTTGACCACCAGCTTCTCCAGATTCTGTAGTACGTGCTTCCGGTCCTTTTCCTGCCAGCACTGGAAGGTTGGCACGTTGGGCAGAATAGCGTCTTCGCCTTCGTAGTAGCGAATGATCTGGGGTACGTAGGAATAGACAACCTTGTCGTCGGCCACGCCATTGCCCGGCGCGTTGGCCAGCGCCACTCGCCCCGCGCAGTATACCTCCATCAGGCCGGCTACGCCCAGCAGCGAGTCCTTACGAAATACCGTAGGGTCCAAAAAATCGTCGTCGAGGCGGCGATAAATCACATCCACCTTGCGTAGTCCTTTGGTGGTGTACATCCAGACCAGTCCGTCTTGCACGAGCAGGTCACTTCCTTCGACCAGCTGAATTCCCATCTGCTGGGCCAGAAAACTGTGCTCGAAGTAGGCGGAGTTATAGATCCCCGGAGTGAGCAATACCACGGTGGGCTGATCGGCGGCGCCCGGCGGAGCAATCGCCTGCAAGGTTTCCAATAGCTTACTGGGATAGTTATCCACCGGGCGCACCCGTAGACCCTCGAAGACGCGGGGGAAGGTACGCTTCATTAGAGCCCGGTTCTCCAGTACATAGGAGACGCCAGAAGGTACCCGCAGATTATCCTCCAGTACATAAATCTGGCCGTCGCCATGGCGCACCAGATCGGTCCCGGTGATATGACACCAGACACGCTGCGGCGGGTTGATCTCGTGACACATCGGACGATAGAAGGCCGCCGAACGGATGACTTCCTCCGGAATGATGCCGTCCTTCAGAATCTTCTGCTCGTGATAGATGTCGTCGATAAATTCGTTAAGCGCATGGATACGCTGGCGAAGTCCGCGCTCAATCCACTCCCATTCCTTGGCGCTAACGATGCGAGGAATCAAATCGAAAGGAAAGATTCGCTCCGTCCCCGCCGATTCTCCATAGACGTTGAAGGTGATGCCCAGCAGCAGGAGTAACCGTTCCGCCGCATCCTGGCAGCGCAAGAGCTGACCTTCTTCCAGCGATTCGATGGTATCGAGCAGCATGCGCGCTTCCGCCCGTACTTCACCGTCGGCGGCAAACATCTCGTCGTGAAAGCCTTCGATTTGATACTTGTGGAATCGCACTACTCCTCCTTACTGGAGCTACCTCCAGGTTCGCCATGTTCTCACGTATGAGAAGGCTCCGTTTATCCAAAAAATTTATAGGGTTGATAAACGATCGGAGAAAGGAATGGAATAGATCGGCAAAAGCCAAGATACAGAAAACGTAGTTTGCCATCGTGTGCAACTTCTATGTGCGCCGTAGCGGGGTTACGACATAGGTAAGAGGCGTCTCATCACATACATACATAGATAGTGGAGATAGGTTATGAGGAACTCGCGACCGATAGGTTCCGTCAGGCTTTTGCGCGCTGCCACGGGTTCATCAACTTGAACGAAAAGTTTATATCGGCTGAATGCAAAATATGACGAGCGTTGCGCGTCCGCGCTCGCCGATTGTTCCGCTAAGTGTTTTGCGTTCGAACTTTTGCAGGAAGGCAACACTTAAGCGGCATCTCCGCATCCAAAGTAGCTGGATCCTGCCAGATCTCGGCCCGTTGGAATCCAGAATATTTTCCTATTGCTGAAGGAGAAAACTCTAGTGGCTGGCTCTGCCCCCAAAAAGCAAGCCGTAGCGACCGGCCTTGGCGCCTCATGCCAAGTGTCCGGCAGCGGACAATCTTTGCGTTCCTTCCCTCCACAACGCCATTTCGAGAGTTACCAGGCGGAAGGTTTCTATGACGAGATGTTTGAGGGATCGGGCCAGGTGCGACCGGAAGCGCGCCTGCTGCTGGATACCATCCGGTCGCTGGATGAGGGGCAACTCTTGCGCTGCCAGCAGTCGGCCGAGCGTCTGCTTGTGGAATCCGGCATCACCTTCAATGTCTACGGCGATTCCAGCGGTGCGGAACGTATTTTTCCCTTCGATTTAATTCCCCGGATTGTTCGCGCGGAAGAGTGGGACTGGATGGAACGTGGCCTGAAGCAGCGGATCCATGCGCTCAACGAATTTATCGACGACATCTACCACGATCAGAAGATCCTGAAGGACAAGATTATTCCCGAGGAGGTCGTCCGCTCCGCGGCATCATATCGTCCGCAATGCCAAGGGATCAATCCGCCGCGGCGTATCTGGTGCCACATTACCGGCACGGATTTGGTGCGCCACCGTGACGGCCAGGTGTATGTGCTCGAGGACAACCTGCGTGTGCCCTCCGGCGTTTCCTATGTGCTCAAGAACCGGGACCTGATGAAACGCACCTTTTCCCGGGTATTCGACGGCCTGCGCGTGCGCCCCGTCGATGGCTACCCCGGCAAGCTCCTGGAGACCTTGGAAGCCATAGCCCCCTACGGGGTGAGCGAAAAGCCGACCGTGGTGCTACTCACTCCCGGCATGTACAATTCGGCCTATTTCGAACACAGCTTCCTGGCGCAGCGGATGGGGATTCCGTTGGTCGAAGGCTCCGATCTGGTGGTGCAAGATGGGCAGGTGTGGATGCGAACCACCGCGGGACTGCACAAAGTGGATGTCATCTATCGCCGCATCGACGACGACTTTCTGGATCCCCGGGCCTTCCGCTCCGACTCCCTACTGGGTGTGCCCGGCCTGGTGGATGCCTATCGCGCCGGCCATGTGGCTCTGGCCAACGCTCCGGGAAACGGTATCGCCGACGATAAGGTGATCTACGCTTATGTGCCCGAGATGATCCGGTACTACGAAGGCGAGGATCCGATCCTTTCCAATGTGCCTACCTTTATGTGCTGGAAGGACAAGCACCGGCAACACGTACTGGAAAATCTTCCGTCTCTGGTCGTCAAAGCGGCCAATGAATCCGGCGGCTACGGCATGTTGGTGGGCCCGCATTCCACCGCCCAGCAACGGCAGGAGTTTGCCGACAAAATCAAAAGCAATCCCCGGAACTACATCGCGCAGCCCACGCTTTCGCTCTCGCGGGTTCCGACCCTGGTAGGCGAGCATTTCGAGGGCCGTCACGTCGATTTGCGCCCCTACATACTTTACGGCAAGGAAATGCATGTCCTGCCCGGAGGCTTGACCCGAGTCGCTTTGCGCAAGGGCTCCCTGGTGGTGAATTCGTCTCAGGGAGGGGGCAGCAAGGACACCTGGGTTCTGGAAGCTCCGCCCTGCCAGGAGGCTGCCGCGTGAGCCCCGAATTCCAAGCCTTCAGGCCTCCAGTATCGCGCTGCCTCACCGAACTGCGTCTGACGCCCCGGTCGCTGCCCGGCCAACAACTTCGCCAAACCGCTATCGAGATTCATCCCGGCCCCGATGTTGTTCGTTGCCGGAAAGATTATTTCGGCAACGAGGTTACGACCGTTGAGCTCTTCGAGCCGCACGATCATTTACTGGTCAAAGCCAGCAGCATCGTGGAAGTGCAAGTTTCCAAGCTTGCGGCATTGTCTTCGGTTACTTGGGAAGAGACGCGGGATCTGCTTGCGTACTGCCCCGATGCCGCCAGCCTGAAGGCTTGTGAATTTGTCTTTGATTCACCGCTAGTCGCGGCCGCCGAAGAGCTGGCGGAATTTGCTCGTCCGGCCTTCTCCCGCGGCCGGTCGCTGGTGGAGGCCTTGCAAGAGCTTGCGCGGCGCATCCGCTCCGAATTCGAGTACCTTCCACAACCCAATTCGCGAAAAATATCCTTAAGTGAAATCCTGCGTAGACGCCAAGGCGGGGGCCAGGATTTCGCTCATGTGATGATTGGCTCTCTCCGTTCGCTGCGTCTGGCGGCCCGCTATGTGAGCGGCTATCTGCGCAGTTCCGCCCTCAACCGCGAGGTGGAGGCCTCTCATGCCTGGGTATCGGTCTTTGTGCCCGGAAATGGCTGGCTGGATCTCGATCCCGCCAATGGCCTGATGCCCGCCGATGGTCACGTGACCCTGGCCTGGGGGCGGGACTACGGCGACGTGGCCCCTGTCCATGGAATCATCACCGGTGGACGCAAACCGGTGATCGAAGTGGAGATTATGGTGCGGCGAATCGAAGGCGGTGAAGCCGATGCTGGCCGCGCTTGCCAGACTTGCAACTGGCGGCTCGCGGCGTAGTCCACAGGATCGACATGCTATAGTATTACCAGGTAACACCTGGGGGTACTTGCCATGCCGCTATCCACAACCAGCCTGAAGCTTGATAGCGCAACGAAGAAGCGTATCCAGCGGCTCGCCAGCGCGCGGCGCCGGTCGGCGCATTGGATCATGTGCGAAGCCGTCGAGCAGTATCTGGAACGCGAGGAAAAGCGCGAGCAATTCCGCCAGGACGCGCTGGCCGCCTGGGCCAGCTATCAGACCACTGGCCTGCATGTTACAGCCGAAGAAGCCGATGCCTGGCTAGCCAAGCTGGAAGCGGGAAAGGGCGCGGTTGCTCCTAAATGTCACGTCTAAGGTGGTCACAACCTGCCCTGCGCGATGTGACCCGTCTTTATGAGTTTCTGGCTTCCCAGAGCCCGGAGGCCGCGCGGCGCGCCGTCAAGGCCATTCGGCAGGGGGTGAAGGCCTTGGGCAAACATCCGGAAATTGGCCGTCCGGTTGAAGAGTTGCCGCTGGAGTTTCGCGAGTGGGTGATTGAGTTCGGACCAAGCGCCTACGTCGTGCTGTATCACTGCGACGGGAAACAGGTCGCGATCCTGGCTGTCCGCCACGGACGCGAAGCCGGCTATTAGCCACTCGGGCATGGCATGCGCCTTGGGCCTTCACCTCGGCTCTTAGTACAGGAAATAGATCACTAGCCCAATGGCTAACCGATGTTTCGCCCATACAGCAAGGCTACGCGCTTGGATCGCAAAAAATACATATACCAACAAAGCGTGACGATCAACTCAATGCTGCTGTAACGACGATTGCCGAAAACAATGAAAATTGCGCCCAATATAGCGCTGAGGATCAAGAAGTGATTCACCTGTGAGAGGGCACCGGTGCGACTCTGCAATAAACCAATTCCAACATAAGCAGCATACATAGCCCAGAGGCCCATCACCAGTACGGGCAAGAGCATTGCCCTTTGCCAACCCGAAATCAGAAGATGGGCCGCCCCGATAAGAAATCCATTCGGTATGAGTATTACTAGCTGAGCACAAAACAGCCCAAGCCAGCCGCCGACCTTTGCAGTCCCTCCGAATTCGCTGTGGGACAGTCCGTAAATCAAGTAGAGCACCAACCCAACTTCGAGCCATACCACGAAGCGGATCCAGGTAATCACCGTCAGACCGGTCATCAGGCCCGCGCACATGAACACCGAGATCAACGGAAACCAGGGAACGAACGGAACGCGGAACGCTCGCGGGCGGTCCGGTTGGGTACGGCGCAGGAACACTACACCCAGCGAAACCAGCACGAAGGCAAACAAAGTACCGATATTGGAGAGATCGGCGGCGTCGCCGATATCGACCAGGCCGGCGGGAATCCCGACGGCAAATCCCGCAATCCAGGTGGACCAGTGCGGAGTCTGGAAGCGCGGATGCACGGCGCTGAACAGCTTAGGCAACAGGCCGTCGCGCGACATGGCGAACCATATACGGGTTTGGCCATACTGAAAAACCAACAGTGACGACAGCATCCCCATCAGCGCGCCCACGATAATAATGGTCTGGAAGACGGGGCTGGCGCCCAGCGTCCGGAGCGAATAAGCGACGGGAGCGTCGGCGGCCGGACCGGAGATGAAGGTGGTGTACTTCATCATGCCCAGAAGCACCAGGGCAACGGCCACGTACAGTACGGTGCAAACGATTAGCGAGGCGATAATGCCGAAGGGAATATCCTTTTGCGGGACCTTGGCTTCCTCGGCCGCCGTCGACACGGAGTCAAAACCGATGTAGGTGAAGAAGATAATGGCGCCGCCCGTAACCACTCCGGCGAAGCCCGAGGGGGCGAAGGGATGCAAGTTGGTGGGCTTCATCAACAGGCCGCCCACAACCAGGAACACCATGATGGCGCCGATTTTTATGGCTACCATCACATTGTTGGCCTTGGCCGATTCCCGCACGCCGCGAATCAGCAACACGGTTAATACAAAAACCACCAGAAATCCGGGCACATTGAAATAGGCGCCCGACCACCGGCCCGAAGCCCAAACCGGGGTGGACCACTTATCGGGCAAGTTGAGCCCAAAGGTGGAAAGTTGTGCCTTTAAGTAGCCGGAAAATCCCACTGCCACGGCCACATTGCTGACGGCGTATTCCAGGATCAGATCCCAGCCGATGACCCAGGCGAAGATTTCACCCAACGTTGCGTAGGAGTAGGTGTAAGCGCTGCCGGCGATGGGGATCATGGATGCCAGCTCGGCATAACATAACCCGGCAAAACTGCAGGCTACCGCTACCAGCAAGAAGGAAATTGCGATGGCCGGTCCGGCGGGCGGGCGGCCGTGCATCAACACGCCACTGAGGCTGTGGTGGCGAATCAGGTTGACCACCAGATCGAGCACTTGCGCGTGCAGCAACGAGGGGACCGTGAATTGCTCGCCGGCCGCCGCCGTGCCCGTGAGCACAAAAATACCGGAACCAATGATGGCGCCAATGCCCAGGGCGGTCAGGCTCCAAGGCCCCAGCGACTTCTTAAGGCGATGCTCGGGCTCCTCGCTGGCGGCGATCAATTTGTCGATGGACTTGCGGGCAAAGAATTGGTTGCCCGCAGGTTTCGAAGGGGGGCTGAGTTTTTCGCTTGCCGGTATGTGGGCCAAGAGTTCCTCTTACAGTCGTTGGTCCTTGGTCGTTGGTGGTTGGCCAGAAAACCCGCATGGCTTCGCCATGGGCCAAGTGCCGGTCCTCAGCTTGCGGTTCGCATTCCAACCAAACCAGCGTCTGGTCAACCGCCAACTAGCAACTGCAAGCTGAGAACCGGGCTTCTCCGGCCAACGACCAGGAGCCAACGACCAACGACAGGCGTATTACCGCTTGCTTTGGCCGCGAACCATCTTCTTCACTTTTTGCTTCTTCGAGCCGCGCGCATAGGTGCGCTTGGCCTTCGGTTTGGCCGCCGTCGCCTTCTTGCGAGCGGTGCGCTTCACTTTCTTGCGTTCTACCTTATCCTTGATTTCCTTCGTATCCATTCGTGTGGCTTCTTCCTTGTCGAATTTGAATTTCAGGAGATTTCAAATTTGCAATTTGTAAATTGAAATTTACCAGCGCCGCCGGTACCGGCTGGTCTTCAAATTTCAGATTACAAATTGCAAATTACATATCCCTTTAGGCGCGTTCCAGCTGCGCAAATTTCTTCATCAGCTTTTTTAAACCGAATCTTTGAAATTGTACCGTAATCTTAGCGCTATCCCCATCCCCTTCGCATTGATAAACCACACCGATGCCATATTTGGGGTGCCGGACCTTCTGTCCAGGTCGAAAACCGCTGGCGCCGGCGGCTTCCGTCACGAACGATTTGGGCACATTAAACTTCTTGCCGCGCGAGGCAAAGAACTCGGCAATGTTGTCGATTGAGTTATATTTGGGGCCGCCGGCCGCCGTTCGCGTGCTGCCGGCACGTTGTTGGCGCTCATGGGCGGGACGCTGATCTTCGTCCTCGTAGTTGTAATGGGTGTCGGTGATTTCCGCGGATTCCCGGCTCGGACTGCGCGGAGAACCCAGATCCTCCAGCAACGAGGGGGGCACCTCGGCGAGGAAACGGGAGGGAATGCTGGCTTCCGGCATATCGGTGCCCCAGCGGCGGCGGTAGCGGGCGCGAGCCAGCACCAGCATATCCATGGCCCGGGTCATTCCTACGTAACAGAGCCGGCGCTCCTCTTCGAGTTCGTTGGGCGAATTCAGCGTGCGGGAATGCGGGAACAGGCCTTCTTCCAAACCTGCCAGGAACACCAGGGGAAATTCCAGGCCCTTGGCGGCGTGCAGCGTCATTAACGTAATCTGCGCGCTGGTGTCGTATGAGTCCTGATCGCTGACCAGGGCGGCGTGATCCAGGAAGTCGCTCAAGGTCTCTCCCCGGTCTTGCGCGTCCATGGCGGCGTTGACCAGTTCGTGCAGGTTTTCGATGCGGGCCAGCGCCTCCGGCGAGCCGTCCACTTCCAGCTGTTTGATGTAACCGGTGCGGTCGAGAAGAAACTTCAGCAGATCGGCGATACTGGCGGCGGCAACATTGGTCTCGGGGCTCTCGCTCGCCATGGGCGCCGGGACTTCCGCCGGAAGGTCCTGCTGCGGCTGATCCCCTGGCGGAATGTCGAAATCAAAGGAGGTATCGTCGCTGGACTCTTCCGGCGCCAGGCTCAGATCAAACGAACCCTGCTCGTCGTCCAGTCCGATGTCCGCGGAGGGCTCGAGAAGTTGAGGATTGGCCGTTTCCGCGACATGCTCCGCGAAGCGGCCGGCGAGCATGGCGCGGGCGTCGCTAATGATCCGATGGAAGCCGCGCAAGGCCGTCAAAGCACGCGCCGGCACGAGCTGACGCTGGATCACCGCCTCAATGGCCGTCCACATGGAGGCGCCGGTTTCCAAGGCAATCCGCTCAATGACTTCGAGGGTACTCTTGCCGATTCCCCGGGTGGGTGTGTTGATGACGCGCTGTACCGCGATGGAGTCGTCCGGATTATGCAGGACCTTGAGATACGACACCAGGTCCTTGATCTCGGCGCGCTCGTAAAACGAGAATCCACCGACCACGTTGTACTTCAACCCGTATCGTCGCAGGCCCTCTTCAAACAGCCGGGACTGGGAGTTGGTGCGATAAAGAATGGCGGCGCGAGCCTCGCGGCCTTCCTGGGCCTCGCGTGCCACGTACTTACTCATGTAGTCGGCGACGAAGAGGGCTTCATTTTCCCCGTCAGGCGCCTCGTAACAGCCGATGCGGGCGCCACCCTGGCGCGCCGTCCACAAGTTTTTGCCCTTGCGTTGCAGGTTGTTGGCCACTACCGCCGAGGCGGCCTGGAGAATATTTTGGGTGGAACGGTAATTTTGCTCCAGCCGGATAATTTTGGCGTTGGGGAAATTGCGCTCGAACTCCAGGATGTTGCGAATATCGGCGCCCCGCCAGGAGTAAATCGACTGGTCCTCATCGCCCACCGCGCAGACGTTTTGACGTTCCCCCGCCAGCAGCCGCAGCATGTCGTATTGCGGACGATTGGTGTCCTGATATTCGTCGACCAGAACATAGTGAAATCGTTGGTTATAGTGCTCGCGCACCGACGCCACGGTTTTCAATAACCGTGCCGCCTCCAGCAGCAAGTCGTCGAAGTCCAAAGCGTTGGACTTGGCCAGGGTTTGCCGGTACTCACGGAAGACATAGGCAATCTTCTCGCGCTTGGGGTCGTTGACCCCCAGGAAGTACTCCTCCGGATCGAGCATGTGGTTCTTGGCCCAGGAAACCTGCGAGAGCACGGCGTTGGGCTTCATCCACTTATCGTCGAGACCGAGCTTGCGCATCGCGGTCTTAACGACGCTCTGCTGGTCCTTTTCGTCGTAGATCACGAATTGCCGGGTCAGGCCTTTGCCATTGATCTGGAGCTTTTCGATATCGCGGCGCAAGGCGCGCACGCAGAAGGAGTGAAAAGTGGAGATCGCGGGCTTGGCAAAGCGGCGCCCGCCTACCATCTGTTCTACCCGCTGCGCCATCTCCTGCGCGGCCTTGTTGGTGAAGGTGACCGCCAGAATGGAATCCGGTTCGACCCCCAGATTTTCGATCAGATGGGCAATGCGATAGGTGATCACACGCGTCTTGCCGCTACCGGCGCCGGCCAAGATCAGCAGCGGTCCCTCGGTGCATTCGACCGCTTCCCGTTGCTGAGGATTGAGTTTGTCGCGGAATGGCAAAAATTAGTGTCCGTTGAATTAGGTTCTGTTTTAGTTTACCGCATGAGGGTCGTCGGCCTTCGGTCGTCGGTCGTCGGCCGGAATGGGGCCGAACTTCCACCACGGAGGCACGGAGACACGGAGGAGCACGGAGGGAAAATTATAAATCGAAGCAAAGCGGATCGCCACAGTTTGGAACATTCGGAATGTTTCGTGTGGTCTAAGTACCCGATTACTCACTGACCCAATTCCTCAATTCCCAAATACTCTCCGTGCTCTTCCGTGTCTCCGTGTCTCCGTGGTAGGTGTTCCGGCCCGGTCTGGCTGTAAACTGTAAACGGCTAATTGTGAACGGCCGGAGGCCAACGTGAGTGAAGAGCAAATGCGGTTGCGTCCAACTATGGATGAATACCTGATGGGCATTGCCATGGCGGTGCGTAAGCGCGCCAATTGCGTGGGCAATCGTGTGGGCGCCTTGATCGCCAAGGAGGGCCGCATTGTTTCCACCGGCTACAATGGCACTCCGCGTAACATGCCCAACTGTCTGGAGGGAGGCTGCTTGCGTTGCGCCAATCGCGAGTCGCATCCGCCGGGGACCGGCTACGACCTTTGTATCTGCGTGCATGCCGAGCAGAACGCCCTGCTGGGCGCCGCCCGTTTTGGCATCGGCGTCGAGGGAGGCACCCTCTATACCACCACCCAACCCTGCTTCAGTTGCATGAAGGAGATGTTGCAGGCGGGCATCTTGCGCGTCTTTTATCTCCACGAATGGAAACACCCCGACGCTTCCTATCGCGCCGAGTACGACAAGGTGCAAGGCTACTTCAAAGACGGCGTACACCGGTTGGCCCTGGAAGACACGGAAGCCGATTGGGCGGTATCGACAAGAAGAGCCGGAAAAATCGGGTAATTGAGTAATCGGGGAATTGAGTAATTGAGCAAAGCGGGCGATGGAAGCATGAGGAAGTTCGAGAGATATTGAACGACCGGCGAACGGATCCAAGGGGGAATAATTCCACCCTGGGTTGAGTCAGCGAACGCGGGCGGAAAATGGTAGCCACCAGCTTGAGCCGTGGGTGTCCGTTGCGGGCGGGGGACCGGGGACGGGAGACGGGGGACGTATTCAATTACTCAATTACCAATTCCCGCATTTCCCCGTCCAGTACGGCGTGGGCGCGCTCTTCGTCGAAGGCATTTTCCCAGCGGGCGACGGCTATGGTGGCGACGCCGTTGCCAATCAGGTTGGTCACCGCGCGGGCTTCATTGATAAAGCTATCCACGCCGAGCAGCAGGACCAGGCCGGCCACCGGAATTTTGCCGTCCATGGTGGAAAGGGTGGCGGCCAGGGTAACAAAGCCGGCGCCCGCCACTCCCGCCGATCCTTTCGAGGTCAGCAACAGCACCGCCAGAATCACCAGTTGGTCCGCCAGGGAAAGGTGCGTATTGGTCGCCTGAGCGACGAAGATGGCCGCCATGGTCAGATAGATCGAAGTGCCGTCGGCATTGAAGGTATAGCCGGCGGGCAACACCATGCCCACCAGGGTCTTCTCGCAGCCCAGATTCTCCATTTTGACCATCATCTGAGGAAGTACCGCTTCGGTGGAACAGGTGCCAAAGGTGATCAGCAACTCGTCTTTGATGTACTTGAGGAACTTCCACAGCGAAATCCGGCAAAAATGCGCAATCGAACCAAGCACGAAGATGATAAAGATCAGCGAAGTGAGATAAACGCCGGCCATCAACTGGCCATAGGATGCCAGGGTGTGCAGACCGTATTTGCCGATGGTGAAGGCCATGGCGCCAAATGCGCCTAGCGGGGCCAAATGCATCACCATACGCACAATGCCGAACATGCCATGCAGAAACGTGTCCAGCATTTCGACAAATTGCGTGCCGCGGCCGCCCAGTCGCGAGAGCGCAATGCCGAAAAGCACGGAGAACAGGATGATCTGCAACATATTCCCTTCCGTAAACGCGCCCACCGCGCTGGAAGGAATGATGTTCATGAGAAAGTCGAGAGCGCCGTGCTGGTGGGCGGTGGCCGTATAGGTGGCGATGGCGCGGCTATCGAGGGTGGAGGCATCGATATTCATGCCGCGCCCGGGATGTACCAGGTTGACCACGACCAGTCCGATGATCAAAGCAAAGGCGGAGACAACCTCGAAATAGATCAGGGACTTGATGCCAACGCGCCCTACCTCTTTGATATTGCGCATCTTCGCGATTCCCACCGCGACGGTGCAAAAGATAATGGGCGCCAGCAGCATCTTGATGAGCTTGATGAAGATGTCGCCCAGCGGCTTAAGCTGGACGGCAAATCGCGGAAAAAAGCAGCCCAGCAGAACGCCGAGAACGATGGCAATCAGCAGTTGGAAGTAAAGCTGGGATAGCAGCCGCTTGGCCATGTAGCTCTCCTAGACAAAATCAACTTCCACCACGGAGGCACGGAGACACGGAGGAACACGGAGAGCACTATGGTTTTGATCTCATTTTTAAAATCCTCCGTGCACCTCTGTGCCTCCGTGTCTCCGTGGTAGGTGTTTCCTAATCGCTTAGTGCCTTCATTTGTTTGTACAAATCGGCTTTGCCTTCGAAGCCGATGCCCGGCAGTTCCGGCATGATGACGTATCCGTTTTCCACGCGTACTCCGTCGGGGAAGCCGCCGTAGGGCTGGAACAGGTCCGGATACGACTCGTTGCCGCCTAACCCGAGGCCGGCCGCGATGTTCAGCGACATCTGGTGTCCGCCATGGGGAATACAACGTCGCGGCGACCACCCATACTGGCGCAACATATCCAACGTGCGCAGATACTCCACCAGGCCGTAGCTAAGTGCGCAATCGAATTGCAGCCAATCGCGGTCGGGACGCATGCCGCCGTGACGAATCAGGTTGCGCGCGTCCTGCATGGAAAACAGATTCTCGCCCGTGGCCATGCTGCCGGCGTAATGTTTTCCCAACTCCGCCTGCAGTTCGTAGTCGAGCGGATCTCCTGCCTCCTCGTACCAGAACAGATCATAAGCGGAGAGGGCTTTGCCATACTCGATGGCCGTCTTCAAATCGAAGCGGCCATTGGCGTCCACCGCCAATCGCTGGCCGGGACCGAGCATGCTCAGGGAGGCTTCGATACGCCGCAGATCTTCGCTCAGGGGAGCGCCGCCGATTTTTTGTTTCACCACGGAGTAGCCGCGGTCGAGATAGCTCTTCATCTCCCGCTTCAGACCTTCCAGGTCCTTGCCGGGATAGTAGTAGCCGCCGGCGGCATAGACGAAGACCCGCTTTTCGGGCCGGCCACTGCCGTAGCGCTCCGCCAAGAGTTGAAACAACGGCTTCTGCTCGATCTTGGCGATGGCGTCCCACACCGCCATATCGATAGTGCCTACGGCTACGGAACGTTCGCCGTGGCCGCCGGGCTTTTCGTTGGTCATCATGCACGACCAGATCTTGGCGGGATCAAGATTCGCGCCGCTTTCGTCCAACAGGCTTTCCGGCTTGGCCTCCAGCACACGCGGCCGAAAACGCTCGCGGATCAGGCTGCCTTGGCCATAACGTCCGTTGGAGTTGAAGCCGTAACCCACCACCGGCTTGCCGTCGCGAATCACGTCGGTGATTACGGCAACCAGGCTCAAAGTCATTTTGCTGAAATCGATGTAGGCGTTACGAATATCCGATTTGATCGGCTTCGTGGCCTCGCGAATGTCGGTGATCCTCACGGGCGCTCCTCGGGGTTCTCGTTCATTTCACCACAGAGGACGCGGAGGACACAGAGGAAAAACGAGGGAAGGTTGCGGTGACCGGTCTCGCGCAGGCTGTATGAGTGCTAGCTGAAGATGTAAGGCGCTTTCCGTGTATTCCGAAGTTGAGCCTGTTCTGGCGAAGATTAATTGACAATTGCCTGGCCGTGCGCACAAACTCTTCCGCATGATCCTGCGACTCTGCGTTATGGTGCTATTTTCTGTGGGCTTGTTCGGTCAGGATACCGTTCCGTCGCAAAAAGGAGCTCCGCCTATAAAAGGCGGGAAAGGAACTGCTTCGGAAAACGCGGCGTATCCTTTCTATGTTTTTAAGCCTGAAGAAACCGTTTATTGGTTAAACGACACCATAATCAGGCCGAAAGCCACTCATACTCCAGACCCGGAGTACTCGGACTTAGGCCGAATGATGAAACTTAACACTGTGAGTGTGTTGAGATGTGTAATCCGTCCAGACGGACGTGCATATGTAATTGAGGTGAAGCGACCTGCGGGGGCTGGATTGGACGAGTTGGCGATTGAAGCTATCGAGAAATGGAGGTTCAAACCTGCCACTAAACAAGGAGTAGCCGTTGCCGTTGAGACGCCCGTGGAAATCACGTTTCATATGGACCTGCAAGGGGATTTCGACTCTGTTACGAACCGGCTGAACCGTATTGCTCGGAAGTCCAAGGTCACAGATTTGCAAAAACTGGCTGAGAATGGTGATCGCCAAGCGCAGTTGCTTCTGGGGTACCTTTACTGGACTGGCCGCGAGCCAGGGCGATATGAGGACGCCGATCCGCTAGCGAGCATCGCTTGGCTGAAAAGAGCTGCTGACCAGGGTTCAGGCACCGCCGCCTACCTTTTAGGATTCGTCGACCAGGACCGTCAGCCCAGGCAGTTTGACTATGCTCGCTGCTACAAGTGGTGGGCAATAGCCTGGGTGGCAAAAATGCCGATTGATAAGGAGATCGTGGGCAACGTTGCCCAAAAAATAAAGCCGAAAGATCTACTTGCCGTGCAGCAGCAAACGCGTCAGTGGCTTGCCGCGCACAAGGTCGTCAATGATTTGCCGAAGTGATGCGGGAACTCCCATGCCCATCCCCGGTCCTCTGCGGGCGGGGGACCGGGGACGGGAGACGGGGGACGTACTCTTCTACCCCACATTCAACTCGCTTAAATGCACCTTGTGATGATGGGCTGTAGTCTTACCCTCTTCCAATAAGGATTTGAAGCAGGCCAGATCTTTGTCGAGCAGGCGTTTGGGATAGTGGTTGAGCAAGTCTCCCACGCCGATGCCGATGCGGCCCAGGGGCGGGCGATAGGACAAGCGGATGTGCAGCCGCGTTGAGCCATAGGGAGTGGGATCCAGGCGGACTATGCCGGCATGGTCCACCAGAGCGCCCGGCCGGGTCTTCCATTCCAGGAGTTCATACTCCACCGACCTGCCAATCTCGGTGTCCCAATGACCGGTGCCGCCGCCGGGACCGGTGACTGTCCAGCGGTAGACGCCATCCTCGAGTTTTTTGACTTCCCGCACGTGAGACATAAAGAGCGGGAAGCTCTCGAAATTGGCCAACATGCGAAACACGCGATCAGCGGGGGCATCGATGGTGATGGTCTTCTGCAGATCTACGCCGCGCTCGAGCTGGTTGCCGGCGGCAAAGCTGTGGGCGGTGGGTTTTTTTAAGGATCGCACCGCTACGGTGAAGCTCATGGCCGCCAAGCCCAGTCCGGGAATGCTGCGGCGACGCAAGCCATAAAAGGCGAGCCAACCGGCGGCGGCGGCCGTGCCCAGCCGGGCTGCCGGCGACCACTTGGGCAACAACGAAGCCGGTTCGGAGATACGGTTGGGCTTGCCTTGCATATCCGGAACCTCTCCGGCCTTTTCGTGCACGGTCAGTTGATCGGTGATCCCCCGCACATTTCGCATTCTGCCGAGCAGGGCGGTCATTCGAGGGAGATCCTCCCGCAACACATGGCCGCGCAGGTTTACCTGTCCCTCGACAACGCTGACGACAATGGCTTGCGGATAAGCGACACTGTGCCCGAGAGCGGTGCGGATGCGCTCCACCAGCACGTCATCGCCGACCTTATCGGGGACGAAGGCGGAAAACGCTCCGATTACCCGTCCGGAAACGCGGTTATTGAGGTCGCGCACACCTTTATGGATGGTGTCGCCGGCGTCGTGCAGCAATTCAACCATTTGGTCGCGAGCCGTGGCGCGCCGTCGGCGGCCACGGTCCGGATCGAGCATATACATCAGGCCGGCACCCAAGCCGATGCCGCCCAGCAGAGCCGAACCTTGCCGGATATCGTGTTTGATGGTGGCGAAAAATCCTCGTCCCCTGGTTTTCTCACTCGCATCGCCGTTCCCGTGCCGCCGGCTACCCTCGGGTGGTGGCGGGGGAGCTGGTTTCCTGGAAGCAAGAACTATCTTTCGGGGGGCAAAGGTTCCTTGAGGCGCGAAATTTGGGCGAAATATAATTTTCATAGCATCCCCCAACCTGAACTTAAGTCCTTATCTAAGAATTGATTCCGAGACTTGCGATTAAGATGCCCGGCAATACCGGCAGAGAAGAACCTTTACGCATCCCCCGGTATGGCCGCGCATCTATAGGACTCTGTACAGGAGGAATGAAGACGCCTATGGCTCACGAACTACCCCCGTTACCCTACGACTACGCCGCGTTGGAGCCCCATATTGATACGCAAACCATGCATTTGCACCATGATGGCCACCACGCCGCTTACGTGAAGAATCTGAATGCCGCTTTGGAGAAGCACCCTGAACTGCAAAGCCGCTCCGCCATCGAGCTGTTGAAAAACCTGAATTCCCTGCCCGAGGAGATTCATACCGCGGTGCGGAATAACGGAGGCGGCCACGTCAATCACACCATGTTCTGGGAGATTATGAAGCCCAGTGGAGGGGGCAATCCGAGCGGACAGATCGCCGAGGCGCTCACGGGCACCTTCGGCGCGTTTGACGGATTTCAGCAGAAGTTCAACGATGCCGGCTTAAAGCAATTTGGCAGTGGCTGGGTATGGCTGGCCAGCAAGGGGACGAGGTTGGAGATCATCACCACCGCCAACCAGGACAGTCCGCTGTTGCAAGGGTACTATCCGATCTTTGGCAACGATGTCTGGGAGCATGCCTACTATCTGAAATACCAGAATCGCCGCGCCGAATATCTGCAGGCGTGGTGGAGCGTCATTAACTGGGAGGCCGTAAATAAACGTCTTCAAGAATCCACCAAAGTGAGCAAAGCAGCGTGAGAGTTGCGAGTGACGAGTTGCGAGTTGCGAGCGGCGTCGTGCCGGGGTTTCCTCGCAACTCTCAACTCGCAACTAACAACTCACTAGGCTGCTCTTTGCGCGACTGCGCGGCGTCGAGCCACGATCACCGGCGAGGGCGTTTGTGCGTCGATGGCCGCGATATCCTGAAAGCCCGCGTTCTCCAGACCGTCGCGATATTCCTCGAACGTAAAGGTGTCGCCTTTTGCGGTGTGCACCAGCATATTGATCGCGAACAGCAACGGGAATTGGGCCTCCGCCCGTTGCGGGTCGGGTAACCAATCGACAATTACCACTTGTCCCTCCGGGCGCAAGGCGAGACGCAGGCGGGACAGTAAGCGGGCGGTATTTTCCGCGCCTTCGGAATGGCAAATGTGACCCAGAATGGCAATGTCATAGCGGTCTTCCGGAAATTCGACTCGGCGAAAATCTCCCGGCAGGTAATCCACCCGTTCGTCCAGGGCGGTTCGCTTGGCGAAGTTTCGGGTCACGGTGTCGATCACTTTGGGCCAGTCGGCCACGGTGATTAGAGCGCGCGGATTCAGCCGGCCAAAGGCGAAGCTCCAAACGCCCGATCCGGCGCCCACGTCGAGGATACGAACGATGCGGCTGTCGGGATATTGTTCCAACACGCGATGGGCGACAAGGTCGGCGGCGGGTTCGTGTAGCGCATAGAGCCCTCCGACAAACTGGGAGAAGAACTCACCATGATTCTCCGCCGTTTCCACTTCGACCACGGGATGGCCGGTGCGCACCACGTCGGTCAGTCGCATCCAGTTTGCCTCGAGTTGGTTCATATGATCGACCAGGCCACCGAGATAGCTGGGACTGGTGCGGCACAGGAAGCGGTGCGAAGCTTCGGTGAGTCCGTAGCGGTGACTGGCCTTAATCAGCAGACCCATGGCGGTCAGTGCGTCTAGCAGCATACGCACACCTCGTGGCGTTGCGTGGGCCGCCTGCGCAACATCTTCCACCGTGTGACAGCCGTCGTTGATATGGGTGAACAAGTCCAGTTCGACCGCGCTGATTAGCACCCGCGTACGCGCGAATGCCCAAGCCGCATCCAGAGTAGCTTGTGGAGTGATTGCCTCGCCGTGAGTCATGGTGAGTTGGATTCGTGCCGGGAAACCGCAGTTGTGTGAGTTCTGCCTTCAGCTCGCGGTTTCCGCGAAGAAGCCATCCACCGAGTCCAGCACCGTTTGCTCGGTTTTGGCCTGGTAGACGGCCTTGCGCAGGATGGCGCCGTTGCGGACGCCGTGGGTAAACCAGGAGGCGAATTGCTTCATCTTGCCCAGCGCGGTCGGGGTTTCCTCGTCCACCAGCATGCGATAGTAGGTCTTGATCATGCGGTAACGGTCGGCTTCGCTGGGTTGGTCATAGGCGCCGGTGGCGGTGTACTGCTCGATCTGGCGAAAGATCCACGGATTGGAAGCGGCACAGCGGCCGATCATGACTCCATCGCAACCGGTCTGGGCCACCATACTCACCGCGTCTTCGGGGGAACGGACGTCGCCGTTGCCAATGACCGGTATCTTCAGGGCGGATTTGACGTGGGCAATCCATTCCCACTGGGCTTGGCCGCCATAGCCTTGCTCCCGGGTGCGGGCATGCAGGGCCACCGCGTCCAGTCCGCAGTTTTCCGCCAGACGGGCCAACTCGACGCAGACAATTTCCTGCTCGTTCCAGCCCATGCGAAACTTCACAGTAAACGGAATCGTAATCGCCGCCCGAACGCATTCAAAGATGCGGCCAATGGCGGGTAAATCGCGCAACAAGCCGGAACCGCCGTTGCATTTGACCACTTTCTTAGCCGGACACCCCAGATTCAGATCGACCAGGTCAAAGCCGAGTTGCTCGATGCGGCGGGCGGCTTCCGACAAAACTTCCGGATTGCTGCCGAACAGTTGCGCCGAGATGGGATGTTCGTCCGGATAAAAATGCAGATATTGCTGAGCCTTCTTATCTCCCTTGCGCAACATGCCGTCGGCGGAGGTGAATTCGGTCATGACCAAGCCGCAGCCGCCTAATTGACGGATGAACTGACGAAACACTGTGTCCGTAATTCCCGCCATCGGCGCCAGTACCGTAGCCGGCGCCAGGGTGGCGCGGCCAATCCGCAGAGCAGCGGGGACACGCACGCCTTGAGGCATTTCCGTGGAGGCCGCCGGATTTTCCCAGTATTTGCGCACCGCTTCTATTGTAGTGCGATTCTTGTCCGTGAAATTAGAACAACTTCCACCACGGAGGCACGGAGACACGGAGGGACACGGAGTCCAGATGAATTTGAAACCTGAAATCCTCCGTGCTCTCCGTGTCTCGGTGCCTCCGTGGTAGGTTTTCCTTTGACTAACTTCGCACCAACGTAGCGGCTTCTTCGGACACAGGTTTCGCAATGTACTTGCCGGGGGCGTCGCCGGTTTCCAGATAAGCGCAGGGCAGGGTATGGTCGTGGGTAAAGACGACCAACCAGCGTTCGGGTATGGCTTCCGCGTAAAAGCGCTTCTTCTGTTCCATGGTTTCCGCCGGAAACAGGTCATAAGCCATATTCCACGCCACATCCAGGTGGTGGGTAGTGGGAATCAGGTCGCTCGCGTAGCAAGCGGTTTGGCCGCCGCTGGCGATCAGTACCGCCTGCATGTGGCGGGTATGGCCGGGATAGACGCGAACCGAAATGCCGGGCGCAATCTCCCGGTCGCCGGAAATCAGCTCCATTTGTCCGCTCTCGATCAGTGGATTGTAGTTGTCGCTGATATAGCTGACGTAGTCGCGTTCATTGGGATGCTGGGCGTGCTCCCACTCGCCGCGCTGGGTATAGTACTTGGCATTGGGAAAAGTAGCCACAGCCCGCCCGTTGCGGTAGCAGGTATTCCAGCCACAATGGTCGAAGTGCAGATGGGTATTGATGACCGTATCGACTTCCTCGGGCGCGACTCCGGCCTGCTCAAGACTGTGCAGCAAAAGAGCTTCGTTCTCAAAGATGCGCCGCATTTTCTCCGGCAGCTTGGGGCCGATACCGGTTTCGACTAATACCGTGCGTTTGCCATCGCGGATCAGTAGCGAATTGAGGCCCATCTCGATGCGATTGTGGGCGTCTGCCCCGATGCGACGCTCCCATAAGAATTTTGGGATCACGCCGAACATGGCGCCGCCGTCCAGAAAATAATGACCATCGGAGAGGACAGTCAGTTCGAAATCGCCTAGGGTGAAACGATGCACATGGCCTCCCGTGTCTTCGATTGCCCGAATTTCCGCGTGGATGCAAAAATCCTGGATTTTTCACCACAGAGAAGAGAGTTTCAAGTTTCGAGTTTCAAGTTGGGCAGACCGCGGCCGGGTTCTGGAAACTGGAAACTTGAAACTGGAAACTTCAAATCAGTTGGACGGCATCAGCCAGCGTGCAAAGTGATCCTGAATGAGGTGGAATAAATGGATACGGGCGTCGGTGCCGGTGATGCTGTGGGTCTTGCCCGGATACAGCTGCAAGTCGAACTGGAGTCCGGCGTCGATCAAGTTATTGACCATCTGGATGGTGTTTTGCAGATGCACATTGTCATCGCTGGTGCCGTGCACCTCGAGCAGGCGCCCATGTAAGTCGCCGGCAAAGTGCACCGGCGAGCTGCTCTTGTAGCCTTCGGCGTTGTCTTTCGGCAAACCCATGTAGCGCTCGGTATAAATGGAATCGTAATCCAGCCAATCGGTAACGGGAGCCACGGCGACGCCGGCCCGGACTTGATCGGAGTGGGTCATGGCATAGAGCGTCATATATCCACCGTAGCTCCAGCCCCACCAGCCGAGGCGATGAGGATCCAGTTGCGGGTTCCCGGCGAGCACCTGCTGAATAGCGGCCCACTGGTCGGCCGTTTCCACTTGCCCGAAATGGCGGGACACGGCAGTGGCAAAGTCTTTACCGCGTCCGGCCATGCCGCGATTATCCACATGCAATACGGCAAAACCGGCGTGGGCCAGGATCTGATCGAAAAGAAAATGCCAGCCGCTCCAATTGTCGACCACCGATTGCGCGCCCGGACCACCGTAGGGATTATTGATCAGCGGAACAGTCTTTCCCGGCGGGATATTTGCGGGAAGAAGCAAGGTGGCGTACAGCGTGGTTTTGCCGTCCGCCGCCTTCAACTCCAGCAGCGTAGGCGGGATAAAGTTGTACTCGGCCACACTGCGACCCTGCCAGAAGGCGGTGCACTCGGGGGCCCCCGAAGCCTGTCCCGCCAATCCGCACAGGGACAGGCGGTGTGGCGTCATCAAAGTGCTGAAACGATCGACGTAGGAAGTTGCCGCGGGAGCGAAGATGGGCTGATGGCTGCCCGGCTCCTGCGAAATCCTTCGCATGGGCGCACTGCCGTCCAGCTTCACCGCGTATATCTGTTGTTGGCGCGGATCGCCCTCGTTGGCGGTGAAATATACAGTACCCGCCGCTTCATCCACGCCTTCGACGGCGGCGATATCGAAGTCGCCTTTCGTCAGCTGCCGCTCCAGTTTTGCGTCAGCGTCCAGGGGGGTGCTGGCGGAAAAAGTATAGAGATACAGTTGCATGTGGCCATCGCGCCAACTCGGCCATAGGAAGCGGTTGCCGGATTTCAAAAGTCGAAAGTCGCGACCCGATTCCACCGGCACCCATGCCTTAGGCTCGCTTTCGGTCAGCATCTTGCGGCTTTGACCGGTGGTGGGATTGACGAACCACAGTTCCAGCTTGTCTTGCGCGCGATTCAGCAGCTCAACATAGATCAGGCTGGCATTGATCCAGCCGAAACGGGGGATATATTCCCGATCGGCGGGTTGGCCTACGGTGATCCATTTCAGCTTATTGCCATCGGCGCTTACTATGCCGAGGCGTACTTCGGGATTGGGGTCACCCGCCTTCGGGTACTTTTCCGGATCGACCGTCGGATGTTGCGGCATCCAATCGACGATGGGATACAGCGGGACCGGCTTTTCGTTGGTTTGTAAGAAGACCAGAGACTTGCCGTCGGGCGCCCAAAAATAATTGCTGCGCACATCCAGCTCTTCGGCATAGACCCAGTCCACTTCTCCGTATAGCAGGTTCGGATCCTTCTCCATGGTCAGAAGTTTTTCGTTGGGCTTATTGGTGTCGCACACGTGCAGCTTATGGTCGCGAACGAAGGCCAGGCGCGAGCTATCGGGGGAAAATTTGGGATCGGTGCTGGGCTCGGCGGCGGAAGTGAGCTGAAAGGCCAAGCCGTTATCCAACGAGTAGAGCCAGAGCTGGCCGTGCGCGTCGAACAGCAGATGCTTGGAGTCGGGCGCCCATTGATAGTCGGCTACCGAATACCGCTGTGCCCATTCCCGCTCGCGTTCATTGGTGATTTTGCTCTTTGGAGGCGCCAAGGTGCCCAATTTCTCTTCCGTAACCAACACGGCACTCTTGCCGCTGGCGGCGTCGATGTAATACAAGGCGCCGCGCTCGCCGGAATCGTCGCGCTGTACATAGCTGACCTTGGCGCCGTCTGGGCTCCACTTAATGGTCTCGGGGGCGCGGCCAGTGATGCCCGCATCCTTGAATATCGCTTCCAGCGTGAGTTCCTTGGCGGTTTGGGCAAACCCCCAAGCAGCGGACAGCAATAGCAAACATAGTACGGCGGCACGTTTCATCGCGGCTCCTGGCACAAAAGGCGGAACGCCGAAGTGTATCAGACGCGCCGCCCACGCGGGACAGAGATTTCAGAGCAGCTCCGGACAGTGCTCAATCGGGGGAATTGCCTAACTTCCGGAGATGGCGGAAACGCCCGTCATTCGGGTAAAACTTGCAAACCTCTTCTGTTACAGCGTGTTACAATCAAAGGGCGCCATGCATCCTGATATCCAAAAACTCCTGCAACTGGAAGAGATTGACCGCGACATCGCGCGTGTACGCGCGGAAGTGGCCGCTCTGCCGCGCCGTGTGGCCGAGATTGAAACGCAATTGGCGGGAGTCCATCAGGGCGTGGAGCGCAGCCGCAAAGCACTGAAGGATATTGAAGCCACCCGGCGCAAGCGGGAAGGCGACATTCAGAGCTTGCAGCAAAAAATTTCCAAATACCGCGACCAGATGCTCGCCGTGAAGACCAACCAGGAATATAAGGCGTTGGGCAGCGAGATCAACTTTGCCGAACAGGAAATTCGCCTGATCGAAGATAAGATTCTGGAAGGCATGCTGGAAACTGAACAGCATGAACGGGATCTGAAGGCCAACGAGATCGAGCAGAAGAAGCAACAGGCGTCGGTGGAAAAAGAGAAGGCGCAGGCCCGCACCCGCACCGAAGAAGACCAGAAGCGGCTGGAAGAGCTGGCTCCCCTGCGGGAGAGTCTGCGCAAGGAAATCGACGAGGACCACCTGCAGCATTATGACCGGGTCTTAAAGCGGCGCGGTTACGCCATGGGCGAGGCGCGGGAGCAAATGTGCCGGGCCTGCCAGGTGCAGTTACGACCGCAAGTTTTTCTCGAGATCATCACCGCGGAGGAGTTCCTGATCTGCGACTCCTGTGGCCGCATCCTATTCTTTGTTGCCGAGAATAATCCCGGGGTGGCGGGCCGCCGGAAAGAAGTCCTCGAGCCTGCCGCCGCCGAAGTTCCCGACCCCTCCTAATTCCGGGTCGATCCCTACAGAATGGCTAAACCAATATGAGTTCAGGGAACGCGTCACGCCAAATTCCAGGCGACGCTAATCAGGTAGTCCTAAGCCCGCGCGGAGTGAATCGCGTGCGCAACGGACACCCTTGGGTCTATCGCTCCGATATCGTCTCGGCCGACGGCGTCCTTCCCGGCGCCTTGGCCGCGGTTCATGAAGCCTCCGGGAAATTTTTGGGAACGGCGCTGTACAGCAGTAGCTCACAGATTGCCGTGCGCATGCTGACCTCCGAGGTTCTGGCGGCCGAGCAGTGGGGCGCGGTGCTGCGCCGGCGTATCGGCGAGGCTATCGAGCTGCGGCAACGCGTCATTCGCGATACCGACGCATACCGCTTGGTCTTCAGCGAGGCGGATTTTCTGCCCGGACTGATTATCGATCGCTACAACGACGTGCTTTCCTTACAAATTCTTACCCAGGCCATGGATGGAGAGCTGGCGCGCCAGGCGATGGTGGAGGAACTGGTGGAGCGTCTTGCTCCGGCCGGGATCGTGGAACGCGTCGACCAACATATTCGCGAATTGGAACAATTACCCGCCCGGGCTTCCGGCTTGCTGTATGGCGCCAAATCGGAGACCGAGTTCAGCATGAACGGCATCCGCTTCCGCTACGACGCCTTGAGCGGACAAAAGACCGGCGCCTTTCTCGATCAGCGGGAGAATTACGCGGCCGCCGCCCAGTACGCGCGCGGGGACGCCCTGGACGTATTCTGCTATCAGGGTGGATTTGCGCTGCATCTGGCCGCGGTCTGCGACAGCGTCATTGGGGTCGATGCTTCGCGCGCGGCGCTGGAAGTGGCTGAGAAAAATGCGGCGTTGAATGGACGGGATTTGGAGTGGATGGAGGCCAATGCCTTCGATCTGCTTAAGGACTATTCATCGGCCGGCCGCCAATTCGACACCATTGTGCTCGACCCGCCGGCCTTCGCCAAGACCAAGCGCGCCCTGCCCGGCGCCTTGCGCGGCTACAAGGAACTCAACCTGCGGGCGCTCAAAATGCTCCGCCCGAATGGATTGTTGGTGACCTGCTCCTGCTCCTATCACGTGAGTGAAGGCGAGTTTTTGGAGATGTTGGCTTCCGCCGCGCTGGATGCGGGACGGCAATTACGAGTCGTCGAGCGGCGTAGCCAATCCAAAGACCATCCCATCCTGCTGACCGTCCCGGAAACGCAGTATCTGAAATGCGTCTTGGCGATGGTTCGATAGCAGTTTTCTACCAGTTCGATCCTGCAGCTTGAGGTACGTGCAATCCAGCACGATCACAGAACCTTTGCGCTCAAATACCGAAGATTTTCTCCGTGAATCTCCGTGTCTCCGTGGTGGGTGTTTGGGGTATCCTTTTTCCAGCGTCGTGAATCCTCCTGAAAGGGAACGACAAAGGAGCACACATGCAAACCAGCGCGCGCAACTCATTTCCCGGAACTGTCACGAACGTCACCAAGGGCGCGGTCAACGCCGAAGTCGAGCTAACTCTGGCGGGCGGCAGTAAACTCATCGCCGGTATTACCAATGGAAGTGTGGATCGCCTGGGCCTGAAGCCGGGAGTTAAAGCCTCGGCGCTGATCAAAGCCAGCTGGATCATTGTGGGCAAGGATTTGCATGCCAAGAAGTTGAGCACGCGCAACGTTATGTGTGGGACGGTCGAGCGGCTTGTGGAAGGCGGAGTTAACACCGAAGTCATAGTGAAGCTGGAAGGCGGGGCTTTGCTGGCTGCCATGATTACCATCGAAAGCAGCCGTTCCCTGGGCTTCGAACGGGGCGACCATGCTTGTGCCGCCTTCAAAGCCAGTCACGTCATTCTCGCCGTCGAATAAGGTACACAGCGGCAGTTGTGAAAGGCGTGGCGTCGGCCGTCGCGTCTCTTGTCTAACTTCGGTTCGTACAAGGAGCTAACGTGAAGATCCGTCTCGCCCTGCTATTCCTGTTGTTTGCTTCTATCGCCTGCACCGCGCAAGAAATTACCGTGGCGGCCGCCGCCGACCTCAACTTTGCGCTGAAGGATGTCGCCCAAAAATTTGAAGCGCAGACCGGCAAAAAGGTGAAGCTGACTTTCGGCTCTTCGGGAAATTTCTATACCGGAATCCAGAATGGCGCTCCTTACGACTTGTTCTTTTCCGCCGATATTGCTTATCCGCAGAAGCTGGAAGCCGCCGGACTGACGGAGCCGGGCACACTGTATGAGTATGCCGTCGGCAGAATTGTCCTATGGACGCCCAGCGCGTCCAAACTGGATCTTAGCCGCGGGCTGCAGGTGCTCACCGATCCCGTCGTCCACAAGATCGCCATTGCCAATCCGGCGCATGCTCCGTATGGGCGCGCGGCGGTGGCGGCGCTGCATGCGGCCAATTTATACGATCGTCTGGCGCCGAAATTTGTGCTGGGCGAGAACATCTCGCAGACCGCGGAATTTGTACAGTCCGGCAATGCGGATATCGGCATAATTGCGTTTTCGCTGGCTCTGGCGCCGACCATGAGTCAGACCGGGCGTTATGCGTTGATTCCGACAGATCTGTATCCGCCCATTGAACAAGCGGTGGTGGTGTTGAAATCGGCCAAGGATAAGGCCACCGCCCGTCAGTTTCTCGATTTCGTAAAATCGCAGTCTGGAGCTGAAGTGCTGGCGCATTATGGTTTCAATGGCGCGATGGCGGCCAAGAAGAAGTAGACGCTGGTCGGAAGCGCCGGCGTGGCGAGTCGCGAGCCCCAAGATGCCTCGCTCGTGACCCGTGACTCGCGACCCGGCTAAAGGCACGTCTTCACCTTTTGCATTCAACCACCGTGTCCTCGGTTTTTGCATATACCCTCCATAAATAAATCCGCCTTGCTCCCAGGACATCTTCCGGCTACTTTGAAATTGAGGGTTGAGGGTGATGCATTTTCCGCTGGTCGGACAGGTTTTCCATGGTGACGAGAGCGACCATCTCCGAGGCGGCGGCGCCGGCAGTGGCGGAAGGCGCGCCCACAGTTTGTACCCATCATCCGTTGCTGCAGGTGCATCGGGCGCAGCCGGGATGTAAGTGCGGCAACTTACGTCCGCCCAGGAAGCTGCATGCGCTGACCGGTTTGTGGCTGGCGTTGTTTGTGAATCTGCATCTGGCCATCTGTGTAACCGGGATGCGTCCGCGCCGTTATCAAAGCGTCGTCGCGTTGCTTCACCGGGTGCTGGCATGTTTTCCCGTGGCCATGCCGCTGCTGATTCTCTTGCCCTTGTTGCTGCAGTCGGGCAGCGGTCTATACCTCCTGGTGAAAGAAGGATTGAAGTACGACCTGAAGCGTTGCGATCGCGGCGGAAAGCTGCGCTTCCTCCTGCAGCGTTATAGCGGATTGGCGATCCTGGCGTTCTTAGTGGTGCACGTGGGAAGCATGCATGGTTGGCGCTTGCCGTCCTCCTCCTCTGGAATCTTGGGAGGCGCTGCCTTTGCGTTTACCGCCTCCGCCTTTCAGCCCTGGAACTCTCCCGTGGCCAATCTCATCACGATCATGCTGCTATTAACGGGAATCCTGGGCGTGATATTTCACGTAACGAATGGTGCGTGGTCGGGAGCCATCCTCTGGAAAGCCATTGCGACGCCGCAAAGTAAGCTGCGCTGGAGTTACCTGTGTGCACTTGCCGGCATCGTGCTGATGACGATGGGTACGGTGGCTTGGTATGCATTCACCTTGAGCCCCAACGTACATGCCGGCGTCCGCCGCTGAAACCAAGTGCTGGCAGGTCGGGCAGCGCGTGACTTTCTACTTCTGCTTCTCGAAACGGTCATCCGCCACCACCCCGGCTGGTGAGGAGTCTTTATACCAGCCGACGCGGGTTACCGGGAAATGGTCGAAGGCCGGCACGTAGGGTTTGATGTCCAGCAGTGGCGTACCGTCCAACATGTCGACTCCGGCCACGCGCAGAACGGTACCCTCGATTCCCAGAAGACGAACCGCCGAGATGCCAATATGGTTGGGACGGGCCGGCGCCCGCGTGGCAAGATTCCGCGCGGTTTGGGATCCAGATATGGCTTGACGATCAGGCGCGCCTCGGAAGCCCGGTCAAAGCTGTAGAGCAACCAGATTCGTTCAAAGCCCTCCAGATCCTTCAAGCCTTCGGCAAACTCGGCAAAAATCTCCACCGTGCCTTGGCTGTCCTCGTTGCCCGAGCTTTGGATGGGAGTGCCCTGAGCCTGCGCGTAAGGAGTATGAATGCGTCCGATGGCGGAGAGGGAGATGGGCATACCTCTAATGTAATCTATGGGCGAATCGGCGAACGAAGGCAGGCCGCCGGAGGTAAGGCGGCGCGGAAAGCTGGTCGGAGAGACCCCGGTTTTAATGGTAGAACTCGCCTTGTAATTCTTGAAAGTAGCACTACAATGAAAAACCATGGATACGAGTCCCCAGCCCCCGTACCCTCGGTTGCCGTGCCCGGCACATCCGGCGGCTCGCGGCTCGCGCTGGGCGGAGGCGATGGAACACGTCTTCTTGCTGGCGCTGCTGCTGGCGGTAGCGATTGGCTGCCTGACCATAGTCCTGGATTGGTTTCTTCTGCGCCACCAAGGTTGGAAGCCGATGGCTATGGCGACGATTTCCGACATTATTCTCAGCCTGATCGCCTTCGTGCTGCTTCTGCTCTTGTTGCTCCGGGCGCGCCAGCAGCGTCGTCAAGTGGTTCACCAGTTGGAAATCATCGACCAAATGAACCATCACGTGCGCAATGCCCTGCAGGTGATCGCCTTTAATGCGCGGCCCGTCACGCGCAACGACTGGGAGTTGGCTGAGATCAAACAGGCGGTGGAACGCATTCACTGGACGCTACGCGAGATTTTACCCAAGCTCGAGCCCCAGTACGTTCCCTTCGAGAGCCCCAAGAAGCAGAACGAAGAATCCAGAAGTAAGGAGTTAGAATCCGAAGCCAAACTCCTAACTCCTAACTCCTGAATTCTATATTCTGCTTTTACTCCACCTGATGTTTGGCGGTATAGCCTTCGCGGGCGACCACGGTGTACTTCAGATTCTTGCCCTTTTGATCGACCATCTTCAGCGGGGAGCCGGTCTGCGGATCGATCACTTCCACCTTCAACTTGCGGTAGCTGCCGTCGAGGCTGGGATTGCTGGGATGATAGGCGAGCACATATTGATTGCGAATGGACTGTGCCATGTCCTGAAAATCTTCCGGGAATTCGGCCTGAAATCGCGGGAAATAGGCGCGTCCACCGGTTAATTTGGCGAACGTGTTCATCTCGTTGTCGGCCTGCAAATAATCCATGTTGACCGAACCCATCCGCATATCGTTGCGGGCCTCCATATATTCCCGGAAAGCGCGCCCGGTGCTCATGGCAAAGATGGTGACATCCTTAGTGCCCTTGATCCGCTTCAGCATCTGGTCGTAAGTGAGCTTACTGAAGGTGTCGTATCCCCGGGAAATCAAGACAATATACTTGCGGCCCTCGATGCGTTCCACGCGGTCGATGGTGTCATTGAGCGCGTCGTAGACATTGGTTTCGCGAAATCCCGGAAGCTGCAATTCCTGCAGGGCGCTCTCAATCTGCCGCTTATCCTGGGTAAAGTCGGTCAGGATGTGCGGCTTCATATCGAAATCCACCACCGCTACCCAGTCCTGGGGTTTCAGCATGTGGGTAAAGGAATAAGCCGCGTTCAACGTGTCATAAAGGAAGGCCCTGGGAATATTAGCGAACTCCACCAGCAGCACAGCTGTAATGGGCGCTTGGGAAACGTTGAACGAGGTGATCTTTTGAGGCACCCCGTCTTCCAAAACCCGGAAGTTGCCTTCCTTCAGGTTGGGAATGAATTGGCCGTTATTCACGGCGGTCACCATGACCGGAACGGTCACCAAGGCCACATCCTTGCTGACGGAGTAGTTGCCGATCTCGACCGGGTTCTTGGGCGGATGCACCGGCTCCGGCGGAGGTGGTTCCTCTTTCTTTTTGGACGGAATGGAATAAGGGCCGGCGTCTCCTTGGGGCCCTCCGGCCTCCGGGACCGACTGGGAATCGGGAGTCGGCTGCTTGGAAGAGGCATCTTGAGCCCACAGGAGCGATACGCCCAACCCCAAGCCTATCAATGCGATAAGCGCTAAGCGGCAAGCGCCGCTGCGCAAGCTTATAACCGCCGTGGTTTCAATAGACATGGCCACTATCTGCCTCGCTGCCCTATGCTAATATAAAAGCGGAGCTGCTGTATCCCGACGTTTGAGGATTGAAGTCGGGGACGGTGCTCCCAGTTAGCCCTATTCGGCGGCCTGTGGTATGAAATCAGTAGTTCTCGTTTTAACCCTACTCTCCCTTCTGTTGTCGTTGGCCGGTGTAGCCGTAGCGCAAAACCCCGACGGCGTATCCGCTCCCGACACCATCTCTGTTGACCAGATTCATCCGGGCATGAAAGGCGTTGCCTACACGGTTTTCCAAGGCGTGAAGCCGGAGTCGATGGACGTGGAAGTCCTCGGCGTCATGGCCAATGTGAACGGCCCCAAAGGCAGCATCATCCTGGTGCGGCTGCATGGACAAAAGGTGGAATACACCGGAGTCGTGGCGGGCATGAGCGGCAGCCCCGTATATATCGAGGGGAAGTTGGCCGGCGCGCTGGCCTTCCGCATCGGCGAATTCTCCAAGGAGCCGATTGCCGGCGTCACCCCCATCCAGGAGATGCTGGAAATTAACGCCCTGGATGCGGCGCCTCCGGCCGAAGCCGCGCCGGATAGTGCCAGCACGCGCGGTGCGGCTCATCCCACCTCGGCGCCCGGTTTGTCCGCCTCCGGCGAGGCGCCGGCGCATGCGAATTATTTGCAGCCCATCGAGACTCCGCTGGTCTTCAGCGGTTTCGGCGAGGAGGCGTTACGCCGCTTCGCGCCGCAATTGACCTCGGCCGGCATCGTTCCGGTAATGGGGGTGGGCTCGGTCAGCGACACCAAGCAGCCGGAACCGCTGGAGCCGGGTTCGGCGGTCAGCGCCGTGCTCGTGCGCGGCGACATGGATATTGCGGCCACTTGCACTGTTACCTATATGGACGCCAAGCGCTTGTTGGCGTGCGGCCATCCCATCCTGCAATTCGGCCAGGTCGAGATGCCCATGTATAAGGCGCAGGTGTTGGCCACACTGCCCTCCACCTTTAACGCCTTCAAAATCGTCAATGTCACCGAACCGGTGGGCGCCTTCGTGCAAGACCGCCATACCGGCATCATGGGCCGCTTTGGCCAAGAAGCCCGCATGATCCCGGTGACAGTGACCATTCACGGCATTGCGCAGCCGAAACAATTTCACTACGAAGTGCTGAACAACGGCAAGATCACACCCATTGCCATGATGGTCACCGTATTTCAAGCTCTGCAGGGCCTGAACGAGTACGGCGAGGACGTGACCTACCGGCTCAACGGCAGTATCAACGTGGGCGGATTTCCCACCGTCAACCTGCACGATATGTTTGCTCCAGCCGAGACCGTGCCGACTTCGTACGCGGTGGCTATGGCGGTAGGCGAGCGCTTTGACCGCATCTACCAGAACCCGTACGTCCGGCCCGATATTCAGGGAGTGAACCTGGATTTCGACTTGGTGAAAGAGCGGCGCTGGGCGCAACTGGAAACGGCCCGCACCGACGTCACGGAAGCGCGTCCGGGCGATGACATCGTGGTCGAAGCGGTGCTGCGGCCTTATCGCGGAGAGCGCATCGTGCGCCAGATTCCGGTCAAAATTCCCACCTCCACACCCCACGGCGCGCTGCGTATTCTGGTGAGCGACGGGGATTCGGTGGATCGCATCCGGCGTATGCCGTCGGGCTTGGGACACAAACTGGATATGGCCTCGACCATCGCGTTGCTCAATAGCGAGCACACCAATACTCGCCTGTATGTCTCGCTGTTGGACTCGAATCCCGAGGCCATGGTGGGCGACAAAATGATGCCGGCCTTGCCCTTATCGGTGATGAACGTCATGGAAGGCATGCGCGGCACCCAGGACATGATTGTGCTGGGCGAGTCCTCGGTGAATGAAGCCTCCACCCCGATCGACTATGTTGTCTCCGGCGCCCAAGTCATTACAATTAATGTGAAGTGAGTCAATTTGAAATTTGGTAATTTGAAATATGAAGGCGCCCATGCCTGTGAGGCGTGCCTGAAAATTGCAAATTTGAAATTTGAGATTTGAAATCTTTGTCGCGTTTGACGGCTGAGTGCAATCTTGCCTGAAGTCGAACACGACACATGGATGATTCCTCCTATGAATAAGCGTCATTTTGCTTTTTCCCTCGTGTTTCTTCTGGCCAGTGTCGGCGCCTATGGCGAAGGCACCCGCATATGGCAGCAATCCAAATTTGATGAATTCGAAAAAGGAACGTCCCACGGGGTGGCGATCCGCAGCGAAGGCACGCTGGAACTGGCGCCGGCTTTCAAGCCGCTGGCCACCACCTCATCGAGCTACGTTTGGGCCATCGCCTCCGACCGGCAAGGAAATGCCTATGTGGCCGCCGGAGCGCCCGCCCGCGTCTATCAGGTAACGCCCGACGGCAAGGTGACCGACATCTTCGAGTCGCAGGAATTCCAGGTACAGGCGCTGGTACTGGACAAGAACGACACGATCTATGCGGCAACTTCGCCCGACGGCAAGGTGTATAAGATCGAGCACAACCCGGGCGGTGGCAAGAAGGGAAGCACCAAGGCCGCGGCCGCGAAGAGCGCCAGCGGCAAAAGTGATTCGGCGGAAAAGAAACCCGCGGGCGCTGATCCCGCCTGGACCTCCTCGGTGCTGTACGATCCCAAGACAAAATACATTTGGGCGCTGGCGCTGGATGACGCCGGACAGTTGTATATTGCGACCGGCGATCATGGCGAGATCTTCCGCGTGGATCGCCAGGGTCAGGGAGCTTTGTTTTTCCGTAGCGACGAAGCCCACATTCGCGCCTTGGCCCTCGATCCCAAGGGGAATCTGATTGCCGGCTCGGATGGAAGTGGCTTGGTCTACCGTATCTCCCCCGAGGGGAAAGCTTTTGTGTTGTATAGCGCCCCAAAAAAGGAGATTACCGCGCTGACAGTGGACGAGGCGGGAAATATCTATGCCGCGGGCGTGGGTGAAAAGCACGGTGGGGGAGGCGGCGCGGGAAGTCCGCAGCAGGCGCAGATGCCGCCACCGGTTCCCTTAACTCCCGGCGGTCCGGCCCTGCCCATGCAGTTGCCGGCCAACTTCCCGGTGCCGGGACTGGGCGCTGTGGGTTCCGAGGTATATCAGATTTCTCCGGAGGGAGCGCCTACCCGTATTTGGAGTTCGAAAGAGGACATGGTGTATGCGCTGGCGTTTAACGGTCAGCGGCAGCTCGTCGCCGGTACCGGTAACAAGGCGCGCCTGGTATCGATCCGGGGAGCGCAACAATACACTGACCTGCTGAAAGCCAGCGCTACCCAGGTAACGGGATTGGCCAAAGCCCCGAATGGGGGACTTTACGTGGCTACCAGCAATCTGGGGAAAGTATTTCTGCTGGGCGGCGTGCCCGGAAGCGAAGCCACGTATGAAAGCGACGTTTTCGACGCAAAAACATTTTCTCAGTGGGGCCGCGCCGAAGTGCGGGCTCGCGGAGATTTTGAGCTATGGGCGCGCAGCGGCAACGTGGACAATCCCGACCGCAATTGGAGTCCGTGGACCCGGGTCGATCTGCGCAAGAATGAGTCGCTGGCCATTCCCCCGGCGCGCTTTGTGCAATGGAAAGCGGTATTGCAGCCCGGTACCCCGGCTCCCAGCATCGACAGCGTAATCCTGAATTATTTGCCGAAGAACGTGGCGCCGGTGATCGATGAAGTCGTGGTGCAGCCAAGCCTGCGTTATCAACCGTCGCCGAAGCCCACTGGTCCGGAGTTCGTGCAGAGCAACGCTCAGCCGGCTGCCAAGGTGGAACCGCCTCCGCCCCCCGCCGTTCGCGACCATGGAACGATCGGGGTTCGCTGGTCAGCTCATGATGATAACGACGACGAACTCGTGTTTTCGCTTTTCTACCGCGGAGACGGTGAGAACAATTGGAAATTGCTGAAGGACAACCTCAGCGACCGCTTCTATTCCTTAGACGCCGGTTTATTGCCCGATGGCGGGTACACGGTCAAGGTACTGGCTAGCGATGCGCCCTCGAATTCGCCGGATTCGGCGCTAACCGATGAGCGGGAAAGCGAGCACTTTGATGTGGACACCACTGCTCCCAGCATTGAGGAACTGAATGCGTCACTGGGAACCGGCGGATTGCATGTCACCTTCCGCGCCACCGATCACTTCTCCGACATCAAGCGCGCCGAGTATTCCGTGGATGCGGGAGAGTGGCAGTACATCGAGCCGAAGGTACGGATTTCCGATGCCCTGACCGAGAACTACGATTTTGTGGTGGCTCTTCCGGAGGCCAATTCGGCGGCGGGCGGCTCGGCAGTGGCCGGGAAACGGAAGTTCCCGGGAGGTTTGGCGGCGGAAAAACCGGTGGCGGCTCCAGTCAATACCGCGGAGCATTTGATCGTAGTACGCGTTTGGGATCGCTTCGATAACGTGGCGACAGCAAAGACCGTCATTCGCGCGAAATGAGAAAGCAGTTGTGAGTTGCGAGATGCGAGGGGCCGATTCCGGACTCGCAACTCGCAACTGCAATTCTGCCCTACTGTCCCATGCTGCCGGAGGCGTGTTCCTTGGCCTTGGCAATCAACTCGACTACGCGCTCCTTTTCCGGATAATTGGGATTGGTCTTCAATAACTTATCCCACGCCGCGATAGCGCCTTTCACGTCGTTCTTGCCTTGCCACTTCACCATGCCTACGTTGAACAGCGTGCCGGCGTGCTCGGGATTGTAGGCAAGCGATTTCTGGTACTCGGCCAGGGCGGCATCGGCGTTGCCCTGATACCACAAGCAGGTACCGTAGTCGGTGCGCACGTCCACGTTTTCGGGCGCCAGTTTCAGCGACTTCTGGTAATACTCGATGGCATCGGCGTATTGCTGGGTATCGTAATAAACGGCCCCGATCTGGGCCAAGAGCGCCGGATCCGAGGGGTTGGCCTTGAGCTGTTCCAGTAGCGGTTCCGCCTGTTTTTTGCCCATTGCCGCCAGTTGTGCGGGAGAAACCTGTGCCGAACTATCCGGGGCCGCGGCTGCGGGCGGATTCGCCCCCATCTGGGCGGGAGCCGGGGTGGCCGCCGAAGAGCCGCGCAGCAAGTAGCCGGCCGCCATTCCGACGAGCAGACAAATTACCGCCAGCGCATAGGCCTGCGTACCGGTCCAATTGGACGATGGCGTGGGTGGAATGACTTCGTTAGGCATTTAATATTCTCCGTCGCACCGTCCGAATGACGGTTTTGTGGGCAATGAAATCAGTGTATCGTTTCGCACGGCATTTGGGGCCGCGTGAGCCCGTTCGTTTATCCGATAGTTTCGGGTCCTTGATAGAGTCCCGGTTCTCCGGGACGCCAGAAGTTTGGCTAGACTCCGGTGCGCCTCTTGGAAAATGCCTCTGCCGTTCCTCCGTCCTGGTAACCAGGACGGAGGAACTAGTGGACCACGGCATTATGACCTGACCCACCACTTACGTGGTGGGCCATTTCCTATCGTCCCGGAGAACCGGGACTCGAACCAATCGTTGCCTCGTGGCGGAAACCAATCGGCAGAAGCTGCCTTTTGCTGGGCAAGATTTGCCGTTTTGCGGCGCCGCTGCGGTCGGCCCCGGCTGAGGCTTTAGGGAATCCGAAAGTTTAATATCGGGCCCAAGTTGTTGCTTTCATTCGATCCGGTCGATTGCCTCCCGGCATTTATCAGCCTTTTCCGAAGGCATGGCCCTCGGAATGCCATTGTATGGGCAAGGCAAAGTGCCACCAGGGGAGTTGTAAGGTGGCCAAGGCGGGAGCGCGAGAGGCTCATTTCTCTCGGTTCCAATTGGGAGGTTAAGGATGTCTGTTCTCGGAATTTCAAGCATGAGTTCCTCACCGAGCGAATTTCAACAGCTTGGGCAAGCGCTGCAATCCGGCAAAATGGGCGCGGCGCAACAGGACTTTGCGCAATTGACGCAGAATATCAGTAATGCGCAAAGCGGCAATAACTCGGCCGCGGCGCCGTGGTCTTCCGCCGTGTTCAGTAACTTAGCGCAATCGCTTAAGCTGCAGTCGGCAACGGGAACTTCGGGGACGTCAGGCGCCAGTGGGTCGGGGTCGCAGTCCCAGGATCTAGACGCCCTGGGAGAAGCCCTGGACGCGGGAAACTTGAGTTCGGCGCAGCAGGCATACTCGCAATTGCGCACTCACCATCATGGCGTGGCGCAGGCCGCACAAACCGGAACCAGTGATCCGAACAGCGCCTCCACCAGCAATACCACGGGGGGTGGGGCGAACTTCTTATCCACGGCTCTGAGTATGTTCAGCGCAGTAGCCTAGGGAAGCCGTCGGCTGTCGGCCAAACCCAAAGGCCGTTGGCTGACGGCTCTCGGCCTGTCGATGGCGTCTGTTTGCCTGGCCAACGGTATGCTTGTATGGCGAGAGCCGAGGGCGGGTTTGTCTGGCCGACAGCCGAAGGCCGCGAGCCGACGGCCTACTAGTCTTGGCTTTGATTGATCCACTGGCGCAAGCGAAAGCGGTCGTACTCTGGGACATCAAGAAACTGCAAGCCCGCGCGGCCCGAGCGATCGACCCAAACGATACGGGCCACGCCCCGCACCTCATTGCCGGTGTCAGGCAAGGAGAAAGCAAAAGGCAGGGAGCGGCCGGGGTCCAATACTTCCATCGCCTGTACCGCCATTCCACTCTCACTCACATTGAGTAAAAATGCCGGTTCTGCTGTCCAGTTCACATAGACGACGGGCTTGACCTCAACTCTTAAACCGCGGCTTCCAGCCAACACATTCGAGTGGACGGCCATGTTGTTGGATTATAAGCTTTCTGGCCAACCTTTATTGCGAAATGACCGCATAGTACAAACTCAGTTACCCGACGGCCGAGAGCCAACGGCGGCCTTCGTGCTATATTTCCCCCGATGCGCGGGCATGTGCTGCAGTGGGTATTACGATCCTTGGATGGCGCGGCGGAAGCGTTGCCGTGGCGTCGCGGACGGCTGGGTGCGCGGCATTTGCGTACCGGCCGGCGCGGCGAAGACGACGCTTATTTCTGGTTGCGCCGTCAGGGCTATGTGATGGTGGCCCGCAACTGGCGGTCGCCGCGGCGCAGAGGGGAAGTCGATTTGATCGGCTGGGAAGCTGAGACGCTCTGCTTTATCGAGGTCAAGACGCGCAGCCGTCACGATCTGGTGACGGCCGAAGCCGCCGTCGATGTTTCCAAGCAGCGGGAGTTGCAGGAGATGGGGGCCGAGTATCTGCGCCGTCTGCGCGGGCCGGCGCCGGCCTTTCGCTTTGACGTGGTCACGGTGTACTACGAGTCGAACGATCGGCCGGCCATCACGTTACTGCGCAATGCCTTTCCGAATGCCGGATAAGTTTTCCGGAAACTTCGAACGCAGAGGACCCACGGCACGCCGGGGCAGGCGCAATGGGCGCGGAGGATTCAAAGGAAGACGGCTGGAAAGCCATTTCCCGACCTTCCATGGTTGTTTTATCTAATTTCCTCCGCGTCCTTAGCGTCCTCTGCGTTCCATTTTTCTCTGATATTGGCGGGCTACGGGAATCGCCTGATTTCGGGGAAGCTTCCGGTTGCGTTAGAATCTAAGCCACTGGGTGGTGGGGACGCATACTTGGAGTATCCATCCGCCAACCCGGTTTTTCTTTTTGGAGAGATCATTCGTGCCTGAACTTAGAAAAGATCCGATCGTTGGCCGTTGGGTCATCATTTCCACCGACCGCGCGAAGCGTCCCACGGACTTCGCTCGTGAAGGCGTAAAACCCAAAGGCGGGTTTTGCCCCTTCTGCTACGGCAACGAGGGCAAGACACCCCCGGAAATCCTGGCCTTTCGCCCCAGTCCGAATGGGGGCCAGCCGGCCGCGAAGGATTCGCCCGGATGGACGGTACGCGTAGTCCCCAATAAATTTCCGGCCCTGGGGATCGAAGGCAACCTGAACCGCCAAGCCGAAGGCATGTTCGATAAGATGAACGGCGTCGGTGCGCACGAAGTCATTATCGAAACTCCGGACCACAATGCCACCTTGGCCACCATGCCGGTGAAGCGAGTCGAAGACGTGCTGTGGGCCTTCCGCGATCGTATTCTGGATCTGCGTCAGGACAAGCGGTTCAAGTACATTTTGATTTTCAAGAACCATGGCGAAGCCGCGGGCGCATCCCTGGAGCATCCGCACTCGCAATTGATTGCCCTGCCCATTCTGCCCCGCCGCGTGGTCGAGGAATTCGAGGGCGCCAAGCAGTATTTCCTATACAAAGAGCGTTGCGTGTTTTGCGACATCATTCACCAGGAAATCGACAATGGTGTGCGCGTGGTCGCCGAGAATGAGCACTTTCTGACGCTGGCCCCTTATGCCCCGCGCTTCCCCTTTGAAACCTGGATTCTACCCAAGCGGCACGAGTCGGCCTTCGAGCACTCCTCTTCGCAGATGTACACCGCCATGGCGCGGGCGTTGAAGGACCTGCTCAGTCGCGCCGAACGGGTGTTGGATAACCCGGCCTACAATCTCGTGATCCACACCTCCCCGGTGCAGGATCCGCAACAAGACCACTATCATTGGCACATGGAGTTCATGCCGAAGCTGACGAAGACGGCGGGTTTTGAATGGGGAACCGGCTTCTACATCAATCCCACCCCTCCCGAGGAAGCGGCTCGCTTCCTGCGCGAAGCGGTGATGACTCCCGAATCCGCCCAGCCAGTCACGGTTTAGTTGTGAGTTGCGAGTTGCGAGTTGCGCGGTCCACGACCGTCGGCCCGCAATTTGCCATTAGCGCATGTTGCAAAGATGAGATGCTGGCGCGCGAACGGTAGCCGTGGCCATCTCCCGTAGGGAGATAGCGAGAATAGCCCAGGGTTCCGCTGCGCTCCACCCTGGGCTACTTTCGGCTCCGTCCCTCCGGGACGGAACCCTCATCCATATTCCGTTTTTGAAAAATGTTCTCGCCACTCACAACTCACAACTCGCAACTCCTACCGCGCTGCGATTCTGATCTCTGGAGATTGGAATAGAACAAGGGTGACCCAGTACAACCCCCCGGGATACTTGGGAGTGCGGGCGTAGCAAACGCCCACGCTGTAGTGGGTGAGGCCCCGTACCGCGCTCAAGCGCGCGACGGAGGCCGGCAATTTGGCCGGGTCGGTGGTGGCATAGGAAGCGGCAAAGCGCACGTCCGGCAGGGACAGTGCCGGTTTGCTATCCGGGGTCTCGTGGCGGGCCATGGACTCGGCAGCCTCGTGCAATCGGGAATTGGCCACCACGGTCAGTTCTTCGGCGCCGGCGGCGCGCCGCAAGTGGTCGAAGCTGGCTTCCAGCAGCGCTGTGGCCTGTTCGTCGGAGACATCGCTGAGGCGGTGTGCGAAATCTTCCACGATGTACCAGACTCCACCCACTTCCACCAAGCCGAGGCCGATGGCATCAAAGGCCGGATCCAACAAGTTGGCGCGATGGGCCGGAGAACCCATGAAATTGCGGTGGGCATCCTCGACGGTCAAGTCATACACCACATTTTCACTGGCCCGGTCGAGACGGACATTCTGCGAGGTTAGCCGGTCCATCAACGCCGGTTCGCCATCGTAACGATGGGACAAGCTACCTTGCTGAGCCATGATCAGGGCATGACGAGTGGCCGCTTCCGCCAGTCGATCATCCCAGGCGAGTGCCGGCAAGCCGGCTTGTCCGCGGGTCTGGTTAATCAGGGTCAGGAGCGCGTGCTGCTGCTCGGCAAGGGTGCGCGCGGGCGCCGGTGCCGAGTTCAAACTCACCTCGGGGGCTGCCGACACGGACAGCGCAGTCGCATCCGGCCCGGAGGCGGCGAACCCAAACATTAATAGGAAGGCGAGTAGCACGTCTCCAGCATGGCGCATTCGGGGGGAGATACCAGCGCAACTACGAACGGAGGCGTCACCACAGTAAGGTCACCTCCGTACCCGAAATATGCGCGCGACCGCTAAAGTCGCGCTCCCAGTGCGGCAAAAAACCTCTTGTCCCCAGATGGCCTTTGTAAGCAGCGGGTTGGCTCGGGAGAGAAATGGAACGCAGAGGACGCTAAGGACGCAAAGGAAAAACTAGACAGGCAACCTTGAAAGAACCGGAAATTGCTTTTTCCGGCCTTGGTTCTCTGAATCCTCCGCGTCCATTGCGTCCTCCGCGTTCGAAGTTTCCGGTATTCATCGAGCTAAAGAATTGAGTTTCCCTTTCCCCGTGTTCCCTGGCGGGTTTATTCTGGGAGGCGGAACACGATTGGATACTCCGACGAGAGATTGACTGTGATCGAACTGGCGCCTTCTATTCTGTCCGCCGATTTTGCGCGGCTTGCCGAACAAGTACATGCTGCCGCCGCCGGTGGGGCCACCTTGCTGCATGTCGACGTCATGGACGGCCACTTCGTCCCCAACCTTACGATTGGGCCTCCCGTGGTAGCGTCCTTAAACCGCGCCACGGACCTGCCGCTGGACGTGCATTTGATGATCGAGAATCCCGATCAGTACATTTTGGCGTTTATCGAAGCTGGCGCCGACTGGGTCTCGGTCCACCAGGAAGTGGCGATCCATATGAACCGCACGCTGAATCTGATCCTGCAACACGGCGCCAAGGCGGGTGTGGTGATCAATCCCGCCACGCCGGTGCACACGCTGGAGGAAGTACTCGACTTGGTGGATTTTGTATTGGTCATGTCGGTCAACCCCGGCTTTGGCGGACAGAAATTCATTCCCGGTTCGCTGGAGAAGATTCGCCAGTTGGCCGCGCTGCGCCAGGCTCGCCGGCTTGATTTCCGCATCGAGGTGGATGGCGGCATCGCCCTGGATACGGTGGGGGCGGTGGTGCAAGCCGGGGCCGAGGTACTGGTGGCGGGCAATGCTGTTTTTGGTAAGGGCGATCCCACCAGCAATACCGCCAACTTGCTCAAGGCCGCCATCGAAGCCAGTCAGTTGAAGGTCTAGTAGTTAGTAGCTGGTCGCTAGTAGCTAGGGGCCGTTCCGGCAGGGTTCATCGGGGGAGAGGATTTCGAGCTTTTTGGCCCAAAACTGTCAGCGCCTGAGGGTGGCAGCGGTTTTCGGCCGTAGCCCCTCGCTGCTAACAACCAGCGACCAGGGTTTGAGGGTTTCCGGCCCCCAGCCCCTAGCTACTAACGACCAGCCACTGCTTTCGGCCCCTAGCTCCCAGCTACTAACGACCAGCCACTGCTTTTCCTGTAAACTATCCAATAAGTTGAAGTTCAGGCTATCGGCGGCAGCGGCTGCCGCGAGGCAGTTTCTTCCAGAGGTAGGGAATGTATCGTCGTTGGTTGGTTATCGCCGTTGTGCTTACGCTGGTGTTGGGATTGGCGGCTTGTCACAACAAAAAAGTCAGCAATCCGATCGCGAATGTCGACTCCAAGCAGCCGGACAAGGTGTTGTTCGATCGTGCTACGGAAGCCATGAAGCGTAACCAGTTTGACGTCGCCCGCATGAGCCTGCAGACGCTCATCAATACCTATCCGGATTCGGAGTTCGTGGCGCGAGCCAAACTGGGCATTGCCGATAGCTGGTACGCTGAAGGCGGCGCCACCGGTTTGGCCCAGGCCCGGGCGGAGTACGAGGATTTTAAGACCTTTTTCCCCAATATGCCTGAGGCTGCCGAAGCCCAGATGAAGATCGCGAATATCGAATACCAGCAGATGGAGAAGCCCGATCGCGATTACACGCACGCCAAGCGCGCGGAGGACGAGTACCGCAATATGTTGCTGCAGTTCCCCGACAGCAAATTGGTCCCCCAGGCCAAAGAGCGATTGCGGGAAGTGCAGGAGGTGCTCGCCGAGGGCGAGTTTGAAGTGGGCCGTTTCTATTACATGCGTCCCGCTTATATGGCGGCGATTGCCCGCTTAAAGTCGCTGGTGGACACTTATCCGCTCTATAGCGGCGCCGACGAAGCGCTGTTCCTGCTGGGGGATACCTACCAACGACAGGCCGAAACCATTCGTAACGCCAAGTTCGGCGGCGATCCCGCCAAGGTCGAAGCCCAGAAGGCTATCGCCCTCAAGAATTTTGAGGATCACGCTACCGACGCTTACGATCGCATCCTTACTCGTTACCCGGTTTCCGAGCGCGCCACCGACGCTAAGCGCCGGCTGGAGGCGATGCATCGACCCGTTCCCAAGGCTACGCCGGAGGCTATCGCGCAGAACAAGGCGGAGGAAGCGACCCGCGAACGTGCCACCCTCTGGCAGCGTACGCAGGAAAACTTCCATCGTCGTCCCGATGTAGCTATGGCGGCGAAAACCGGCGAACCCACGCTTACCGATCCCAAACCTACCAGCGCTCCCCAGTTGGCGCGCGATACCGCGGATTTGGTCCGCGGGAAGAACGTAGGCACGGCTCCGGGGCTGACGATGGAAGCCGGCGGCAAAGGTGAGCCGCCACCCAGCGAGCCCGCTCCCCGTTCGGACACCAATTCGGTTCCGAACGATCCCAACGCAATTCCTGAGTTGAAACCCCTGGATTCAACTCCAGCCGCGACACCGAACACGTCTTCCGATAAGGGACCCCAAGTGGCCCCGCCGCAGGTGAATGAGGCGGCCCAGACTGGTGGTTCGACAGCGGCTGCAAGCTCGCCGCCCGCCTCCACGGCCTCCGCCAGTTCGGATACGGGCGCTGCACAGGCAGATTCGAACCAGAGCACGTCGAAGAAGAAGAAGAAAAAGGGCCTAAGCAAGTTGTTGCCGTTCTAAACCGCCGTCGGCTGTCGGCTGTCGGCCAACCGGGGCGGCTAGGCGAAAAGCACCCGGCCAGCAAGGCTTAACGTCGCGAGACACGAGTCGCGAGCGGCCGGTTTTCGAATTTTTGTCCGCTCGCATCTCGTGTCTCGCGACTCGTTGCCCCGTCGGCCGAGCGCCGACAGCCGAGGGCCGACGGCTCTACCTGATACCTTGGTGCAGGCTCAGGCATTGAATTCATTGACTTAGTTTCGCGGAAACAGTAACTTTTCCTCCACGGTCCCTTGCGCCGTGCCGCTCGAGTGGCACCCGCGTACGCCCCGGGCAAAGGCCCCGGCAAAGGAAGAATTGTGGCGCTCAAGATCCTGCTTGCTGACGACAGTATGATTGCCCAGAATATGGGCCGGAAGATTCTCACCGACGCCGGCTATGAAGTAATTCCGGTGAGCAACGGCGCCGCCGCGGTAAAAAGGCTTCCCGACGTCAACCCCGATATCGTGGTGCTCGACGTGTATATGCCCGGCTATACCGGACTGGAAGTCTGCGAAAAGATTAAGAATTTGCCGGCGACCGCCCATATTCCGGTACTCCTTACCGTGGGCAAACTGGAGCCTTTTCGTCCCGAAGACGGCATGAAGGTCAAGGCGGATGGCGTTATCGTTAAGCCGTTCGAAGCGACCGACCTGGTTGCCGTGGTCGCCAAATTGGCCGAGCGGATTCCGCTGATGGCCGCGCCCAAACTCAGTCCCGTCGAGCCACTGCCGCAGGTGCAAACCGGGCAGGAGATGGAAGAGGCTGCGCCACCGGCTCCGGTGCATGTGCCGGCGGAGTTTGCTGGCGCTCCCGCCTTAGGCGATGACTTCTTGAGCGAACTGGTAATCGAAGCTCCTCCAGTAAGCGAAGCTCCGGCGGCGCTCAACGTAATCGAAGTTTTTCCCACTCCCGTGAGTGATGTGCCCACCACCGGCGTCGAACTCCCGGTCGACCTTCCCATCGAGATCGATTTCTTGATGGATACTCCGGAGGAGACGTCATCGCTGGTTGTGGAGCCGGAGCCGGAGTCTGTTCCTTCCGCGGAAATTCAAGCTGCGGTTGCGGGATTTGATTTTCTGACCATGCATGTGCCGGCGGGGGTTCCCGCAGCGGAACAATCGACGCCGCAACCTGCCTCGACCGTGCCTGAGCAAGCGCTGGTGGCCGAGGACTCCGAAGCGGAATTGCCGCCGATTGAAATTTACTTGGAACCGGTGGGAGCAGCCCAGGAAAGCTTCGCCGAAGCCGTGGAGCCGGTGCCGCCGCCGGTGGATCCTTCTCCATTGCAGGGGTTGGAGCCTACCCTTATGGAGGCCTCACCGGAGACGGAGATTGCCCCCGCTCCCGGACTGATGAGCGATTACAATGAGTCGCCCGTCCAGATTCTGAACGAAGCGGTGGCCGCGCCTCCCGAGGTCTCGGCGGAAGAACCGCCCGAGTTTGCGATATTCAATGCCGTCTTGGCTGCCGACAGCGAGACGCGGATGGAAGACAATTTAGCCGCCACCCTGGAAGCCTACGACGCGGCAGCCAAAATCGCCGAACCCCGTCCAGAGCCGCCGAGCGCGATGGAACCGACTGCTGCCTCTGTGGAATCCGCGCCCGCATATTCCGATGCCGCCGTCCCAGCGCGTATTACCGACACGGAAATCCCAGCTTCGCCCATGGCCACCATGGCCACAACCGATGGCATCGGCTTGGCGTTGGAAGCCATGCTGTTGGGCGCGATCGAGGAGCCTGAGACGGAAGAAATGGCGGCTGTTCCCGAGGCCATCGAGCCGGCCATTGAAATTATTATGCAATTTTCGGGCGCTGAACCGGAAGTACCACCCGCCGCAGTCGAGATTCCGATTGAGTTCGAGTCGCAGACCGAAGTGCAACCGGTGGAAGACAAGCCCGTGGAAGATCAACTGGTGGAAGAGCAGCCGGTGGAAATTGCGCTGGAGTCCATTTTGGAGACGGAGCCGGCGGAGGAACCCCTGCCTGCCCCAGCCGAGCCCATCTTGCTCTGGGCCGCCTCCCCGCCTTCGCCGGATCTGATGGCCTGCCTCTCCTCCGAGGTGGACAGCGACGTTGCGGAACAAATCGTGGATAGCGTGCTGGATCGCATCCGTCCCGAATTAGTGGAAGAAGTGAGACGCTTGCTGGGCGCACGATAACTGTCCTGGGTACGCGGGCATCTTGCCCGCATTCCGGTGCGGGCAAGATGCCCGCGCACCCAACTTTGCCGCAGTTGAAGCCTTTTCTGAACACCATCACGGGTGCCACCCTGAGCGAATCCCAGCAGGCCGGGATGAGTCGAAAGACCCATGTATCTTTTTCACCCGCGATATCGTGTGCGCCTATCCGCCTGCGTCGCAGAGTACAAGCTCGTCCGGTACCATCAACTTAAGCGCCGGGGGCGCGACGAGACTCATAGCCCCGGGTGGAGCGCAGCGGAACCCGGGGTTGGCATAACAAAACAGATAAGTCCTGGAGGGGCGACAGATGGGGCGAAGGGACGTCAGTCCCGACGCGAGCCCCGGCGTCCTGCGCACTACTACACTTGTAGACAAACGCATACAATACTATCGTCTGTATTTGAGGAGTTGCGATGACGGAATCCAAAGTATTGACCCTGCGGCTGGAGCCTAAGCTGACCAAGCAATTGGACAAATTGGCGGAGGCGACCCAGCGCAGCCGATCTTTTTTGATTGCGGAAGCGGTGCGAGAGTATTTGGCGCTGAATGAATGGCAAGTGCAGGAGACCAGGAAGGCGCTGGTGGAAGCCGATCATGGGGAGTTCGCTTCCGAAAAGGAAGTCCAGCAGGCGTTGAAAAAATGGGGACATCGTGCGGGTTAGATGGTTGCGGAAGGCGCTGGCCAATCTCAATGCCGAAGCCGAGTACATCGCCCGCGACAATCCGGATGCCGCAGTCCGCGTAGTCGGGGCCATTACCGCCGCGGTCGATCATCTCGCCAAGCACCCGGCCATGGGCCGCGCGGGCCGAGTGCCCGGAACACGCGAACTAGTAGTTCCGAACCTGCCCTATATCATTCCTTACCGTGTTCGCGGAGAAGCCGTGGAAATCTTGCGGGTTTTCCACGCCGCCCGCCGGTGGCCGGCGGATTTTTAGACGATCAACCTTATTCGTGGGAGCACAATACAAAGGCAGTTGATTTCTGCCCAGTACTGGGCCACAGGCGAGCCTCCGACGGGCGTTGATTTCCGGACAACTTCCGGATTGTCGACGATCCAGACATAACCGAAGCGGAACGCTGCTCCGGAGTGGACGGCATGAGATGGGGCGAGTACGGGAGAGCGTTTACGCGATCCCCACCATCGCGTCCACCGGGCCCCTTCCTCATTTCCTAGCTTCTTGCAACGGAAGCCCAAAAGATTTCGACCGACTATCAGCGCGGCAAACGTAGCGCAGGCGCCCCCGCCTGCGGGCCCTGTGTGGTGGTAGATCAACGTTGTGATTGAGTCAGGTTTGGACACACGCCATGCCATGCGCCATTGCGAATCCTACGATCACTTGATTCGCGATGAGGCGGAGTTCACTCACGCAGTCGAGTATATTCTGGGCAATGCACGGCATGCCGGTTTACGCGGATGGCCCTGGGTGTATGTGAGAGGGCAATAGGGCCCGCAGGCGGGGGCGCCTGCGCTACGCTCGCCGCGTCTTGGCACTGGGGCGCAAAATGGAGCTTTGCCAAAATGTGGCTCCCCGCGACCCAGATTAACCTCCATAAGTCGGCTGGCCGGCGCAATCCCCGCCGCCGTCCCTTACTCCGACCGCAACGGCTAACGTGAAACGTGGGACGGAAACGTTTCCACGCGAAAGGCGAGCATGAACGCGGAATCAAAGAATGCCGACAATACGAATGCCAAGCCGGAGGTGTTAACTCTAGGGCAGTTCTGCTCCTTGGGTGTGAATTGGATTTGGCCGCCCTATTTGCCTTGCGATATGTTGACGATGTTGAGCGGCGATCCGGGTGTGGGCAAAACCTATGTGGCTTTGGCCCTTGCCGCCGCCCTCACCGCTGGCCGCATACCCGGAACCAATGGTCCCGAAGGAGCGGGCGTGGTGCCCCCCACGAATGTGCTCTACCTAAGCATGGAGAACAGTCCGGAGCGCATTCTCCGTCCCCGCTTTGACCTGCTGCATGGCGATCCGGAACGCTTTCATGTTTTACACGCCAAGGTTGCTGGCGATTCCTCAGATGTCAAAAGGTCGCCTGTGAAACTTACCGATATCGAGGTGTTGGCCAAGGCCATCAAGCATACCGAGGCGGAACTGGTGATTATCGATCCGTTGCAGTCCTACTTGAACGCCGACATCCGCCCGGCCACCGCCTGCCGAATTATGGAGGAGCTGGCGCATATGGCCCAGCTCTACCGTTGCTGTATCCTGCTGATCCGCCATCTGAGCAAGTCACGCACCGGACGCGCCCGGGCGTGCGGCTTGGCCGCGGTCGACCTCTCCGGCGTGGTACGAAGCGAACTTCTGGTTGGCTGTTCACCCCACGCTCCCGGCGAGCGGGCGCTGGTACATGTGAAGTCCAATGTTACCCAGTTGGGACCGGCTCTGGGCTACACCATTGAAACCGGCGGGCACTTTCGCTGGACGGGAGAAAGCGCCTTGTGCGCCCCCACCTTGCTGGCCCCGGAGAAAAGCGTGATCGAACACCCAGGCGCGCTGGAAGAGGCTGAAGATTTTTTGCGCCAACAGTTGACCGAATACCACCCGACGGTGAAGCGGATCATGGAAAACGCTTTGATCTTGGGAATCAGCCCGCGCACCCTGAATCGCGCCAAAGCGCGCCTCGGAGTCATTGCCCGCAAAGAAAACTCCTCGTTCGGACGCTGGTATTGGTATCTGCCGGAGGAAAGCGGTGACCAGACAAGTGAGGAGACAGAAGTTAGCAGTTAGTAGTCCCGCGTTCTCAACGTGAAACGCCTCGGCAACCTTGGCAATCTTGGCAACCTTCGACCACAACTCCCGCGCTCTCAACGTGAAACGTGAAACGAGAAACGTCGGACGCCCTGGCAACCTTGGCAATCTTCAAACAAGATTCCCGCGTCCTCAACGTGAAACGAAAAACGTGGAACGTGAAACGCAATTGACCCGCCCTTCCCCCGCCCCTTAATATCAAGGATTCCGCGTCAAAATTGTGGGAGACCATGCCGCACGAATTGTCGAAAGCTTACGACCCGAGTCAGATCGAATCCCGCTGGGCCGAGTACTGGGTCCGCGAAAAGTTGTTCCATGTCGATACCCCGGCCGGCGCAGGCGACACGCGCCCGGTATTCACCTTGCTGCTGCCGCCGCCTAATGTTACCGGCCGCCTGCACATGGGCCATATGCTCAATCAGGCGGAGATGGATATCATCATCCGTTGGCATCGCATGCGCGGACAGCGGACACTCTGGTTGCCGGGCACCGACCATGCCGGCATTGCCACCCAGATGATGGTGGAGCGCCAATTGGCCACGGAAGGCAAGAAGCGCCGGGAAATGGGCCGCAAGGACTTTATTGAACGGGTCTGGCAATGGCGCGACCAATACGGTGGCGCCATCCTGGAGCAGATGCGGCGCCTGGGCGCTTCCGTCGATTGGGGCCGGGAATACTTCACCATGGATGAGAGCCTCTCGGTGGCGGTGCGCGAGGCTTTTGTGCGCCTGTACGAGGAAGGGCTCATCTATCGCGGCAACTACATCGTCAATTGGTGTCCGCGCTGCGTTACCGCGATCAGCGACTTGGAAGTGGTGCACGACGAAACGCCGGGCAAGCTCTTCGAAATCAAGTATCCGGTCGTAGGCGCCGACGAATTCATTACCGTTGCCACCACGCGGCCCGAGACCATGCTGGGCGATACCGCCGTGGCCGTGAATCCGCGTGACCCGCGCTATACCCATTTGCACGGCAAGAAGATCCTGCTGCCGCTGATGCAGCGCGAGATTCCCATCATCCTGGACGAACTTGCGCAACTCGAGTTCGGCACCGGCGCGGTGAAAGTCACTCCGGCCCACGATCCCAATGACTTCCAGGCCGGCTTGCGCCACAACCTGCCGCAGATCACGGTGATGGACGAGCACGCCCACATGAACGCGAACGCCGGACGCTATGCCGGGCTGGATCGTTATAAGGCGCGCGAGCAGGTGTTGATTGACCTGGAACAGCTCGGTCTGCTGGCTGGCACCAAGGACTACGTGGTTCCGCTGGGTAAATGCGATCGCTGTAAGACTGTCGTCGAGCCGCGGCTTTCGATGCAATGGTTTATTGCCGTCAATCAAAAGCCGAAGGATGGCGGTCCCTCGATGGCCGAAAAAGCCATCGAAGTGGCGCGCAACCGGGAAATCCGTTTTGTGCCCGACAATTATGGGCAAATCTATTTGAACTGGATGGAGAACATCCACGACTGGTGTATCTCGCGCCAGTTGTGGTGGGGGCATCGCATTCCCGCCTGGCATTGCCAGGATTGCCGGGAAATTGTGGTGGCGCGCACGACGCCAGAAAAGTGTCCCAAGTGCGGCGGTGCGCGATTGGACCAGGATGCCGACGTGCTCGACACCTGGTTTTCTTCCGGATTGCTGCCCATGTCCGCCATGGGCTGGCCGGAAAAGACGCGCGATCTCGAAGTGTTTTATCCGACTTCGCTGCTGATCACCGGCTTCGACATTCTCTTCTTCTGGGTGGCTCGCATGATCATGCTGGGCTGCCATTTCATGCAGGACCACCAGCAGGACCCGGCCATCAAGCTCAGCAGCGGGGACGAAGGGCGGCATGACGATTCCGTGCCCTTCCGCAACGTGTACATCCACGCCCTGGTGCGCGATGCCGAGCGCCAGAAGATGTCCAAGACCAAGGGCAACGTGCTCGATCCCATTGAAGTCATTGGGAAGTACGGCACCGATGCCACCCGCTTCACTCTGGCGGCCATGGCTTCCCCCGGTACCGACATCGCTTTCAGCGAGAGCCGCACCGAAGGCTACCGCGCCTTCGCCAATAAGATTTGGAATGCCGCTCGCTTCATCTTCATGAATGTGGATCGGGCCGCGAGCCTGAATATTACCGCCGAAAATACCCAGGGGGCGGAGCCGCTCGAGGATCGCTGGATTCGCTCGCGGGTGAATCGCGTTACCCGGCAAATGAATGAAGCGCTCGAAGAATATCGCTTCCACGAAGCGGCGAATGTGGTCTACAACTTCTTTTGGGGCGAGTTCTGCGATTGGTATATCGAACTGGTAAAACCCCGGCTGATGGGCGGCGATACACCCGAGTCGCAAGCCGAACTGGCGGGCGCCTTGGCCTGTATCACCGGGGTATTTGAAATCGCCCTGCGATTGCTTTCCCCCATCATGCCCTTCATTACCGAGGAGCTGTGGCACGCGCTATACGAAGGCAAAGCGCCGCAAAAGTCGATTGCGCTGGCGCCCTTCCCGCAAGCCGACGACCGGTTTATCAGCGACGAGGCGGAACTGGAGATGGCAATCCTGCAGGATTTGATTGCCAGCGTCCGTAATGTCCGCGCGGAACTCAAGGTCGAACCCAAGGTGAAGACGCCGATCCAATTGCATGCCGACGAGCAGGTGCGCGGCCTGATCGAGCGTAACCGCGGCGCGGTGGAGCGGCTGGCCAACGTCGAGCAAATCGAGTTTGTCGAGCAGCCGCTGACTCAGGAGGCGGGAGCGCGCAGCACAGCTCGCTTCGATGTGCGGGTCATCTACGAACAGAAGATCGACGTAGCCGCCGAACGGGAGCGCATCCAGAAGGAAGAAGCGAAGCTGGAAAAGGAAATGGGCAATGCCGAGCGGCAACTGGCCAATGAGCAATTCCTGGCCAAAGCGCCGCCCCAAGTGGTCGAGGGGATACGTAAGCGGCTGGAAGAAGTGAAAGTCTTACGCGCCAAGAATGAAGTGGCGCTTAAGGCGCTGGGGTAAATATTTGAAAGGGCGCGGCTTCAGCTTCAGCCGCGCCGTGTGCGACTGGAGTTGGGTGGAAGCACCGGCCTTTAGGCCGGTGAATTTAGGACGCAAACAATGGCGGCTTTAGCCGCGGGCGGCCGACCGGGGCTAAAGCCCCAGGAGATTGGTGTCGGCTCATGCGCTATCGACTCCCACGCCACCGGGCCTAAAGGCCCAAGTTTTAAGGACGTTTGGTTCGTCGGGCTAAAGCCCGACGCTTCCACCGTTGAGGTTTACGACGCACTACGCTAGAAGCAAGGGATCAATCATGGACTGGAACAGCCGCCGCGTTACCGCCATCCTGCAAAATGCGTTGACGGAAGATTGCGCTCTCCGCGATGCCACTACCTACGCCTGCATTGATCCGCAACAGTTGGCTGTGGGCACGGTGCTGGCCAAACAGGATTGTGTATTGGCCGGCTTAGGTCTGATCGAGCGCACGCTGGAAATCTTTGCCATGCTGGACGGCACGGTGACCACCATCCCCGACGTCACCTGCAATCAGGAGATCTTTGACGGCGTGCGCGTCTGTCCTGGACAGCAACTCGCCGTCATTCGCCATAACGCGCGGGTGCTGCTCTCCTGCGAGCGCGTGATTCTGAACCTGCTGCAGAGGCTCAGCGGCACGGCCACGGCCACGCGCCAGTATGTCGACCGCGTTGCCGGTACCAAGACGCGCATCCTCGATACCCGCAAAACCGTACCTGGCCTGCGCATACTGGATAAATACGCCGTCACCTGCGGCGGCGGCTGCAATCACCGGTTGGATCTCAGTGACGGCATGCTGATCAAGAACAACCATATCGATCTGGCCGGCGGCGTCACCCTGGCGCTGGAGCGCGCGCATCGCAACCGCCGCGGCGTACAGCCGATCGAAGTCGAAGTGCGCTCATTCGCCGAGTTGGAAGAGGCGCTGGCCGCCGGCGCCGAGGCCATCCTGCTGGATAATATGACGCCCGAGGATTGCCGGCACGCCGTCGAACGGGTACAGCACCATACGCGGCGTATTCCGCTAGAAGCCAGCGGCGGCATCACGCTGGAAAATGTCCGCGATTATGCCGAAGCCGGCGTGGACTTCATCTCCATCGGCGCCCTTACCCATTCGGTCAAAGCCGTGGATTTGAGTATGCGGATTCACAAGAAGTAATAAGCAATAAGTAATAAGCAATAAGCCAGGCATCGTTCCGCAAATGCTTTTGGTGGACGCCCGTCTGCTTGTTGCTTATCGTTTCTATGCCGTGCGGTGCGCGGTGGCTCAAACAACAGGCACGAGCGGCAGGTCCTTTGAGCGATAATCTCGCTGCGAAAGCTCGTCGGGGCCGAGGTCGGCCACTCGCGACTCACAACTCGCCACTCGCGACTCAACGGGGGTTGCTCGCAACTCGCAACTAACAACTCGCCACTCCGCTACTTTCCCAAGAACCGTATATTCGATCCCACCCCGCCCACATGGGCGCCGATATCGATGAGGGGCGCCAGCCACCAGCCCCACTTGCCCGAGGCACGGCGCCGGTAGCTGAAATACATCACCGCCACATTGGTGGGAGTGTTGACGGCGTACATGCCCCAATGCGAGTTCGGCAAAGTGGGATCCAATTCCCGGCAGGTGCCGCGATGTAAGCAGTATTGCGTGAATTCAAGATCCATTGCCGTTAAGCCAAAGACGGCCACACCCAGGGCAATAAACTTTTTGTCCATCAACTTTGGCTTGGGAGCGGATACGGGCTCGGCCACAATCAACATGGCTGTGGTTAATGGAGGCAATGGAGCGGAAGTCTTTTCTCGCGTTACATTGGGTGGTTCCGGAATCATCGCTCCTAACTCCGCCGCGACCACATGGGGCGCATCGGGCAGGACGGCGGGACTTTGAGCACAGGCACCCACTGCGCTCGCACACAGTAGTATCGCCAACAGCGGCTTGAGGAGTTGGTTTGGCATAGGCGGGCATTAACCTGGGGCAGAGTCTACCCGCCTTGCCCGCCTCGTGCACTAGGGTTAAGCGCGGAGAAGGGCGAGTGGAAAACCTTAGAGGCAAGGTTTCGGAAGTTTCGGAGGGTTAACCACGAAATACACGAAATACACGAAAGAAACTCAACGTTTGGAGAGCCCAACGTGAAACGGAAAACGGAAAACGGAAAACGTGAAACGAAAAACGTGAAACGCCGATAGCGGGGGACGGGGGACGGGAGACGGGAGACGGGGAACGTTCTTCTGTAAGATAATTGCGGGAACATGACGATTGTTTCCCATCGAACGCCGCCCGAACTGCTTTTGCCTGAGGCTATCGAGCCACTCATCCAGGACACCATCTTTCACGGACAGATTCGCCACCATCTAAGCGTTGCATCGACGAATGCCTTGGCGATGCAAGCGGGCCAGGCGGGCGAAGCGGAGGGTGCGGTCTTCTTTGCCGAAGAGCAGACGGCCGGCCGCGGCCGGGGCGGACACGATTGGCATTCGGCGCCGGCGACCGGAGTTTATGTCTCCCTGCTTTTGCGCCCCCAAATGGCGCCGGCGGATGTGCTCACGCTCACCCTGTTGGCCGGTCTGGCTACCGTTGCCGCCATCGACGAAACGACCAAGCTGAAAGCGGATCTGCGCTGGCCCAATGATCTGTTGCTGAGCCGAGCCGCTTATACCGCCGAGGGAAGTTGCGTTCGCGAGGAACGCAAAGTATGCGGCATCCTGACCGAACTGAACGCCGAGGTGACGCGTGTGCGTTTCGTGGTGGTGGGCATCGGAATCAATGTGAACCAAGCGGAGTTTCCGCCGGAGCTTGGCGAGATCGCCACCTCCTTGCGTCTGGAGAGCGGACGGGCATGGTCGCGCGTGCAGTTGGCGGCGGCCCTGCTACAATCGTTCGACCGCGAGTACCGCCGCTTTGCCCAGCCCGAAGGCCGCAACGCTTTGCTCCGCCGTTTCGAGGAAGCTTCTTCCTTTGCTCGCGGCCGCCGGGTTCACGTGGCGGAAGAGGGCGGCTACACTGGGACGACCGAAGGTCTGGACGCGCGGGGTTTTCTCCAACTGCGCGGCGAGGATGGAAAATTGCGAACGGTACTTTCCGGTACCGTGAGAGGGATTTAAAGCGATCATGCTGCTGGTAATCGATGTCGGCAATACAAATACGGTCCTGGGAGTTTTCCGCTTCGCGCCTAACGCACAGGATTCCGACGCCGGGATTGCGCGTCAGCCGGAGGCGGGTTCGATCGGACCGGAGTCGAGCGTGGGCCATCAGTTGGCCGCGAACTGGCGCGTCTCCACCCTCAAGGCGCAAACCGTTGACGAGTACGGTGTGCTGTTTCGCAATCTGTTTGCCATGGCGAATCTGGATATAGGCGACATCAAAGGCATTATCATTTCTTCCGTGGTTCCCCCGCTGGATGCCACTTTGCGGCAGGTCTGTGAGCTGTATTTCCATATCCATCCGTTGTTCATCGAGCCCGGCGTGAAGACCGGAATGCCGGTGAAATATGAGAATCCGGCGGAGGTGGGCGCCGACCGCATCGTCAACAGCGTAGCCGCCTTCGAGAAGTACGGCGGCCCCTGTATCATTGTCGATTTCGGTACGGCCACCACCTTCGATGCGGTTTCGGTAAAGGGCGAGTACCTGGGCGGACTGATCGCGCCAGGCATTGGCATCTCCGCCGACGCACTATTTGAACGGACTTCGCGCCTGCCGCGAGTAGAAATCCGCAAACCGCCGCGCGTGATTGGGACCAACACCATCGGCAGCATGCAAGCGGGCATGTTCTACGGCTATCTCGGCTTGGTGGATGGCATTCTGGAACGGATGATTGGCGAGCTGGGCAAGACCGCCAAGGTCATTGCGACCGGCGGACTGGGTGAACTATTCGGTAGTAGCTCCGCCCACATCACCGCCGTGGATGGCCTGCTCACGCTCGAAGGCCTGCGTATTATCTGGCAGCGCAACCATGCCAGCCGCCGCCGGAATTGACCATTTCACCGCAGAGGACGCTGAGGCCGCAGAGGAAAACAAAAAGGAAAACCCAGTTGGCCGCAGATCAACGCAGAGGAACGCAGATCCGATCAATTATGCGGCAGAAGAGTTGATGTTCGTTCGGCTGAATCAGCGTTTATCTGCGTTAATCTGCGGCTAATGAGTGTTTTCCTCCGCGTCCTCTGCGCCCTCTGCGGTGAAAAATACTAGAATCAGACAGTACCCACGTGACCGATTACTTCACTTACTTCTCCGAGATCGAAGAGCGCTTCTGCCAGCGGCGGGGGACGATCGTGCTGTGTTCCACCCTCGATTGGGCATTAATGGAAACTTGGAAAGACGCCGGCATTCCCCTGGAAGCCGTATTGCGCGGCATTGATGAGGCGTTCGACCGCTACGACGCTCGTCCGACGAAGACGCGTAAGGTCAATTCCCTGGCTTATTGTGCCCAGGCGGTGCTGGCCGCGGCGGAAGACATTCAAGAGGCCTCCGTCGGCACAGCGCCCAGCCAAAAGCCGGAGTCCGGGTTGGAGTTGCCGCCAATTGCCGCTTATATGGAAGGCAACGCAGCCCAATTGGAAGTTTTGCTGGCGCCGGCGGCGGCGCGGAAGAGTGCAACGATTCCGGATTCGGCCGTACCTGTGGTACGGGAAGCGATCCGTACCATGACCGATCTGGCGGGCGGACTGAAACAGGCCCAAACGGTGCCCCTGGAGGATTTGGAGCGCCGTTTGACGGTAGTGGAGGAAAAGCTGTTTGCCGCCTTAACGGCCGCCACCGCCGATGAACTACTGGTGACTGTGCGCGCCGAGGCGGATCGCGAACTGGCTCCCTATCGCCGCAAGATGATTCCCGCGCAAATCGATCATCTGCAGAAGCAATATATTCACAAGCGCCTGCTGGAACGCTATGGCATTCCGCGGTTGTCCCTGTTTTACATGTAGCGCGCGGCCCTCGGCCTTCGGCTGTCGGCCGTCGGCCAGAACGCGGCACCGCCTTTGCGGCGTTTAATTGACGGACTGCGGATTTTCGAATTCGGACTCCCCGAAACCGTTAACATAGGGAGGCGGAGACAGCTTTCATGGCCAAAGGCCGAAAGCCGAAGGCCGAGAGCCGAGGGCAGGTTCTTTTGCAGCTTACTATCGACAAACTGATTTATGGCGGCGATGGCTTGGCGCGTGGTCCGGCTACCGAACGCGGCAAAGGCAAGGCCGTATTTGTCCCCTTCGTGCTTGCCGGGGAGCGAATTGAAGCCCGCGTCTTGGAGGAAAAGCCCGGCTTTGTGCGGGCTGAGGCGCACAAGGTGTTGCAGGCCTCGCCCGAGCGCACCACGCCGCACTGTCCGTATTTTGGCGAGTGCGGTGGTTGCCATTATCAGCATGCCGGCTATGAATCGCAGTTGCGCATCAAGACCGGAATCCTAGGCGAGACGCTGCAACGAATCGGCGGCATCGAAGTGCCACCGATCCAGGAGCATCCTTCGGCACCCTGGCATTACCGCAACCGTACCCGCGTGAAGGTACGGGGCGGAGACAAGTTCGCCTTGGGCTACTTTCGCGGGAACTCTCATACCTTATTGCCGGTCGAGCACTGTCCCATCAGCTCGCCGTTGATCAACCGGGCGCTTGCGGCGGTCTGGCAGTTAGGCCACGCGCATATGGTGGCCGATGTCTTGGTGGAAATCGAATTCTTCGCCAACGCCGCCGATAATCAACTGCTGCTGGAGTTTACCTTACCCGACCAGTATTGGACGCACTCCCGCCAGCCCAGCCTGGCGGAATTTGTTACCGAACTGCGCCATCTGCTTCCTGAGGTCGCCGGGGTGGTGGCCTTCCGGACCACGGCGCAAGGCCCGCTGGTGCGGGAAGAAGTGCCGCAACAGTTGCGAGAAACTTTCGGCGCCGATGAACTGGTGTACGACACGGGCGGATGCGAATATCACGTCAGTGCCGGCTCGTTTTTTCAGACCAACCGCTATTTGACGACCACTCTTCTGGACCTGGTGACGACGGGGCGCACCGGCGATGCCGCCCTGGATCTTTATGCCGGTACAGGATTGTTTGCCTTGCCGCTCTCGCAATCCTTTCGCGAAGTAACGGCCGTGGAAGCGGCGCCCTTCTCCTTCCACGACTTGCGACGCAATACGCCCTCCAATGTCGAAGCCCATCGGGAGACGACGGAAGATTTCCTGGCCCGCATGGACGAGACGACGGAGTTCGATCTGGTGGTCGTCGATCCCCCGCGCGCCGGCCTGGGAGAAAAGACCGCCGCGGACCTGAGTCGCCTGAATACCTCGCAGATCACCTATGTATCCTGTGATCCCGCTACCCTGGCTCGCGATCTGAAGGTGCTATTGGCCGCCGGCTTCCGCGTCGACCAGATGCATGTGGTCGATCTATTTCCGCAGACGTATCACATTGAGAGCGTCACGCAGTTGGTGCGGTAGAACTGCAGAATCCAGAATTCAGGAGTTGGGAGTTAGAATTCTGGTTCCAAATTCCAACTCCTGACTCCTGAATTCTGTGTTCTGCTTGGGCTTTTCCCTCCGCGGCTCAGCGCCTCTGCGCGAGATTCCGGGTTTGGGTTCAGGCCAATCGCCAATTGCCAATTGCTAATTGCGGGGTTTTTGCGCTACTCTGCTTGCGCTTCCGTGACCAGCACTGAACCAACGCGTCAGCCGCTGTGGTGGGCGGCATTGGCGTTTGCCGCGGGGATTGTGATCGGCGAACGCTGTTGGCGACCCGCCAACTGGTGGCTTGCCGCTTTTACCATCTTGTTGCTGGCGGTCCTGAATTTTTGGATTGATCGTAAGGGCGAGGGCAGGGTCTGGCGGCTCTGGCTGGCTTGGAGTTTGGTGCTGGCCAGCTTCCTGGTACTGGGGGCTTGGTGCATCCAGGCTGCCGAATCCGTGCCTCCGCCACCAAGCCTCGCTTCGTTCCTCACCAGCCAACCGGTGATGGTCACCGCTCATGTGATTCGCGATGGCATCCTGCAAGGCCAGCCTCCCTGGCAGCGGGTGGCGGTCGATGTGGAAACGGAAAAAATCGTTGACGACCGTGGAGCCGCCACTAGGATTACAGCCGGCATCAGGCTGGCGGTCTATCCTCACGAACCATCATCGAGGGATGAGGAGGAAGACACCACCTCCGCCGGCGAGACTTCATCTCCTTGTCCCCGGCCTTGTCTGCTTCTCTATGGCCAACGCGTGCGCTTTCCCATGAAGCTGCGGGAACCGCGCAACTTCGGAAATCCAGGGGCTACGGATTTTCGCGAGCACTTGTGGCGGCAGGGGATCGAAGCCACAGGCTCGGTGCGGGAGGACCGGGTCGAACTACTGTCTGGGGGCGACGGAGTGTACTGGAGGTCGCCTGAGGAGGGCTGGGTCAATCGTGTCCGCCGAAGCATACTGAAACACATTGCTCTCTTGTGGCCCAAGGAGCAAGCACCGCTGTTCTCCGCCATTCTTATTGGCGAGCGTTCCCTGGTCGATCATGACACTAAAGACGCATGGCAGAGCACGGGGCTCTATCACATCCTGGTGATCGATGGTTTGAAGGTGGGAATCCTGGCCTTCGCCGCGTTTTGGGTGGCAACCCGTTTGCGCGCGAATGAATTCGCGGCCTCTGGAATTGCCTGGGTGACCGCTCTGGCGTATGCCTGTCTGGCCGAGATGGTGACCCCTACGGCCCGCGCCGTGATTATGCTCGGCGTCTATTTGATCGCGCGACTGCTCTACCGTCATCGCTCTTCGCTCAATGCCTTGGGCGCCGCCGCCCTAGTGCTGTTGGCCGTGGATCCCGCCGCCGTTTTCGATGCCAGTTTCCAACTGACCTTTTTTGCCATGTTGGCCATTGTTGGTTTGGCGGTGCCGGTCATGGAACGGACGTCGGGACAGTGGCGCCGCGCTCTGCGTCACCCTGCATCACCGGACTATGACGTAATCCTGTCGCACCGCATGGCACAGTTCCGGCTCGACCTGCGCCGCTTCGCACAAAGTCTCACCGGCCTGTTGCCGGTGCGGATGAAAACCGCAACCCCGGTTATACTGATCGTCCTTTGCCAGTTCATACGCGCGGCCTTCGCCGTTTATGACATGGTGGTGCTGTCCTTCATCTTGCAGATGGCTATGACCTTGCCCATGGCCATTTATTTCCATCGCGGAACCATTGCCGGAGTGCCGGCCAATGCCATAGCCGTTCCACTCACCGGAGTGCTGGTGCCTCTGGCCGTGCTGGCGCTGACGTTTTCTTACACGTGGCTGCCGCTGGCCAAACTGCCGGCCTGGGGTGCGAGTTGGGCGTTGCGCGGAATTGTCTGGTCGGCCAAGACCTTTGCCGCCATGAGGCTGGGCGATCTGCGATTGCCGGCTCCGGAGCGCTTGCCGGTTATTGTGTTCCTGTTGGCGATGATTTTGGCCTTGCTGCTGGTTCGCCGTCGCCCGCTGTTGGCCGGCTCCGGTCTGGCGGGGCTGACCGCGGCGGCGCTGTGGCTCACCCTGGCGGCGGCCCATCCGCAAATTACACCCGGGGTCTTGGAGATTACCGGCATTGACGTCGGGCAGGCGGAATCAACCTTGGTCATCACCCCGCAAGGAAAGACCATTCTGGTGGATGCCGGCGGTCCCCTGGGACCGTTCAAGTCGGACTTCGATTTCGGCGAGGATGTGGTGGCTCCGTACTTGTGGTCCCGCGGCATCTCGCACCTGGATGCCATCGCGGTTACCCACGGGCATTCCGATCATATCGGCGGCATGCCGGGGGTGGTGGCCAACTTTCATCCCCGCGAGCTTTGGCTGGGGGTCAACCCCGAGACGGCGGCTATCCACCACTTGCGGAGGGAAATCCAGGAGCAGGGAGCGCAGGTGTTCTCGCATGCGGCCGGAGACCGCTTCGAATTTGGCGGCGCCGAGTTCCGGGTGCTGGCTCCGCCACGGGACTGGCAGGTAGCGGCGCAGGCCCGCAACAACGATTCTCTGGTGCTGCTGGTTACCTATGGCCATACTTCGGCCTTGTTGACCGGGGACGCGGAGAAACAAGTCGAGCGAGATATGGTGCTGGAACAACCCCACGCCGATCTTCTAAAGGTGGCCCACAATGGCAGCAACACCTCGACCACGCCGGAGTTCCTCGACGCCGTGCGGCCCAGCTTCGCGGTGATCTATGTGGGGATGAACAACAGTTATGGCCATCCCCGGCCGCAAGTGCTGGAACGACTGGCGCAGGCGCACGTCGCCACCTATCGTACCGACATGGCCGGCGCGGTCACGTTTCTCTTGGATGGAAATTCAGTATCGATGGCGCGTCACGGAACAGCAGGCTACGCGTCGGGCGCCTCGGTGGTTCCTTCTTCGGCTTCATCGGCCGATTCTTCACCCGTGGCACGATAATCTTCGATCAGTTTCAGGGCTTCCGCGGCTTGTTCTTCCCGCACTTGCAAAATCACGCCGCCGACACCGGGCAAAATGTCCTGTGGCGCGTCCAGGTTGGTGGTGACGGCCTCAATCCCGCCCGACTCCAGTAACCCGCGAACGACCATGACTTCCGATTCCTGATCCGAATCGAATACCTTTACCAGTCTTTCCTGTGGATTGGGGACTTCAGGCTTACTAGGCGTTGCCATGGCTCCTCCAGAGTATTCGTCAGTCGGTTGTTTCCATAACTACCGTCCGAGACAATGTAACAGGATAGTTCGGGCGGCGCTACATGGGAACATCGGCATTTCCATACCGTCGGTAATGAGATGCCCATTCCACGAACAATGGCCAATTAACGTCCTTTTGCTTCCCACAGAAGCGACCTTAGGACGAAGCGCCTCATCAAAAAGTCAGCTGTCGGCTGTCGGCCTTTGGCCGTCGGCCGAACCAGGGCAGCCATTGGCTGCTGGGGTTCGTCTGGCCGAAGGCCGAGGGCCGACAGCCGCCGGCTGCTGCTGGTTGCCAGCAGCTTCGAGGTGCTGGTTGGGGACGAACGGGTTTGGCAGTTGCACATAGGGGAGCTCATGGAGTTATCGAAATCCGAAGCGCGCCAGCCCAGACAGACGCCGGAGGAGATAGAGGAAGAAGGTCGAAAAATACGCCGGCTGCAAATCATGATGAGCATGGTGATGGCCGCCATCGGCCAGGACCCCAATTTGACTCTCGAAGAGGCCTCCGAGTTGGTGGCCGGAGCCAAACGGGCCGCCTTGGCCATGTTTCCGGATAAGGAATTCACCTACGATTTGCTCTATAAGCCCCGTCTGCAACGCCTTATGACGGAACGCTTCCGAATGCAATAAGGCAAGGTTTCGGAGGTTAAGAAGCAAGGTTTCAGAGGTTTCGGAGGTTGAGAACCAGGAATTGGAACGCAGAGGGCGCAATGGAGGCAGAGGAAAATTAAGTTAGCAAGTACGGAATGGAGCAGGCTTCGGGAAAATCTAGCCCCTTCTCCGAGCCCTCCGCATCCTTGGCGTCCTCCGCGTTCGAAGTTTCCGGAACCTCCGAAACCTCCGAAACCTGGTTTTGTAACCTCCGAAACCTTGATTTTCGTTACCGAAGTTTTTCCGGCAGCAGTAAACCTTCGCTATAGCAATGAGTTAGAATCAAAGGTGGAAAATTGGATGGATTGAAATCCGTCCTCTCAGCATCTAATTGGCAGAGGGCGAACGACGCCCTTGGTACACATGGGCGTAGAAGTGCACAGCATTTTAGAAGGTGTTTTGCCCGTAGGAGTTTCTTAGTGAGTTCGAAACTAAAGACAGCCGTTTTCTGGGCAGTGATCATACTGTCGGGCCTCCTGTTATGGCAGGTGGTGAAGGCCGGTGGAACAGGGGCCAAGCAGAAGGAAATCAACTTTTCAGATTTCATGACGCGGGTCAGTCAGAACGGCATTGGCGACGTTACGGTGAACGGTACCGAAGTCACCGGCCACTACCGCGATGATAAGTCCGGTTTCCACACCACCGTTCCGTCGAATTATCCGGACATGTACAAGACGCTGCAGGACAAGGGCGTTAATGTCACCATCAAGGACTCGCAGAGCGGGAGTTGGTCCAGTTGGCTGGTGCAATTAGCGCCGCTCCTGTTGCTGGGCGCCCTCTGGTTCTTCATGATTCGGCAGATGCAGACCGGGGGAAACAAAGCCCTTAGCTTCGGCAAGAGCAAGGCCCGGTTGCTCTCCATGCAGCAAAAAAAGATCACGTTTAAAGACGTGGCCGGGGTGGACGAAGCCAAAGAAGAGCTGCGAGAGATCATCGAGTTCCTGCGCGAGGCGCAGAAGTTCCAGAAACTGGGCGGACGAATTCCGAAGGGCGTGCTGCTGGTAGGTCCCCCAGGCACCGGTAAGACCTTACTGGCCCGGGCGGTAGCCGGCGAAGCCAATGTGCCTTTCTTCTCCATTTCGGGCTCCGATTTTGTGGAGATGTTTGTGGGCGTGGGCGCCAGCCGCGTGCGCGACCTATTCGAGCAAGGCAAAAAGAATGCTCCCTGTATCATCTTCATCGATGAAATCGATGCCGTCGGCCGCCATCGTGGCGCCGGCTTGGGCGGGGGACACGACGAGCGCGAACAGACTTTGAATCAGTTACTGGTGGAGATGGACGGTTTCGAGTCGAACGAGGGCGTAATCCTGATTGCCGCCACCAACCGTCCCGATGTACTCGATCCGGCGTTGCTGCGTCCCGGCCGCTTTGACCGGCGCGTGGTAGTGCCCCGGCCTGACGTAAAGGGCCGCGAAGAGATTCTGCGTGTGCATACGCGCAAGATTCCTATTTCCGACGATGTCGATCTTTCCGTACTGGCCCGGGGAACCCCGGGATTCAGCGGCGCCGATTTGGCCAACATGGTCAATGAAGCGGCGTTGAATGCGGCGCGACAGAATCGCAAGAGCGTCTTCATGTCCGACTTTGAAATCTCCAAGGACAAGGTGCTGATGGGCGCCGAACGCAAGTCCATGGTGATGTCGGACGAGGAAAAGCGCTTGACGGCCTTCCACGAAGGCGGCCATGCCCTGGTGGCGGCGCTGATGAAAAACAGCGACCCGCTGCACAAGGTGACCATTATCCCGCGCGGTATGGCGCTGGGTGTCACCATGCAACTGCCGGTGGACGACAAGCATACTTACTCCCGCGAGTACCTGGAAACCCGTCTGGCCATTATGATGGGCGGACGCGCGGCCGAACAGGTAGCGCTGGAAACCATGACCACCGGAGCCGGGAACGACATCGAACAGGCGACCGACCTTGCCCGTAAGATGGTTTGCGAATTCGGCATGAGCCAACTCGGTCCGTTGACCTTCGGCAAAAAGGAAGAGCAGATCTTCCTGGGCCGGGAGATTTCCCAGCACCGCGACTATAGCGAAGACACGGCGATCAAGATCGATCAGGAAGTCCGCCGGCTGGTGGACACCGCTTATAAAATTGCGGTGGACTTGAATACCAGTCATCTGGAGCATTTGCAGAAGCTGGCCGCCGCGCTGCTGGAACGGGAAGTGATCGATGCCAACGACGTTCGCTTGATCCTGGAAGGCAAGGAGCTGCCGACACGCGTGGTGCCGCCACCTCCGCCCGACGATGGCGTACAGCAGGTATTGAAACCCGAACCCGGTCGCCCCTCGGTACAACCGGGAGAACGCCCGGCACAAGCCTAGGAGGGCTGTCGGCCTTTGGCCAGAGTGGCCTCGTTGATTTACACGGATCTTCACGGATTTGATTCCGGAAGATCCGTTTTTTTGTAGCGCCGGCGTCTCGCCGGCTGTCGGTGCGGCCGTCTCGGCCGCACCATGATGGTCAACCCTGTGGGCGGGACCCACGGCACGCCGGGGCAGGCGCCCCACAGGACGGCCGAGACCGCGATGTGATGCGTGATCCTCTTCGAGCAGAAGGTACAAGCCCGCGAAGGCGGGCGAAAAATGGTAGCCCACGGCGTAAGCCGTGGGTAGGCTAAGAAGGCAACGGTAAGCCCTCGAAGAGGGCGAAAGAATAACCGGAACGCGGCGATTCTTTCGCCCGCTACGCGGGCTCTTCCGTACGACGTACTTCTTCCCCCGGCTTGCGCCTGGGGTTACCGTCTTTTGCCTGCTTCGCAGGCTTGGCGACGGCTTGAGGGCTTCTAGTCGCCTTCGTTGCGTGGATGGTTGCCCAAGGAGATTCAACCAACTGCGATCAGCGGCTTCCCACCAAGCGTCACTTCCCCGATTTCCACTGCCGGGACTCCGGCATCGCCGAGTGCCTGACGAAGCGCGTCGGCGTGCTTATTGGCCACGGCTATCAACAATCCGCCGGCCGTCTGGGGATCGAACAAAATTGTCTTCAACTCTTCTGGGATCTCGTCCGCCCAGCCCACCATGCATTCGGCGAATTCGCGATTGGCTTTGAGTCCGCCGGGGACGTATCCGGCGCGTACGCATTCCAATGCTCCGGGTAATAGCGGCACCTGCGCAGCCGTGATATGCAGGCTCACGTTGCTGGCGAGCGCCAGTTCGCGGGCGTGGCCGATCAGGCCAAAGCCGGTCACATCGGTGAGCGCGTGAACGGCGTGCTCCGGGCTGCTGGTGATGACTTCGGAGGCACGCTTGTTCAGTGCGGTCATGGACCGGACTGCGGCATCGATCCAACTGGGCTCGGCTTTCTGCCGCTTGATGGCGGTGGAGATGACGCCGGTGCCCAATCTCTTGGTGAACAGCAAGCGGTCGCCGGCTTTTGCACCGGCGTTGGTCAGCACCTGTGCGGGATGGACCGTACCGGTAACGGCGTAACCGAATTTGATCTCCTCATCGCGAATGGAGTGTCCGCCGATGACGGTACAGCCGGCCTCAATCATCTTGGACAAACCACCGGCAAGAATAGCCTCCAAGACCTCCAACTCGCCCTTCTCTTGAAAGCAGACCATGGCTAACGCGCTGATGGGCTTGCCGCCCATGGCGTAGACGTCGCTGAGAGCGTTGGTAGCGGCAATCTGGCCGAAGGTATAGGGATCGTCAACGATGGGGGTAAAGAAATCGACGGTTTGCACCAGCGCCAGATCGGGGGCGACCAGATACACTCCGGCGTCGTCGGCTTTGTCAAAGCCAACTAGTACATTGGAGTCTTGCTGCCGGGCTAATTTCCCAAGCACCTGGTCCAGCACCGCCGGACTAAGCTTGGACGCTCAACCCGCGGCCTTTACCCTCTCCGTCAATCGTATGGGCTTCATCGACATCAACACAAGTTGTAACGGGAATGTTTCAAAGTTTCAAGGTTTCAAAGTTTCAAAGTTGGCCGGACCATGCCAGCTACGTCGCTCGTACATTTTTGGTGCTATGATTTTGCGCGTGATAAGACTCGTTTTAATGTTGCTTGTGATTTTTTGGTGCGCGGCTCTTGGATGGTTGCTGCTTTTTAAGACGCAAGGGATGGTCGCTTGCGTACAAAAAGTTTACGCAAGAAGCAGGTTGAATCGGGCAATGCCCTTCTCCAGCATGGTGATGAAGCCTTGGCATCCCAACTACTTACGTACTTGCGGAGTTCTTGTCTGGCTCGTTGGACTCTGGATTGCCTGGCTGACAATAACTCATAAACTCGTTGTCTTTGAAACCTTGAAACCTTGAAATGTTGAAACATTATTTTGTTTGTAGACTCACGAATCTCACTTCCGGATATCCCTGGTTCCAGTCGGCGGAAATGTGCTCGAAGGTCAGGCGGAAGTTGAGGACTTGTCCGGGGGCGAGCGGAGCGGCGTTCAGCGCTACCCAGTCGGGGCTGCCCAAGACGGTAATTTCCACGCTCAACGGCTGCGGCTGCTTATCCACAATTTCGCCCAGCGTGTTGCGGAAAATCGTCTCCACATCGGCGCCGATCACAACTTTGTCGCCGCGATTGGTAACTTTCCCTTCGACATAGGTGACATTGCTCCCCACAAAATTTTCCGCCGTGCTCATGTGAAGGTCGCTGACCTCCAAATTGGCGGCATAGGCGGGAGCGACGGGAGTTGAAATTACCGGCGGTTTGCCGTAGTGGCTGAAGAGGAACACCAGAATCATCACCAGCACGACGGCTCCCAACGCGATCAGGATCGGTCGCCGGTTGGAAGTTGTTTCCGGTTCGTTATATTGCGAGAAGCCACCCATGGCAGGATTCTACTACTTGGAGCAGCAAAACCGTTTTTGCATTTTCACCGCAGAGGACGCAGAGGGCGCAGAGGAAACAAGGGAGAATTCTTTCGGCCGCAGATTAACGCAGATAGACGCAGATCAGAAAGAAAGAAGTGAGGCCGGTGATTCTATCAGCGTTTATCTGCGTTAATCTGCGGCTTCCCGTTTGTACTCTCGATTTTCCTCTGCGCCCTCTGCGTCCTCTGCGGTGAAAAAGTCATTCCCCGGCGACAGTCAGGCCGTCGATGCGCAAAGTGGGCGAGGCGGTGGCGCCGCGGAATTCCAGGTCGCTGCCGATTTCACTGATGTTGCACAGCATGTCCTTCAAATTGCCGGCCACCGTGATTTCTTCCACCGGGTAGGCTAGTTCGCCGTTGTGAATCCATTGCCCGCTGGCGCCGCGGGAAAAGTCGCCGGTCACCAGATTCACGCCGAAACCGAGAAATTCGGTCAGGTAAAGTCCATCGGGAACGTCGGCGATGATTTGTTCGCGGGTACGGCTGCCGGGCTGGAGAAAGAAGTTTCCTGAACCAATGCCGGGATTGCCGGCCAGGCCGCGCGAAGCGTTGCCTGTGGTCTTCAAGCCCAGCTTGCGCGCGGTATAGGTGTTGAGTAAATAGGATTTCAGCTCGCCCCGTTCGATCACGACCGTACGGCGGGAAGGCACGCCCTCCCCGTCGAAGGGGCTAGTGCCGAAACCGCCGCGCATGGTGCCGTCGTCGATAACCGTAACGTTGTCGCCGGCGATGTGCTGTCCCAGTTTTCCCGCCAGAAAAGATGCCCCGCGATAAATCTGGTCGCCGTTGACCGCGTCACAAATCTCGGAGAGCAGGGAGCGTGCCACCTGGGGATCGAAGATCACCGGAACACGCGCGGTTTTAACCTTGCGTGCACCCAGCCGGCGCAGCGTGCGTTGCGCGGCCACCTGGCCCACGTGTTCAGGCGAATCCAGCCGTTGCAGAGTGCGGGCCACGGAATACCAGAAATCGCGCTGCATGGCGCCGTGCTCGTCCTGGGCCACCGGCACGGCGGAAACCGAACAATACGATTGGCGGTATTCGCCGAGAAAGCCGTTGGAGGTGGCCAGCACCTTGCTTCCGGTAGCGGCATCGAACGAGCCGCCCTCCGAGTTGCGAATGCGGGGATCGACCTCCAGGGCCGCCTTCTCCGCGCGCCGGGCGTAGTCGATCCGGTCGGACGTGGAGAGCGAATACACGTCTTCGTGATAGAGATCGAGATCCCCTTCGAGGGAGCCGTGCTGATCGGCATCCGCTAGTCCGGCAAAAGGATCTTCGCTGGTGACGCGCGCCAGCGTGAGTGCCGAGTTCACCATTTGTTGCAGGCTGGCCGATGAAAAATCGGTGCTATAGGTGGAAGCGGCGCGCTGGCCAAAAAAGACGCGGACGCCAATGGCTTTCGATCCGGATTCCTTTAAGGTTTCAACGTTGCTCAGGCGCACCACCGTGGAAAATTCGCTGCCTTCGCGTACCACCGCCTCGGCCGCGCTGGCTCCGCCCGCCATCGCGCGGGCTACAACATCATTGGCGACTTCCTTGAGATCCATGTCGGGCAATTCCTCAGTTTAATAGCTGGCTTGAACCTGGACCCGCACCAGCGGTCCGGGAGATTGAATAGTGGTGGCCGCCGGCCAACCTACACGCACAAAGCGCGTCGGCGTCACCGACAGGCAGCCGTTCATGGATGCGGCCTGCTCCTCCCGCCCGGCAAGCATGGAAGGAAACCAATTGTGCCCATGTCGCCGTACGATTTAGACCATAAAGAATGTAGACGCTTCGATCCAGCCAATTGTGAGCAGGAATCCAAATAAGCTACTGGCCCGTGCCGCCGACGGTAAGCCGATCGATTTTCAACGTCGGGATGCCGACGCCCACCGGTACGGACTGTCCATCCTTGCCGCAGGTGCCCACGCCTTCATCCAATTTCAAATCGTTGCCCACCATGGAGACGCGCGTTAGCACATCCGGTCCATTGCCAATCAACGTCACGTTCTTCAGCGGCGCCGTAATTTTACCGTCCTCGATCAAATAGGCTTCCGATGCGGAGAACACAAATTTGCCGTTGGTGATATCCACTTGTCCCCCACCGAAGTTGACCGCATAGACGCCATGCTTCACCGAACGCAAAATATCTTCCGGCGAATCTTCGCCCGCCAACATATAAGTATTGGTCATGCGCGGCATGGGAATGTGTTCGTAGGATTCGCGGCGGCCATTGCCGGTATCGGGTAAGCCCATCAGGCGAGCCGACAATTTATCGCTCAAATATCCTTTCAGAATTCCCTTTTCGATGAGCACCGTGTTCTGGGTAGGCGAGCCTTCGTCGCTGATATTGAGCGAACCGCGGCGGGAAGGTATGATGCCGTTGTCCACCACCGTGCACTTGTCGCTGGCCACACGCTTGCCGAGCAGTCCGGTGAAGGCGGATGTGCCTTTGCGATTGAAGTCGGCCTCCAGGCCGTGACCGATGGCTTCGTGTAACAGGATGCCCGGCCAACCGGGACCGAGTACGACTTCCATTTCTCCCGCCGGAGCATCGCGCGCATCCAGTTGAATTAAGGCCTGGCGCGCCGCTTCGCGAGCAAAGAACTCCGGAGACTTCTCTCCGCCGAAGTATTCCAGACCTACCCGTCCGCCGCCGCCGGAGGTACCGCGCGAGGAAATTTCACCGGCTCGCGCAATGACAAACACGCTGACGCGGGCCAGCGGCTGCGAATCTTCGGCAAAGCTGCCGTCACTGCCGATAACCAATACCTGCTTGAGTTCATCGGCATAGCCGACACGCACTTCCTTCACCCGCGCATCGTAGGCGCGGGCTGCGGTATCGGCGCGCATCACCAGATCCAATTTGGCGGCGATTTCGGCTTCCACCGACGGCAAGGGCACGGGGTAGAGATTCTGCTCCAGATTGCGCTTCAAGCTGACAGAGGGAGTCTTAGCCGGACCGCTGGCGATCAAGGCCGCAGTGCGCGCCGCGTGCAGAATCCGGTCCGGCGAAAGATCGTCGGTGTAGGCATAGCCGGTACGGTCGCCGGCTACCACGCGGACCCCGCAACCGGCGGAAATGCCCTGGCTCGCCGATTTCACCAGTGATTCATCCACGCTGATCGAGGTGGTGGTGAGGTACTCGAAATAAAGATCGGCATAGTTGCCGCCCGCCGAAAGCGCCGCCGCCAAATAGCGCTCCAAATCCGGGGAGGCCACACTATAACGATCCAGTAACGATTGAGGAGGAGATATGAGCATAACTTTAGTTCGATGCCAGTGTACCAAGTTCCGCCTCAAGAAGTTGCGAGTGGCGAGTTGTGAGTTGCGAGCCAACCCCCTTCACCGCAGAGGGCGCGGAGGACGCTGAGGAACCTAAAGAGAGCGGCGCGGTGTTTGCTAGCCACTCGCAATTTGCGCGCGGACGGGTTTGGCTCGCAACTCGCGACTCGCAACTCGTTGGTGTATTCTGCTGGACGAAATGGATTCCCCGGATAAACTCGCGCGGGCCATCCAGGATTTTCTGGCTGAGGCTGAGGGAGCCGTTGTGCTGGAAAATGGCGAGCCGGTTTTTGACTTTGCCTCCGCCCGCTATTCGCTTTCCACCGAGTACGGCAAGTGTGTCTTGCACCTATGGTCGGCGGAACGCAATGCTGTGCGCCGTGTGGTCGATGTGGAGCGAAAGGACGGGACGTTGCGGTTGAGCGTGTTGCGCTTCGGGCAGGCGAAGTCCGGCAAGATGGAAATCTGCCGTGACCGCGACCCGCGCTCGCCCACCCAGCGCAAGGCCGCGCGGACGGCTTATCAGCAACGTCTGCGAGCGATTTTGGAGCGCAACTTTGCGGGTTTCCGAAGCGAACGCTTTACCAGCAGCATGGACCTGGAGCATAGCTTCAGCCCGGTATATACACGCGGGCTGATGCTACAAGGCGCCAGCGGTTTTGCCGTGCTCGGAGTCAATCAGCAGGAAGCGCAAGCCGCCATTGACGGGGCGCTCACCTTTGCCCTGCTCTGGTTCGACTATTGCCGGCGGACCGCGCCGCAGCGCGGCCGGCAGCGCCATATCGAGGGACTGAAGGTGTTTGTTCCGGCGGGCGCCGGAGCCATCGTGCGCGAGCGCATGGCCCATCTGAACCGGGAGGCGGCGCGCTGGCAGTTGTACGAATTGGACGAGCGCGAGGGCTCGCTGACGGAGTTGGACACGGCCGACCGTGGTAATATCGCCACCCGCCTGATCCATTGCCTGGATCGCGCCGCCGTGCGGGAAAGGTTTTCCGCTTCGATTCAACGCGTGCTGGCCGTGATGCCGGAGGCCGATGTAGTGGTGGTTTCCGCTGCCGACCTCTCATTTCGTTTGCGCGGGTTGGAGGTGGCGCGGGCCCGCATGGAGCCGGAGGCGGATTCCTTCCACATGACCGAGCAAGTGCTCTTTGGCGCCGGGGCCAACGAAACTTTGCTGACCGATGCCACAGCCGGGTTTTTTGCCGAACTGGGGCGGCAGGCCTCCGCGATTCGCCAAGCGGATGGACCGCGCGCGCATGCGTTATGGCGCATGACGCCGGAACGCTGGCTGGAGTCGGTGGTAGTGCGCAATGCCGCCGCCGTAGACGAGCGGTTGGATGCGGCGTGCGTATATTCGCAAGTGCCGGCGTTCGCCGCCAGCGATCGCGCCATGATCGACGTGTTGGGCGCCACCCGCGACGGACGTCTGGCAGTGCTGGAATTGAAGGCCGATGAAGACATTCATCTGCCGCTCCAGGGAATCGACTATTGGGCGCGGGTGGAATGGCATCGCCAGCGCGGCGAGTTTCAACGCTTCGGCTACTTTCCCGGCCACCAACTCGCGGACCAGCCCGCTCTGCTGCTGCTGGTGGCGCCAGCCCTGCGCGTTCACCCGGCAACCGATACTTTACTCCGCTATCTGGCCCCGGAGATCGATTGCACCTTGGTGGGAATCGACGAACATTGGCGGGACGGGGTGAAAGTTGTGTTCCGTAAAAAACTTTAGACTTTTTACCGCAGAGGGCGCAGAGGACGCAGAGGAAACTGAAAGCAAGTTTCGGAGGTTGGGAGGTTTCGGAGGTTCCAACAGCGACGCAGGTTTTCGAAACCTCCGAAACTTCCGAAACCTTTGAAACCTGTTTTTTGTTTTCCTCTGCGTCCTCTGCGCCCTCTGCGGTGAAAACGTCTAGACGTTGTAATCTTCCGGATTCAGCTCCGCCGCCCGACCCCGGTTGACCCAGTAATCGCGGGTGGTTTCGTTCAATTCGCCGGCGGGTTTTTCGCCGCGGAAGACGCGTGAGATGCCGCGTACCAAGCGGCGTAGCGGCAAGTCGCCCTTTTCGTCGGGCAAGAAGATTTCTCCGGTCTTAGAGGTGCGATAGTACCAACGTTTCAGGTAAGCAAGCTGCTCCATGGTTTCCAGAGCGGGACCGGCGGCCAGAGCCGGCACGGCGGCCATGGCTTCGACCACGCGCGACTCCATCGACTGCGGCTTACTGGTGTGCTCCGCCGACTTGTGTTGTAAGGCAAATGGAATGGGACCATTCAGCCGTCCGGCTTCAATGCGGAAGAGGGCGACGCAATCCGGCAGCGCGGAAGGTTGGACGATTACGCCGGCCAGTTGCTGGATGCGGCGAACGATTTCGGGCAATTGAGCCAGAACCGGCGCCAGCTTATCCAGCCGCGTATGCAAGGCAGCGGCATTCTCGAAATCCAGTGCCGTTGAGGCTTGGTCCCGCTGAGCCGACAGTTCGCGCACCAACGATTGGCCGCCGCTATCCAGAAACGCCTGCACCCGCTCCACCTCCTGGCGGTATTCGGTCTCCGTGCAACCACGGAAACAGGGGGCCAGACACATTTTCATCTCGGAATAAATGCAGCCGGGAAATGCGGGATCGGGATGCAGTTCGTCGGCGCAACGGCGAAGCTTAAAGAAGTCGAGCATGTCATTGGCGAACTTCTCTGCCGCGGCGCGCGTGGGAAACGGCCCATAGTACAGCGAGCGCCCGCGTAGAGTGACCAGCCGGGTGGTTACGGTAGCGCGGGGATAATCGTTTTCCAGCAGGAAGCGCACCACCGGCGCCGGACGGAGGCGCAGGCGCTGCGTATAAGTTTTGGGAAACTCCCGCCGCAATAGGTCGTAAAGGACCACGCCGGACTCGAAATCACTGCCCGTCAGCGCATATTCGATGGTGTGTACGCGTTCCCGCAGGTTCAGACGTTTGCTTCCCGGTTGTGGCGGCGAGAGCAGTCGCAGTAAACGCCGCCTTAGGTTGGCCGTCTTGCTGATGTACGGTTCGGTTCCGGCTTCGCCGCGCAACAGGAATACGGCGGGCGTGGGCGGGACTGCCGCGAAGATCTCGGTATCGCGTGCGGCGGCAAATTCCAGCGTCTCCGGCAACATGGTTCGATTTTACGGCAGAAGAGCAGAACACAGAATCTAGGAGTTAGGAGGTTAGGAGTTAGGAGTTAGAAGAACCCGGCCTTCTAACTCCTAACTCCTGACTTCCAGATTCTCTGCGTTACATAGAATTGAAGCTGGCCTTCTTAACCTGGGTGCGCCAATCCACGCCCTGCAGTTCCACCACGCGGCACATTTCGTGCAGGCGGGAGCGCATGGGTTCGGTGATGCGATCGCCCAGGGTGGGTTCGCTGGCGGCGCGGCGGGCGGCGGAGGCGCTACGCGGATTATCGTCGCCGCTCGAGCCATCGCGCGGTGGCAGATCGGTCAGGTTGGTGGTGATCACGGTGGTGAGCTGATTGTTGTAGCGGCTGTTCAGAACCAGGCTGACCGTATTCCACACCCATTCGGTAGGCTTAATGGCGCCCAGTTCATCCAGCACCAGCAGATCGGCTTCGAACACCGGGCGCAGCACTTCCATCTCGGTAGCCTGTACCGAGGAGTTATAGGAATTCTGTATTTCCTTCAGCAACTCCCGGTAGTCCCAAAATAAGCAGGAAACACCTTTGCTGCGCATCAGCTCCTTGGCGATGCCGACGGCCAAATGGGTCTTGCCTACGCCCACGGAACCAATAAAGAGCAGTCCCTGGTTATTTTCCAGGGGATATTCCTCGACAAATTTTCCGGCGGTCAGGCGAGCTTTGGCCATGACCCGCTCATGGGGGCCGGAAAGCACCTCAAAACTCGATAGTTCGCAGTGAGCGTAACGTTTGGGGATGCGCGCCGCCTTGATTAAGCGGTCGCCACGAAGCGCCAGGCGGCACTCGCAGGGCGCCACGCGGCGTTGGTCGTCGGAGCCAACGTATTTCCAGCCAGAATCACCGCACAAAGGACAAGCCACAGTTCCTCAGTTCTCCTTCCGCCAGCGAGCCTGGTTTTGCGGCTCGGAACCCCGGCCGGTTTCCGGCGGGATGCGGGAATATCCATTCTGCCCCAAACTCAATTCTAAAAGGAACTATCCCGCATCAGGAATTTACCTTTCCTGCCTCCGCGGCGCAACCGGTGACACACCTTACGAATCATAAAGAGGGCAGCGCCGGTCTTCGGCGGTGCGTCCCCAGGTCAGGTTTTCCCGGCTACGACCAGCAACTGGCTACTTCTGGAGTGTATATGAGTAATAATTTCCCCGGCCTTGAACATCACTGGCGTACCCATCAGCGCTGGGAAGGCATTGAGCGGCCCTACCAGCCGGAGGATGTGGCGCGTTTGCGCGGGTCGTTACATGTCGAACACACACTGGCGCGCGTCGGCGCCGAGCGGCTCTGGCACCTGGTGAGAACCGAACCTTATGTGGCCGCGCTGGGGGCTATGACGGGCAATCAGGCGGTTCAGCAGGTGAGCGCCGGCTTACACGCGATTTACGTCAGTGGCTGGCAGGTGGCCGCCGACAACAACGCCGCCGGCGAGGTGTATCCCGACCAGAGTCTCTATCCCGCCAATAGCATGCCGGAGATGGTACGCCGTATCAATCGGGCACTGGCCCGGGCCGACCAGATTCATCATGCCGAAGGGCGCAACGGGACGAACTGGTTTGTGCCGCTGGTGGCCGACGCGGAAGCCGGCTTTGGCGGAGTCTTAAACGCCTTTGAGTTGACCAAGTCGCTGATCGAAGCCGGAGCCGCGGCCGTACACTTCGAGGATCAGCTCTCCTCGGCGAAAAAGTGCGGACACATGGGCGGCAAAGTGCTGGTCCCCACCCACGAAGCCATCCAGAAACTGGTGGCGGCGCGACTGGCGGCCGACGTTATGGGCGTGCCGACGGTGATTGTGGCGCGCACCGATGCCGATAGCGCCAAGTTGTTGACCAGTGACATCGATCCCCGGGATCACGATTTCATTCAGCGCGGCGCGCGCACCTACGAGGGTTTCTTCCGCTATCACGGAGGCGTCGAGGCGGCCATTGCGCGTTCTCTGGCCTATGCTCCTTATGCCGATATGCTGTGGTGGGAAACTTCGGAACCCAACTTGGAACATGCGGAAAAATTCGCCACCGCCGTCCGCGCACGCTACCCAGAGAAGATTCTGGCCTATAACTGCTCGCCCTCGTTCAACTGGCGCAAGAAGTTGGGCGACAAGGACATTGCCCGCTTCCTGCCGGCGCTGGGTGAAATGGGCTACAAGTTCCAATTCATTACTTTGGCGGGCTTTCACGCGCTGAATCTATCCATGTTCGAGTTGGCGCGCGGCTTTAAGGAAAGCGGCATGACCGCCTATTCGCGGCTGCAAGAGAAGGAATTCAGCCGCGAGCGGGAACATGGCTACGAGGCCGTGAAGCATCAACGATTCGTAGGTACGGGCTATTTCGATGATGTGCAGATGCTGATCTCCGGTGGGCTGGCCGCGACCACGGCGTTGTCCGGTTCCACCGAGGACGAACAATTCCTGCACGGCTCCGGAGCGCCCGAAGCCACCCTGGCCGGCCCCGACGCCCGTTGCCAGCCGGTGCTGGGTGACTGCCCAGCCTTTGGCGAACAGCCCCTGGTGCAACCTAAAGCCAAGGGTGGCAAGGAAGATGCCGCCTGAGAGTGGCAGTTGCGAGTTGCGAGTTGTGAGTTGGAGCCCTTCGGGCGCTATCGGTACCGAGTTCCCGGCCCATAATGCCGGAACTTCCAGTGAGAAATGGAACGCAGAGGACGCTAAGGACGCAGAGGAAAATAAATAAGCAACCCTGGAAGGACCGGAAATAGCTTTTCTTGCCTTCTCTCTTTGAATCCTCCGCGTCCCTTACGTCCTCTGCGTTCGATGTTTCCGGAAAGATCCCAATAGCAGATAATCGTTTTGCGGGGCGACAGGCGTTTCGGGGTTGCGAAACCTCCGAAACCTCTGAAACCTCCGAAACCTTGCCTCTTGAAACCTCTTCTCGAAATTCGCGATTTGAACGTGCGCTTTCCCACGCCCGGAGGAGAAAGCCTCGCTGTGCGGGAACTCAACCTGGAGATCGCGCCCCGCGAAGTGTTGGGCGTGGTGGGAGAGTCGGGTTCCGGCAAATCGGTGGCTTCGCTGGCGGTGATGCGGTTGTTACCGCCGCAAGCGCGGATCAGCGGCGATATTATGTTCGACGGTCTTACCCTGGGCACGGCAGGTGATGTGGAGATGCGCCGTTTGCGCGGCTCGGGAATAGCCATGATCTTTCAGGAGCCGATGACCGCGTTGAATCCGGTCATGCGCGTTGGGGAGCAGATCGCCGAGGCGGTGCTGGCGCACGAACGGGTCACCCGCCGCCAAGCCTCGCAGCGGGCGGTGGAGGCGCTACGCACGGTCGCCATTGCCGAACCCGAGCAGCGCGTGCGCGCCTATCCCCATCAGCTTTCCGGTGGCATGCGGCAGCGGGTCATGATCGCCATGGCTATCGTGAATCGGCCCCGTCTGCTGATCGCCGACGAACCCACCACCGCCCTCGATGTGACGATTCAGGCGCAGATTCTCGAGTTGCTGGCGGAATTGCGGGAGAAGTTCGGGCTGGCCATGCTCTTTATTTCCCATGACCTGGCGGTGGTTTCCCAGGTGTCGGATAGGATTGCCGTTATGTATGCCGGCAGCGTGGTGGAGACGGGTTCGCGCCATGACATCTTCGCCTCTCCCGCCCATCCCTATACGCGTGGCTTACTGAGTGCGGCGCCTACGCTTGCCGTGGATCGGACACGTCCCCTGCACACCATCGAAGGTATCGTGCCGCCGGCCATGGCGCTGCCTCCGGGATGCGCTTTTGAACCGCGCTGCGCGTTGCGCCGCCCCGAATGTGCGCGCGCCTTGCCGCCGCTGGCCGAACTTTCCCCCGGCCACCTTGCCCGTTGTCCGGTAGTGACACAGGAGTGGGGGGCCTAGGCGTACAGGAGCGCCACGACGCGCCAGTTCTTACGGCTTGCGGGAATGGCGTCAGCTCCTGTAAAATCTATGTTTTGCGTAACACGATCCGATAGGGAACTGGAGCAGTCATGGCACAAGTTTGTGAAGTTTGCGGCAAAGGGCCGCAGTTTGGCAACAATATCAGCCACGCCCATAACGTGACCAAGCGGCGCTGGAACGTCAATTTGCGCCCGGTGCGCGCTAAGGTCGCCAGCGGCAGCAAGAAAATGCGGGTTTGTACTTCCTGCCTGCGCAGCGGCAAAATCGTCAAAGCGTAGCCTGCGGGCATTCTTTCGCACAGAAAAAGGCGTCGCAACAGGCGCCTTTTTTGTCGTGCGCGCGCGAGCGCGTTCCACGGTTCTCGTTCCACGTTGACTGCCTGAACTGCGAAAACTCTACGTCTTAGCTGTTTCGCTGGTTCTCGTGGAACGTGGAATGGCCCTTCAGCAGCGCACTGTAAGCTATATGGGAAATGTGAAGCGATAGCCCCGCTCCGGTCGGGGAACGTGAAACGTGGAACGGTCTTCAACGGCTTATTCGGTTCGATGAAGATGGGCGAGGGTAGTGCGCAGGTATTTATAGGGATTTACCGGAGTGTTGTGGACCCAGACTTCGTAGTGGAGATGCGGTCCAGTGGAGCGACCGCTCATACCCACGTACCCGATCACGTCGCCGCGTTTGACGCTCTGCCCTTCCACCACCGCAAAAGCCGATAGATGGCCATAACGGGTGGCAAACCCCTGACCGTGATCCAGCACGATCATTCGTCCATAGCCGTTCATGAAGTCGGCAAAACTGACCTCGCCGTCGGCGGGAGCAATGATGGGATGACCATAATTGGTGGAAATATCCACGCCCCGGTGAAACGCGCCTTCTCCATTGAACGGGTCAATGCGGGCGCCGAAGGGGCCGGTAATGCGGCCCTCGACCGGCCATAGGCTAGGCGCTTGAGCCATGTGCGTCCAATCCATGACGCTGGCTTGACGAAATCCAACGCTGAGGCCCATGGTGGCTGCGCCCGTCAAGGCGGTCTGCTTCAGGGCATGCAATTGATCCAGGGAGGCGCTGAAGCGTTCCTGATTCACCTCGCCCTCGCCAGCGGCAGGCAATGGCGACGACTTAAGTCCATACAAGGAAGAGACTTCATTAGCCAGGGAGCCCAGAGACGCCACCTGGATGTCCTTTTCCTGTGCGACTTCTTCCAGATGCTGATAGCGGGTATTGAGCTGTTCCTTCTCCGACCGGAGTTGGTTGAAGTGGGCTACCTTGAGCGCCATGCGGGCATAGGAACCGGCGATGCCGGTAATGGTCATCATGCCCAAAACCGTGCCGGCCAGAAATACGTATAGGTGATGCAGGGGAATGTGTATTTTGCGGAGCTCACCCTCGGTATCCCGGGCGACAAAAAGAATGTAAAAGCGCTTCCGCAAAAATCAACCCTCCGATGGTACTCAGTCTTGCACTTTTGCCTTAGGTTGGGCCTAACGCCGACGTCACGCCGGTACCCGCTCAATGATTAGCGGGCTGAGTAAAGACGCAAGCTCTGGTGTATTCCCCCAAAATCAAACCCATAACCAGAGTTGCTGATGAACTCTGTTAATTACACCAGATGAGGTTTGTTGCTGTCAACGTTGCCTTATGTTACCTATGGCCAATATTATCAGCTAGATACCAGCACATTTCCGATTGTCCCAAGGATTTTCGGATTAGGGGAACCACTCAAGCGGAAAATTCCACATCTATGGTTTTGTTGGGAGGAGAGTACAAGATGTCTATGAAAGCGTTGTTGCTACTCTTGGCCAGTGTCCTCGCGCTATTCGCGTCGCCGGCCGTCGCGCAGATGCCTAATCCATACGGCACCGCAATCAGCTTGGAGGATGCAAAAAAGCCAGCCGCCTCCGCCCTGGCGGAAGCGCGCAAGAATAATTGGACCATGGCGGTGGCAATTGTAGATACCAGCGGGAACCTGGTGTACTACGAAAAAATGGACAACACCCAGCTCGGAAGTGCCAATGTGGCCATTGATAAGGCGCGCTCGGCGGTGCTTTATAAACGTCCGACTAAAGCCTTTCAAGATGCGCTGGCGGCTGGGGGCGCAGGATTGCGCATGCTGGCTTTGCAAGGCGCCGAACCCGTAGAAGGCGGTATTCCATTGATTGCAAATGGGAAGATCATCGGCGCCATCGGAGTTTCAGGGGACTCCTCGGACCACGACGGCCAATGCGCCAAGGCGGGAGCCGAGACGGTCAAGTGAAAATCGGGGCGCTGTCGGCCTTCGGGCGTCGGCCTTCGGCCAGCAAGAGCGAACGCTGAGGACGCAATGAACGCACGGGATCGGTTTCGAGAGTTCGGAACGAGAATCCCGGAACGAAAAACATGAAACGGGCGATTGGCCGATGGCCGACGCCCGAAGGCCGACAGCCGGGGTCTGGTAATCCTCTTGCGGCAAGTCTCAGTTCCCATATAAGCTACACCGAGCCTATGTCCCCGTGGAGATTCTTAGGGTTAATCCGGCTCGGCTGCTGGCGGGCATTGAATCACGATGCCTTTGGTGTCGCCAAGGGGGCTGCCTACTCTTCGATTATCTCGTTATTCCCGGCGTTTCTGCTGGTGGCCTCCATCCTGGCGGCCTCCCATAAGACCGCTCGATTCGTTACCGAAATTGCCCATGCCGTGGGGCGCATTATGCCGCCCGGGTCGGCGCAGACGGCCCAAATTTACTTTACCAGCGCGCAAGAGCGGCCGATCCGCGTCTTAATTACAACCTCGCTAATAACCCTTTGGACCGGATCCGGCGTGATGATCTCGTGGATGGAGGGTTTTCGCAACGCCTACGAGTTGCCGAAGATATGGGGTTTGGTGAAGGAGCGCCTGATCGCTTTCGGTCTGGTGATCATGGCGGGCATCCCGTTATCGTTTGCCACCGTGCTGGTGGCCTTCGGCACGCAGATTGAATTGTGGCTGATTTATCATGCGGGCCACGACTACGGCCCCTACATTCTGCTGCTATGGACCATGGTGCGGTGGGGAATCGCTTTGCTGACCAGCATTGCAGTGATGCTGTTGATCTATCACCACGCCGTGCCGCGCACCCAGCCTTGGCATAGCGTATTGCCGGGCGCCACCCTGGCCACGGCGTTATGGTTTCCGGCAACCATCGGTTTCGGCTGGTACGTGAAGCATTTTGCCGCATACAGTTTGCTATACGGATCGCTGGCCACGGCCATCATGCTGCTGGTCTGGATGTATATGATTTCGGCCATCGTGCTGGTGGGAGCGGAATTCAATGCCCTGCTGTTCCCCCGGATCGTCCCGGCTCAATCTCCGCGCGCCACTCCCCTGCCACAAAGCCGGGCCGGAGTAGGGTAATATCGACGGGTAGGCTGCCGAAGAAGAGGTGCGAGGACGCCGAATGCAGTCCGCCGGAGCCGGAAGCCCATGCCTGTCCGCCGCGCAAAAATCGTTTGTACCCTAGGCCCCGCTAGCAATACGGAAGCCATGCTGCGCGAGCTGATGCGCGCCGGCATGGATGTGGCCCGCTTGAATTTCTCCCACGGCACCCACGAGGATCATGCGCGCATGATCGAGCGGGTTCGCCGGGTGGCCCGGCGGGAGGGCCACACCATTGCCCTGCTGCAGGATTTGCAGGGACCGAAGATCCGGACCGGACGCCTGCACGGCCAAGCCCCAGTCGTGCTACACAAGGGAGCGCGTGTGGTCATTACCCCGCGCAATGTTGTCGGCACCGAGGCGGTAATTGCCACTACCTACGCCGGCTTAGCGAAGGACGTGTCTCCGGGTGATTCCATCCTGCTGGCCGACGGTCTGCTGGAGTTGCGGGTGCGCGGGCTCCACGGCGCCGACGTGGAATGTGAGGTCATCAACGGCGGCTGGCTGGGCGAACATAAGGGAATCAATTTGCCGGGGGCGCTGCTCAGCATTCCCGCACTCACCGAAAAGGACAAAAAGGATCTGGCTTTCGGACTAAAGCATGGGGTGGACATGGTGGCCCTGTCCTTTGTGCGGACCGCCGAAGATGTGCGCGCAGCCAAGAAGCTGATCGGCACGAAGGCCGGTGCGCCACCCCTGATCGCCAAACTGGAGAAGCCCCAAGCCATCGAACACCTGGAAGAAATCTTGCAGGCCGCCGACGGCGTTATGGTGGCGCGGGGGGACTTGGGCGTGGAAATGCCGCCCGAGGTAGTTCCGGTGATTCAGAAGGAAGTCATCCGGCGGGCCGCGAGTTGGCGCAAACCGGTGATCACCGCCACCCAGATGCTGGAATCCATGATTGAAAATCCGCGGCCGACACGGGCGGAAGCCAGCGACGTCGCTAATGCGATCTTCGACGGCAGCGACGCAGTCATGCTGTCGGCGGAAACGGCCACCGGGAAGTTTCCGCGGGAGGCAGTGGATTTTATGGCGCGCATTATCGTGCAGGCTGAAGCCCATTTGCCCCCGCCGTTGCGCCGCCGCGAGCAGCGGCGCTTGTCGGTGGCGGAAGCGATCTGCGAATCGATGGCCCATGCCGCCCACGATCTGGATATGCGCGCCATCGCGGTGTTCAGCGAAACCGGCACCACCGCGCGATTGATTTCCAAGTACCGTCCGCCGGCGCCGATTTACGCATTTACACACGACCACCGGGTGGCCAACTGGCTCAACATTTGCTGGGGCGTGCGACCGGTGCACGCCGAGCGTGCCAAGTCCGCGGAAGACATGCTGATAACCGCCGAACGCGAATTACTCCGTCTGGGCGTAGCGGCGCCGGGAAGCGTAATCGGCTTGGTGGCCGGAACGCGGATGGCCTCGCCCGGCTTTACTAACCTGATGCGCCTGCATGTGGTCGAAGATCCGCCAAACGCCGGCTCGGGCAAGCGGCGCCGGCGATCTCCGAAAAGCACCAATCAACCGTTATCCCCTCCCCGAGAAAGGTAGACTTCCCCTGTGGCGCCCTCGTTTATAGACAATTCGCTTCTTTCCATCGCGGTGATGGAGCCTTTTGAAGGGTCGGAAGACGAGTTTCTCCGCGTTTTGCGGGAACTCTATGCCTTGCTGGAAGGCAAGGGATATAGCCGCGACGAACTCTTCCGCAACCGGATGACTCCGCCCCAGTATTTCAATTTTCGCCGCTGGGTAACCCCGCAAGCGCGCTTGGACGCGCATGAAGATCCCGAAGTTCATCGCTATTGGGCGCAGTTGGGGCACCTCTGCCACATGCGCCGCGTGCATGAGACGCTGGATGAGGTGGATTGGCGGGCGGAAAAATCGGCTGATCCAAGTGAGTAATTGAAATTCTGAAAACGCGGGTGGCCAAGGCGGCAAACCAGTGCGGGCTGCCAGCCCAATTCACTTACTATCGGCAGGGTTGTGTCAGGGCGACTTCAGTCGTGCCCTGGAGTTTCTACATTTTCAAGTGACGTTGGGTACGAACCGGTGGAAGCACCGGGCTTCAGCCCGGTGAACAGAGCGTGAACCGCAGCAGGGCCTTTAGGCCCGGTGTATGCTGTTGCCAGCGGCGGCCGCAAGAAATTCGCACGCTCTTCGTCAGCGCTGTGACGTGGAGAAGGCGAGCATTTTTCGCGCCGGACCTATGGCCCTGCTCTCCCCTGCACCACCGGGCCTAAAGGCCCAAACTAGGCGACAAATTTCGGCGGGCTAAAGCCCGCCGCTTCCACCGCTCTGCGTCCCAATGTGGTGAGTGAATTCACGTATTTGGCTTCCCGAAATTTAGAAACTCCAGGGCACGACTAAAGTCGTGCCCCGGCCCGCGTTCCCAGCCTGCCTATACGGCCCGTGTTCGCCAGTCTCGTATCAGTTCCCGTCCCCGATTAATATCGCTGGGATACAGGTCGTCAGGCACCGGGAGTCCGCCCTGAATCATCTGGTAGCGCGCACATTGATTCTTGTCCGAATTGCAAAATGTCTGCTTCACCAGTTCAAGGACCGCCGGCTTAAGCGCCAGCTTATTATTAAAGAAAGTGCATGTCCCCGTTCTGTCACACTGCATCGAAAAAACCTCCATTCCCTGTCGGCTGAGAATCTTACCCTGAATGGGCGACCTCTGTCATGACGCATTGGGGCTAGGAACCGAGTTGGATAGCCCCTGGCCGTGACAATTCTTTACCATCTCTTGACCGTCTCGGGCATCGCAAAAGGGTTCCATGCTGATGTAGAGCTTGGATTCCGAGTGCCGGGAGTGCAATGTGCGTATCCGGATGTTCTTATTAGCGGCGATCATCTTTTTTGTCAGCCTTGGCACGCTAAGTGCACAGACTTCGTCCGGAAGTTTGCATGGGCAAGTGACGGACCCTTCGGGCGCCATACTCGCGCAAGCCACGGTGAGCGTTACCAACGCTGATGGAAAAACAGTTACGGCAACTACCAACCGGCTGGGCAACTACGAGTTCCCCGGCTTGTTGCCCGGTCAATATATTGTCGCGGTAACGGCAAAGGGATTTTCGCCCAATGTACAACCCTCGATTGAGGTAACTCCGGGAGGGGTCCGCAAGCTGGACATCCAAATGGCGATCGAAGTATCGCAAGAACATGTAGAGGTACAAGGGGAGACAACCACGGTGGGCGTCGCTCCCACAGACAACGCCGGCGTCATCGTGCTCAAGGGAAAGGATCTGGAGGCGCTCTCGGACGATCCCGACGAATTACAGTCGGAGTTGCAAGCGCTGGCCGGACCGTCGGCCGGGCCCAATGGCGGACAGATCTACATCGACGGGTTTACCGGCGGCGAACTTCCCCCCAAATCCGCTATTCGCGAGATCCGCATCAACCAGAACCCCTTTTCCGCGGAATTCGATAAGCTGGGCTACGGCCGTATCGAAATTCTCACCAAGCCGGGGATGGACCAGTATCACGGTCAGTTCTTCTTCAATGAGGACAACGCGGTTTTGAATGCCGCCAATCCTTTTGCCGGAGTGAAGCCGGCTTATCAAAACGAGATATTGAATGGCAACGTTGGTGGCCCGCTGAGCAAAAAGGCTTCCGTCTTCTTCAACGTGGAGCAGCGCAACATCAGCGATTTGTCGGTGGTCAATGCGATCAATCCCAGCACCTTGACTCGTTTCAGCCAGACGCTTTCCAACCCCAGACGGCGGACCAATCTAACGCCTCGCCTCGATCTGCAACTCGGACAAAATAATACTTTGACTGTCCGGTATCAGTTCACGCAAAACAAAGAAACCAATGACCTCAGCGGACCCTTGGCACTGGCTGCGCAAGCCTATAACGTCAGCAACACAGAACAGACGTTGCAAATCAGCGATACCCAGGTGGTGAGTCCGCGAATCGTAAACGAAACTCGCTTCCAGTACATTCGCGACCGCGATCAGCAATTGGCGCAGAATTTCTCTCCCACTATCTCGGTGCTGGGAGCCTTTACCAATGGCGGCAATAATCAAGGAACGGTGGCCTTGCACCAGGACCACTTCGAACTCCAGAACTTGACCACCATGACGTTGGGCAAACATGTACTGAAATTCGGAGGCCGGCTGCGAACCGTGCGCGACGCCAGTGATTCCACCAGCGGCTTCAATGGCATGTATACGTTTGCTTCGCTCACCGCCTATGAACTGAATCAGCCAGCCCAGTACAGCGTGACCATGGGGCAGCCTTTGGTACGAAGCACGCTGTTCGATGGAGCCTTGTTCGTACAGGACGATTGGCGGTTGCGGCCCAATATGACCTTGAGCTACGGCCTGCGCCTGGAAGGCCAGAATGAAATTACCGACCATGTCGACCTAGCGCCGCGGCTGGGTTTCGCCTGGGGGCTGGGGCATGCCAAGACCGCTCCTAAAACCGTGGTGCGCGCCGGTTTTGGGATTTTCTATGATCGCTTCACCGACAATCTGGTGCTCCAGGCCGAACGGTTCAATGGCATCAACCAACAGCAGTTCACGATTGCCTCCCCGGACTTCTTTCCCAATGCTCCCGCCCAGTTGAGCAGCAGCCCGGGATTCGAACCCACCAAGTATGAGATCGACTCTCGCGTGCACGCTCCGTATACGGTGCAGAACGCCGTATCGGTGGAGCGGCAATTGACCAAGAGCGCGACTCTGTCGCTGACCTATCTGAACTCGCGCGGATTCGACCAGCTTCTGGCCGTCAACGTTAATACTCCCCTGCCGGGAACGTTCCCGGTGAGCGATGCCGCGATCGGCCTTCGCCCCCAAGGGCCGCTTGCGGGAAACATCTTTCAATACGAATCGGAAGGAATTTTCCGCGAGAATCAACTGATCACCAACGTCAATGTGCGCGCCGGTTCTAAAGTCTCGCTGTTCGGCTATTACGCACTGAGCTATGCGAATAGTGACACGGCCACCGCGGGGGCCACCGGAGCAGCGGGCATGACTGCCACCATGGCTGGGTTTCCGTCCAACCCCTACAACTTGCTCGCCGATTATGGACGCGCCAGTTTCGACATTCGGCACCGGATTTTTCTGGGAGGAACGATTGCGCTGCCCTACGCCTTGCGCGCGAGCCCGTTCATCATCGTAAGCTCCGGGCAACCGTTCAACATCACTCAGGGCGAAGATCTGAATGGCGATTCCATCTTCAATGACCGGCCTATCTTCGCCCTGCCGGGAGCGCCGGCGGATGATGTGGTGTCCTCGCCCTGGGGCGACTTTGACAAACTCGCGCCTCCGACCAATGCGGCGCCCATCCCCATCAACCTGGGCACAGCGTCCTGGACCTCGACGGTGAACTTGCGGATTTCTAAGACCATTGGATTCGGCAGAAAACTAGACACCACGGCGACGCAAGGACCACGAGGCGGAATGGGCGGTGGCGGTCGTGGCGGCCAAGGCGGCGCTCCGGGCGGAGGCTTGGGCCCTCGTGGACTTAGCGGGGCTGGTGGCGGTCCGGGCGGCGCGTTTGGCGCCGGCGCCGTCAACCGGCGCTATAACCTCACCTTTAGCGTTGCCGCGCGCAATCTACTGAATCACCTGAATGCCGCGCCCCCGGTAGGCAACGTGAACTCGCCGTTGTTCGGCCTGCCCAATGCCCTGGCCGGCGGCCCCTTCAATACCGCCTCCGCCAACCGGCGTGTCGATCTGCAGTTGATGTTTTCATTCTGATCCACGGATTGGTAATTGAGTAATCGGGTAATTGAGTAATTTTCAGCGCTGCCGAAGAAGCGAGGTCGGCAATTACCCGATTACCCGATTGCTCAATTACTCAATTGCCGGATTCTCGTGAACATATTTGTCCCTGGCAGGTTGGCCGAAATCTCTCCCGGCTACTATCATGTTTTGGACAGGCGAGGTGAACGATGAAAGCGATTCGAGTACATGAGTTCGGTGGGCCCGAAGTGATGAAACTGGAAGCTATGCCCGACTTGAAGCCGGGAAGTGGCGAGGTCGTGGTTCGCATTCATGCCGCCGGGGTGAATCCGGTGGAAACATACATCCGCGCGGGAGTATACGCGCGCAAACCAGCGTTGCCGTATACGCCGGGAATGGATGGAGCGGGCACGGTGGCCGCGGTGGGAAGCGGCGTGGCCGGCCTCAAAGCGGGAGATCGCGTGTATGTGGCCGGCAGTATGAGCGGCACCTACGCCGAGCAGGCTCTCTGTACGGAAGCGCAGGTGCACCGGCTGGCCGAATCTGTCTCTTTTGCCCAAGGCGCTGCCGTAGGCGTGCCGTACGCCACCGCTTATCGCGCCATGTTTCAGATGACCCGGGCGATGGCGGCGGAGACGTTACTGGTTCATGGCGCCAGTGGCGGTGTGGGCACGGCGGCTGTGCAACTGGGCCGCGCAGCCGGCCTGACGGTGATCGGCACGGCGGGCACCGAAAAAGGTCGCGCCTTGGTCGCCGAGCAAGGCGCCCATTTCGTGCTGGACCATACCCAACCCGGCTATTTGGAAGAAGTGCTAAAGCTTACCGGGGGACGGGGAGTGGATCTGATTTTAGAAATGCTGGCCAATAAGAATCTCGGAAACGATCTCACGGTGCTGGCAAGCAAGGGACGAGTAGTCGTGATCGGCAGCCGCGGACCAATCGAAATCAATCCCCGCGACGCCATGAGTCGCGATGCCGCCATCCTGGGCATGACGCTGTTCAATGTAGGCGAGGCCGACATGCGCAGCATTCATGCCGGGCTGGCCGCCGGGCTGGAGAACGGCAGCCTGCGTCCGGTAATCGGCAAACATATGCCCCTATTGGACGCTCCCTTGGCTCATGAAGCGGTGATGCAGCCGGGAGCCTACGGAAAGATTGTGCTGGAAACCTAGAACAGCGTTTCCCGTCTCCCGTCCCCAGTCCCCCGCCGGCCCGTCCCGGACGGCTTACCGCGCTTGCGGGTAACGGGGGACGGGGGACGGGAGACGTTCTCTCGCGTATAATCCGGCTTGGTCTGCCATTGTGCGTGTATTGCTGGTCAGTGACATCCACGCGAATCTGGAAGCGCTTGAGGCCTGCCTCAAGGCGGCGCCGCCATACGATATCGCGGTGAACCTGGGCGATGTCGTGGGTTATGGTGCTTCTCCCAACGAGGTCATCCAGCGGGTTCGCCAGCTCTGCCAGGTGAATGTGCGCGGCAACCACGATCGAGCTTGTGCCGGCCTGTCCGGGGTCGAGGGATTCAATCCCATTGCGGCGATGGCCGCCCACTGGACGCGACAGACCCTTTCGCCCGAGAACTTGGCGTGGTTGCGGCAGTTGCCCGCCGGACCGCTCACTGCCAGCGGACTGGCCGGCGTGCAATTCGTGCATGGCTCGCCTCTCGACGAGGACGAATACCTGATTTCCATCACCCATGCGCTGGAGTCCTTATTAAGCGAGCGCGTGCCGCTCACGTTTTTTGGACATACCCATATCCAGGGCGGATTCTGCCTGTACAACGATCAGGGCAGCGAACTCCATCCCGACATCGACTTGGGAAGCAAGTTCGACAGCAGCGAGTTGCAACTCCACCGCAAGGCCTGCTACCTGCTCAATCCGGGTTCCAGCGGACAACCGCGCGACGGTGATTGGCGCGCCGCCTTCGCGCTTTTCGATAGCGATCGGCAGACCGTGGAGCTGTTCCGCGCGCCTTACGATCTGCCCACGGCCCAGCGGCGTATCCTGGATGCCGGACTGCCGGAACGACTCTCTACTCGTCTGGTGCTCGGGCGCTAAGCCGTCTGCTACTATGCCGACATGCCGCTTTCCTTTGGTCACCAAACTCCGCCGCCCTCGCCTCGCTGGATGGTTCACATCGATGGCGGCGCTCGCGGAAACCCAGGCCCTTCCGGGTATGGCGTTTTCATCCAGGACGAAAACCTGCAACCTGTGGCCAGCTTGAAGCGCTATCTGGGTCATCAGACCAATAACTTCGCCGAGTATTCCGCTTTGCTCGCGGCTCTGGAGTACGCGTTACAGAATGACCTGCGCGCTCTGCAGGTCTATAGTGATTCGGAGTTGCTGGTACGGCAGGTCAATGGCATCTACAAAGTGAATAGCCCGGGACTGCGCCCGCTCTTCGACCAAGCCAAGGCCTTGATTCGCAAGTTGGATTGGTTCCGCATTGACCATGTGCGCCGCGAACAAAACAAAGATGCGGACCGGTTGGCCAATTTGGCTATGGATGAGGGGAAGTAGTTGCGAGTTGTGAGTTGCGAGTTGCGAGCCGGGTTCACGTTGGTTGCGACGTTGCGCTTCCCCCGGGAGGCGTGTGGGGGGCGGAGTAGTTGCGAGTTGTGAGCAGGCCCCTCGCAACTCGCAACTAACAACTCGCAACTCAAAGCGGAATATTCCCGTGCTTCTTGGGCGGGTTTTTGTCGCGTTTGTTCTGCAACATTTCGAGTGCCTGGGCTAGTTTCTTGCGGGTGTCGTGCGGCTGAATGACGGCATCGACGAAACCACGTTCGGCCGCCACATAGGGATTCGCAAACAGATCGCGAAACTCCTCGACCTTGCGCTGGCGTGCGGCTTCGCGTTCCGCTGGATCCCCGGCCTGGGCCAACTCGCTCTTGTAGACAATATCGACCGCGCCTTCCGGTCCCATCACCGCAATTTCCGCCGTCGGCCAGGCATAGTTCACGTCGGCGCGAATGTGCTTGGAGGCCATCACGCAATAGGCGCCGCCATAGGCCTTGCGGGTAATCACCGTAATCTTGGGCACTGTGGCCTCGGCGAAGGCATAAAGCAATTTGGCGCCGTGCCGAATGATGCCGCCGTACTCCTGATTGACGCCGGGCAGAAAGCCGGGAACGTCCTCGAAGGTGATCAACGGAATATTGAAGGCATCGCAGAAACGCACAAAACGCGCGCCCTTCACCGAGCTATTGATATCGAGCACGCCCGCCAAAAATGCCGGTTGATTGGCCACAATGCCCACGGAACGGCCGTTCAATCGCGCGAATCCCACGACGATATTCCGCGCATAGTGCTCGTGCACCTCGAAGAAATACTCGTCGTCCACGACCCGGTGGATGACGTCCTTCATGTCGTAGGGCTGGTTGGATTCCGCGGGAATGACGCGATCCAGGGCCAGATCCTCGCGGTCGATAGGGTCCGTACATTCGCGGCGAGGGGGATCATCCAGGTTATTGGAAGGAATAAAACTCAACAGTTCGCGGACCATGGACAGGCATTCGGCGTCATCGGCGGCCAGAAAGTGAGCCACGCCGGAAGTCTCGTTATGCGTCATGGCGCCGCCCAGCTGGTTTTTTGTAACTTCCTCATGGGTCACCAGCTTAATGACATCCGGGCCGGTGATGAACATATAGGAAGTGTTGTCCACCATCATGATGAAGTCGGTGATGGCCGGGGAGTACACGGCTCCCCCCGCGCAGGGTCCCATGATGGCCGAAATCTGCGGAATAACCCCGGAAGCCAGCGTATTACGCAAAAAAATGTCGGCGTAGCCGGCCAGCGATAACACGCCTTCCTGGATGCGCGCTCCGCCGGAATCGTTGAGTCCGATCAAGGGCGCGCCAACGCGCAACGCCAAGTCCATAATCTTGACGATCTTCGCGGCATTGGCTTCCGAAAGCGAACCGCCGAATACGGTAAAGTCCTGCGCGAAGACAAATACCAACCGGCCTTCGATGCGGCCATAGCCGGTTACGAAGCCGTCGCCGTAAAACTTCTGCTCCTGCATGGCGAAATCGGAACAGTGGTGGGTTACCAGCTTGTCGGTTTCCTCAAAGGTTCCCTGATCCAGCAAGAACTCGATGCGCTCCCGCGCCGACAGCTTGCCCTCTTTGTGCTGTTTCTCGCGCCGGGCCGTCCCGCCACCTTCTTCCGCCAAGCCATCCCGATGTTGTAATTCCAGAATTCTATCTTTGATATTCATAGGCTGAACCCGCCGGGAGCCGGCCAGCCGCAATCGGCAGGCACTCAGTTAGACGCAGTTTCCCGGTAAATCAGCGAGAAAAATTACAGTCTATTGACTAAGCTGCTCGCTTTTTTGAAAGGCCTGGTTGGCCAGATCTGATTTTCCCTGGGCCTGGAGGATGCGGCCGAGGAAAGACCATGCGCTGGGGCTGGGGTGGATGAGGATGGAGTGCGCGACCTCTTCGGCGGCTTCCGAATAATGTGCTTGGCGATACAGAACGTCGCCACGACCCAGCATGGCCGAAAATTGATTGGGATCCATATTCAGGGCGGTGCTATAAAACCTCCAAGCCTCGGCGAGATTGCCGTTCCGCACGTTAAGTTGGCCGAGATTATTGAGCGCTTCGAGGGCTACCAGCGAGTCGGTCTTCTTGGCGTAGCGCACCGCCGCTTGAAATTCATCTCCGGCTTGCGTGAATTGCCCCTTCTCCAGCAGCGCTACCGCCAAGTTGTAGTGCGAGACGGGATCCTGGGGATCCAGGCTCACCGCAAGACGGATTTCCCGCAGACTTTCATCGAGCCGGCCCTCGGCATAGAGGGCCTCTCCCAAGTTCACCTCGATCACGCGATCCGGCCGTGAGGCGACGTCCCGCGCACGGGCATATAAGGTTACCGAATTCTGCCAACTGCCCAGGTTGACTCGCGCTATGACACCAGCCGCCAGCAGCAAGCCGGCGGCGACGGCGATGGTAAGCCCACGGGGCACGCGCAGCGCCGCAATGGCTTCCGCCGCCAGCCAAACGGTAATGACAAACAGGCCCAAAAGCGGAATGTAAGCGTAGCGATCCGCCATCGCTTGCTTCCCGACCTGTACCAGTCCGATGGTGGGTACCAGCGTGCCCAAAAAGAAGAGCCAGCCGACCAATAAATATTTGCGTCGACGCAGAACCACCACCAGCGCCGTCACCCCGATCACAAACAGCCCCGACAGAACAATCTTCCAGGCGGGCAGCCAAGGATAGGGATAAAACACACCCAGTCCGGACGGCCAAAACGTCATGCGGACATATTCGAAATAGGAATACAGGGCGTTGCCTAGGCGTACGGACAGCGACACTGGCGATTCCGGATGCATGGCGCCTGCTTGCCGTTGGGCCACCAAGGTGACCCAGGAAGAAGCCACCGTCATGGCTACCAGCGGCAGTTTTTCCAACGCCAGTCGTGCCAATCGCTTCCTCCAGTCCGAGTCCGCCCGGCCACTTGCGCCGGGAACCCGCTCGAAAGGATCGGTTAACCGGCCCAAGGGCCAATAATCCAGGAGCAGCAAGACAAAGGGAAAGGTCACGCCCATGGGCTTAGCCATCAGGGATGCCGCAAAGGCCCCGGCCACCGCTAAGTATCTCCTCCAGGTGGGATGCCTGGTGTACCAGCCGTAGCACCCAATCGCAATCAGCAGAAACAACGTGCTCAGCACGTTCTTTCTCTCCGCCACCCAAGCCACGCTCTGGACGTTGATGGGATGCAGGGCAAATAAGGCGCTTACATAGAAACTGCGCCAAAAATGACTCGTCGCCTTGAATAAGAGCAGAAATAAAAGCAGGACGTTCAGGGAATGAATAACAACGTTGTGGTAATGGGGACCGGCGGGATCGAGCCCGAACAGCTGACAGTCCGCCATGTGCGAAAGCCAGGTGAGGGGGTGCCAGTTGGCAAGCTCCAGGCTCGTGAACGCCCATGATGCGTTGCTCCAGGTCAAGCCCGAGCGCACGTGGGGGTTTAACGCTATATAGGACTGATCGTCATAGGAAACAAACGAAAAATTCCCCACGGGTGCATACAACAGCAAGGTGATTGCCAGCAAGGAGGAGGCGAAGATAAGGAGCTGCCAGCGCGGAAACTGGCTTTTAACACTTCGGTCTTTAACGATCCGGGTTTCGGCTCGCTTCAATTTTGTGCCGCTGTGTTGAGACAAAGCTCACCTCTCGGGAAGGTTGCTGATATCAGAGAAGGTTAGCGTTATTCGCCCCGGCTGGCAACCAGAGTTGTACAATTTCATTTTGCTCGGTCTTCAGGGATCTTTCGGTCCCTTTCCGAAATGGGAAGTCGGGGCAGTTAACGTTGCTCGCAACAAGATACGGCCCGTATTGACAGGATGACAGCTCTATTCGTATTACGATATGAAAGCGGAAGTCGCGGTCTGCGGAACAGCTGAACCGGAGCCCCGCTTATCGCCTCTGTAGTTGATGGCTTTGCTCATAGGCCTGAGCGGCCTGCGCCCGGTCCCCGCGCCGATCAAGAACGGTACCTAACAAATCCCAAGCTTCGGGAGTGGACTGGATGGCGATGGCGCGCCGGACTTCCTCCTCCGCTTCGGCATTCCGCCCCTGCCGCAATCGGACCTGCCCGCGTCCCATCAGCGCCGGATAGGATTGCGGATTGATCTTCAAGATCTCGGTATAATCGCTCCAGGCCTCATCCAGCCTTGCCTGCCGCTGATGAATCCTGCCGAGCTCGCTATACGCCCCCAAAGTGAACTCCAGCTCGTGGCCGGCATCGCGCACCACGGTCTGAAACTCGGCTTCCGCCTCCGGGAGTTGGTTACCTTCCAGCAGCACGGCGCCTATGTCGCCATGGATCTCAGCATTCTGGGGGTCCAATTGCTCGCCGATACGAAGTTCCTGCATAGCCTGATCCATCTGCCCATCCCGGGCGAGAGTCTCTCCGAGGTTGGTCTGGATCATGACGTCCGGCCGGGAGGCAACCTGACGGGCGTGCGCCCATAGGGTTCCCGAATTCTGCCAGTATTCCAGGTTCATTCGCGTGGTCACCCCCGCCGCCAGCAACACGCAGGCGGCTACCGCAATCGTGGCCGGATGCGGCAGGTGCATCGTCTGGATCGCCTCTGCCGCCAGCCAGACGAGAATCACGAAGAGTCCCAGCAGCGGAATGTAGCAATAGCGATCCGCCATGGCCTGTTTGCCGACCTGTAACAACCCGATCACTGGCACCAGCATGCCCAGGAACCAGAACCAGCCAAAGACCAGGTATTTCCTTCGCCGATAAATTAGAACCAGAACCGTGATTGCCGCCAGGAAGAGCGCCGAGAGCACTACCTTCCAAGCCGCCAGCACCGGGAAGGGATAGAACACGCTCAGCCGGGCTGGCCAAAAGAGAATACGCACGTACTCGAAATACGAGTAAACCGCGTTCGCCAGGCGGCTGACGAACGGCACCTGGCTATTCAGTTGCATGGCGTTACTTCCCTTTTGCGCCACGATAGTGATCCAGGAGGAAGCAGCCGCCATGGCGAAAAGGGGCAGCTTTTCCAGCGTCAGTTTTCCCAGCCGATTCCACCAGCCGGGCCGCGCGCCGTCACCTCCGGAGATGCGGCATTCGGCCGGATCCGGCAACCGGCCCAGCGGCCAATAGTCCAGCAGCAACAGCGCGAAGGGGAAGGATACGGCCATGGGCTTCGACAACAACGACGCGGCAAAACATCCGGCCAACGTCAGGTACCGTTTCCAGTTCGGATTCCGGACGTACCAGCCGTAGCTCAAAAACGCAAGGAACATGAACAGTGCGCTTACCAGGCTTTTGCGTTCAGAAATCCAGGCCACGTTTTGTACGTTCAGCGGATGCAGGGCAAACAGTGCGCTCGCGCAGAAACTGCGCCAGCGGTGCCCTGTAGCTTTTAAAAGTATCCAGAAGAGCAGCAGCACATTGAGGCTGTGAAACAGCAGACTGTCGTAGTGGTGGCCCGCCGGGTCCAGACCGAAGAGCTCGCAGTCGATCATATGCGAGATCCAGGTGAGCGGATGCCAGTTCCCGGCATCCAGCGTGGTAAAGGCGTACCCCAGGTTTTCCCAGCTCAGCCCAGCGGCCACATGGGAGTTCGCCGTCACATACCATGGGTCGTCGTACGTCACAAAGAGGAGCTTGCCCACCGATCCATAAAAGAGCAAAGTTGCCGTCAGCAACAGGGCAAAGGCAAGCAGGGTCTGTCCGTGCTCGGGACGCACCTCCGGGGTCCGGGCTTGCGCCCGCTTTTGGCTATGTGTTTGTTGAGACAAGTCCAACCTCGTTAGCAGCTTAGCCGCCTTTCGGGAATCTGGCAATCGGCTTTTAGACCGCGGCTTTTAGACCGCGTAGTCCACCAGAGTAGTACGCTTCCGCCGCTTGGCGGTGGAGGGCCGGCCTACTGCCGGCTTTTTTGATAGGCTTCGGCGGCCTGCGTAGTTTTCCCCTGAATTTCTAAAATCCTGCCGAGGGCCCACCAAGCCTCCGGACTCGGATGCACCAGAAGGCAACGCGAAATCTCATCCGCGGCTTCCGCATATCGGTGTTGCTGATACAGGATAATGCCGAGCCCCAGCATGGCGGAATAGTGGTTGGGCTCGACCTTAAGGGCGGCGCTGTAGAACTGCCAGGCCGCGGGTAGATTACCCGCCCGCAGATAAAGCAAGCCGAGATTATTGAGAGAGCTGACGGTCACCACGTCTTTTGGCTGGGCATAGCGCAACGCCAGTTGAAACTCGTTTGCCGCCTGCGGTAATTGCGCCTTGTGCATCAGCGCAATCGCGATATCGTAGTGCACCACGGCATTGTGAGGCTCCAGATCTTCGGCCAAACGATAGTGGAGAAGCGCTTCGTCCAGCGCGCCCGTGGAAAACAGGGCATCCCCCAGGTTTACTTCAATCATGCTGTCCGGACGGGAAGCGATCTCGCGCGCGCGCGTAAACAAAGCGATGGAATTCTCCCAATAGCCTAAGTTCACCCGCGTTACGACCCCGGCCGCCAACAGCACTCCGGTGGCGGCCGCGATCGTCACCCAGCGCGGCACCCGAGCGGCCGCTATAGCCTCGGCGGCGAGCCAGACAACAATTACAAACAATCCGATCGCGGGAATATAAGCGTAACGATCGGCCATCGCTTGTTTGCCGACTTGTACCAAGCCGATGACCGGCACTAGAGCGCCCAAAAACAAGAACCATCCAAAGAACAGGTATTTACGCCGGCGCATGGCCACCACCAGCACCGTGATCCCGGCCACAAACAGTGCCGACGAAACGATTTTCCAGAGAGGGAGCAATGGATAGGGATAATAAACTCCCAGGCGGGAAGGCCAGAAGGTCAGGCGCACGTACCCGAAATAGGAATACATCGCGTTGCCCAGACGCATGGAGAACGGCAGAGGCGACTCCGGATGCATGGCGCCGCCTCGCCTTTGCGCCACGATCGTAATTGCGGCGGAGGCCGCCGACAGGGCCAAAAGCGGCAGCTTTTCCAGCGACAGCCGCGCGAGTTGTTTCCCCCAGCCAGCGCTGGCGGCATCCTGGACGTTTGGACCATGGTCAAAGGGGTCCGGCAACCGGCGCAACGGCCAATAATCCAACAGCAGCAAGATAAAAGGAAACGTCACAGTCATTGGCTTGGACATCAAAGAGGCCACGAAGGCGGCGCTCATGGCCAGATATCTAGTCCAATTGGGATTTTTCACGTACCAGCCGTAACACCCGATCGCCAGCAACAGGAATAGCATGCTCAGCAGGCTCTTCCTCTCCGCAATCCAGGCCACGCTTTCGATGTTGAGGGGATGGAAGGCAAAGAGGGCGCTTACGTGGAAGCTTCGCCACAGATAACCGGTAGCCCTGAGCAATAACAGGAATAGAAGCACAGCGTTGAGAGCGTGAAACAGAACGCTGACGTAATGATGGCCCGCCGGATTCATTCCAAATAGCTGGTAGTCGGCCAGGTGAGACAGCCAAGTCAGGGGATGCCAGTTGGCCGCTTCCAGACTGGTAAACGCCCATGCTCCATTGGCCCAGGATAACCCGGAGCGCACGTGGGGATTCGCCGTGACATAGGCCTGGTCGTCGAAGGAGAGAAAGGAGAACTTGCCCACCGGAGCGTAGAGCAATAACGTGGATGCCAGCAGGACAAACAGCGCCAAAAGTTGCATCCATCGGGGGGAGATCCTGCAATCCTGGGCTGATGCTCGATGCTTGCTCGTAGCCGTATCTTGAGACAAAGCTCAACCTCATCCAGAAAATTTCGCGCTATTAAAAAAATGGTAGGTGATTCAGCGGGAAGTGGCAAACTTTCGGCGCTGTAGGCATTTCGAACGCCCAATTCAATTGTCACCCAGAGCGATTGTCACCCTGAGCGAGTCCCGGCCTGCCGGGACGAGTCGAAGTGCGAAGGGCCTCTGTACTTTTCGTGCACCCGCGGATGTGGACACGCCATTGAGGGCAGCGCCGGCGTCTCGCCAGCTGTCGGTACGGCCGTCCCGGCCGTACCAGTACATGCGGCAAAACCCTGTGGGCGAGACGCCCACAGGACAGCCGGCGAGACGCCGGCGCTACATCGTGCGGAGCTTCTAGTCACCATGGACCCGCCGCTCGCTTCGACAATTCCACTCAAAACCTCAAAACTTAGCGACATCAGGCGCAGGCATCCCCGCGAAAACAACCAAGAAACCACGAAATTGCTAAAGAAAATTTAATATTCTGCCGACTTCTTATTAATAGAGGGCAGTCGAGAAGAACGAGCGAAGCCTTCTACCGTGGGCAATCGCCCCAAGGATGGCTTCCATTGAAGCTACTGATCGCAGACGACGAGGAAGCGGCACGCGAGCAAATCGCCTCGATGGTCAAGGTCTGGGGCTACGAGCCGATTGATGCCCGCGATGGCACGGAAGCGATCCGTATCATGACCGGGGATGAACCGCCGCTATTGGCCATCCTCAACTGGAAGCTATCGGGCGCCAGCGGCGCCGATGTGTGCCGCGAGATCCGCCTGACCCGCATGTATCCTTATACCTACTTGATTGTCCTGCTCCCCAAAAGCGAAAAGGACGATCCGCTGGACTGCCTGGAGGCGGGAGCCGATGAGTGTCTCTACCGGCCGGTGCAAGCCAATGAATTGCGCGCCCGTCTGCGGGTAGCCGGCCGTTTCCTGGGCTCCCAACAGAAACTTTTGACCGTAACCAGCGAAGCCCAATTCCAGGCCACGCGCGACGCCGTGACCGGCCTGTGGAATCGCGCATCCATTTTGAAATTCGTCGATCAGTATTTGAGCCGTTGTTCGAAAGCCGACGATCCACTGTTTTTGCTCATGTTGAAAATCGACGGGCTAGAGGAAGTCAACCAGCGTTTCGGCAGCGCGACCGGGGATAACGTGCTGCATGAAGCCGCGGAGCGGTTGCGCACCATGTTCCAGACCTACGACCATCTCGGCCGCTACCATGGAGTCAAGTTTCTGATCATCGAGCCGAACTCTCCCCGGCATAAAGTGGAGATGTTGATCGGTAAACTCGACCAGTGCATTCGCGAAAAGGAATTTCTGGTGCCCGGCGGCACCGTGAAACTGACGGCCAAAGTGTCGCTGGTCGAGACCGAGCAACGTTACGAAAGCTCGAAATCGTTACTGTTGCGCCTGGACCGCAGCTTGGCCGATCCGCCTCCTGGCACCGCCCCGGCTCCGGGTGCGGCCGCGCATCCGCCAACCACTACGGTCGCGGCCAGCGCCGCATCCTCGCTGCTAAAGAGAAATATTTCCTCGCACGGCGCCACCCGGAACTTCTAACGAGTTGCGAGTTGCGAGTTGCGAGTTGCGAGAAATCGGTGCTCGTCGGTAGCCGCTTGAAACTTGAAACTTTGCAAACTTGAGGGGAAATGAAAAAGGCCAGCGTTGTCGCCGGCCTTTGACGCGGAAATAAAGCGTGGAATTATTTCTTGGGGGGAGCGATAGCGTCCTTGGCGGCTTTCGCCAAATAGAACTTTGCCACCGTCTTCGCCTTGATCTTGATGGGTTCGCCGGTTTGCGGATTACGGCCGACGCGGGCTTTGCGCGCAACCTTCTTCAAGCGTCCCAGTCCGGGTAATACAAATACGCCGGTCTTCTTTGCTTGCGTAACCGCGATCTCGGCCAAGGTCTCGAGGAATGCCGCTGCTTGCTTATTGGTGAGTTCGACTTCCTCGGCCAGGAGCCGAACCAGTTGCGTCTTCGTCATCGTGGATGCCATTAATACGTTCTCCTCTTGAGTTTTCTCGGAACTGTTAGTCCCTGCCTGTTTTTGGATTCTACAGCCTGTACAGTGTTTTTGCCCGCATTTCTCACGATTTAACGTGTTTTTCCTCGCAAATGGACCTTCTATGGCACTAGACGCGGGCCAAAACGCCCAGATGGGAAGGCCGAGGGCGCCAATGACGCGGAGAAACATGGAAGAAATACACAAGGAAAGTAAGCCAAAAAAGGATGGTTAGCACTTTTTTCGAGCTTGCGTGGCCAGTGCATCCCGAGCATTCGCATTTTCCGGAAAGCGAAAAACAAAAAAGAGCCGCGATCAGTTTACGAGTCGATCGGCTAATTCCAACGCCGCCAATGCGGTTTGGTCCATATTGCAGTATTGATATTGCGCCAATCGCCCAAGAAAAAATACGTTCTGCTCCGCTTGGGCCAGGCTCTGATAACGCTGATAGAGCTCGTGATTTTCCGGCCGCGGGATGGGGTAATGAGGTTCGCCCGTTTCTTGGGAATATTCGCGGACAATCGCCGTGCCGCTATGCCGCTGTCCCGTCAGATATTTGAATTCCGTGATCCGGGTAAAAGCCTGCTCATTCGGATAATTGACCACCGCGGCGGATTGATACCGTTCGCAGTTGGGAATGTGCTCATGGGCGAACTGCAGCGAACGGTAGGGCAAGGGTCCATGGCAATGGTTGAAGTAAGCGTCAATGGGTCCGGTATACACGGTGAGACGCGGCGAATACTGGTTGCGCTTCTCCAGAAAATCAACCCCGGTCTCAAAGCGGATCTTGGGATGATCGAGCAGGCGCTGGAACATCGGCGTGAACCCCGCTTCCGGCATGGCTTGAAAGCGGTCGACAAAGTAGCGGTCATCGCGGTTAGTGCGCGTCGGGATACGTGCCAGTACGGTGGAACTGAGTTGCGATAGATCCACCCCCCACTGCTTTTTTGTGTAATTGCGGAAGAACTTATCACACAGGTCGCGGCCCACCGTGCTCAGCACCACGTCTTCGCTGGTGCGCAGTTCGGTCCGCGATTCGCGTACCTGCTCGAAAAACCTGGCCGTTCCGGCTTCGTCCAGGTCCAGGCCGTAGAGCCGATTTATCGTGTCCTGATTGATCGGGATGGGCAACAGTTGGCCATCGATCTTGGCCAGCACGCGGTGCTCATAAGGACGCCAAGCGGTAAATTGCGACAGGTAGTTCCAGACCCGCTCGGAGTTGGTGTGGAAAATGTGCGGTCCGTAGCGGTGCACTAACACGCCCTGGGCATCGTTTTCGTCAAAGGCGTTTCCCCCGAGGTGTTCGCGCTTGTCGATGATCACAACCTCCCGGCCGGCTTGGGCCAACCGTTCGGCCACCACGCTGCCGGCAAAGCCGGCGCCCACGACGAGCACATCCATCCCCATACCGCCTCCCGGGCACACCTTCGCCCCCGGCATCAAGTTGCAATCGGCGTGCCTCATCTGTTTCTAATGGGAACCCCGGGCGTCGCCCGCAGCCGATTTCGCCTCGATGGCAAGGTAAGTTGTTGTTTTCGGTGGTAGTTGCATGGGCTTACCGTTCGCACAGTTCACAGCTTGCAGCCAAGTACTCGCAACTCGCAACTAGCCACTCGCAACTATTTAGGTTGAAAATTGGAGGAGAGCATACAGCTCAAAATTCGGGTGAAGGCCTTACACTCGGGATCGAAGAAGTCGTCGCTGATCCGATCGAGATTGGCGGTAGCGTCCTCCACCGACCGTTCCGCCCACACCAACCGGCGAAAGGCATTCCATGCCATATCCGCAACCTTGGTGGCCTGGTTCCGCTGGATCTGGGAGACATCCGCCAACGACGAGAGCGTGGTAGGAAAAGGGAAGATGACAAAACCGGTCAGCCGCGATTGTTGTACCAAGCGGCGTAGCGTCAAATCGTAGGGCACATCCAACGCGGCATTCTCCGTGAGCAGCCCGATCAGTTTGTCCTTGGACTTGCCGTTGACCAGATAGGCTGTCGATCCGGCAAAGGGGACACTGCTGAGCGGCACCAGTTTCGTTTCGTTCGCGACAGTCAACTGGCGGCGCAGCCAATACAGGTTCACCATGGCGTGGACGGAAGGTACGCAGACATCGGTGAACAGGATGTCCCACTCGGTATGGGCGGCGCTCTGGAGCGCCGCATCGATGGCGGAAAAGCTGCGAGCCCCGAAAAGCACGTCGTCTTCCACTAGAAGAATGGGCTCAGTGGATTCGCGCGTCGATTGCATGGCCACCAGATGACTTAGAAAACATCCCTTTTCCGCGGGCGCCAGCCGGCCTTGCACGGCGGACTTGGCCACCTGCTCGGCATCCACGGCTTTCAAGTAAGTCATTTCCCAGCCAGCGTGATCGATGGCGCGGAAATTCGCTTCCACCCGCTCGCGGCGGGCCGGTTGGCTCTCCAGACTTATCAGAATGCATTTCATATTGTGAGCAACCCAAAAGAACCGAAGCCCGCGTACCCAGGCCTTACGCAGCATATCATCCCGGTTGACGGTGGTAGTATTCTGAATCCAGAGCTTCCTCCCGCTTAATCTCTCCGGCAATCCGCCGGCGTACGCATTAAACGGTTGAACGTTTGCGGCCAGGGGAGCGGCTCGCTCAAAAATCATGTCCATTCGCGCTATTGTCTTATATTGCTGCTGTTTTGTTTGCTGCGTGCCGGTATGTCAGGCCGGACAGTTCCGGGTTTCTTCCGACGCGCTGGAGCGTACGTTGAAGGCCAAGCTTTTCGCCGCTGCCGATCAACGTTTCTACTTGCATGGCGATGCGCACGCGGGGTGCGGGCTCTACGTGGAGAATCCGCGCCTGTCGTTTTCCGGAGATCGAGTTCTGGTGCGCGTGCATACTGGGGGACGGTTTGGAAAGCAGGTCGGGGGACACTGCATTGGGTTTCCCGTATCGATGAACACGGTGGTCTCGCTGGCGCCCACGGCGGAGGGAGAAACCATTGGCGTCACCGCTGCGCGGCTGGACCAGTTGAGCGATTCGGCCGAGCTCAACCGGGTGTTGGCGCCCTTTCTCAGCCATAAACTTCCGTCCAGCATCAAAATCAACGCCGCCACCATGCTGCGTGAAATTTTGACCAAGTCCACTGAGACCAGCGGATATCCTTTGACCCTGGAACGCCTGGACCTGCGCCAAGTGCACGTAGCGGATAAGTTTCTAGTGGTCACCTATGATAGCGATATGCGAGTTGACTAGTGGGTTGCGTCAGGCGGATGATGTCGCTCTTGAAAGCCCGAAAGATTTCGACCGACCATCAGCGCGGCAAACGTAGCGCAGGCGCCCCCGCCTGCGGGCCCTGTGTGGGGGTAGATCAACGTTGTTATTGAGTCAGGTTTGGACACACGCTATGCCATACGCTATGATTCTTCCGCTCGTACGATGAGCCTTTCCATGGCGCTTACCAAGAGAACTCGCGGGTATCTTCCGCACTGGGAAGCGGAGGGCGGAACTTATTCCGTCACATTCCATTTAGGCGACTCTTTACCCGCCAATGTGCTTGCA